>WNGI01012851.1_pt1 | contig 11020 bp, 7 predicted proteins | sample 5400621 | NCBI WGS metagenome assembly WNGI01 (sample SAMN13153374, study PRJNA577476) | soil metagenome | isolation source: 20 cm soil or saprolite under Garry oak tree replicate 1 | place: USA:California | collected 2016-06-15 | reverse complement strand
TCGGTTGAAGCGGCAGGCGTATTCGGCTTTGCGTTTTTGGCAAAAGTGAAGCTGGCCTTGACCGCGACGGGATTGTCATCAGAAATCGAAACGACCGGTTGGCGGAGCAGCGCCAGTTCATCCGTAGTCAACCTCGTCACCGGTTGGGCCAGTAACTGGATTTGTTGCGTCAATGTTTCCGATTTGATCTGTAGCTTGTCGAACTCGGCCAGCATCAACTTTTTCGCCTGATCGCGCCGCGCTTCTTCCTGGCGCTCGCGCACGATGATGTTGCGCAGCATTTCATTCTCTTTTGTCAGCTTGGCCGTCTCCTCCGGCGTAGCGCCGACGAGCTTGACCTGCTCGACCTGCTTGCTCGCTTCGTCGAGTTGGGATCGCAACTGCGCGACTGTGGCTTCGTAGGTCTGATTCTGCTTCTGGCTGGCGGCGAGCTGCTGCTGAAGATCGCCGATCTGTTTTCTCACGTCGGCGAGCTCTTTTTCTTTCTTCGGTTTGTCCGCGCTGATCTCGCGCACAGTTTTTTCGGCGTCAGCCAGCTTCTGTTTCAAATTGGAATTTTCCGCGACCAGCACCTCCACCCGCTGTTCCGTATCCTTTAATCCTTTCAATTGGGCTAGTGCGTCATCCCGTTCTTTGTTTGCACTCACGACTTTTTGGTCCGCCTCGGCCGCGTGGGCATTCGCTTCATCACGCTCTTTGCTGGCGGAGGCTCGCTGTTGATCGGCGCTTGCGACTTTCGTATTGGCGTCGTCCCGTTCCTTTTCAGCGGCGCTGCGGCCTTGCTGCGCCGAAACAAGCGCTTTTTTCAACTGCGCGATTTCGGATTTAAGGGCCTCCTGCGCTTTGCCCTCGTTCGAACCGGCAGCCGCAGTTTTCTTCAGCGAAGCCTGCGCCTCAGTTAATTGATCGCGCACTTGCTTCTCAGCCGTTTTCGTTTTGTCCAGATCGCCCTGAGCTTTGTCGAGTTTCGATTTCGTTTCATCAAGACGGCTGTTCAACGATTGCTTTTCATTTTCAGCCGCGCTCATTTGGGTGCGCGATTTTTGTAATTCGGCTTCAAGTTGGTCGACTCGATCGCGTAGTTTGCGGGTGGCCTGCTCGATCGCAACCTCGTTCGGTGTACTCGCCGGGGCCGGCTTCGCGGCCGGCAACGGTGTTACCGGTTCTTTGGCGACTTGGGTCGGTGCTGGTTCTGGTGGAACCGCGGCGGCATTCTCAATAGGCGGCGCGGGAGCGTTTACACTTTCCTGGGTTGAAGCTTTGTCCTGCACCCGCAGGATACTTTCGCTCACTTTCCGGCCGCGATATTCGACGATGGCGGGTTGCCAATCGGGGTGGGCCTTGCGCAATTGTTCGATTAGGCTGCCGGCAAAGCGATACTTGGCGAGGGCGGCCTTAAATTGGTTCTCGTGCTCGAGTTTTTCGCCCTGCTGCGCTGTCATGTAAGCTTTGAGAAACGTCTCGCTCGGATCATCCGATTCGGCGGTCAAGAGCGGCGAGGCCAGACAAAAAATGACAGTGGCGAGCAGGATCGAGCGGATTTTCTTCATGGAACGCCGGGTGCGGATGATAACAAATGGAATGTGGGTTGCAACGAAACGATGGGGCATCGCCTCAAGGAGAAGCGGGGAGTGTGCCACACCGGCGGGGTTCTTTGCGCGTTTGCAATCACGCGTCTAAAAACTAGAATTTGAATCCCCGATGGTGGTCGTAGCTCAATGGTAGAGCCCCAGATTGTGGTTCTGGTTGTTGCGGGTTCGAGTCCCGTCGACCACCCAGCTTTTTAAATCCCAAAATCCAAATCCCAAGTTCCAAATTTTGGGCTTTGGGATTTGAAACCTGGGATTTTTAGTTTCGTGTCTGTAGCTCAACTGGATAGAGCATCTGACTTCGGATCAGAAGGTTGGGGGTTCGAATCCCTCCAGGCACGCATTTTTTCTCGTCGCGATTGAAACCAGGTTTGTGCCGTTGAAAACATTTTGGACAGCACTCGCCTTGGTCGCGGCCGCCACCATTGCTTTTGGGTGGCTTGGCTGGAAGTGCGTTCACGATCCAAAAATTAATTTCCTGCCGCGAGACGGACGCGCCGAGTGGATTGTGTTTCCGGCCGCGCTTGACGCTCGCACGCACCCAGTGGCGATAATGGACGCAACATTTCGTCGAACGCTCCAGCTCGAAACGCAGCCGGGATCGGCTCGATTGCTCGTTCGCGCAGGCAAACGGATCGAATTGAAAATTAACAGTGAGGCGGTTCAGATCGTTCCGGCTCGCAATTGGAAGCAAGCTTCAACACTTGACGTGTCGAAATTTTTGCAGAACGGGCCAAATACGATCGAGGCGAGAGTTTTTAACGATGACGCGCCAGCTGCGCTCTGGCTCGCATTAACCGCGGACTCATCCATTTTGCGGAGTGACGACAAATGGGAAGTGTCGGTCGCCGGATCGACATGGCGCAGCAGCGCGCTTGCTTCAACGCCCAAGCGCGCCGGTCCGGGCAATCTTCTCGCTGGCGGTGAAAGAATACTCGATGTGCTGGCCAAAATTTGGCGCACGTGGACGGTATTTGCAGTTGTTGCGGTTCTCCTGACGATCGCGGCGGGCTGGTGGTTGGCGCGGATTACAGCAAAATCGAATGGCGGCGACGCTAAATTTTCCCGCCGGCAACTCTTCGCCTTGCTCGGACTCTGCAGCATCGCCTGGTTCGTTCTTTTTTGGAACAACACGAAAACGTTGCCGTTCCCCTCCGGCTACGACTCCAAGGACCACATCGCTTATATTAAGTACATCCAAGACCACGGGGCGTTGCCGCTGCCCAACGAGGGATTCGAAATGTTTCAGCCGCCGCTTTATTACGCCTCTTCCGCCGGAGTCCTGTCAATCTGCCAGCTCGCGGTCGGGGACGACGCCGCAGTGATTGTTTTACGCGCAATGACGATAGTTTTCGGCATCGCGAATTTCATTTTGGTTTTTCTGAGTGTGCGCTTGCTCTTTCCCGGCCGAATTGTCGGTCAACTGGTTGGCCTGCTGATCGCGGCATTTTTGCCGATGCAGCTTTATCTCTCGCATTACGTGACCAACGAGACACTGGCTGCAACGCTTGCGACCGCCACGATTTACCTTTGCTTGCGCGCGCTAACGAGCGAGCGCGCATCCGCTTCGCAATATCTCTGGCTTGGCGCTTTCGCGGGACTGGCAATGTTGGCCAAGGCGACCAGCGTGTTGCTCATTCCGCCGCTCTTCGGCGCTTTGATGATCAAACTTTTGCAAGAACGAGCTTCGCTCTTCGGCTGGTTTCGTGTGTTCGGGGCAACAATCGCGGCAATTCTCGCTACCTGCGGATGGCATTACGCTCGGATCTGGCATCATTTCGGAACGCCCATCGTCGGCAACTGGGATCCCGCCTTGGGATTTTCATGGTGGCAAGACCCCGGGTTTCACGTTGCGCGCGATTATTTTCGCTTTGGCGCGGCGCTGATCGCTCCGCTGTTTAGCGGTTTCAATGGCTTTGCCGATGGAATTTATTCGACACTTTGGGGCGACAGTCTTTGCGGCGGACTGTCCGGTTTGCTTTCACGCACCCCTTGGAATTATCAACTAATGATCGGCGGATATTGGCTCGCATTGCTCCCTACTTTGCTCGTCGCCATTGGCGCCGCGGTCGCGATCTATCGATTCGCCCGTCAGCCATCACCGGAATGGTTTCTCTTACTTGGACTTTCAGCCACAGTCACGGTCGGGCTGATTTTCATGACGCTAAAGGTCCCTTCCTACGCGCAAGTGAAAGCTTTCTACGGGTTGTCCGCGATCGTACCGTTTTGCGCTCTTGCGGTTACCGGATGGCAAATGCTGACAGCGCGCTCACGCGTTTTGCAACTGCTATTCGGCACGGTGCTCATACTTTTTAGCATCAATAGCTTCGGCTCGGTCTGGATCCGTCCGTCGACAGAGCAACATATTTACACAGCGCGGAGATCGATTTCGCAGTTTCAATCGAATCGGGCCCTTTTCGAAGCAACTGAGGCCACAAAAAACGAATCTTCCAATGCAAGCGCATGTTGCTATTTCGCCGCAGTTTTGGATGAGCTCGGTGAGTCACACAAAGCCGTCGCGCAATCCGAGCATGGCCTTGAGCTGGATTCTGCGAATGGCGATTGTCATCTTCAATTGGGAATCAGTCTGGCAAGGCAGGGAAACTTGACGCGGGCGATGAGTGAGGGTCAACATGCTCTCGAACTGCAGCCCGAAAGTGCGCGCGCTTACGATCTTGTCTTCACCCTGGCGCGCGAACTTCACCGCGCCGAAGAAGCGCTCGCCGTTGGACGCGATGCACTCGTTGTCTCGCCATTTGATTCCGATTTGCATTACCGAATCGGTCTGGCGGCAGGCGCGATTGGCGATTTCACAACTGCCGCTCATCAACTCGCCTATGCGTTATTGCTCCGGCCTGATCGCTCCGAAATCGCCGGCAAACTTCATCTCGCCGTACGTTTCGCGGCCCAAGGTTTGAACGCTCCCTCGCAGTTGGAAGCGATCGCTTCTTCAGCGCCAGATTCTGCTGCGTTGTTAAACGAACTGGCGTGGTTGTTTGCGACTCATCCCAACGCCGCGCTGCGCGATGGAAGGCGAGCTGTTCAACTTTCTGAACGTGCCTGCGCTTTGACCGAACGAAAACAACCCATGCTTCTCGCCACCGCCGCGGCGGCTTACGCAGAAGTCGGCAACTTTCCTGAGGCGATCGCTACTGCGCGGGACGTATTTTCTCTCGCGCGATCGAACGGTGACGCGAAAACGGCCGGACTCGCCGAGAATCTCTTAACATCGTTTCAATCGAATCAGCCTTACCGAGAGGAGCTACGGCGATGAAATTTTCCGCCGCGCGCTCGGAGCTGGATTCCATGGTGGTGGAGATCGAGCTCACGCTCGTCAGCATTATTCAGGGCGTCGCCTTGACGATTTTGATTGAGAACGCGCACGCTGTGATTGCCGAGCGACAACTTTTTTTCTGGCTCTACGTCGTCGCCGGACTGTTCATCATTTTTGTTTTCTGGTCGCGCGCGGTGTTGCACATCCTCACCGTGATTCGATGGCCGCTCGAATTTGGCCATAACTTTCTCTACATCGCCTGCGCCCTGGTTGAGGCGATTCTATTTGCCCAAATTGGCAAGCCCGCGAGCTGGTTTGGATTTGGAGGGGCTTTCATCGCAATCGGTTGGACTTTGTTTGTTTACGATCTTCGGCTGATTTATGCGCGCCTGCGCGATAGTGCAGGCGAAGCGAGCGATCGCTTGTCCGCGCGCGTCCGGCGCGATCAGTGGCTCAACATCGCTCTCCTTTTGCCGGCGATATTTTTTCTGAACCTGGTCTCGGCAATTTTGATTCGGACCTGGCCGGAAGTTTTTCTGGCGCACAACGCGCACGTTTGGCTGATCGCAGTCGAGCTGGTTGCGTTCGCCGGATATTTGGTCTACGTCGTTCGGTTCTATGCCAGTCTCGCACCGCTCATCGCTGAGGCGCGCCACGAATGGCGAGGCCGGCTCGATGATCGCGACCAATCTTGAAGCGATCCTCGTTTAGAGATTCGCGAGCGCTTGCCGCGCTTTTTCCATGTCGGATGGCCGCAGCACGATGATGCCCTTGGGCGAGCTCGCGCTTGTCGCGAAATAAGCATACTCGATGTTCACTTCGGTGCGCGAGAGCGCTTCGGTAATTTTTCCGAGCACACCCAGTTCATTTGCTGCATCGATGCAAAGCACATCGTTCTCGAACGCGAGTACGCCACGCTCACCTAAAAGCATTAGCGCCTTAGTGGCATCGCTCACAATCATTCGCACTACTGCATGATCGACCGTGTCCGAAACGGTGAGCGCATGGATGTTGACGCTGGCTTTGGCCAGAGCTTCACACACGCGAGCAAGTGCGCCCGGGCGATTTTCAAGAAACACTGCCAGCTGCGTCATGGTTTCCAGGGAGAGAATCGTTTTCATCTTGAGTTCACGATGATGCCGTCGGTCACCTCTGACAATAGTGATCGTTCAAGCAATTAGCCAATCGCGCGCGCAAATGCCATTGTCGACCCCAACATGAACAGATCCCCCCCACCAAACGGCGCGGATTTGCGCGCCCCTCGACGAACCGTCGGCTTTTTCACCGCCTGCGGGATTGTGATTGCAAATATTATCGGCACCGGCGTCTTCACCAGTCTTGGATTTCAGGTCGCCGACATTCAGTCCGGTTTTGCTTTGCTCATGCTCTGGATTGTTGGCGGAATTGCCGCGCTTTGCGGCGCGCTCTGCTACAGCGAGCTTAGCGCCGCGCTCCCGCGCTCGGGTGGCGAATATCATTTCCTTTCCGAAATTTATCATCCCGCCGTCGGTTTCATGGCTGGATTTATTTCGGCGACGGTCGGCTTCGCTGCGCCGATTGCACTCGCGGCCATGGCTTTCGGAAAATATTTTCGGGGGGTCTTTGATTTTGGTTCGCCCGTATTGCTTTCATTCGTGCTGGTCTGGATGGTCGCGCTTTTTCATTTTGGAAATCTTCGTCTTGGCAGCGCGTTTCAAAATCTCTGGACGATCGTGAAACTGCTTTTGGTTGGTGTGCTGATTGGAGCCGGATTGCTCATCGAAGAAAAACAGCCGTTCACTTTTTTCCCGCACGCTGCTGACACGATGTCGATCTTCAGCGGCGCGTTCGCAGTCGCGCTCGTTTACGTGATGTATTCCTACTCGGGCTGGAACGCGTCCAGTTACATCATTGGCGAAGTGAAAAATCCGGAACGCAACGTTCCGCGTTCGCTCCTTGCCGGGACGAGTATCGTCATCGTGGCTTACGTCCTCTTGAATGCGGTTTTTCTGGCAACAACGCCGGAATCCGAAATGCGCGGCCAGCTCGAGGTTGGCTTGATCGCAGGCAAACACATTTTCGGGGAGAACGGCGGTCGCGTTGTCGGCGCGGTGATTTGTCTCGGGTTAATTTCCGCCATCAGTTCCATGACTTGGATTGGACCGCGCGTCACCATGTCGATGGGTGAAGACCATTGGCTCCTGCGATTTCTCGGCCGCAAAAACACGGGGGGCGTCCCGGCGAACGCTGTCCTCGTTCAATTGCTGATCGTGAATCTCCTTTTGTTGACGCGTAGTTTCGAGCTCGTCGTCGTTTACATTCAATTCGCGCTTCTTCTCTGCTCGCTCCTAACTGTGATTGGAGTAATCGTGCTGCGCGCGTCCCGACCAAACGTCTCGCGACCTTATCGCGTTTGGCTTTACCCCCTGCCGCCGCTCCTTTTCGCTGCCATCACCATTTGGATGATGATTTATCTTTTGATCGCAAAGACCACGGAATCGGTGGCCGGAATGGTTACGGCGATCGTCGGGTTCCTCCTTTACTTTTGCGCCGGGAAACGCGTCAGTGCCGGCCAATGAAAAAAATCGCCGCGAGAAAGATCCCAAACGCCAACCGGTCGATCTTCGCGCATGCCTGCCGCGCCGTAGCCTTCGGCGTAGGCGGGTCGATTTTCGCGTTGGCGCAAATTGCCCACGCGCAGCCGCCGCCGGACGACACCGCGCGCTTTCTCGCTGGTATGCCGCTTCCAAAAAACTCTCCGCTCGCTTCGCTGACCAGCGATCCGGCCTGGCAGGAGCACAGCCGCTAATTTCGAACAGGCTTTCGCTAAACTAAACACCCGGCAGTTGGCAAAGCTGCACGCCTGGGAAGCGCAATATTTTCCGGAAGCGCGAAATCAGGTTCCGGTCGTGTTCTACATGTTCAGCGGTCCCGATTTTCTCTACGTCGATCAATTCTTTCCAAATGCGTCCGTTTACATTCTCTGCGGAAAGGAATCGATGGGCCCGCCCCCCGCTCCACTGCAAATCGGCAATCTTGGGAGCGCGCTCCACAACCTCGAGCAAGAGATGTATTCCTCGCTTCGCTTCAGCTTTTTCATCACGAAAGACATGAAGGTAAGTCTTGATTCGCAGGAACTGAAAGGCACCTTGCCGATCCTCTACGTTTTTCTCGCGCGCGCGGACAAATCGATCACCGACGTCAGCTTCGGCTCGTTGAGCTCCGGTGGACAATTCCAACAAAGCCGCGGCGGCGGCAGCGCGACCGGAGTGAGAATCAATTACATCGACAACCACTCGGGTCAGCAACAGACCCTTTATTATTTCACGACCGACATTTCCGACGGCGGCCTCGCCTCCAGCGGTTTCTTAAGATTTTGCGACCACTTCGGAGTCGGCGCCAGCTTTCTAAAATCATCGTCCTATTTGATGTTTGAACAAGGTTTCAGTCGCATCCGTAATTTCATCATCGACCACAGCGCTACGATCGTGCAGGACGATGCCGGCATTCCGCTTGCCGATTTCAATCGTGACAAATGGAACATTCGCGTCTTCGGCACCTACATCGGCCCGATCGAAATTTTCAAACAACACTATCAGCCGAAACTGAAGGAGATTTTCGAGCAGAGCGGTCCGCCACCGATTGAATTCAACTTCGGCTACCGCTGGAATTACAAGGAAAGCCACGTCATCGTGGCGACGCGCAATTAAATTATTCCTGGAACCGGCGGAACCACGAATAGGGGAAAGCGTCCCCCGGGCAATCGGTTGCCCAGCGCGGCGGATTCATTTCGCGATGCGGCTTCACAATCGGATAATGGTCGCCCACTTTCCCGCAGCGTTGCCGGAGATAACGGATTAATTCTTCGCAGCAATCGAGCTGCGCGCGCGTCGGTTGATCGCGATTGAAATCGCCGACCAGACAAATGCCGAGCGCGATGTTGTTCAAGTAATCGCTGTGAACATGGCCGCCATTGATTTGCCGCCGCCACCGGTCGCCCACTTCAATTTGCCCATTGCCGGTGGAAGTCCCATTCCCGATGACGAAATGATAAGCGAGCCCGTTTTGCATCCGGCGAATGCGCCGGTGGTAGTAATCGAATGCGGCAGCGTTCCCCTGACGCGTTCCGCTGTTGTGCACAACAATATATTGCCAGCGACTCCGCGCGACTGGCGCGCGATCGATTTGATCACGGACCGAGCGCGTAAGATAACGGTAACCGGCGCCGCTGCTGCTGCTCCGCCCTCCGCCGCCAAATAGTCGCGCCCAAAAACCGCGCGGTTTTTCATAACCATATTTCTCGATCGTTAATTGTTCCGGTTCCTCAACCGGCGCAGCCAGCGCAGATTTCGCTCTCGGCAGAGGAGACGGAGGCGCGCTGGGACTTGGAACGGCCATTGCGCGCGGTGGTGTCGCGCTTACTTGCGCCGCCGGAGTTTCGCTAGGTTTTGGCGAAGCCTTTTTGTGCGGCGATGGCGATTTTTCGCCGGTCGTTTTCTTTTTCTTCTTTGGTTTCGGCGAAGGTTCTTTTTCTACGGTCTTCTTCTTAGCTTTCGGCTTCGGTGTTGGAGTTTCGCTGGGTGTCGGAGAGGCTTCGAGTTCTTCCGTCGGCGTTTTCCTTGCTTTCGCCTTTGGTTTTGGCGAAGGCGACGGCGAAGACGCTTTCTTTTTCTTGTGCGGCGAAGTTTTTGGCTTCGGTGTCGGGCTCGGCGATTCGTCCGGCGCTGATGAATTCACGGCGCGAGCCTTCAGAATTCGCGTCGGTTTCTCCTGGTCGGTTTGTTGCGCCTGAAGGACAAAGCCGCCAATGACCGCGCTAAGCGCGAGAAAACTACAAACGCGGAAACGTAGCACTGCTGCGCAGCGTAACAGAGTGTCACGCGCGATCAACCGGCAACGAAATCAAAACGTCGCCAATTACGCCGGCTGCATCGCCGATTCCCGCGCTTCGGATTTGCCGCGCCTTTCTCGTTCGCGGCGAAGGATCGCGTTCAGTTTGCCCCCGAGTAGCAGGAACAAACAAGTGAGATACATCCAGGTCAGCAAAATGATGATCGATGCGAGTGCGAGATACGTTGCGTCGTAGCGGCTGTAGCGCGCGACATATAACTGAAACAATTTCGTGACCGTGATCCAGCCGATCGAGAAAAAGAGCGCACCCGGCAAGGCTTGCCGGATAGTCAGATAATTTTCTGGCGTGAGGAGATACAAAACAAGCGCAAGCAAGATCAATGCGACTGCGGTAAATGGCAGACTCAAAGCCGCCACCCATTCCTGAAGTGGCACTTTCAGTTGAAAATTTACTTCCGCAACGCCGGCCAGAGTTTCGCCGAAGACAATTGCGTTGAAACAAACCAGGATCACGATTCCGAACCAGAAGAGCAGCAGGAATGAAATGATATATTTCGACCACCAATTGCGCGGTTCGGTCACGCCGTAAGTGTGGCTCAATGCGCGCGAGATTGTCGCGATGAAGACGGTGCCGCAATAAATCCCAAGCAGGATGCCGGCGTTTGCCAGTAGTCCGCTCGAGCCGGTCACCACCACGCTCGCGGCGGCAGCGTCGAGAACGTCCTGAACCTTCGGGTCCGGCGGCATAAAACTTTTCAAAACATTGAAAATTCCGTGCAGCTTTGCCGGATCGGTTCCGAACAACCCGAGCAGATGCCAGAGAAAGAGGAGCATCGGCGCCAGCGCAATTAAGAGCGTGTAAGCCATCTGCGCAGCCAGACCGGTCGTGTTATCGGTTGCGGTTTCCCAGACCAAGCGCCGAAAAACTCTCCAAATAGCGCGCAACAATTTCACACTTTTCAGAGTTTACTTTGCCGACCGGAAATATCCATTAAACTTCCGTCGCATTCCCGGCGGAAAGATCGACATCGCACCGTGAAAAGAATTTTGATCCTCACCGCCGGCTTCGGTGAAGGGCACAACAGCGCCGCAAGAGGAATTCGCGCCGGCCTAGCCCGGGTTGCGCCAAAAGTTGAAGTCGAATTGCGCGATTTGTTCCCAGAAACGTTTGGCGTATTTAATGAAATTGTCCGCCGTGGGTATCTGTCGCTGATAAACCATTGGCCGAAATCATGGGGCTACGTTTACAACTGGCTCGATCGGAAAAAGGATTTCGACCAACGATTCAAACGATTTCACGGCCTCAAGAAAAATCTTGGCCGCTTGC
>WNGI01009922.1_pt1 | contig 11020 bp, 20 predicted proteins | sample 5400621 | NCBI WGS metagenome assembly WNGI01 (sample SAMN13153374, study PRJNA577476) | soil metagenome | isolation source: 20 cm soil or saprolite under Garry oak tree replicate 1 | place: USA:California | collected 2016-06-15 | reverse complement strand
GGTCTTGCCCAGTACCAATGGTCAATCCCTTCTCGAAAAAGTTAGCTAGAGGGAACGAGAAGATCCCCTGTTTTCGCTGCTCATCCTTTGCTCCAGAATCTGGAGCGATGTAAACACCGATAACACCGACACTCCCGGTCGGATCCCACGCGAAGGGCATTTTCCAATGCTGCCGGGTTCACGGTCTCATGGTCAAGCATGCGTTGGTGTAACCGCGATGACAGTTGAACCAGTAACCACAGGCAATATTGAACGGTAGCACGACCTTCACCTTTTCTTGACGCTTCGCACGGCCTGGCCTATTTCTTCAATGACCCTCAGGATCTCATGCCCGACGACGGTACCTTGCTTCAGCTCGGTACGTCCCTCATACATGTGCAGATCGCTGCCACAAATGCCGCTCGTTGTCACTTTGAGAATGGCATCGGTCGGCGAAACTAATTTTGGTTTAAACTGAAATCTTGCAAAACATTTTCATAACGAACGGCGTTCACTTTTCGCCTCCACGAGATTTGGATTTTGGATGCAACGGTTTTCACTGGAGATGTCAGCAGTTGCTGCCAATATGATTGCGATAGTTTGTTCTGTTGACGCATGCTCCCGCCCGCTATGCTGCCGTTAGCGCGTGCGGATTGCTATTTTGCCCCCTCCGCCTGACGGGATTCCGCTGGACTCTGCGGAATATGCGGACGGAGAAACCCCGCTGGCTTCGCTTCAAACAACAAACCTTTAATCTGTTTCGGGCATCGACATTCAGGTTTACGTGGAGAACAAATGAGCAAGAAGAACGGATTAGCAGACCCGACCCGGCTCAAGCCTTACGATGCAGATGACAAGCAATTACTTCGCGTCGTTATCGAAACCCCGAAGGGAAGCCGAAACAAGTTTGCCTTTGATCCCGATGATCACATCTTTGAACTGAAGAAGGTTTTGCCAAGCGGGATGACATTTCCTTATGACTTTGGATTTGTTCCCTCAACCCGAGCCGACGACGGTGACCCTATCGACGTGTTGGTGCTGATGGATGAGCCCGCGTTTCCGGGATGTGTGCTGTCATGTCGTCCCATCGGTGTAATTGAAGGCGAGCAAGGCGACAAGCAAGGCAAAGAACGCAATGATCGAATCATTGCGGTAGAACAGGATGCACACAGTTGGGAAGACATAAAAACCATTACTGATTTGAGCAAGCAATTCTGTCGGGAACTGGAAGAATTTTTCGTCAATTACCACAGGCTGACGGGAAAGGAATATCGGGTGCTGGGTCTGAAAGGGCCGAATCAGGCACGAAAGCTGGTGAAATCAGGAAGGCGATGACCGAACTTCTCGTCCGATTTCTAATTGGGGGTCTGGTAGTTTCCGTCTTCGCGGTCGTGGGGGATTTGTTAAAGCCGAAGAGTTTCGCTGGGTTGTTTGGCGCAGCGCCATCGGTCGCTCTTGCCACTTTGGGGCTGACGGTGGCACGCGAGGGCCCGTTTTATGCCGCTACGGAAGCTCACTCCATGATGGCGGGAGCAATCGCATTCTTTGTTTATGCGTCATTCGTAAGCTGGTCGATGATGCGTTACAAAACAAAGGCTTTTTTAGTCACACTTTGCGCAATTCCCATGTGGCTCGGTGTGGCGCTTGGGCTCTGGCGCGTCTGGTTGACGTAATCATGCAAATCCGATTTGATCCCTCTGCTCTCAGGCAAACGAAATGGCACGAATACGCTGTTCGATTTCTCCTCGGTGGATTGATCACGGCGGTCGCAGGTGTCATTGCGAAACAATTCGGCCCCAGTCTGGGCGGACTGTTCTTGGCGTTTCCGGCGATATTCCCGGCGAGTGCAACTCTCATTGAGAAACATGAGAAGCAAAAGAAAGAAAAAGAGGGATTACAAGGAATACAACGTGCACGAGAGGCCGCCAGCGTGGATGCCGCAGGCTCAGCAATGGGAAGCATGGGCCTGTTCGTATTTGCCCTACTGGTCTGGCAATTCGTGCCTCGTCACTCGGCGTTGCCAGTTTTGACGGGAGCCACAATAGCTTGGCACTCGGCGTTGCCAGTTTTGACGGGAGCCACAATAGCTTGGCTCGCCGTTTCGGTATTGTTCTGGCTGGTTCGAAAACGAGCATGATGTGGCCGACTACTTGCCTTGCTTTTTGCGAGTGACAAGCTGTTTCATTTCTTCTTTCCGACGCTTTCGGCGCCGCGGCGCGGCCTGTTGCGACGGGGGTGAACGAAAAAGTTCCTAACCTTCATTCGAGTTAGTGTCTTAAGGATTGAACGGGTCCGACAACTTGCGACAGTCTTCCGCGTCGCTAAACCATCTACATCGTCCGCCGAGGAGATTGGTGACGAGTACCACTGCGAGGACCAGGAGAATATGGATTAAACCGCCCAACGTGTATTGCTCAGTAAATACGGACAGGCACGCTTGCGAATTGAGGGGCCATAAAACCAGCAACAGCGTCACGAAAATTGTCCAAAGCATAGTCGCCTCCAGCAAAAGCTGAGCCGAACTGAGCCGAAGAGAAAGCACCTCGATTCCGTTCTGCTGTCACAAAGTTGTCGCCGTCCTTCCGGGTACTGTGTTTCCCCTAGAGTCATTCCAAGCCGCTGATACAGGTAGACTGGACAATCCGGACTGCAACTGCCCTGTAGTCATTTTCTTCTAAATCACCAGCATGGGAATAGCGGAATACCGGGATACCCACCCAAACGGGGCTGGGGCAATTGTCGTGATTGATTGCCTCACTCTCTACAGCGCTGTTGATGGCAAAAATCTTCTGTACGAGGAGCATGAAATGAAAAAAATCATTGGGATTTGCATCTTGGCGGGTGCCTTACTGATGGGCTTGGGATGCACAAACCCTCGCAGCAACGAGACTTCTTATAAGGATGCTGTGAGCAAAGCGCTGGAACAAGCAGACTTGAGAGATGTAACCGTTACTGAAGATCGCGATAAGAATACAATTACACTTGGCGGAAAAGTTCATTCTGACGACGCCAGAGCAAAAGCTGGTGATGTCGCCAAGTCCGCCGCGCCGCGCCGGATCATTGCCAACGAAATCAGTGTACAGCCGGTCGATGCTGCGTCGGAAGCCAAGGACATTGCGTCCGATCTGGACGCGGGAATTGAGAAAAACTATAAGGCAGCATTGATTTCTACCGCCCTGGACAAGCAGCACATCAGGTTCAGCGCTAAAAATGGCGTGCTCACAGTCAAGGGGACAGTCAAAACTGCCAGGCAACGGCAAGAAGCGCAAAAAGTGGCAGCGGAGGTACCCAATGTCAAGCAAGTTGTCAACGAAATCGAGATTCGGCGATAGGACAGCTTTGATGAAAAACTTTCGGGAATTCGGATAATCAGCCGAATTGCTCGCTCCAGCAGACGGCCCTCTTCCAAATGATTCGATGGCATCCCGAGCGAGACTGCATATGGCCGCGCCGCTCCGGAAGGCCGTTTGTCTCTTACACGAAGACAGCTACTCCATGAGAGCAAAGCCCGTGTATTCCTGAGGTGGGAGGGCTGCCATGCTCGATACGAATTGGCAAAAACTATACGAGACTGCGATGCTCGAAATGAATCCTGACAAGCTGCTGACTTGCATGGGAGCGGCAGAGCAGGCCATTGCTCAATGAGAATCACTTTTGGATGGTCCACGATAGGTCCTAACTCGGCGGGGCGACGCCAGCTTGAACTATTCGGACGTTTACGCGATTCTCCGGGCATCGATCCCCTGTAATATGTCTTCGTAAACTCTCGCGTATTCTTTGGCCATTCGTTCGATTGAAAAATTGTCTTCCACATACTGGCGAATAACTAGTGGGTTGAAGTTCAGACCTTGAGCGCGCTTGGCCATTTGCATGACCGAGCGGCAAATGTGACCGGAGATCCCTTCGCGGACCACCTCTGGTACCGATCCGCCGGGCATCGCGAGCACAGGTGTACCACAAGCCATGGCTTCTAGCATGACCAGCCCAAAGGGTTCGTTCCATTGGATCGGGAACAGCATGGCCATCGAGTTGCCGAGCAGTTCATTCTTCACCTGAAGATCGGCCAGGCCCATGTAATCCACGATCTTTCCGTCGATCTGTGGCTTGACCTTTCTCTCGAAATACTCGTGGTACATGGGCTGAACATCGCCAGCGATCTTGAGGGGGATTCCTGTACGCTGGGCCACATCAATGGCGATATGGGTGCCTTTAAGGGGAGCGATTCGGCCGATAAAACTGAGGTACGGCTGCTTGTGCTCGACCAATTTGTATTGAGTCAGATCAATGCCATGATGGACCGTGCTCATCCTGGGCATAGATTCCTGTTTGGACTGAGCCCCACTGATACAAACGTAATGGACCTCGGGATAAAAAGCGTAAAACGCACTTAGCTTAGAGTCATGCGGTCCATGCAGCGTCAAGACTATCGGGCGTTCAATAAAGCGCGAAAATGTAATTGCCGGCGCTGACTGCACATGAATGATGTCACAGTGCTCGGTGGCATCGTGAACGGCCCAAGCTTCATGGTTCAGATCCTGGACAAAAGCATGTTCGGGATTCTTGATGGGCCAATCTGAATGCCCATAGATCCAGCGGCGCTCCGCTTTGACTGTCGATTCGCGATTAGTGTAGACGACGACTTCGAGGCCGAGTTGCTGTAGACCCTCCGCAAGATGCGCGAGGAAAAGTTCGGTTCCGCCGTAATCCGCAGGAGGAACTGCAATAATGGTGGCGCAATCAGAGCGATTTTCAATTGTTGGATCCCAACATACGATGGCCAGCCGACGCTCAACACGCGTGAGATGAAGGACCAATCCCAACGCTTGCAGTTCCTCTACAGAAGCGTATCTGTGACGCGAAAGTTCTGGTGGAACAGAGGCAGAGGAGGTGGTCAGCGCAAGCCAGGCGTAAGTCTTCCATCTGCACAGAAGACTCAGCACAATGCAGAGAAAACCGGCGATTGCTTCATCGTTGGAAACTCACAAAATTGTGGCCAATAGATCCAGTGCTGGTGTTCTGTAATAAACACGCAACGGGCGAGAGCGGACGCCGACTGGGAGCGAGTTATCCCAGCAGTTTGGACTCACATCGCGCGAAGTGAGGGCCGCATCTAAGTGCACCAGACGAGGTGCGCCGATGAAACAGAACAACGAAAATCAGGCATTCAGTGTTTGGTTCGGAACGATAGCTGCCAAAACCGCCGGATGGGTAGGATCGGCTTGGGCATTCATATTGGCGGTGTTCGTTATCGTACTTTGGGGTGCCGCTGGTCCTTATTTTCAGTACTCGGATACCTGGCAATTGGTCATAAATACCGCGACCACGGTTATCACGTTTCTCGTCGTTTTTCTGATCCAAAACACTCAAAATCGGGACGCTCGTGCGCTGCACCTGAAACTCGACGAAGTCATCCGGGCGATCCGCAGTGCACGTAATGAAATGATCAGTATCGAGCATCTCTCGGACGAAGAACTTGAGGGCCTAACGAAGCATTACGATCGTCTGCGCGCTGAGTGCGAAGCGCGACGCAAGCGCGAAGACGTCAAAGCGTGAAACTTGGCCAAACCAAAACGATAAGTTCCTCGACTCCATTCCGATACTGCAACGAAATCATGCCGCATTGGGGCAACCACAACCAGAACCGCTGCAATGTAAAGCACTTTCATCGAGCATGGCCGCGCTCAATTGATCTCGCGCAACGAGAACTTGTTGGTTTCCTTTGCGGAGCTTGGAAATCAAATCGTGGCCTTCACTGGAGCGTAAAAAACAGTACAGTCGGTTCGTGAGTTACGCTGAACTCTTTAGTTCCGGAGCCTGTGCCGTAAGAATTACTAGCTAATAAAGCCAACAAAAAAGAAAAGAAAAAGCCCCGCCAGGCTCTTACTCGGCCGGGGCTTAAATAACATTTTTGCCAGCGTTTTTACTTGCTCGTCGGAGACGCCGTGCACGTGTCCGATATTTTTGTGACACCACTCACATTGAACTGAATCGCTGCTGATGCACTGCCAGACGGGTTAGGGGCGCTGTCAGATGGCTTACTTGCAGAACTGGAGGACGATGGATTGCTCCCAGAACTGCTGGTGCTGGCCGATGCGTTTGCACCTGAGGGCGCGGTCGCGCTGGCCACGGCTCCGCCTTCGCTTCCATTGATTCGCACCTGATGTCCAACCTGATCGCCGAGTTTAGAACTATCACCTTGCAGCTGATAAGTCTTTCCAGAATTATCAGTCAAGGTGTAGTTGCCCGCAGAGCCTGATAGGCAGCCTTCAATCGTTGTGGTCTCACCGGCGTTGCTACTGGTTTGCGATGCCTTGGCACCAGCAGCCTGTGAGCTATCTTGTGCGACCACCCAGGCCGACACCAACAGGAGAACAGCTGTCAACAAGCATAACTTTCTCATAGCAGCACCTCCTTGATCCTTACAATTTGCAAAGTGGCGACGGAGTTCGATGAAATCCCGGCTCCGAGGGTTGCTCCAGGAGCGCTGCAGTTGCCCTGTAAGCCTAAGCCACGCGCCGCTCGGTCGCCCGAGGATTTACAGATGTCTCGGCAATCTGCGTTAGTTTCGCGTCAGCTGCTTTCTCCTCTTGCAGTGTCTCCTGTAGGAGCGCGACAGCTTCGCTGAAGCCAAGCTGCTGGGCGAAAGCGATTAGTGACCCGTAGGTTGCGATTTCATAGTGCTCGATCTGGTTACCGCTGACAATCAGGGCAGCATCGCGCACTTCCAAAGCGTCAATCGCCTTGATCATCTTTTCCCCCTCCTTGGTCATCTCGTCGAGCACATCATTGTCTTCGCTATTCGCTTTGAATCCGCAGGCCGTGAATACCCGCTCCAAGCGTCGTATATGGTTCCGGGTCTCCTGGAGATGTTGCTCCAAAACCCTTCGCAATTCGCTCGAACCGGCAGCCTCGATCATGCTGGGCAGCCCCTTTTTCACAAGTTTCTGCTCGCAGTCGTATAAGTGGCGCAGACCACGTTCAAATAGATCCTGTATCGATTCAACTTTTGCCATAATCTAAACTCCTTCATAGAATGTATGATCCCGGACAAAAAGAATGCCCCCGGTTTACAATTCGGACAGATGCAAGCAAAAAATGCCGCAGTCAAGCCTGTTTCAATACCTGATAAGGCACAGCCAGTTGCGTGTAAGCAGCGCGAAATCGGGAGCTGTTGCAATTGTCTTCGGCTTGGCAAAAGTTCACCTAGGGGCATTCCTGATTGACCGCTGCCGGGCTACTGGCAGGCTCGACTCAATGAAGTGCACCTGATCAGCCTGGTTCGATAGCGAACATAGGGCTTGCCTACATTCGCAATTGGCTCGGCGCAGTGCATGCGGGGTTGTGCATGGCGGTACAGCGTTTGCGCATGTGGGCGATTTTTCCGAGTAGTTGAATCAGTTTGATTTCCCAAATCGGTTTGCTGAATCATCAGCGCATATTTGCTGGTGTTTTTCGCTCCCGCCATGACTTCGCTCGCTTTGATGACGCTCTCGCGATAAGAGATCTAGCTCTTGTTCTTCCAGCATTTCTATCATCTGCTGCGTTGCTTCATGCAATTTGGTAGGCTCTCGTTCCTCTTCGACTCGGCGGCAGAGTTCCTGAAAATGCTTTATGTTCAGCATCGTTGAGCGACTCCGGTTCCTCGCGACCATACTGGCTAGTTAGCGCCGGGGGCAGGCAACCAGGCAAAAGGTGCGCTGACCTTTGTAGCGGCTGCTAATGTCTCGTCATGCGCCCCGGCTCCAGTCTGGTTTGATGAAATCATCGAATAGCGGTTGCGTGTGAGTAGAGACAAATTGAGAATTGCTCCCAACATCGTGGTCCATAGAGCCGCGCGGTTCGTTCGAAGGGCAGAAAAATCTGTGGAAAACTTGGGCTTTTAATCCGAGATGAAGTGATATTTAGTTTGCAGTATCAATACTGGCGACTGGCGCCGTGTGGAACTCACGATTTCTAGATGTTGGCGTTTACTGCACGCTCCGGGGATGCATCCAAGGCTTTCGTCATTCAGGAAGATACTTTATGTATTTCCACGTGGTCGGGTTCAGCCGAGGACTTCTAGCTTCCGTTTTGGTCCTGATCGTTGCGCTTCCGCAAAATGTATTCGCCCAAGCTCCGCATTTGGTCACTTCTGCGGAATTGCACCGCGAGCTGCTCACGGCAGCACGCATGAGAGAACAAAACCGGCAGACGCTTCGGCAATTTCTCTCCTCGGAAGCAGGAAAGAACGCACTCCGAGTTGTCCATAGTGATCCTGTCGAAGTTACGAGAGCAATTGCGACTTTGAGCGATGCGGAACTAGCGCAACTTGCCCAACGTGCTGATAAGTCGCAACGTGATTTTGCGGCAGGCGCACTCAGCAAGGAGGCTTTGTTGATAGTTGCAATTGCAGTTATCGTCGTGGTTATTATCGTTGCTGTGAAAATCTAAGAGGTGCTCAGGCACCGCATTATCTGCGGTTTCAAATACTGCGACAACATTAACCAGAACGTAGCGCATCTAGCACGAGGAATGCTCGGATGTGGAACGACTCAACGAATGCCATTAAGGAGATTTGCATGCAAACAGGCCACGAACTTTTTGTGCACGGATTAAAGGATATGTTGGATGCGGAACAGCAACTGGTCGAAGCGCTGGAGGAAAATGCCAATGAGTCCTCTCGTGCCGATCTGAAGAAAGCATTTGACCAGCACCGCAAGGAGACGGAAGGTCAGATTGAACGGCTGCAGCGGTGTTTCGAGTTTCTGGGGGAAGAGCCGGAAAAGGCCGAATGTCATGGCATTCGAGGCCTAATTCAGGAGAAGAAGGCGTTTGAGGAGGAGGATCCCTCGCAGGACTTAATCGATGTCTTCAACGTCGGCGCGGCGATTAAGGTCGAGAGCTACGAAATTTGTGAGTACGAGTCGCTGATGGACTTGGCTCGCGAAATGAAGCACACCAAGGTAGTACAACTTCTCAATCAAAATCTTAAGGAAGAAAAGGCTACATTGAAGAAGATGGATGGCTTTAGTAAAAAGGTCAAGCCGAATGAAATCATGAATGAAGAGCAACAACAAAGAGCTTCCTTCAGCGCCAGGTCTGCTCGCAGCAGACGTGCAGCCTAGATGAATTCGGCACGACAAAAACTGCTGCGTCGCTGGCATCTCCGCCTCTATGCCTTCCAAGGACTTGGTATCGGCATGACTGCTGACACCAAGTCCTCAAGTCTTCAATCAGGCACGCAATGCCCGACGCAGTCTGCGTGGAGCGTTGTTGCAGGTCGGCAGGATATGCCTCCTCCGATCCAGTCGAAGGAACTTCTCTCTTATTCCGACGGGAGAGCTGTTCCGCCTCTGATTTTGGATATGCGAATTCCTGTCCGGAGCTGTCGCCAGGATAAAACCATGCAGCCAAAGCCATGGGTTGGTCTGCGGGCCGTTCGTCATAGGTGAGAACAGTTTTACCAGTTGGCTGCAAGCGGTAATTAGGAATCGCTAAAACCGTGGTAATCAGCGAGGTGTGGTCTTCGTTAAAGATTTGTACGATGTGCCGATTGGAGGTGCTGTCCTGCAATCTGAACACGTAAGTTCCTGCTGGCAAGACTTTCCCTGGCACCTGCACTGGTTCATTGAACGTCACTTTTGTGGCTTTATCCACTCATCGGCACGCGACAGGGGAACATAGGCGGCAAACAACAACGCCAGACCGAACAATAACATGAGCATCCGAAATATTTTCATCGGAGTGTCTCCTCAACGGAGTTCATATGGCGGGACGCGATTCCACGTGGAGCGGAGGCACGATGGTGCAAATAACACGCCCCGCTCGCTTCAGTCGAAGTTCTCTACAGCATGGCACGGATTACGTCATTTGCAAGGTCATTTTAACCTGGGTAGAGTTAACTGTTAATCGCTCGTCATCGCTAGCTTGCGAGTAAAAAAATCGGATGTTGGAAATACGGAAGGCCAACCTCTCGCAACTTATCAACACCAAAAAAATAAAAAATGGAGCATTGATCATGGCAATACAACAACCAGAATTCCAGGAACTACTAGCGCAACCATAGCAGGCTTTTTCAGAGACGATAGTAATGCCGAGAACGCGATAGAGGAACTCAGGGCAGCAGGGTTCTCGGACAGTGAAATTGGGGTTGCGACGCCTCACCAAGAGGGCAAAGTAGGCAAATTTTGGAACAAGCTGACCAGTAGGTTTGAGAAGCACGAGCACAAGAGAGGTGAACTGGGTGATTGAGAATGAAGATCGAAAGACTGCATTATTTGACAACAAGAAGCGAGCAATTGAGCGAGAAGTGAAGGCCGCGTACGGGCCTGGTACTCCCGGTGCAGCTTTGGCTCGCATTCTGCCGGTGCTCATTGATAAGCTGATCCCGCAGGGAAAAGTACCGCAAGTCGCGTAAAGCTGCGCCTGGAGGCTGCTATGAAAAGTTTCTTCGCAGGACTTGGATTCGGAGCCGTTGTCGGATTGCTAGTAGCGCCAAAGCGTGGAAAAGAGACTCGCGCAGATGTTGGTAGACGGGCGCAGCGGTTTATCCGTTCTGCTACTGACGTGATCGCGGGCCGGCCAAGGGATCGCCAATTGCCTATATTCTCAAAGAAATCCCCTGCTTCTGCCCCTGTCTCCAGGAGGGTGACGGAAACAGACAACGCCGCAGAAGCGCTGAACACAGCGACCCGCGATCAATTGATGGCCGTTCACGGCATTGGAGAGGTGCTCGCGGACAGAATTATCCAAAACCGCCCATATGAAAGCGCGTCTCAAGTCGTCGAGAGAGGCATTCTGCCGGAGAGTACCTTCGTCCAACTCAGGCGAGAACTGCTGGATAAAGGCGCGTAGTACACAGACGCAATTTTGCTGCTCGCAGCAAACTCGACAGCGAGAAGTGCCAATTGCTGCAAGCGCACGAAAATTGCCTCTTCTGCTTTCATCATTTTGGTCAGAAGCTTTTCACGATCAATTTCCAGCAATGCCTCTCGAAACGGACCCTGCCATTCCGGGTATCTCATGGCGTCCATAGAATGCTCCCCTTGGCTGCGAGGTATTA
>WNGI01009837.1_pt1 | contig 11020 bp, 10 predicted proteins | sample 5400621 | NCBI WGS metagenome assembly WNGI01 (sample SAMN13153374, study PRJNA577476) | soil metagenome | isolation source: 20 cm soil or saprolite under Garry oak tree replicate 1 | place: USA:California | collected 2016-06-15 | reverse complement strand
CACCCTTATATGAAGGTCGGGGGCGGGGACGCAATTGGGCTGCTAATGGAGTGGGATTAGCGTCGTCATCTTCTACGCCACTTCTTTCTGGACTTTCGTCCTCGCTCTCAGCGGGCGTTTTCTGTTTCCTGCCTTTTCCTCGTGGCCGTTTTCCACCTGCGGCGGCGGCGTTCGTTTTGCTCTTCCCTCTTCGTCCCCCTTGCGTCGTCTTCCTTCTCTTCCGACTCGCACTTTCATTGTACTCGTTTGCGCTTCCCTCTGATTCACGCTGAGATGCGATCGTTGAGGAGCTAGACTTTTGTTGCTTCCGGAAATCCGCAACCACATTTTGCAATCTCTTGCTCGTGTATGCCTGCCGCTTTTTTGGGACGAATGCACCCATTCCCGCAGAAACGTCAAAGAACTCGGTTAAATTACTTTGCTTATTCATGGCGGCGGCCTAAATTACAGTTAGCCACTGTCGAACTGGAGCAAAGAGCTAGCGTAACTTGTCCCCGCTTATTCATTTTCTGAATGATCGGTAACAACAGCTCGTCGACTTTGGTTTGCTGCCAACCCAGCTCCTGCTGAAAAAATCTGCAAATCAGTGAGTCCGAGATCATGCGGTCGAGTAGCACGAGAACCGTACTGTCGAAGGCCATCTAGGTCTGGCAAGCCCCATTTAAATGGTTCCTCCGAGCCGTCCACGGTCGGATGATAATAAGCGTCCCTCTGACACAGCATGGGTGAGCTTCTGCCTGATATAGTTGGAAAGCACCTACCACTGCACTGTTAGGCCAATCTTTGTCCAAGTATAAATTTTTGAATTTCTTCTTCTGCTGCCAAGTCAAAGGCTGCATTAAATGTATGTCTATTGAACTCACGAAACGCTTTGTGAATTTCGACTGAGTTTCCTCGGCGGTATCCCTGCCGCTTTGCACCCTCAACCACCAATCTTTGAACTTGTGTAAACCGTCCATTCCGGGAAATTCTTTCAGCAACTCCATTGCGACGACAGGACCAACGCCCGGAAGGCCTTCAACGTAATCACTTCCAAGCAAATATGCCAATCTGATGAGTGTGTCTCTGTCTAAGCCCAACTCGCGGCTCAGATCGGAAAGAAGAAAAGCCTCCACTGTCTTGGACTGATTGAACATATTCTTGAACACACATTGAGCTCCAAAGAGGAATACGTCGGAGTCATCCGTTATGACGCCGTCAACTAAACCCAGGGACACCAACTCGGCGCACTGTGCTTCTGCCTCCATTGGTGCTGTGACATAAGGAATTCCAAACAGACGCAGCATTGTCTGATGCCAGATGTGGTCATCTAAACTATCTTTAGATAGAAGGACTAACCATGATCTGAGCAACCATCTGTTGAGTGATGTCCTCCGCATTGCGCATGGCTGCTTTGCGCTGTTGATTGAGCGTTTCGATTTCATCATCAATCTCACGCCGAACGTCCTCGAGGTCTCTGCCTTTGACTTGCGACATGAATCTTGCGAATTCGCTTTCCTCAGCGTGAGGATCCATTTCTTCGGCAGCGTCCCAGCTTTGCTCAACGACCTGGTTCGATGCCCCTCCATTGACTTCTCCCGTAGGTGAAGGAGATCGTGACCAGTGTATTGGATCGTCGTTGTCATGCTCCTCCCCAAGAGGTGCATCTTGATCTATTGGAATAGAAACCTGAAATTCCGATTGCACTTGCTGGGTAACTGGAGATTCAAAATCTTGTACCTTCGGACTTAAACTGGCATCTTGGATTTCGTCGACAACTAGCAAAGTGGTAGGTATCTCCGGTGTCGAAGGAATAGCGTAGGTTACAGGTCTGGCTTGCTGAGGACCCGAAATCACATCTGGCTGTATCTCTCGTGATGCTTCGGGAGTTTCGATCAGAACTTGCGGAGCAGTTAATTCTGGGATTACTTCCTCCATATCCTCGTCCGAATCACTAGCAATAAGACTTGACAAGTCACCATCAGCAACAGCGTCAATGGTGATGATTACTTCCTGCGCCACTGGTTCGTCGATGTTTTGTTCTATATCGGACTCGACAGTGGTATCCACAATATCTGTGTTGGACTCGGGCTGCACCGCGGCATGAAAAGCCTCGACATCAATATAAGCATCCTCCAACGTATTGTCTGGCTCAACAGCAGTGCTCGCGTCCTTTGATAGAAGCGATGGTTTACCAAACAGCGTAGTTCGACTGTTCATCTTTGAACTCGATGGGTTTCGTCTCTTTCACATCAGTCCCCGATTTCGGGCGGGCATCATCAAGTGAAGCTTGGATTGCAATCGATAATGCCTCATTCTCGCTATCGGGATCTTCGGCATGGGGAAGGGTGTAGATAGCATCGTCTTCATCGTCTTCATCAAGATCAAATAAGGGGGTCGATTGAATTTTTTTCGTCTGCGACGTACGTCCACTAGAGGCAACAGATCGCGTTGTTAATGGCGCGAGGCCTTTAGAAGTGTTACGGTTGGCGATAGCTTGTAGTGCCATCTCACTTTGAAACTGACGCAGGTCCCTATCCATCGATCCATCGGTCGGGCTAGCCATAACGGATCAGACGAAACACTCTTACGAGTTATGGTGAAACTGACAATTTTACTTCCTCCATGTCTTCGTCATCGCTTACATATTCATCATCCTGGTCAATCAGGATCGGCTTTTCTTGCGTCCCATGGTCTCTGATGCCGAGGATCCAGCCACCCTCTTCGCCTTCATTTTTGACCAAAACATATTCCTTATTTCTTTCGCTAGCTATCCTCACAGGTATGGATATATGCGCCTTCCCGATGCTATCTGTAGTAGTCAACAACTGCTGAGTCAAGGCGTTCCTTTGTCGGAGGTTCTGTATCTGTGCTTTTGAAAAGTCCATCGGAGTTCGTGAATTCCGAAGCATTCTCTCCAGGCGCGCATGAGACGTTTGTCGCGACTTGAGACGAAGGTCACCAATAATTTCATATTGTACCTCCGTGGGTAGTTGACGAAAATCAGGAGAATTTACATCAAAATCCTCTGGCCGCATTTCCTCGATGAACGTACGCATTTCCTCTTCTGTTGCTAGCCTTGGATCTGGCATAGCAGACCGCGTAGCTTGAGCAATGGCAGCTTCCAGATCCACGTCGGGGAGACGGTATGGATCATGATCATAAAATTTGCTCTTCTTTGCAGGGCTACCGCTAGAAGTCGTTGTCGTACTATCAGCAGTATTTTTGCGAGGGGGCGCTTTGGGCATAGTAGGATCGATGTCTTCTAAATACACGATTTTGTCGACATCAACTTTCTCTTTGCCTTTGTTGCTGACGGTAGCGGCGCGTCAACGGAGAGCGCATACGGGAGGTGGTAAATCCATACATACGATGAACCTTGAGCACGTTCCAATGCATCCTTCCTCATTCGAGCTGCAAGTAACTTCTCTGCTATCTTAGCATGACTGGTAACAGCACCAGCCTTTCTCCTCTTACGCTCGGTCTGTAAGAAACGAGGTGGGCTTATAGCTCGAGGCACGAGATATGTTTATGGACGTACAAGCGTATTCCGCTTCAACGCAGGTGCTCCCCCGTCAAACACAAAGACAGGCTTGATTCCGTAGAACAGCAGTTTCGTGATCCTTCGCAAGAAACCCAAGACATGCGCGTTGACCAGCACTCGTCCATCTTTGTCGCGCATCGTTGCCTGGAATTGGTATATCCATATACTAGAATCGATGGCCATGGCCTTCCCTTCGACAGTCTCTAGCCTGCAGGATCATAGACGTTGAGTACGAGATACAATAGTCGTTGATGTGAGCACCTACAGAATTGGGCGTCCCACTGGCGCCAAAAGACTCCATAGCGATTTTACTCCCATTATAAAGTAAGCAAGGATGGCATAAGATGTACAAAAGAGGGCATTCCAACGTTAGAGTTGCAAGCGCTGTGAAGGTCGCGAACAAGTCATTTCAATGAGTTAAATTTAGTTTAATATTTGGGATCTGATGCAGATGGAATCTGATGAATACATGCTGGCATGAATTTACCGACGACATTATGCAAAAACCAAAACCGACATTAACAGGAAGATATGAGCATGAAACTATTAAAAGGGTATGAAAAAGTCCAATCCATGTCCAAAAACTAATGTAAAGGGTAATCTAACAGGAAATAATGTAACGAGCGGATATTATTTATGGTTTGGGACTAGTAGGGCGAGGCATTTTCTGGGCTTCTGCTTGCAGTTCACGAGGACGAGTAGCCGGTGATTCACGACGGGCAGGAGAATTGCTTCGAGAAGCCGGTTTTTGTCCACCAAGGACATTTGGAGGCTGTAAACCCATGTCGTTCATGGGGCCGACATTGCCACCATTCATCGAAAACCTTGGATCAAACGTAGACATCCCCGTCATTTGCATTCCGAGAGGCATGCCCATCTGTGGACCCATCTGTGGACCCATCATGCCCATGCCCATCATGGACATACGAGGATCATAACCTCCCATGAAACTCATGCTTCCCGTCAAATTCGGGGCCATTGGCTGGACCCCGGCATTACCATTCTCCGCACCAACGGGATGAGATCCGGGGGTAGAGAAGTTCATCATAGCCTGTTGGTAAGCCTGGGCGGCGGCATGCTGCGCGGCAAACATTTGCTGAGGGTGAAGGCCAGGCATCATCCCTGGGTGGTAGCCTGTCATCATCGGGGCCATCCCGCCCGTCATCATTGGCGCCATGCCGGTCATCATTGGGTTCATAGGATTCATAGGCACCATGCCCATCATCATCGGGTTCACCATCGGATTAAAGCCAGGGTATTGACCATACATGGACCCGCCTTGTTGCATTTGTTCAAGCTGCTGTCGCTGTTGTTCATCGAAGCGTCGTTGTCTTTCCTCTGCAAGCCGTTTTTCGCGCTCACGCTCTGTGAGTGCAGCACCCATACCGCCTTCTCGCTTTCGTTCTCTTTCGTGAGCCGTAATCGCGCCCAAGAGACCAGTTTGAGGCGGAGGAGGCTTATTGGGGACATTTATAAGCGATGCACCCGATTCCCGTGCCAGTTCCTCTTGACGTTTGGCAGATCTGTCTTGTTTATCTTGTAAGCCAGCTGACAAAAGCCCTTGTGGCGTAAACGCCTTTGTCATAGTCTCAGACGGATGTTCAAGCTGAATAAACGTGTCGCGAGCGTGGTGATTCTCAGGAAAATGACCAGTTACACGACCAGGTTCCAACACCTGACTCCACAATGTCTTCTGAGCAGAACCTGAGTGCGGGAATTCGGCTGTTTGAGAACGCATTTGAGGAATATCATCATGTAAGGTACGTCTATTAGCCTCCAAAAACTGTTCAGAAACCATTCTCCGCGGCTGAGGCGGGTGCTCATCGCCTAGTCAAGTAGTTAGTCATGCCAAACCGCGCAAAGTTTCAACTACAACACACCATGAGGCGGGCCGCTCGGTAATTGGGGTAATGTACGAAGGCCGCGAAAGCCCGAGTGACCACTATCTGTGGCGGCATCTCCTTGGTGAAGAGGCGGATTTTGATTCTGGGGCGGTTTGATTGACGTGGTAGATGAAGCGTTGCCAGAATGTGCTTTGTATGGCTTGCTGGACGCTGGTCCATCATCATCCGAGTCAGCCTCGTCGTCCTCGTCGTCCTCTTCCTCATCTTCTTCCTCGCTGCTCTCGCCCCAAGCACCGCCCGGCTGGGATTTCCGTCTTCCGTTCGTCCTCCCAGGTTTATGGACGGCAGCGTGGTGGGCCTTCTGTTGGGCTTCAACTTTCGCCTTACGTTCAACGGCCTGTTTGGAAGGTGCAAATGAAGACCTAAACTGAGTGGCTTGCATGGCTTCGTTGGAAGGAGGGGCAGGAGTAGGAGTAGATGATTCAAGAGGAGATGAAGGTGCACTTTGCTTCAGGGGTTCGACGGGTTTACCGACTGGCTGCGATGGCGGCTGGTCACCGTTAACATCCAAGTAAGACAGGGCAGCCAAGACATCCAGGTTAGAATCAGACAGCTGAGGTACATTTGTTGCGGGTGGCGGTAACTGAGAGGTATCCATGCTGCCGTCGCTGTCTAAATCTTCCTCAGCGAGAGGTTTGGGGGACGAGGAAAGACTTCCGTTGATATAAGGGCGACTAGTCCCTAACTCACGTGCGCCGGAAGGTTTCCGTCCTAACCCTGATCGAGCGATCGGGCTTTGCCGGTTGCCTTGAGTTGAACCTCCTGCGAACGGAATTTGTACGTTCTGGCGGACAGGCACGGGTTTCGATACTTCAGGAATTTTTGGACTCGATGGGCCGACTACGGTAGGTGGGGGTGACGTGGCGGGAGAGCTTAGACTGGCACTGGGCTGCTGACCATACTCTGAAGAACTGCTGTCATCTTTCTCCGAAATGGTGGTTGGTATACGGTTGCCGGGCTGCTGCTTGGATGAGTCTCCGTCAGCGGTGTTTACATAATACAAAGCCCCTGCTTCACTGATCAAAGTTTGGACGTCACTCGATGGTTCGCTTGGCAGTGACTTGTCAGGAGGCGGGCCTAAAGGTGGCAGGTCTCGACGAATTGATCCCAGTGAATAGGGTGAACTGAGAATCGAAAAAGTATCGGAGGCACGATTTTTCGAACCAGGAAAAGCCGATTCGGAAGGTGAAACTTTCTCTACTATGGAATGTGGTGACGTCAGGACGGAAGTCCGGGAAGGAGGCCTATCATCCGTGGTGGACTGGGTGGCAGAGATAACAATGGGCTGACCCCTCTGACGAGGTGAAGGTAAAGACCCATGACTGATACTGCGTTCGCGAGCCTTCCCTTTTGAGCTAGTTGAAGGTGACGATGGCTGTGGCTGTGGGGACGAAACTATATTACTTGAAGGTGCCTGTGAATTGGTGGAGGGCAACCGCTGGTGTGCTTGGCTAGTGGTAACGGAGTACATGGAAGCAGACGTGGCCGCGCTGTAAGTACGAGCGACTGTGGTAGATGGCACATCGATGGATGTAGCTCGCATCTCTGGAGTAGTCGTACCACTGGCTTCAGCAACGGGAGGAAGTGGTGTCCTCTGCTGAAGTCCAAGGTCCCCAAAGCTGAGCGGCGGCAGCTGAGGACCGAATGCAACGTTTGCGTTTAAATGATCTGGTACCTGCTGTTGCTGCGCCGACTGCTGCTGCTGCTGCATCGGTGATTGTCGTTCCAGTGGAAGTTGTGGTTGTTGCTGCGTGGGTGATAGTAGTTGGGGTGACGAGTGCTCAGGAGATACCGCTCTTATCCCCGCATTCTGCATCTTATTAAACAGTAATTTTTGCAGGTTCGGGCGTATGGCCGAAGTCCGATCGTCCCTTGGATCCAATGTCTCTGCGGCTTCGCGATCGAGAAACAAAGACTATAAGAAAGGTCTCACGAGAGCGCCTAGCTGTAATATCGAGGACACTAACCTCTTTCTGTGGACCCACTGGATAGCCAAACATCAGTGAGGCTCGTTCCCTTGGGTCCCACGTCCACCCATGTGGTCGTCCGTATAGGCCGAATGCGTCATGCAGCGCTACCAAGGAGAATTCATTAAAAAGTTTCTTTCTCCCATATAAGCTCACGCCTCACCGATTATCCATTTCAACATTTCCCCCACTTGATTATTTCCTCCTTCGAGGTCGGGCATTATCAGTATCCATCCCTCCCGGCCTGCCATTTCTTTTGCAAGGTCTTCGTTTGCAAATTGGCCCTCTACTTTGATCAAAGTGCTCCTGTTGATTAGTTCTGGTCGTTCAGGGTAGACTGCAAAGGCTTGGGTCACGTTTTGCAATGTCAACAATGGCCTCTTTTTATCTTTGGGTTTATTGGAGAAGTAAAACGCGACCACGGGCCTAGCCGGACCTGCATGTGATGGACTAAGGTCTCTTGAAAACAGGGACACTCGTTTCTTCTTTAAAACACCGGGGGAGTTGTCAAAAACGCCAGATGTGGGACGTTCGCCGTCTGTTCCAGCCTGTACCACCATCCATAGACGTTTCCAGTCCGTCTGACCAGCAATGCGTATGCGAACCCACCCTTCCATCTTTCCACGTATCAATGGGCTGGGAATATCTTGCGCTGCAACGTGGTTAATTATGAAATCCAGGATAAAAAGGAGTAGACTTACCCTGTTGTGTTATTCTGAGCAAGTGCGCTGTATATATTTCTTCCAGGCGCGATTTTTCCCATGATGACAGACGAAAAGCGGCTACCCAAGCTATGAGGGCTTCTCGCGACGGACACGAGAAGAAGATCAAATTGGATCCCGCGGTGTTCACGGCAAGGATATCTGTGTACCTCCTAGCCGGTGTGGTGGGAGTCTCCGGCTCCGTTACGGCGCCGAGCACTCTAATGAACTAGAAAAAAATGAGTCTAATACGGGGATGGAACAGAAACACATACGGCATCTGTCATATTGATATATGTCGGTGGCACCTCCCTGCCTTGTTTGCTTGCCTCCTGAACCTGCTTCATGTCCCATAAGCTCAATGTTGTGCCACCCAATTGCGCCCAAAAGTCAGTCCAGCCCTCATCTTTTGTGGCTTTCTGGCCATCTGGCAATCGGTCTACTCTGCGCACTAGAGGACCAGAATAGTAGATTTTGTAGGCGTGACCGACGTTGAGCTGAACCAATGAGCGTATTTCTGGATGCAACTGGGAAGCGCTAGCTGAGGACTGCCTGGAGGGTGAGTTCGAAGTGACATCGTGGGGCTGCTGAGCTGGGGGCAATGAGGGCAAAGGCTGAACGTTCCCGTTGGATGGAGGCGACATTGAGGGAGAATGATGAAGCTGTGAGTCAGAAATTGAATGTGACTGAGATCTTCTGAAAGAAAAGAAAGAAGGGGAGCGAGAATGGGAAGAAGTTGATGGCAGGGCCATAGTGGACTGGCGGAGAGGCGAGGACAGGAGAGGGATTGCCGACTGCTGTCGCTCCATTATTCTCTTAATTGGGAGCAAGAAACAAACTGTAACTATCTATCTAGTCTCGACTCAATTTATCCATCCTCTTCAAGCACCCGCGCCTGTTGCGAGTCAGTCCTCCGCCACTCCTGTCCGCACAGAACGCACCTTGTTTTCCGGCATTCCTCCCAGCTCGGCAACAAGCCCGCCGTACGGATACTCCCGCCGCACCGCAGGCATCTCTGGTACCATCTCTTTGATCAAGTACCCCACTCCTACAAATACAAGCGCCGCGAGCGTCAATTGCTTCAGCGCTTCCTGCGGCCGAATCGGCGGGGGGTCAGGTCCCCACATCGACAGTACTTCATCTTGTTCGTGAATCTGGTACACATCGTCATCAGACAACGCCCGTAATGATACAAAACAAAGAAGCGCACCGTCTCTCCGAAATTACGCCTCATTTGCTCATCCTGCCAGCCCCGAGGTGGTAGCGTTTGCCTCGACACCCACGGCAGCTGCGGGTAGCCAGCAAGTTGAGGATCAGGCTCCTCTGCAGGAGACGCATAGGTCCTGGCTGAGGCAGGCAGCAGCGGACGGGCGGGGGAACGTCGGGCGAGGGCGTGCGCGGCGGTGACGCGGCGGGCAATGGCGGAGCTCATGGTTTGACAGGGCGGTGTCGGATGGCGCAGAAAGAGAGTGGGACCCCGGAACTGCACGGGACAGCCACGTGCTCCCTGGTTTTCTGCTTTCCGCCAGATTTCGCAAAACATGTCACTTGCGGTCTTTTCCACTCCCCTCCATGTCCCGTAGGCCGCCCTGGCCCCTCAGCGCGCCCTCCGGCGCTGACCTCAGCTTGTAAGTTTCGCGTTTTGGCTCACGCACACGTCCTAATCCACGCCAGCGACGTCTGGGACCATCTCTTCTTGGCGAACTGTTGCCAGGGCGTGACGGTTCACAATCCAGACAAGGCGCCCACGTCTATTTTGGACCTGGGCTGCGGAAGTGGTTACTGGGCTATCGAAGCAGCCAAGCGATGGCCGGTCTGTCTTCGCGCTCTCTCCCCGCTCTCTTCCTGACCAGATCACCACAGAACAGCATTGTCACTGGCTATGACATGCTGCGCATACAACCTGACCTTCAAAACTTGCAAGCATTCAACCATCTGACCCACAGAATAAAATGGGTGTACGGAAACTTGTCCGTCTTCATCACCTATATCCAGCATATATGGACTCACATACGCACGTAGCTTTGATGGACTCCCTTTTCTGCCCGACTACTTTGACTTTGTGCATATATCATGGATAGGCTTAGGCGTACCTGAGAATGAGGTAAGGTGGAAACCAGACGCGGCCTTATGGTGTTAACCCAATTTTAGTGGCAACCTTTGCTAGAGGTTTGTCCTTCCTTCAGTTAAGCTTACTTCTCATTCCCCGTTTGCTCAGGAGATAGCACGCGTAATGAAGCCAGGCGCAATTATAGAAGTGAGTTTTGCCGTAAAAAGACCAATCAATGACTGAGCATTCCGGAACAGGTAATTGAAGAGGATCCCATATTTCCTTGCTGCAGACCCCTACAACGTACAAGGAGTTCTTCGTCCTCGCTGCCGAGTTCTTCGTCGCGTAATACACTGCTCCCTGGTTACAAAAGCAATGAAAATTTGCCATCTCGACCGCTGAAGCCCGCATATGGCCAGAAAACCTTAGACTCAATAGCTAGACGCTTTCGCCTTGGCCCTTATCGTAAAACGATCTTGTCAAACCCAAGTTTATCGCATGTCAACGGGTCTACAGAAAGCTTCCAACCCTTCTCCTTGGATGAAACCAATAGTGAACCACCTCACTCGCTAAACCATTCAAGACTGAAGCTTGCCTGGGAAGCCTTGCTATCGAGTCGATTCTTGCCGACTAATCTCTTATCCGTCCTTCCTTTTTATTTGTCTACCTCATTTGTCAGAATACAAACTCACCCCCAACTGAACATTCCTTTACCGCCGACTTCTGGACACGCCCCACCAGAATCCAAAACTGCTCCCACAGTCGCGAATGGCCTGCCCTCTGGTGTCGTTTCGTCGGGGCAGCCCATCACGCCCGACTCCATTTTCCATCTGACCGCACTTTCCTCTTCCACCGAGAGAGAATGGAAAGTACTG
>WNGI01027207.1_pt1 | contig 11021 bp, 14 predicted proteins | sample 5400621 | NCBI WGS metagenome assembly WNGI01 (sample SAMN13153374, study PRJNA577476) | soil metagenome | isolation source: 20 cm soil or saprolite under Garry oak tree replicate 1 | place: USA:California | collected 2016-06-15 | reverse complement strand
TCGCGCCGGCACCACAAACCTCGGGGGTGCGCAGCAGCTCGACGACGGCTTCCTGAGCCGAGAGCGCTCGCACCTAGTTGCCACGATAGCTAACGGGCGCGGAAGAAAATGGCGGTCGCTTGCGAGGGCTGCCAGCGATCGGGCGCGGGGTGACAGATGCGACCCCGCAAGCACACCTATCAGGCGGCTCCGCCAGGCCCGGCGCAGGCGGCGGAGCCGAATCCGCTGGTGTTAGTGGCAGTGGAAGAACTCGTTCGCGCTGCCGTCCGGACGGACGTTGAAGTGCTCGACTTGGTGGATGCTCAGCCTCGAACCGTCCGATCCCGTCCCATTCAGATTGAAGGTGGACGTTCCGTTGACCGTCGTCCCGTTCTGGTTGAAGCCGCCCCAGGTCGTGAACGTGCCCGTGAAGCTCGGCAGGTCAGGATCTGAAAGCGGAACCGCACTGAAGGTGCCCGTCTGCGTGAAGGTCGCGTGGACGCGCCCGTCGTCGAAGACGGTCTCGTGCATGACGGAGTTGCTAGTGGTCGTGATCGTGTAGAGCGGGCCGCCGTCCTCGCACATCGGGATGACGTCGACGAAGGTCTCCACGAGCCCGTTCGTGTGGGTAGTCGTGTTCGTCGGCGGTTGTGCGAAGGCCGGAGCCGCGATTAAGAGAAGGCCTGCGGCAAGGAGCCCGAAGGCCAGGCGACGAAGCATAAGACAACCTCCTTCGTGGATGCGCCGGGCCGACCCCGATTCTCCCACTTCATCAGCCGCGTCGCAATGGAAGATCCTGGGAAGGGCAATGTCCCTGAGCCATGTCGCAATCCCTCTCCTCACGCGCTGTCCCGACGAGTCGAGGATCATCGCGGTTCTGTAGTCACCGGGGCGATCCCGGGGGCCGTGCCGCACGTCGACGGCGTACGCGACTAGGCGCGCCTAGGGCGATGTCAACAGAATGTCAACCAGAGGGTGAAACCGACCGCAATCGCGGAGGCCGAAAACCGCCTAGGAAAGCGGCCTGCGCAGTCGCCTGAAACTAGCCGCAAGCTTTTTCGCCGACCGGGAGAGTAGGTCGCCGCCGAATTACTTTCGAAAGGCCCTCCACGCGTCGTGCAGTTGGAGCCGCAGCCGGCTCGGCCAGGCGCTCAGGATCTGGTGACCGCCGCGGAAGAGCTGCACGTTGTAGTACGTGGCCTTCGGCGCGCGTGGCCAGGCCAGCAGGGGAGCCGCCGAGACGACCTCGCCGGCCGCGGGTGAGAAGAGCCCGACCTGCCGCGCTCTCCGCACCAGCTTGACGCTGACGCTGAACGAGGCACGGGCGACGTTCTGCCCGCGATCGGTGGCCGTGCAGTCGACTCTGGTCACGCCGATCCGGGACAGCGTCGACGATGCCGGCGAGCAGACCGGAACGATCGCGGTGTCAACAAGATCGGTCGCGGATACGCGGAACCGCACAAAAGCGCCCTTCCGGTTCGCCGTCCGCGCCTTCACCGACCCGGGAACGACCAGTCGTGGCGCAGTGCGGTCGAGGACCGTGATCCTGGACGTGCCGGCGGCTCCCGTAAGCACGCTCGTACAATCGGCGGATGGAAGTGCGCGGCGAAGGAGTCGTGCTGCGTTCGTGGCGGATCGAAGACGTACCGGCCGTCGCCGTCGCATGTGAGGACGACGAGATCGCGCGGTGGCTTGCGCTTGTTCCCCAGCCGTATACGGAAGAGCACGCGCGGTTCTACGTCGAGGAGTGCATCCAGGCCGACGAAGACAGGCACCCGTTCGCGATCGCGGATGCGTCGACTGGCGACGTGGTCGGATCGATCGATATGCGCATCAATCGTCTGCAGACCGGTCACGTCGGCTATTGGGTTACGGCGCAGGCGCGTGGTCGGGGCGTAGCCGCCGATGCGCTCCGCGCACTCAGCCGGTGGGCTTTCGAGAGCCTCGGGCTGGGACGCGTCGAGCTCGTCACGGATCCGGAGAACATCGCCTCGCAACGCGTTGCCGAGAAGGCATTTTCTCGCTGCTGCCCGAAGACCTAGGCGGCGCGTAAGCGGTCGCGCCACTCGGGGTCGAGCTCACGCAGGCGTCGAACGCGCTCGCCGAGCGGCGGGTGCGTGATGAACATCGCCGCCAGTCCCTGCTCGGCGAACGGGTTCACCGTATACAGCGGCTCCGTGGCAGGGCTCGCGCGGAACTCGACGAACGAGCCGGCCGCCTCGAGCCTGAGCAGTGCGTCCGCCAGACCGTGGGGCGACTCGCAGATCACGGCCGCAGCGCGGTCGGCTGCGTACTCGCGGCCGGGCGAGAGCAGGAGGTGCGTGAACGAGGCCGCAACCGGGCCGAGCACGAACAGGAAGGCGCGCTGGAGCCAGCCCGCGAGTCGCGTGACCTCGATCAGGAACCCTGAAAGGACGACGACCGTCGTCTGCACGAGCACATCGCGGTTTGCAATGTGCACGAGCTCGTGTGCGAGGATCCCGTCGAGCTCGGCGGGCGACGCAGCGGACAAGAGGCCTGCGCTGACCGTGAGCGACGAGCCGCGCGGCCCGCGACCGGCCGCGAACGCCCTCGGGTGCCCGTCGTCGAGGAAGTAGAGGCGAGGCTTGGCGACGCCGACCCGTGCAGCCAGGCGCTCGACGGTCGAGCGGAGCAGCGGAGCCTCGGCGGCCGCCAGCTCTCTCGCGCCGACCATCCCGGGCGCGACGCGATCGAGGTACCAGTAGAGCGCGGCACCGGCGAGCAGGACGCAGAAGACTGCGATCGACGCGGTCCGGTACCCGCTCGCCCACCAGAAGAGCCCGCCGACGACGAAACAGAAACCGATCAGGAGGAGCCAGGCCTTCAGCAGGTTCCTCGCCGTCGGGAGGAAGCCCACTTAGCTGTCGCGCTCGTCCTCGGCGAAGCCGCGCGGAGGCCAGTCCGGCTCAGGTGCGTCGCAGCGGCTGGTGCAGTGCAGCGAGGCGATGTTCTGAAGGGGGATGAGGATGTGGCCGTTGAGCTCGATGTGGGCGACTTCGTCGACGGCGCAGTAGGCGGTCAGGACGCCCTCGTGGTAATCGCCGCCGAACAGCGCGACCTCGACCTGCTCGCCCTTGTACTTGCTCGTGTAGTCCTCCACGGCTCGGAGCGTAGCCGAATCGCGCTTTCCTCCATTGCCGCCGCTGCTGTAGAAGGTGCTCAATGCTGTGCTGGTGTGGTCCCGGTGTGGTCTGTGATTCGTCGCCTCCCGAGACAACGGGAGAGGGACGTGTCCCTCCCGGCCATCTTGCGGCGGCTTGCAGTCGGTCGTAGCCTCACCACTGGCCGGCGGCAGGGAAGCGCTTGAGCGTTCGACCCCGCCGGCCACCCGTTCCGCTCTGGCTCCGGCAGTTGCAAATACGGCACAGCTCGCCGTAGAGTCGCTACGCCTCCAAGGAAAGGATCACCGTGCCGACCTGGCTTTTGATCGTCCTCATCGTTGTTGCGATAGCCCTCCTTGCCTATCTATTCCGGGGACGCCTCTCTCGGAGGTAAGGCAGGGGTCGCTCGAAGGGATCGAGGCTCGCGACCCCCTCTCCAGGCTTTCGCGCCTTCTCTTTCCGCTCTAGCCGTTCAGCCGCTCGAGCTCCTCACGCAGCTCCGCCATCCGTCTCTTTGCAGCCCTAGTCTTGACTCCTGGCGCGGGCGAGGGGGGCCTTTCGCGGCCTTACACTCCAGCCGTGAAGACTCTCGCGGCGCTTGGCGCGCTCGCGGCGACACAGGCCATCTTCGGCTGTAGCTCGGGCACGACTCACGAGCGGAGGGTCGTCCGTCCACCGCTCCTTGTCCCTTGGCACCAGATCGGCGACATTGCGCTGGGTGAGCCGAGAAAGCGGGTCGAGCAGGAGTACGGCTCAACAGGCAGTGGCTTCCACGTCAGGCAGCGCTACAGCGGGGCTGTCGAAGGTTGGTACAGAGGCGGCCAGGGGAGCAGGGTGTACGTGACCTTCTACGGCCGAAAGGTCGGAACGCTTGGGGTCGACTCGCCGTACTACCGGACGAGGAGCGGATTCGGAGTCGGGAGTAGGATTCCGCTCGGCCTGTGCCACAAACGCAGGATCGTCCCGTCTGGACGCTGCGAATATCGCTGGCATGGTTTTGTCTACGACGCCTGGAACAATGACTCGCCGTGCAGCTGCTGGACGAAGGTCGGCCTCGGCAAGAACTCTCTTTCGGCAACGGTCGCGAACTTCGAGAAGCCGTGGTTCATCATCTATGTGCGGCGCGGTCGGGTCACCGGGTTCTACTTCGACCTCAAGTACGTCGACTGAGCGCCGGACAGTCCCGCGCGTCCTTCCACTTAAAGAGCTGTGCCGGAGCGTTGTGCCGGCCCAGGTTGAGAAGCTGATTCCGCCAGGGGAGCGGCGCTCGCAGTCCCGAGTCGCGGCTAGCCGAACAACAAGGTATGAGCTCGTCGGCCAGCGACGTTCAAAGTCCTCTTCTGACGATCGACGAGATGGCGCGGATCCTGCGCCAGAGCCGGCGAACCGTCGAGCGCCACGTCGCCAGCGGCGAGATTCCGAGCGTCAGGCTCGGCACCGCGAGGGGCTCAGCGATCCGCGTCCATGAGCGCGACCTCGTCGCCTGGATCTACCGTGACTAGGCCGGCCTGGCATCAGTCCGGCGTCCCGGCGAGGGAGCTTGCGGAGCGGGCCGGACACTCGAAGCCGTCGATGAGCCTCGGCGTCTATAGCCACGTCATGCCCGCCGACGAGGTGCCGGCGGAAGCCCTGCTGACGCTCATCAACAGGGAAACCCAGCGGCAGCGGCGCTAGGTGCGTAGCGGAAGAGGACCCACCGCTAGGGGCACAGGCCGTCGGCGTCAACATCGTCAAACCAGCGGCCGCCAATCCGGGCGAAGACGTCAGGATTCCTTGCTGCCGCGCCCCCGACGACCTTACCGTGGCCGACGATCCGGTAGGTGATGAATGCGCGATTCCCCGTCACGCGCACCGCGATGTTGTGCAACGCAACCCGTCCAACTCTGGCTCTGATTGTCTTCATGCCCGCGGCGAACCGTTGGTAGCTGCATCCGGAATGGATCCGTGGCGTATACGTTCGCCATGCCGCCCGCCAGCGCGACTGGTTGAAGAGCTGCACTTCGTACAGAAGTACCGCACGAGCCTTCGTTGCCTCTGACGCTGATGCGGTGGTTCCCGCGGCCATCGGCTGGGCGGCTACCGCTGCAAGCGCAGCGCAGGAACAGATTGCGACGGCCACTCTTTTCACTTGACGGACTCCTTGATGGAGAGGGGCGAGTTTGATGACTCCATCGGTTGAAGGGACTCCCGGAGTCATCCCTCGGAAGAGGCGCGGCACTTACCCGATGGGCCACGACGTCTACAGCCACGCCAGCCCGCCGACGAGCTGGCGAAAGACCGCGTTCTGGCCCTAATCGAGCGCTAGAACGCCGCTGCGGTGTGGTCCCGGTGTGGTCTCGGCGCCGGGACTGCGCCGCAAACCCGCTCCGCTACACGAAGCTTGGATTCGTACCGGCTGACGGCTCGGCCCTAGATCCGGAAATCGCGTCGCCAGCGGTGTCGCCGCTCGATCGCCGCGCGCAGGCCGCTTCCGAAGCCTGCTTCCTCGTCGAGGTCGACCTCGGACTGTCCCGCGATCGCGCGGTCGAGCTCAGGTCGGCAGATCACGCCCCGGTCGACCAGGATCTCGCCGAGCTGCTTGCCGCTCTCGGCCTGGTCGAGCAGCGCCTCGTCGAGCTCGCCACTCTCGACAACGCCTTGTGTCACGAGCACCGTGCCCAGCAAGGGCCGGTCGCCGCAGTTCTCGTGCATGTCCTTCCCCCGATAGTTGCTTCCCGGGCTGTGTTGCGCCCGTGATCCAAGAATGCTCGCAGTGTTCGGGAAGCGATATCCCCCGTCTCAGGGGTTCGTTTGAAGCTGCAGCGCCCCGTTCTCGACGGAGCATGTCCAGACAGTGCAATGCTGGACGACGGGCAGCGGCTCCCCGAGCACGGCTTCCTGCACGCGCCTGAGCGAGCCACCATGGCTGATGACGAGCACACGTCCGTCGGGATGGCGCGCGGCGATTTCGCGGAGGGCGCGCGTGACTCGCTCGGAGTGGTGCTCGTACGTCTCGCCGTCCCACGGGCGCCCGTCGATCTGGGCTTTCGTCAGCCCTTGCCACGAGCCGACGTCGATCTCGCGCAGCCCCGGCTCCCGCTCGACGGGGAGGCCGATGCGCGCGCCCACGATCTCGGCTGTGTCCGCGGCGCGGCGCAGATCGCTCGAGTAGACGGCTTCGAGCGGCTTTCCGGCGAGCTGCTCGGCGAGCTGCTCGGCCTGCGCGCGGCCCCTCTCGTTCAGCGGCGGATCGGCGTGGCCCTGGTAGCGCTCCTCGCGGTTCCACTCGGTCTCTCCGTGGCGTGCGATGAGGAGCGTCGTCACGGGCTGTACGCTAGCCGCCCGTGGATCTCGGGCTTCGCGATCGCGTCTGCGTCGTCACCGGCTCGACGGGCGGGATCGGTCGCGCCGTCGCGAGGATGCTCGCCGACGAGGGCGCGCAAGTGGTAACGAGCGGCCGCACCGGGGCGCCGAGCGTGGGGGAGGCGCTGCACGTCGCGGGCGATCTCGCCGATGCCGATGCGCCCGCGGAGCTCATCCGTCAGGCCGCTGAGCTCGGCCCGATCGATTGCCTGGTGAACAACGTCGGGCTCGCGTACCAGACCGACTTCGATGCGGTCACGGACGCGCAGTGGGACGAGATGTGGCAGCTGAACGTGATGAGCTACGTCCGCACGATCCGCTCAGTGCTGCCCGAGATGCGGGGACGAGGCGGCTCGATCGTCAACGTCTCCTCGACGGCCGGGAAGCGGCCCTCGACCTCGATGCCGAACTACACGGTGACGAAGGCGGCGGTGCTGTCTCTCTCGCGACTCGTCGCCGACCTCTACGCGAAGGACGGCATCCGCTGCAACGCGGTCACGCCGGGGCCGACTGCGACCGATGCCTGGCTCGCTCCAGGCGGGCTCGCGGACCAGCAGGCGGAGCGGACCGGGAAGTCGCGCGACGAGGTGCTGGACGCCGTGGCGGGCGGACGGCCCCTCGGTCGGCTTGCCGAGGCGAACGAGATCGCCTCGGTGATCGTCTTCCTGTGCTCGGACCGTGCCAGTTACGTGACGGGTTCGGCCTGGAGCGCCGACGGGGGCACCGTGCCCATCATCGTGTAGCCGTCCGCCCCCTTTCTCCGCGCGCGTCCCATCGGCCGCGCCGGGGAGTAGCCTTCGACGGTGGCTCAGCGCACCGTCGCCAACGAGTTCGAAGCCCGGATCCGGGAGCACGAAGAGTCGTGGCTCTCCCCGCTCGCCGTCCGCTCATACGACGCCTTTCCAGCGCGACCGCGACCGGATCCTGCACTCGAAGCCGTTCCGGCGGCTGAAGGGCAAGACGCAGGTCTTCATCGACCCGGCTGGCGACCACTTCCGGACGCGCATGACGCACACGCTCGAGACGACCGGGATCGCCCGCGGCGTGGCCCGGGCGCTGCGCCTGAACGAGGATCTCACCGAGGCGATCGGCCTCGGGCACGACATGGGTCACACGCCGTTCGGGCACGCCGGTGAGGAGGCGCTCGACGAGTGTCTGCGCGAGCGGTTCGGCACCGGCTTCCGCCACAACGAGCAGTCGCTGCGGATCGCAGAGCAGCTCAACCTCACCTGGGAGGTCCGCGACGGCATCCTCAAGCACACGGGCGAGGTCGAGCCCGAGACGCACGAGGGGAAGATCGTCCGGATCGTCGATCGCGTTGCGTACATCAACCACGACATCGACGACGCCATCCGCCACGGGATCCTCGCGGCCGACGACCTGCCGCAAGACGAGGTCGCGCTCCTCGGCCCGACCGGGTCGAAGCGGATCGACACGCTCGTCCACGACCTCGTCGAGTCCTCGGATGCGGCCGGCGACATCGTCCAGGGCGAGGAGGTTGGCGCTGCGATGCTCTCGCTGCGCAGCTTCATGTTCGAGCAGGTCTACCTCGGGCCGCAGACGAGGACGGAGCACGCGCGCGCGGGAGACACGGTGCGCCGGATCTTCGACAACCTCGCCGAGCGGGGTGACTCGCCGGCCGAGATCGTGGACTATCTGTCGGGCATGACCGACCGCTTCGCGCTGGAGTACGCGGCCGCTCTCTAGTGGCCCGCATCAAGGACACCTCGGTCGACGCGGTCAAGGCCACGGCCAACATCGTCGACCTCGTCGAGGCCCGCACGCGGCTGCGCAAGGTCGGCGCGCGCTACACGGGGCTGTGCCCGTTCCACCAGGAGAAGACGCCGTCGTTCTCGGTCTCGCCGGACCGCGGGACGTACTACTGCTTCGGCTGCCAGGCCGGCGGGGACGCGATCTCGTTCGTGCGCGAGACGGAGAGCCTCGACTTCGTGGGCGCCATCGAGTGGCTCGCTGACCGCTTCAACGTCGAGCTCGAGTACGAGGAGTCGTCGCCGCAGGCCGATGCGCAGCGCAAGCGCAAGGAGCGGCTCTACTCGCTTCTCGACCAGGCGGCGACGTTCTACGAGAAGACCCTGTGGGCCGACTCCGGCAAGCCCGTTCAGGAATACCTCGCGTCGCGGGCACTGGGGGAGGAGGTTTGTCGCGAGTTCCGGCTCGGCCTCTCGCCCGCGGGCGCGACGCTCGTGAAGAAGGCGCGCGAGAAGGGGTTCACGGCCGAGGAGCTCGCCGGCGCGGGCCTCGTAACCAAGCGCGGCTCGGACTACTTTCAGCGACGGCTGATGTTCCCACTCACCGATGCGCGCGGCCGTATCGTCGGCTTCCAGGCGCGCAAGCTGCGCGAGGACGATCCCTTGCGCGGCAAGTACGTCAACTCGCCGGAGGGCGAGCTCTTCCACAAGTCGCATGTCCTGTATGGGCTCAATCTGGCGCGCGGTGCCGTGACGAAGGAGGACCGCGCGCTCGTCGTCGAGGGCAACACCGACGTGATCGCGCTGCGGCAGGCGGGCGTGATGCCGGCCGTCGCCTCGATGGGGACTGCGCTCACGGAGCACCAGCTACGCGAGCTCAAGCGGTTGACCCAGCGGCTCTTTCTCTGCTTCGACTCGGACGCCGCCGGCGAGGAGGCGACGCTGCGCGGGATGGAGCTCGCCGTCACGCTGGGATTCGAGGTTCGCGTCGTGGCGCTTCCGCGCGGCAAGGATCCGGCCGACGATCCGGCCGGCTTCGAGGAGCGGCTCGGGGCGGCCGAGCCGTACGCCGTGCATCGTGTCCGCCTCGAGCTCGACCATGCACGGGACAAGCAGCACGCGTACCTCCGCGTCCAGGACATCCTGAACGGGATCCCGGAGTCCCCCGAGCGGCACGACGCGTGGCGGCTCGCGAACGACCGGCTCGGGTTGACGGTGCAGCTGCGCGCGGCCGGGAGTGCTGCGACCGGTGCCGCGGCGTCGCCCAGGCTGATCGACGCGGGGGACAGGCTCGAGCGCGAAGCGCTTGCGGGGTGCATCGCGCATGCCGATCTCATTCCTGTGCTCGCGGAGATGAGCCCGGAGCACTTCGACAACGAGCTGCACCGGCGCTTGCGCGCCCATCTCGTCGAGGGCGGCGAGGAGGAGGCCGATCTCGTTCCGCTGATCGCAGAGCTCGACGCGCGCGCAGCCGCGGAGGCGATCGACGAGGCGACCGGCAAGGAACTGCTGCTCCGGCTGCGAGAACGTCACCTCCGCCGGGAGCTGGCCGACGCCGACCTGGAGCAGACGAAAGAGATCCAGGAACAACTCGCGAAAGTCCGCGAGGCCGTCCAAGCCCTGGCCTGACCGACGCTACAATTCGCGACCGCTGAGCACCGATCCCCGGTAGCTCAATTGGCAGAGCATCCGGCTGTTAACCGGAGGGTTGTTGGTTCGAGTCCAACCCGGGGAGCTTCGAAAGAGCCCGCTCACGGGCTCTTTGTCATCTGCGAACTGCATGCTCCGAGCCGTGGCGATCTATGACGGTGCGGAAGGCGGGTCGCACTTACACGTGGGACCTCTTCACGATGACCGGCTCATAGTCGCGTTCGGCCAACGTTAAGGGGAAGTAAGAATGTGGAGACAGCAATGCGATGGGGGTGAGCGCGTCGGCTAGCTTGACGAGACGATGCTTGACCTGCTCACCGTCGCCGGTCTGTTCGCCGCGGCCTGGCTGATCTCGCGGAGCGCGGCTTACGTTGCCCGCAAGGTTCTCTCCTGGCACGACCGGCACACGGAGGCCGCCGCCGCGACCGTTGACGTCCGGATCGCGAACGTGAAGCGGCGGGAGACCACGGTCGCGGTGATCCGCGCCGCGATCGGCTACGCCGCCTTCGCGGTTGCGATCATCTTGTCGGCGGCGCAGCTGACCGGAGGCCTGAACAAGCTCACGACGCTCGTCGGCGCGTCGTTCCTGATCATCCTCGCGGGCTTTGCTGTCCAGCGCGTGCTGATGGACGTGATCGCCGGGACGATGATGTTCGTGGAGCGCTGGTACGCGGTCGGCGACTCGATCGCGATCCCGACGCTCGAGCTGCAGGGTGTTGTTGAGGACGTCTCCCTCCGCCGCACCAAGCTGCGCACACTCGACGGCGAGACGATTCATGTCTCGAACTCGCAAATCCCCGCCGTCCGCGTGCTGCCTGAAGGCCTGAAGGAGCTGGCGATCGAGCTCTTTGTCACCGACCGCGAGAGCGGCGAGAATCTCGTTCGGGCTGTGCAGCGGATCCTGCCCGAGGGACCGACGACCTTCGCGAGACGACCGTGGATCGAAGAGGTCAACGACCTCGACGAGCGCCTCGTCCGGATCAGGCTGCGCGCTTCCGTCGTCGCTGGCCGCGAGTGGCTCGTCGAGGGCTTCCTCTCCGACCTGCTCAAGGAGCGGGCGGACGAGAGCCTAATCGTCCACGGCCCGGTCATGCTGACGGTCGACGAGCAGGCCGCCCGGAGCTACGCACGCGCCAGCGCGGCCACGCGCTGGGCGGGGCGGCCAGCGCCTCAAGAGACCTAGACGGCTCGAGCTCGGTGAGCAGCCCGTCGACCTCGT
>WNGI01007491.1_pt1 | contig 11021 bp, 8 predicted proteins | sample 5400621 | NCBI WGS metagenome assembly WNGI01 (sample SAMN13153374, study PRJNA577476) | soil metagenome | isolation source: 20 cm soil or saprolite under Garry oak tree replicate 1 | place: USA:California | collected 2016-06-15 | reverse complement strand
TCACCCCCCGCACTACAAGCCCGGCGTGAAAATGTGCACTCTCAGGTTTAAAGATAAATTAGTTCTGTTCGTCGAGGACTCGCTTGACCCAGTGACGTTTCTCACCACTGGTTTTAACGCGGGAGTTGACCAAGCGGAAAACACGGACCGCAGTTATGGGCAGGGGGCTGAAGGGTACGGCAGGCGCTTTGGCGCCGAGTTCGCCGGTCAGGCCTCCTCCAGGTTCTTTGAGGACTTTGCGTATCCCTGGATCTTTGCGGAGGACCCGCGCTACTACCGCCTGATCCACGGCAGCGCCGGGAGGCGCTTGCTCCATGCGTTGGAGCATGCAGTCGTGGCCCATCGCGACGATGGCAAACGCATGTTCAATTTTTCCGAATGGCTGGGGACGACTAGCACGATCGTGCTGAGCAACACGTATCACCCAGACAATCAACGCGGTTTCGCTCCAGCAGCGCAGCGGGTTGGCTACAGCATCCTCCAAGACATGGGTTTCGACGTGCTCCGCGAATTCTGGCCCGAGATTTCCCGTAAATTCAAACTGCCCTTCCGCGGAGAACCCGAGTGCGTGAGCCCCGACTCTAATCCTGCCACTAACTAAGCTGTCTCTGGCGAATTGTTATTTCGCGCATGATTCCTCAGGATTCCCCGTCCTGCACGATTCTGCGATACGCAATCTGGTCGTTCTTTTCATCCATTTTCAGCGCCACCCTGGTCCGGTTGCTCGGACCTGCCGCCCGTTCACTAGTTGCGAAGTCGCTTGTCCTCAAGCACCAACGCGTGATCGTGAATCGGAAGCCCTCAACGCACTGGACGACGAGTGCCAAACTGTGTGGTAAGCAGGTTTTGCGTCTAAGAAAAACGGCGAGCTCCTTACGCTTGCTGAGGGCCGGTGGTATGTACTGCACACCAGCGATCGGAATATCAAGCACCAGCAAAGCACGACTGGGAGGAGTGTCTCCATCTTGATCCCTTGCGCGAAATCGAATGGCATGAAGGACTTGTTGCCGCTGATGCCCTTGCTGGACGCTCCCGCTGTCATTAGACTGCATGGCGGCAAGGGGGTCCGCACCGAGCCACTACCCGCGTGCGAGGGCCGGATGAAACCCTTGGGGCCGTTGGATGGGGGGCGATGCTTCGAACTGCGCGACTGATCGTAGCCATCACTTTGGTTGCATCAACGGCCGGTGCGGCCGTCAAAGTGGAGAAGATCGCCTGGCGGGGCTGGTCCAACTGTTACCGAGTCAGCAACGGCAGCGTTGAGTTGATCGTCACCGGCGATGTCGGGCCGCGCATCATGCGCTACGGCTTTGTCGGAGGGCAGAATCTATTCAAGGAGTTCCCCGACCAACTCGGAAAGAGCGGTGAGCAGAAATTTCAGCTCCGTGGCGGCCATCGAGTTTGGAAGGCGCCGGAAGATCCCATTGCTACCTGGGCCCCCGACAACGTTGCCGTGCAGGTTCAAATCACCCCGGAAGGGCTAGTAGCTCGGGAACCGGTCGAGCCACTGACCGGCCTGCAAAAGGAGATCGAGATCGCTCTGGCTCCGGAAGGAAGCGACGTGACGGTGACACATCGAATCTATAATCGCGGACTGTTTCCTCTCGAGTTCTCCGCGTGGGCCATGAGCATGATGGCTCCGGGAGGCATTGCCATCGCCGGATTCCCGCCGCGCGGCAAGCATCCCGAAGCACTGGCGGCTACCAATCCTCTGGTCATGTGGGCCTACTCCGACCTTTCCGACAAGCGTTGGACATTCACAAAGAAATACCTCGGTTTGCGTCAGGATCCTGCCAATCCGGACCCGCAGAAACTTGGTCTTTTCAACGTGCGCACCTGGGCTGCCTACCTCTTCCATGACGAGTTGTTCATCAAACGGTATCAGGCCGAGCCGGACAAGACCTACCCGGACTTCGGCTGCTCTTTTGAGACTTTCACCAATGGGGATTTTCTGGAAATCGAAACTTTGGGTCCGATGACCAAGGTGGAGCCGGACGGCAGCGTCGCCCATGTCGAGCGCTGGAGCCTCTTCCGCAACGTGAAGCTGGCCTCCTTCTCCGATGGCGAACTCGACAAGGTGCTGCCTCCTTTGCTCCGATAACGGGGGAATTCAAATGCCCTCCGATCGTCGCTCCTTCCTAAAGCTAATCGGCACGACCGTGGCGGCCGTCCAGGCTACTTCGACAGCGCCGTCGGCGACCTTGCACGACACTGCCTCGACTGCCACTCCTGGCCACGTGGAGTTTCCTCGCGCGTTCACCGGCCGGCAACTTTCGCTGCTGGCTTTTCCATTGGGCGGAGTCGCTGCTGGCAGTATCAGTCTGGGTGGTAGGGGTCAACTGCGCGACTGGGAGATCTTCAACAAGCCGGATAAAGGCCGCACGCCCTCCTACGCATTCGCGTCCATCTTTGTCGATGATGGACGGCGGAGGATGGCCCGTGTCCTGGAAGCTCGTCATTTGCCTCCTTTCCATGGGCAAGATGGACTGGGCGCGCGTAATGTTCCAGGACTCACGCGCCTGGCGTCAGCTCGCTTCGTCGGCGAGTACCCACTCGCCCGGATCGAGTTTGAGGATCCGGAACTCCCCATACGGTTAACTCTGGAAGCTTTCTCACCCTTTATCCCGCATGAGGAGGACGACTCCGGCCTTCCCGCAGCCGTCTTGCGTTATCGCGTCAGGAATGAGGGTCGACGGTCCTCGACTGTATCGATCGCCTGGTCGATCGACAATCCGGTTGTGCCTGAGCAGGGCAATCGCCGTGTCGAAGAAGAATGCAGCAACGAGTTCCGTACTACTGGGCCGCTGGCGGGATTATTCATGAACAACTCCGCGGTTGGGGCCGACGACGCCATGTGGGGCAACTTCGTCATCGGGTTGATAAACGCAGGAAACGGTGATCTCTCGCATCTCCGCGGCTGGCCGAAAGGTCGGTGGTGGGACGCTCCGTTGCTGTTCTGGGACGATTTCTCTTCTGACGGCCGGCTTGGGCCGGAGGATCCGTCGCGGAATGCCGTCGGGGCGCTCTGCCTCGGCCGGACAATCGCCCCTGGTGCCGAGCGCGACTACACCTTTCTGCTCGCCTGGCATTTTCCGAACCGCACGCCGGCAAGGTGCGGCTGGGAGGCGCCGAAGGGAGAGGAAAACTCGGTCATTGGCAATTGGTACGCGACACGCTTCGCCGACGCTTGGGCAACTGCTCAGTATGTTGCGGAGAACCTGGAACGCCTCGAGCGGAAAACTCGTCAGTTCGCAGCTGGGTTACGGGAGAGCACTCTCCCGGCCGCGGTGAAAGATGCGGCTTCTGCCAATCTCTCGACTCTGGCGACCAACGTATGTTTCCGCACCGCCGACGGCAGGTTCTGGGGCTTCGAGGGTGCCAACGATCAGCGCGGCTGTTGCCATGGCAACTGCACACACGTTTGGAACTATGAGACGGTGACCCCGCACCTGTTCCCGGCCTTTGCGCGCTCGCTGCGCGAAGCGGCTTTCGGCTACAGCATGGATGAACAGGGAGCCATACATTTCCGGACTGCGCTGCCGGAGGGCAAGGTGCGCAGCGGCTTCGCTGCCGCCGATGGGCAGATGGGTCAGATCGTTCACGCTTACCTTGACTGGAAGCTCTCAGGCGACCGCGCTTGGTTGGAGCGTATGTGGCCGCGTGTCAGGAAAGCCCTGGAATTCAGCTGGATCGAGGGTGGCTGGGACGCCGACCGCGATGGCGTGCTGGAAGGCGTCCAGCACAATACCTACGACGTGGAATTCTATGGCCCCAATCCTCAATGCGGTGTCTACTATCTGGCCGCGCTACGCGCCTGCGAAGAAATGGCCTCGGCTATGGGTGAAGACAAGGCGGCCAGGGAATACCACCAACTCTTCCAGCGGGGAAGCAACTGGTTGGACGCCAATCTGTTCAACGGCGAGTATTATGTCCAGAAGGTGCGGGGCGTCAAGAAAGAACAGATCGCGGCAGTGCTTCGCAGCCAAATGGGTTCCGAGGACACCGAAACGCCAAATTATCAGGTCGCTGAAGGATGCCTTGTCGATCAACTAGTTGGGCAATACTTGGCCGACGTTGCCGGCCTGGGGCCGCTGGTCGACCCCGGCCGGATCCGCAAGACATTGGAATCCATCCACCATTACAATTTCAGGCGGGACATGTTTCATCACGATTCCGTGCAGCGCACTTACGTGGTGAACGACGAAGCCGCTCTGGTCATCTGCGACTACGGCAAAGCCGAGCGTCCGCGGATTCCCTTTCCCTACTACGCCGAAGCATGGACAGGACATGAATACTCCGCGGCCTCGGAGATGATCTATGCCGGCCTAGTGCGGGAAGGCGTGGAGTGTTTTGAGAATGTGCGGAAGCGCTTCGACGGGGAACGCCGCAATCCGTGGGATGAGCCGGAGTGCGGACACCACTACGCTCGCGCAATGGCGGCTTGGTCTGGCGTGCTGGCGCTCAGCGGCTTCCGCTACGACGGCACCAAGCAGACAGTCAACCTGTCGCCTCCCCTTGCCGACGCCGTGTTCCGCTGCCTCTGGTCCACGGCAACTGGTTGGGGCGTGTTCGCACGCCAGCAAAGCGCCGGCAAAACGTTCTTCCGTATCCGCGTCGATCACGGGTCGCTGCCTGTCCGAAGCTTCGAGTTGAAAGCACATGGTGCAAAGGCTCGGGCCACACTCGGTGGGGCGGAACTCCGGCACACTTTAGAGGTAGAAACGGGCGCCATCATACGCCTCGAACAGCCTCTGACGCTCGGTGACGGCCAAGAACTCGTGCTTGAGGTGCTCGCGTGAACACGGGGCTGAATAGCGAGCGCCCTTGGTTCGTGCCAATCGGCGGGTTTCTGGCAGCGGGAAAGACCACTCTGCTCTGTGCGGCCGCACAGATTCTAGTTTCCGAAGGCCACCGAGTAGCGGCCATCCTGAACGATCAGGGAAACGACTTGGTTGATACGGCTTTGGTCCGAGGCAGCGGCTTAACCGCCGATCAGGTCACCGGCGGGTGCTTCTGCTGCCGTTTCTCAGATCTACTGGAAGCCGCCGGCGGCCTTGCGAAACATCATCCGGAGATTATTTTCGTGGAGCCGGTAGGCAGTTGCACCGACCTGTCCGCTACCATTCTTCAGGTGCTCAAGCGCGACCACGCAGACCGATTCCGGCTTGCTCCGCTGACGGTGGTGGTGGACCCCGCGCAGGCACGAGCGGCATTGGCGGCGCATGCGAATCCGGACATTGCCTTTCTGTTTCGCAACCAAGTAGAGGAAGCAGACCTGATTTGTTTCTCCAAGTGCGACCGCGAAACAGAGTTTCCCGGCTTGCCAACATCGGCGCCAGTGCGCTACTTGAGCGCGATCCATGGGCGGGGTGTGAGTGCCTGGCTGCACGAAATCCTCTCGGGCCGGCTCGCGTGCGGACGCGCCACTCTGCACATCGATTATCAACGTTACGCGCGGGCCGAGGCCGCCTTGGGATGGCTTAACTACCACGCCCGCTTGTGCCTGAAGGATCCCATCATGCCGGCTCTGATTGCCGGTCCGTTGTTCGACTCACTACAGCGTGAACTCGAACGGAAGAATGTGCGAATCGTGCACCTGAAGGTGATCGATCAGGCCGAAAGCGGCTATGTGAAGGCGGCGGTGTCCGGCTGCGGACAGGAACCAATCGTCGAAGGCCCGGTAGACGCGTCGCCGGCCTGGGAACACGAACTGGTAGTGAACCTGCGTGCCGTGGCGGCTCCAGAGCGAATCAGAGAAATCGTGGCGGACTCGGTCAAAGCTCTACCGGGTTCAAAGACCGAGGTGCGGTTAGAGTGTTTTCGCCCTGCACCCCCGAGACCCGAGCATCGTGTTGCCCATCCGCAGAAGCGGGCTGGGCCTCGACAAAACTTCGCCCCGTTCTGAAACGGACCCAACTAGACGAGCAATGGACCAAGGAAGCCGAGATTACCAAGTGGCCGTGGTGATGGACCGCGCGGGCAAGGTCAGGTGCAACGTTTTCGCCTTCGATTCGAGATTCACGTCTGTGCTCTCATTCAGGCTATTCAGCACTTCTGCGACGTAGCCGCCCTCCGGCGCCTGGAAGGTCATGACGCGCACGCCTTTGGTTTTGCCGGTGGTTTCCACGCGGACTGCGCCTGGGCGTACAAACTTACTGAAGTGCGCCAGATACCAATACGTTCCCGTGTAGGTAATCTCGTGCGTGGTCTTGTCGATGATGACCACGGGATGTTGCGCATTAGGGTCGGGGTTCCCGTGGATCGGTGATATCGCCCATGGCCCACCGGTCTCATCCAGGATCGCATTCCAGTAAAGCCACGCGGACGTCCCGGCTTCCAGGTCGTTGAAAATAATGTTGCCCCACACATCCCCATCATCGAACTCGTAGATCGGGAGCTTCTTGTCCTTTGGGTATCCGGCCTCGTAGGCATAGCAGACCTCATCCATCCAGAACGGCAAATCCGAATATCTTTTTTCGAGCTCAGCAATCTTGTCGAAATTCTTGAAATCGTAGCCGTGATACGCCACCACCGACACGAACTTGCGCGCCGCAGGATCATCCAGCACCACCGGGTATCGCCTGTAAGCCACCTTGCGTTCCGGCGCTTCGCTCATCATCAGCTTGGTCGTCAATCCGGACTGTTGCAGCGCCGGGCCGACAAAATCGCGCAAGAGCGTCTTGATCTCTGGATATTTGATCTTTGTGTACACCTCTTCCGGTTCGTTAAACAAGCTCAAATAATCGACCACGATCCCGCGCTTCTCATATTCTTCCAGATACTTCAGGAAATATTTCGCCAGGACCGGGTAGTATTTCGGTTGAATGTCCTGGTGCTTTTTCACGTCATACAGCATCCAGTCCGGCGGATAGTCCATTGGCGCTTGCAGCGCAAAGTTGCCGTATTTGCGTGCCCGCAGGATGTACGTGCCCACGCCGTTCGGTCCGAAATCGCGCTCCACGGAAAAATTCTTCAGTTCGACATCGCCTGGCGTGTCGTCATACGTGAACCAGGGGCCCGCGGACTGAAAATCGGTCCCGGCAAGGGGCGTCTTCATGGCGGTATAGCCCGCGCCGTCCTTCGCATCAAACAGCGCCCGCAGCACATCCTCTTGCTTGTCCGCTGGAAGCGTATTCAGGGTCATGAGCCCCGCTTCCATGATCGACGCTCCAAATCCCGCCACTTTCTGATACTTCACGGAATCGTTGATCTGGAATGTCGAACCGCCCGCCGGCTTTCCGTCCGAAAACTGCGCGTCCGGTTTTGCCGTCAGGCGGTCTCCTGCTGTCGAGGAAATATGCAGCTTTGCCGTCTGCGCCCGCAGTCCGGAAACGCTTATGGCGAGTGCAAGAGTCAGGGTCGTGCGTAGTAAGCCACCTCTCGAGCTCATGTGTTGTCTCCCGAACTTCTGCAGTCGCTTAAAACGTATACTTCAGAGCGAACTCAATTTGCTCGTGATCCGTTGCCGTATTTATGATCGCCGCCCCGCCCGGCACATGGGGGTTTACTGCAGGCAACCCAAAGTTGGGCCGTGGTAATTCCCGTAATCTGGCAGCCACCCAGGATTGCCTCCCCAATTCCATTCATGTCGCTTAAAACCCCCGCTCTCTCCCGACGGATTGTCCGTACAGATTACTGACGGACAGCCGTTGCTGAATGTCCGGAGCGGCAGGTCCGTACTCCGCGCTCAGATTGTGCGCGTTTTTGATGTACGATCTGACGTTGCCATCGGCATTTCCCAGGTTTCTGCCAAACGTATAGGGAACCAGAATGTTGAATCCGTCCGCGAACCGCTTCTTGAGCGAGGTTTTGGAAACATGGTACATGGCATGGAGTTGAGCGTAGTCCAGTAGGAGTATGGACACAAGGCATGACTGTTGGCTGAACCAGGCACGCTCACAGTAATTCGAGGGGCAGTCTGTTCGTGAACATTGACAGTGTCAAATTCGATGCCGCCTTAAAACAGGTCAGCCAGTTTGAGCCCCGTCAATAAACACAATCCGGATGGGGTTCCCAAGGATTTCGCCAAGGCCAAGGAAGAACTGCGCAGCGATCAGCCATGCAAAGATGGCCACTATGTCTAACCTTTTCGCTGTACAACCGGCTTTAATCAGTTTTAGTCCCTTTTCATACCAGGACAGGAGATTTCCATGGCGGAACTCGCAGTGAATGGCGGTAAGAAGTCGAACCAGAAAGGCTTTCCTGTTTGGCCGCAATATGACGACGCGGAACGCAGAGCTCTTCAGGATGTCCTCGACAGTCGCGTTTGGTGGAGAACTCCCGGAACCAAAACTCTCGCTTTTGAACAGGCATTCGCCAAATTTCACGGCGCCAAACACGGCATTGCCGTGACCAACGGTACGGCCGCTCTCGAAGTCACCATATCGGCCCTCGGCATCGGCCCCGGAGATGAAGTGATCCTCCCCGACTACACATTTGTCGCTACGGCAAGCGCCGTTCTCTGCGCGGGCGCGCTGCCTGTCCCCGTGGACGTCTCTCCGGACACCTGGTGCCTCGATCCCAAACTCGCGGAAGCGGCCATCACGCCGCGTACAAAGGCCATCGTTGCTGTTCACATGGGTGGCCATCCCGCGGATTTGGACGCTCTCGGCGATCTCGCCAAGCGGAAGGGGATTGCGCTTGTCGAAGACAGTTCCCACGCCCACGCCACCGAGTGGAAAGGCCAGCGCATCGGCTCACACGGTACGGCCGGCACCTTCAGTTTTCAGGCCAGCAAACTAATGACCGCTGGCGAGGGTGGCATCGTCATTACCAATGACGATGCTTTCGAAAAGCAAGCCCGCAGCGTCCATGACTGTGGCCGGATGCCCGGCGAATGGTTCTACAGCCATTTCATCAACGGCTCGAACTACCGGCTAAGCGAGTGGCAGGGTGCCGTTCTCAGCGTTCAATTGATGCGCCTCGATGCGCAAACGCAGCGCCGCCACCACAATGCCCGTCTCCTCGATCAACTCCTTGCCCAAATTCCCGGTATCACTCCACAAAAACTCGATCCCCGCTGCACTCGCAACGGTCACTATGCCTACATCTTTCACGTCGACTCCAAAGAGTTCGCCGGTGCCAGCACAGAAAAACTGATTCAAGCCATGAATGCCGAGGGTATCCCCAATCAGGCCAGCTATCCGCCAATCCACGCCTTGCACGTTTTCCAAAACGGTGAGTACCGCAAACGGCTGTGTGGCTCTCAAGCGGCCGAGCCTCATGCCTTCCTCAAAGCGAGTTATCCCCACACGCATCGCGCCGCTTTTGAGACCATTTGGATTCCCCAACCCGCGCTCCTTGGCGATGAGGAAAACATGCTCGAAATCGCCGCCGCCTGGCTCAAAATCCAGAAGTTTGCGAAAGAACTCGTATGATGCGCGTCGAAAAAGGGGAATATCACGGCTGGCCAAACTCGTACTTCCTGACGAATGACACAGGGGAACGCGTCGCTCTAGCCGACGTAGGACCTCGCGTTGTTCACTGCGCGCTTTGCGGCGGTGAAAATCAATTCCCGCGTGTAGCGGTGACCACTTCGCGGATGGCACTAGCGACCAGTTCGGGATGGTCAAGATGGATCCAGTGTCCGCTGTCGCTCGCCACCACATGCCGCCCACACGAGGAGAGCTGCGCTAGGTCGTGTTGCCAGTCGGCGTACAGTGCCGCATGATGATCTCCCGATAGAACGACTAGCGGCAAATCCCCGAGCGAGCTCACCGCAGCCGCCTGCGCAGCACTGAGAGGTAGTGCGGCAACGTGCTGACCCAGGCTCATGAAATTCTTCGGCTGCGACCACAACGCTCGCACAATTGGCAGGATTGGTGCCGGCAACTTACGAATCTCACCTGCAATCCGGTATACCGCCGAGGCCGCGCCGACGCCGAACGCGCTCGCCGCTGCCCGTCCAAGCCTGGGAGAACCCCGCGCCAGCCGCGCTAGGCAAAACCGAACAAAACCCAATCGTGCGAGCCACGCGGCAATCCAAGAGTATCGCAGGCCCACTTCGAGCATCCGCACCTGCTCTGGGGTCGGATTCTCCCATTCGGCAGGGTGAACTGAATCCACCAGCACCATGCCAACGACCTCATTGGGATATAGATGCACGAACACCCGATTCACATAGCCGCCGAACGAATGCCCAACGAGAACGTATGGCCCGGGCACACCTGTTGCATCCAGCAGCGTGTGTAGCTCCTGCGCGATCTGCCGTGCCGTGCGCGGCCCGTGAGGCGGATCGCTCCAGCCGTGTCCGGCGCGGTCGTAGCTTACCGCGCGACTGAACCGTGCCACCTGAGGCTGCACCAGTGTCCAGCTCAAGCAGGATGCGCCCATGCCGGATTCGAAGACCACTGTCGGTGTGCCTTCTCCGGTTACAAGGATGTGCATCCGCCGCTCGTTAACTCGCACGAGGTGCCCAGGAAGCGGAAAGCGTCGGCGGTCCCGCCAGGTTCCGATTGCCTGGTAGACGGCACCCGCTACTGCCGACACAGCGAGTGTGCCGAGGAAAATCACGAGGAACATAAGCGCCGTTTTCATGGGATAACGCGAACATCCAAGAATACACTCGTCGAGCGGTCTTCTTCGCGGATCGCTCGCCGCTAGAACTCATTTTCTATATCTATAGCCGACACTACCTGAAATTTGCTATTCCGCAGCATGCGAGCCAATCCGGCCCGACGGGCGGGAGTCTTCCTGCCCACAGGAGCTCTCACCACCCACGCAACGCCCTGACCTATATTGGGCCGCTAGTCCTGAAGGTTCTCTACGGCGGTGAACATGCTTACTCTTCTTCTCTTCAGACGCTCGACGGGAAAGGTACGATTCTGAATCTACAGAAGGAGCCATGTGATGCCCGGTTGGGGCGGATGATTTTCCATGTCGAAGATGTAGATTAATAAAGAGAGGGCTTGGCTGGAAGGGTCGCCAATGGGTTCTTTTGCCGTTGTATGGGTTGCTATAAGCCTTCTTGCTTCCGTCGGTACTTTCGTCCCATAACTTCCGTCCTTTGGTCCTATAGCCTC
>WNGI01005976.1_pt1 | contig 11024 bp, 6 predicted proteins | sample 5400621 | NCBI WGS metagenome assembly WNGI01 (sample SAMN13153374, study PRJNA577476) | soil metagenome | isolation source: 20 cm soil or saprolite under Garry oak tree replicate 1 | place: USA:California | collected 2016-06-15 | reverse complement strand
TACTCTCATGATCACAGGCCACGGCGAGCATGACCTCGCGGTTCAGGCTTTGCGCGGGGGCGCTTACGACTTCGTGCAGAAGCCGATCGACCGGGATTCCTTCGTGGCGTCGTTGTACCGCGCGATTCGAGCGCACGCGGTAGTTCGCCGCGTGAAAGAACGGCAGTCGGCCCTGGGGCGCTGCGCCAGTGAACTCGAGTGGATCGCGGAGAAGCTCGGGCGCGAACTCCGCCCCGGGCCGATGAGGGGAGAACCATGAGCCAGGCTCGCGTGCTAATTGTCGACGACGACCCAGACCTGCTGCAGGCGCTTCCGGGGGCCCTGCGACTCCGAATGGACGGGGTGACGGTTGACGTGGCTGACTCGGCGGCCGCTGCACTCGGCCAGATTGCCGCTCGAGACTACGATGCGATCGTCACCGACATCAAGATGCCGGGGATGGACGGGCTCGCGCTCTTAGCCGAGATCCGGACGCGCTGGCCGGAGACACCGACGTTGATGATCACTGGGCACGGCGAGCACGACATGGTGGTGCACGCCCTCCGCGGCGGAGCCTACGACTTCATCCAGAAGCCGATCGATCGGGATTACTTCGCCGCGTCGTTGGTCCGAGCGACTCAGATGCGCGAGCTGAGTCGCCGGGCAAAAGAGCAGCAGGTCGCGCTGGAGCGCCACCTGAACGAACTAGAGGCCGTTGTTGAGGAGCGCACACGCAATCTGCGGGAGACAAACAAGATCATCGTGAGTCCGTTGCGGTTCTTGATGAACGCGAGTGGACAAATGGAGAAAGTCGTCCAGCAGATCAAGCAGGTGGCCGCCTCCCCGCTCACTGTTCTCGTCCAAGGCGAAACCGGGACTGGCAAGGAACTCGTCGCTCGGGCGATCCATGAGCTCAGTGACCGACGCGAGAAACCGTTTGTCGCCGTCGACTGCGGCGCGATACCGGACACTCTAATCGAGTCGGAGCTCTTTGGCTATGAGAAGGGCGCGTTCACGGGAGCACATCAAAGGAAGGCGGGGCAGTTCCAGCTTGCAGAAGGCGGAAGCCTGTTCCTCGATGAGATTGTCAACCTTCCCCTCCCCACCCAGGCGAAGCTCTTGCGCGCGTTGCAGGAACGACAGGTGCAGCCGCTCGGCGGCAAGCAGCCGGTCCACGTGGCCGCGCGGATCGTCGCCGCCTCCAATGTTCCCCTCGAGCTAGAGGTCCGGGCGGGCCGGTTCCGCCAAGATGTCTACTACCGTCTGAACGAATTCGGGATTACCCTGCCACCCCTAAGGGAGCGAGACGACATCCTCCACCTAGCGAACGAGTTTCTGCGCGAAGCTGGCATGGAGCTCGGCCGCCCCTGCAGCGAAATCTCAGAAGCGGCAGCCGAGATCCTTCTGCGCTACCACTGGCCGGGAAACGTGCGGGAGCTCCGGAACGCGATTCGCCGCGCCATTCTCCTCGCTTCGGATGTGATCGAGCCTGAGCACCTCGCGGTCCTCCCCGCCGACCCGCCTCCGAGAGCCGTGGAGACTGCACTCCGCGGAGAGTCGGCGCCGACCGGATCCTCTCTGAGCGAGATTGCCGGAGGGGCCGCGGCGTATGCCGAGCAGCAGGCGATCCGCCGAGCCCTCCAGGTTACCAGTGGGAACAAGAGCGAGGCGGCGCGGCTCCTCCGAACCGACTACAAGACCCTGCACGTCAAGATGAAGCAGTACGGCATACCGGCAGCGCAGTTCAGAGAGTCTCGCCCGTCGTAGGAGCATGGCTATCCGCTCCGTTTGATCCAGTCAGCTGTCCGATTCTTGCCCACGTAAGTCTGGTCTGGTCTCCGCGCCATGGTGTTCTCGCCATACTCCCGGCCTCCTCGAGAGCTCGTCGGCTGCTTCCTAGTCATAAGTGCTTACCTGCTGCTCTGTTGCGCACCATCGAGTCGTCTCGAGGGTGTGGCAGCACGCTTGCTAAACAACGAGCTGGCAGAAAAGTGATCAAGTCGCCCCCAAGGAAATAGACGACCAAGATAGCGCGGTGAAATAACCGATTGATGGACCAGCATGTAGGCCGGTCTTTACCTAATCTGTTAATTATAAAAGGAGATAATACCATGTCATGTTCAAACACACGAAGAGAGCGTTAGAGAACAAGTTGTGGCTTGCGGTGACCTTGGGCGTCGGCACGGCGGCAGCGCTGCTGCTGCCGATTTCAGTAGGAGCGCAAAACCCGCCGAATGCGGAAACCTACGGTGTGCTGCCCCTCAGCTTTGAAGCCAATCGGGGCCAGACGGACCCGCAAGTCAAGTTTGTGTCCCGGGGTAGCGGCTACACGCTGTTTCTGACGCGCGGTGCCGAAGCCGTGCTCGTGTTGCGCAAGTCCACGCCCAAGCGCGATCCGCTGCAGCCACTGGCGTTGGTGTCGGCGGGCGTCGCGCCTCAATCCGAACCAGCCAGCCCACCAGCCGTTGTGCGAATGAAATTGGTTGGTGGAAACACAACGCCACGGGTTGAGGCGCTCGACGAGTTGCCGGGCAAGGCCAACTATTTCATAGGCAACGATCCGAGGAAGTGGCACACAAACGTTCCCACGTACGCCAAGCTGCGCTATCGCGAAGTGTACCCCGGCGTAGACGTCGTCTATTACGGCAACCAGCGGCAATTGGAACATGACTTCATCGTTGCTCCGGGCGCCGATCCGCGCTCCATCACCCTTAACCTGGCTGGAGCCGAAGAATTGTCTCTCGACCCGCAAGGCACTCTTGTGCTCGCAGTTAAAGACGGCGAACTTCGGCTGGACAAGCCACACATCTACCAGGAAGTGGATGGCGCGCAGCGGGAAATCGCGGGCGGTTATGTGCTCAAGAACAGGCATCAGGTCCGATTCCAATTGGGCTCTTATGACCCTAACAGCCCGCTGGTGATTGACCCTGTGCTCTTTTATTCTACGTACGCGGGCGGCAGCGGAGGTGACGCCGCTTCAGGTATCACGGTGGACTCGGCCGGCAACGCATACGTAACGGGGGACACCGGTTCAGCGGACTTCCCCACAGTCACAGGTGCCTTTCAGACTACCTCTGGCGGGGGCAGCGATGCTTTCGTGACGAAGCTGAACCCGACGGGTTCGGGACTCGTCTACTCGACCTACCTGGGCGGCAGCAGCGCTGACCAGAGCAATGGCATTGCGGTGGACTCCGCGGGCAACGCCTACGTGACGGGTAGCACCGTTTCTACCGACTTTCCTACAGCTAACCCCCTGCAGGCTTCGTGTGGCGGTTGTGTTGCCCCTTTCTACGCCGCGAATGCCTTTGTAGGTAAGCTCAATACGACAGGATCTGCGCTCGTCTACTCTACCTACCTCGGGGGCGGGGGCAGTGTTGGTGCTCACGGGAGCGGCATTGCCGTGGACAGCATAGGGGACGCTTACTTAGTGGGCACTGCCGGTCCCGGGTTCCCCACAGTTAACCCCATACCAGGTGCGTGTGCCGGCTTCTGCTCTTATTACGGCGCTGCCTTCGTAGCCATGGTCAATGCAGCAGGCTCGGCGCTCGTGTACTCCAGTTACCTCGGCGGTAGCTATACTGATCAGGGAACGGGCATCGCCGTGGATAGCACGGGGAACGCCTACGTGACAGGGGTAACACATTCCCCCGACTTCCCCACAGTTAATCCCTTTCAGGCTTCCTGTGGCGGCTGCATCGCCAACACCGATGCTTTCGTAGCCAAGCTCAATGCTACAGGGTCTGCGCTTGTTTACTCCACCTATCTTGGTGGTAGTGGCAGTGACGGAGGCGGCGGCATCACCGTAGACAGCTCTGGAAATGCCTACGTGGTGGGCAGCACCAATTCCCCAGACTTCCCGATGACCATCGGTGCCTTTCAGACTGTTTTCGGCGGTGCCTCAGATGCGTTCGTAACGAAGTTGAATCCTCTCGGCACCGGGCTTGTCTATTCCAGCTATCTCGGCGGCAGTGGCGATGACTCCGGCGCTGGCATCGCGGTAGACGCCTCCTTCAATGCCTATGTGACGGGGCAGACCAGTTCTACGAACTTTCCGACGGCAAATCCAGTGCAGGGGGCCAACGCTGGTGGCATCGATGCTTTCGCGACGGCGGTGAATCCTCTCGGCACAGGGCTGGTCTATTCAAGCTACCTTGGTGGTAGTAGCAGCGACAGCGGCGCCGGGATCGCGTTGGACACCTTGCCTAATCCAAACGCCTACGTCGCGGGGACTACAAGTTCGACGGGCTTCCCGACGACCTCCGGCGCCTGTCAGACCACTTACGGCGGGGGTGCAAGCGACGCCTTTATAACGAAGATCGCCAACATCACCCTCCCGCCAGGGCCGACCGTGGGCAAGGTAACGGGCGGTGGCACCATCAACGTCAGTGGGGGCATCGCCAACTTCGGTTTCATCGTGCAGGCGCAATCGACTAGTGGACCGATAAGCGGCGACCTGCAGTACGTGAACCACGCCAGCGGCGCAAAGGTGCACAGCGTGATGTTCACTACGTTCACGATCAGCGGCAACACGGCCACATTCAGTGGTACCTGCACGAACAACGGTGCACCGTGCTCCTTCACCGTAACGGTGCAAGATAATGATCAGCCACCGGGCCCCGACTCGTTCGTCATTTCCATTGATGGTGGCGCGCCCGAAGGCGGTACACTTCGCGACGGTGACATTGAGATCCACTAGTAAAGAACTACGAACTAATCAAAGGGCTGCCCGTTACGGTAGGCCCATCGATTCTTCCAGAGGGTAGTAGTAGGAGCTAAGCCATGGGCCACCTAGGGCGCGAGACCAAGATTCGCCACCCCGCGCCCGGCCGCGACCCGCCTCTGACGACTGCGGAGACCGCACTCCGCGGAGAGTCTGCGCCGACCGGATCCTCTCTGAGCGAGATCGCCGGAGGGGCCGCGGCGTATGCCGAACAGCAGGCGATCCGCCGGGCCCTCCAGGTCACCAGTGGGAACAAGAGCGAGGCGGCGCGGCTCCTCCGAACCGACTACAAGACCCTGCACCTCAAGATGAAGCAGTACGGCATACCTGCAGCGCAGTTTAGAGAGTTCGGAGAGTCTCGCCCATCGTAGGACCGGAGCCATCCGCTCCGGTTAATCCAGTCACCTCTTCGACTCTTTCCCACGCAACTCTGGTTTCCGCACCAGGGTGTTCTCGCCATATCTCCGGCCTCCTCGATAGCTCGCAGCGTCTCTTTATGGCCATAAGTGGATGCGCTGTCAGCGATTGGCCAGAAAATGCGCGCCGGCACGGGAATTGCAACTACCTAAGATGGCGGTCTGTGCAAGCAGTAATCGCTGCTGCCGATCAAAGCCCGGCTGATTTCAGTTGTCGTGTCGGGGTCATCAGGCTCCGTGAGAGCCAACCCCGCTTATCGAAACCGGACGGGCGCAACGACCGCATCCGCTCGAAGTGCCTCGAACGATTTGTCGGTCGTTAAGCTAGGGCAGCTAGGGTAGCTAGAGAGCGGAGTGTTAAGGAGCGGTTAATCTGCCCACAAGAGGAGGGGCCATGAAACTGAAGGTTTACGAGCGTCTTTCTGCATGCCTACTTCTGCCGGGCGTCGTGTGCTTGCTACTACTCTGCTCGACACCCATCCTCCATGCTCAAGTCCCCCGGGGAGGCCCAGGGACTCTAATGGGGGAAACCCTGCAATCCACGGATGTCAGCGGTAACGGAAGCTGTAATGGTCGCGTGTCCTTCCTCGTTCAGGGAGTAGCCTTCGGTCCCTATCCCACTCCGCCCGGTCCTGCTGGGTTTGCCGAGCAGGGCTTCGTCAACCTCTATCCTGGTTATTTCAGTGCCGACTTCTTCATCAGTTCTATCTTTGGTCCAGTATCGGGTGGTAAGTCCGCGGACAGTGGCAGCGGCACTGTCACATGTAATCCGGTGGTGCTCTCGACTGGTGAATTAGGATTCCAGGTGATAGGACAATTTGAGGCCCAGTACCAGGCATCCGTCGCGGCAACGAATTGCCAGCTAAAGGGGACGGCAAATGTTGATTTCGTGTTTATCTTGGACTCGAGAGGCAATATCACACCGCAACAAAGCTTCTTCAAAGAGTTCACACTTACCTCTAACACATGTGCACCTCCCGTTGGCCCGCCTGCCTTCGTGATGCTACAGCCCGCAAACGCGTTTAACCCTGTGGGCACCAGCCACACAGTCACTGCTACCGTCACCGACCTAACTGGCCACCCGGTGCCTGGTACTACAGTCTTTTTTAGCGTGACCGGCGCGGATAGTATCACAGGTGAATGTTCAACGGATTCAACCGGAATGTGCAGCTTCACCTATCAAGGACCACAGCTTCCAGGAGCTGACGACATTACCGGATGCGCCGGTGGTAGCCCCAACGCCCCGCCTTGTGGAGATGCTACCAAGATCTGGACCGTACCCGCTTCGACTCCGGGACAGGTTACGGGCGGCGGTCAAATCCAGTTTCCTCAGATGCCTCCTTCAGATGAAGTTTCGTTCGGCTTCAATGCGCAGAGTGATGGCACAACGACCAAGGGTAACTGCAACGTCATCGATCATGACAAAGGCGTTCACATCAAGTGCGATAACGTGCAGGCGCTGGTTGTCGTCGGACCCCATGCCACGTTCTTTGGCCAAGCAGACCAGGACGGGGTGACGACGAACTATCGGATTGATGTAGATGACTTGGCGGACCCCGGAGCCGGAATGGATATGTTCAAGATCCAGACCGACCATGGCTACTTTGCCGGCGGTTTCTTGACCGCAGGCAACATTCAAATACACAAGTAAGCACGAATCGGTTGCAGGGGGAGCTGGCGCTGGGGCTCCCCCTAATGATCGGCCTTGAGCCTTTTCGGCCTAACGAGATTAAGCTTTGCCTTGCGTCGGAGCGAAACATAGGTCCTTTGTGAATATATTCCTGTCGGTCGTTTCCAGGCGCTTTGTGGCCGAAGGAATAAGTATGTCCAAAGCTTCACACCGTCAAACGCCGTTCTACCACCATCTGAGCGAATTCGCGATTACCCTGCCGCCGCTCAGAGACCGAGACGACATCCTTCCCTTGGCGAACGAATTTCTCAGCGAAGGCAGTATGGAACTCGGCCGCCCCTGCCGCAAAATCTCAGAAGCGGCAGCCGAGATCCTTCTGCGCTACCACTGGCCGGGAAACGTGCGGGAGCTCCGGGACGCGATTCGCCGGGCCATTCTCCTCGCTTCGGATGTGATTGACAAATCGAGTCTTTTTTTTCGGAGTGTGCGCCCAAACATGGACAACGTATCCTTATTATCCGTAGCCCAATGAGTAGCCCAACTAGCAGAGGGGATTGCACTGTTAAAAGACGCCGATTCAACGACTTAGGTGAGATAACGGCGTGCTTGCAAAGCAGGTGCTCTCCCAGCTGAGCTACACGCCCACAAAAACTACATTGATTCTAAACCACTTGCCACCGTTCCGCATCCCTATCCTTCGCAAAATCATTATTACTGTGCCAAATAAACTTCAATCTAGCAGCAGGTCTCTGTGCCAGATGCTGTGCCAAATGGTTTTTTCATCGTCTTTTGGCGGTCAGATCAGAGGCGATTTTCGGTAGCGCACATGTTGTCGCCTCGCTTCACTTCACTGTTGCGGTGAAGACCTCTTCCATGATGCCGCGGCCGCGCCCGCAGGTCGGGTCGCCGGCCCGCTCCGTGTTGCGCCGGCTGTCCGTCCAGATGGGGTGCACCACTCCCCCGAACGCCGCGACGCCCTCGTAGTCGCCCTGCTGGTTGCCGTAGTTGATGCTCGGGCAGGGGAAGAGGCCGTTGCAGTCGTGCTCGTTCGACTTCGCATCGGTGATGCGGAGGCTGGACGCGAAGCTAATGCCGTCACCCGACTGCGACAGGTACACGTCCGTCTCGAAGCGCCCGCCCGTGCTATCGTTGCGCGTGTCGTAGAAGGAGACGTTCACCACGCCGGTCGTGGGGTCGGTGGCAAGCCAGTGGTTGAAACGATCCACTCCGCCTAGCGACTCCGCGACCCTGCTCCGCGGCGACCACGTCGCGCCCTGGTCGTCGGAGACGCTGGCGTAGATGTCGGTGTCCAGACCATCGGCCGTCAGGTCCATCCAGGAGCAGGTGATGCGCCCGCGGTGCCGGCCCTTGGAGCGGTCCGCATCGCAGGCCGGATATACCAGCGCGCGGCGGTTGAACTCCGCCGGGATGCCGATGTCGAAGGGGATCCCCTTCGGCGAGATGACCCGCGGCGTCCCCCAGGTGGCGCCGCCGTCGAACGAGCTGTTGAAAGCGATGGCGTTCGCGGCGATGTCGTTCCAGGCCACGTACACCTGGCCCTGCGGCCCAGTGGTAACGGTCGTCCCGATGCCGTTGCCCGGCCCGTTGGCATCGTCGATGCGGGCGGTGGTGAAGGTGAGGCCGTGGTCGCGCGAGAACGCCACCCGGATGCCGCCGCTCGAGGAGCCCCCCAGCGCTGCGTCCCAGGCGATGTAGACGCTGTCGCGGAAGGGGCTCGACGCGCTCTGGTCCGCGGTGATCATCGGCTTGTCGTTGAAGTGGTTCTCGCCGCCGTTGAACTCGAAGAACGTAACCTGCGGCCAGGTCTTGCCGCCGTCGGTCGAGCGCGCCACCGCCATCTCGGTGCCGTTGATGCTCACGCCGAAGCCGGGCGTGTTGAAGGCGGCGCCGAAGAAGACGACGATATACCCGTAGAAGAGGTTGTTGGAGCTGTCGAAGGCGAGCGTCGGATCGGAGCCGAAGTCGACGCCGTTGGTACCGATCGGCGGCGGGAGCGGCAGATCCACTCCGCCCCAGCTCTTGCCGTCGTCGCTGGAGAAGTAGCCGCGCATCGGGAGGCGGAAGATCTCGTTCGAGCCGGCCGCGAGCTGCGAGGACTTGCGTGGATTGATGGCGATGAAGGTCTCGCTCTGCGGCCCGCACTCGTTGGAGACGTCCATGTTCGTTCCAGTCGACGCGCTCACGGTGGCGGCGGAGAACGCGTCTGGCCCGTTCTGCGAGATGTACGTAAACTTGTCCCACCAAGTTGGATTATGAGTGGCCTTGTTTTGCGCGGAGGCCAGGAAAGTGCTGAACAGAAAAGAGGCACCCAGAAAAGCGATGCGCACACAGATTTTCATAAACGGTCTCCTTAGAAACCTGAAGCAAGGTTGCGGGGCACAGTCTTCTTACAGTTACTTAGCCGGCCGAGTCAAGCGGAGGCCCGGGAGTACGGCTTGCCTTCCCGTCGCATCTCTTGACCAGTTCTTTTAAGATTCGGCCATCGTTTGTCATCCAGACTGAACATTCTATTCGCAGCGCAGGGCGATCATGGGATCAACGCGTGCTGCCCTTCGCGCAGGGAGGTAACAGGCGGCCAGCGCAACGAGAAGCATCAGCAGAGATACTCCCACATAGACAAGCGAGTCCGCGCCACTAATCCCAAAAAGCAAACTCGTCAGAATACGGGATACGACAAATGAGCTCACGAGTCCAACCATGACGCCGGTTAGCGCCAAACGCATTCCCTGCCCGATGAACATACGGTACACGTTGTCAGGCCGCGCCCCCAGCGCCATGCGAATTCCAATTTCTCGCGTGCGCGCCACCACTGTATAGGCCGCGACCCCGTACAGTCCAACACACGCCAGCAGAAGCGCTAGGATTCCGAACACCGTGGATAGAGTGCTCAGCGATTTTTCATTTTGCAGCGTGCCTTCCGTCTGTGCCTTTTGCGTGATGATTTGCATGACCGGTAGATTGGCATCGACATCGTGCATTGCGTCGCGGACGGCAGTCGCGGCAGTCGTGGGTTGCATTGCCGTGCGGACTTCCATTGTTATTTGACCGAGAAGATCAGAGGGCGCTTGCGCCAGCGGGATGTACATTTGCGGAAGCGGTTCCCGTTCCCGCAGGCTCAGCGCCTTCACTTCCTTGACTATGCCCACTACAACGTTCTGCTCTCCGTTCTCGTCTTTGAAGCGCACTTGTTTCCCCAGCGCAACTTCATTAGGGAAATACTTGCGCGCGAACGATTCGCTCACAACAGCCACTCTCGGCGCTTGCTGTCCATCCGCTCCTGTGAAATCACGCCCAAGAACGATGGGAATGCCCATGGTTTCAAAGAAACGCGGAGCGACGGGATTGCAATTTACGTTGATTTCCTTCTCTCCTTTGTCTCCGGAACTAAAATGTGTTGCAACACGGATCCAGCGCCCGCCGCTCAACATGCCGAATCGCGAAAATGTTGCGGATAGCACTCCGGGCGCAGCACTCACGTGCTCCTGCGCCCTTGCGTAAAGAGCCAGCTCGCGTGCACCCTCGTAGCCCGATAGCGTGGGATAGATGGACACTAACAGAACGTTCTCCTGGCGGAATCCAGCATCCACCATGCCCAGCTTTTGCAGGCTGCGCACCAGCAGCCCAGCATCCACGAGGAGCAACACGCACAAGGAAACTTGAGAGATAACTAAAATCTTTCGCGGTCCGAGACGCAGCGTACTCGCACCCTCGGACTTTGAAGCACCCATAAGCGTCAGACCCGCGTCCATCTGCGTTGCCCAGAGAGCCGGAGCGATTCCGAAAAGGAGACAAGTGAAAAAAGAGACGCCTAGGGCAAACATAAACGTGCGTACGTCCGTTCGGACATCGAGCGCCCGCAGGGCGCCGCCATCCGACAGGAGCGCCATAAGAGAACTCGTCGCCCAGCTAGCGAGAAGCACGCCCAACGCTCCTCCGGCCGCCGCAAGCAGCAAGCTCTCCGTGAGGAACTGGCGGAACAAACGAATCCTTGGAGCGCCCAGCGCAAGACGCACCGCAATTTCTTTCCGCCGGTTTACCGCCCGCGCGAGCAACAGGTTAGCGACGTTGGCGCATGCGATTAGCAGCACCAATCCAACAACCATCGTCAGCACGAGCAGAGATCGAGGCAGTTCGTCGGGCAGATCGAAAAGGCCCCGGCCGCCCGGAACCAGCTCTACGCTTCGCACGAGCAGCTCACGTTCGGCCAGTGGCGTAGTCTTCGAGCCGAGGGCCGCAGCCGCAAACTGTTGATCAATAA
>WNGI01005975.1_pt1 | contig 11025 bp, 11 predicted proteins | sample 5400621 | NCBI WGS metagenome assembly WNGI01 (sample SAMN13153374, study PRJNA577476) | soil metagenome | isolation source: 20 cm soil or saprolite under Garry oak tree replicate 1 | place: USA:California | collected 2016-06-15 | reverse complement strand
TCACTCGGCACCGCTGCAGCGGACGTGCTCGAATCGGGCGATGCGGGGCAGGCGCGCGCCCCGCAGCGGACGGTCAGCTCACCGCCGCCTCGTTTTCGCCTCCTCTGCGCTCATCTTGGTCGTCGTCTCTTTCGAAGTTCCGGGGTCCGATTCGGGAAACACGTTGAGTTGCAGGCAAAATGTCGAATGAAGCCTTCGTATCCTACCGCCGCTCACCGCTCCGGCGCAATCCGAGCCTCCGCTGCGAGCTCGACGGCCTCCCGATCGAAGCCTCTGCTTGCCAGCAACCGCGCCGTCTTCGCGCCGGCGCCGCGCCGCGAGACGATCCGCTCCGCGCGTGCTCGCTCGGGCTGGAGCTCGGCCAGTGCGGAGTCGATCAGCTCGGCGTCGATGCCCTGGCGGCGCAGATCGAAGCGAATCGCCTGGTCGCCCTTCCCCCGCTCCGCGAGCGCCCGCGCACGGCGGCCGGCGAAGCGCTCGTCGTCGAGTAGGCCCACGTGGCGTAGCTCCTCGAGAGTCTCGTCGAGCTCGCTCACGTCGATGCCCGCGCGCTGGAGCTTCTCGCGCAGGCCGCGTTCGGAGTAATCGCGCCTCGCAAGCGCGCGGGTGGCGGCCGCGAGCGCCTCGCCCATTTACGCCTTCGACGCGACCTCTGCCGGCTCTTCCGCGGGTGCGGGGGCCTCGGCTTCCTCGGCCTTCGCGTCTGCCTTCGCCTCGGCCTCGAGCTCGGGCAGGAGCCGGGCCGACACGATCTGCTCCGGCCCCGCGAGCGCCTGGATGCGCGCGAGCATCTGCTGGGCGACGTCGGGGTGCTCGCGCAGGAATGCGGTCGCGTTCTGCCTGCCCTGTCCGAGCCGCTCGTCCTCGAAGCTGAAGTGCGAGCCCGACTTCTGGACGATCTTCCGCTCGAGCGCCGCGTCGAGCACGGTGCCCTCCCAGGAGATGCCGGTGCCGTAGATGATGTCGAACTCGGCCTGCTTGAACGGCGGCGCGACCTTGTTCTTGACCACCTTCACGCGCACGCGGTTACCGAACGCCTCGACGCCGTCCTTGAGCGTCTCGATCCGGCGGATGTCGAGGCGCACCGACGAGTAGAACTTGAGGGCCCGGCCACCCGGCGTCGTCTCCGGATTGCCGAACATCACGCCGATCTTTTCGCGCAGCTGGTTCGTGAAGATGCAGATCGTGTCGGTGCGGTTGAGCGTGCCGGCGAGCTTCCGCAGCGCCTGGCTCATCAGGCGGGCTTGCAGGCCGACGTGGGAGTCGCCCATCTCGCCCTCGATCTCCGCCTTCGGCGTCAGCGCCGCGACCGAGTCCACGGCGACGACGTCGAGCGCGCCCGAGCGCACGAGCAGCTCGGCGATCTCGAGCCCCTGCTCGCCGGTGTCGGGCTGCGAGACGAGCAGGTCGTCGATGTTGACGCCGATCCTCTTGGCGTAGGTCGGGTCCATCGCATGCTCCGCGTCGATGAAGGCGCAGATGCCGCCGCGTCGCTGAGCCTCGGCGATGACGTGGTAGACGAGCGTCGTCTTGCCGGACGACTCGGGACCGAAGATCTCGATGACGCGGCCGCGCGGCAGGCCACCGATCCCGAGCGCAAGGTCGAGGGCGAGCGACCCCGTCGAGACGGCGCCGATCGAGACCTGGGCCTGGTCGCCCATGCGCATGACCGAACCCTTGCCAAACTGGCGCTCGATCTGGCCGAGGGCGGTGTCGAGAGCTTGCTCGCGGTCCAACGTCATCTACCTCCTAGAGCCACGGATTCGAGGACTTCATATTGCGCCCCGCCGGGGCGTAGACGTGACAGGTAAGCAGCCGCATCGGACGGCGTGAACGGCTCCAGCGCCGGGAGGTCCGGCCGCAGGCGCGGCCGCTCGCGGAAGCGCAGGACGGTCACGTGCGGCAGCCACCTCCTCCGCTCCGGTTCGTAGACGCCGAGGGCCTCGAGCCGCCCGTGCAGATCGCCCGCCAACGCCTGGGCGCGGCCGTCCTCGTCGTCGAACGTGAGCATGCCGACGCTGCGCGTCTCGCGGTAGCCGCGCACGGAGACGAGCGGCGGTTCCACGGCCGCCGCCGCGCCGCGCAGGGCGTCGACGATCGCGCCGAGCTCGCGCTCCGGCCGGTGGCCGAGGAAGGCCAGGGTGGCGTGCAGGTTCTCGCGCGCGACGATCCTGACTCCGGGCACGCCGTCGAACGCCCGGAGCTGCCAGGCGACGAGCTCGTCGAGGGTCTTGGGAGGGAGCCTGAGGGCGCAGAAGAGACGAATCCGTTCATCGCCCCCGACGCTAGCAGCCCTGCTCAAGGCGATTGGTGCCGAAACTGTGACAACAGCCGCCGCAGTAGGTGGAGCCCCGCGACCGTCGCGCGGGCGCGCACCGCGGCGCGGTCCCCAGGCAGGGTCAGCTCGGCAGGACGCGCGCCCTCCAGCCCCTCAGCGTGCAGGTAGACGAGGCCGACCGGCTTCTCCGGCGTGCCGCCGCCTGGCCCCGCCACGCCCGTCACCGCGAGCGCGACGTCGGCTCCGAGACGCTCGCGCGCTCCGGCGGCCATTGCCGCCGCGACCTCGGCCGAGACGGCGCCGTGCCGCTCGAGCAGCTCCTCCGGGACGCCGAGCTCGCCCGCCTTGACGTCGTTCGCATACGCGACCACCGCGCCTCGGAACACGTCGCTCGACCCCGCGACCGACGTCAGCCGCGCCGCGACGAGGCCGCCCGTGCACGACTCGGCCGTCGCCAGCGTCAGCTCCCGCTTACGGCAGAGATCGAGCACGAGCTCCTCGACCCGCCGCTCGTCACGCGCGAACAGGTGCGGCTCGAGGCGCTCCGCGAGCTCTTCCGCAAGCCAGTCGACCCGCTCCCGCGCCTCCGGCTCGGCGAACAGGTCGACGTGGATCTCGAAGTCCCGCGCGCAGATGGTCGCGCTCACGCCGTCGCCCTCTCCCCCGGCCTCCGCCAGCGCCCTCGCCACCGTCGACTCGCCCGCGCCGTAGAAGCGCAGCACGCGCCGCTCTGGCACCCGCGCCCGCGCGACGACCGCCTGCACGGGGGCCGATGCGAGCGCCGGCTCCCAGAGCCGCTGCAGCTCCGACGGCGGGCCCGGCAGCACGACAGCCACCGCCCCGTCCGTCTCGAGCACGAGCCCCGGCGCAGTGCCTGCGACCCCGATCACGAGCGCACCGTCGGGCAGCGTGGCCTGCTTGCGGACTCCGGTTTCGAAGTCGGCGTACGGCCGCCGCAGGCGTTCCGCAAAGCCGCGCGAGACGCGCTCGATCTCCCCCTCGAGCTCCGGATCGACGACCAGCTCCCGCCCGGCCGCGCGCGCGAGCAGTTCGACGGTGCGGTCGTCGTGCGTCGGCCCGAGCCCGCCTGACACGAGGCAGAGGTCGGCGCGCAACCCCTCTCGAAGCGCCTCCTCCAGCTCCGCCGCGTCATCCCCGACGATCAGGATCCGCGCAGGCTCGATCCCGAGGCGGAGCAGCTCGCCGGCGAGGAACGGCCCGTTGAGATCGCTCCGTTCACCGCGCACCAGCTCGCTGCCGGTGACGACGACGACCCCGCGCGGGCGGGTCAAGCCGTGGCGGGAGCCCGGACGATGCCGGTCGGCGTCACGAGCACTGCAACCGTGCCGCCGCCGCCCGGAATGGCCACCACCTTGCCGTTCAGGACGACCTTCAGGTTCGACGGGCTGCCGAAGTCGATCCAGAGCCGGCGCGCGGTCCAGCCGTGGCTCTGACCCTGGTCGACGGTCCCCGTGAAGAGCGTGCGGCCGTTCGAGGAGTAGTTGCGGACATCCATCCACGACGGCCCATTCGCGGCGAGCACGAAGAACTTCATGCGCGCCGGCCGGGCGACCTTGCGCTTGTGCTGCCGCTGATGAGTCGCAGGCGCCTTCGTCGTGCCCGGGCCGAGGTTTGGGATCGGCTGGTTGCCGCTGTCCGAGAACTTGAAAGCCGCGATCACCAGGGCGCAGAGGACTGCGATCGCCCCGAGCGCAAGGAGGACGCCTCGCCGCTCGAGCCGCCCGTGCCGCTGGTGCACGATTGCGCTCCTGCGGGCGACCACCGGCTCACGCGGCTCCTCGTCGTCGGCGCCGTAGCGCGAGTTGTACTCGTCCACGTAGAGCTGCCCGTCGAGCCCGAGCCAGTCGGCATAGGTGCGTAGGAAGCCCTTGACGTACGTCTGCGCGGGCAGGACGTCGAAGGCCTCTTCCTCGAGGGCCCTCAGGTAGCGCGCCCTGATCTTCGTCGCCTGCTCGACCTCGCTGAGCTCGAGCTGCTGGCGGTGGCGCGCCTCGCGCAGACTGTTGCCGATCTCGAACACGGGAGCGCCCCGATTGTAGTGGCAGCCGGGAGGGCTTGACGAAACCTGGTCTGCGCCGTCAGGCCGCGCTGTCCGCCCCGAGGCGGCGTCCTCAGTCGGCCCAATAGCTATCCACTATTGGGCCTCCCTGCGTCCTTGCCTCGGAACGGCCATCGCACCCCGACGGCGAGCAAGGTTCCGCCAAACCCTCCTAGTGGAAGTAGCGAAGCAGCGAGTAAGAGCCGAGCGCAAGCGCCGCCGCGCAGCCGATGCAGATCGCGAGCACCCCGAGCAGCTTCCCGACGCGCGCGGCTCCGCGACCCCCCGCGCGCCCGAGCGTGTACTCGAGGTTCCTGCGGGCGCGCCGGGCCAGCCCCACCGCGAAGAGCCCGAGCACCAGCGAGCCGCAGGTCGCCGCGGTCGCCTGGACGAGCGTCACGCGCCCGAGCTGCCGGGCCACCGCGAAGGCAACCACAGGCAGCAGGAGCCCGAGCAGGGCGCACAGCAAGGAACCACGGGCCGCGTCGTTGCGCATCCGGGCGTTACTGCTTCTTGTAAGGGCGTCCATCGGCGGCTGGAGGAACGGTGCGGCCGATCACGCCCGCGATCGCGACCAGGGTGAGGACGTACGGCAGCGTCTGAAAGAGCGTCGCGTACGAGTCGGCCCACGGATAGGCGTTCGGCAGCCGGAACGCGAGCGCCGTCGAGAAGCCGAACAGGAGCGCGGCCCCGAACGCGCCGAACGGGCGCCAGTTCCCGAAGATCAGCGCAGCGAGGGCAATGAAGCCACGTCCCGCGGTCATGTTCTCGTTGAACGTGCCGACGAAGCCGACCGAGAGGAATGCCCCGCCGAGCGCGGCGAGCACTCCCGACGTGATGACCGACGCATAACGAACCGCGTAGACGTCGATGCCGACGGTGTCGGCGGCACGCGGATGCTCGCCGCAGGCCCGGATCCGCAGGCCGATCGCAGTGCGGAACAGGACAACGTATGAGACCGGCACCAGGATGATCGCGACCCAGATCAGCAGGTTCAGGCTGCCGAAGGCGGGCCCGAGGAACCGCTGGTGCTCGACCCACGGGATGTTCACCTCGGGTATTCGCGGGATGTTCGACGGGATGTTGCCGCCGTGGTACAGCTTGAAGAAGAGGTAGCCGGTCAGGCCCAGCGCGAGGAAGTTGATCGCCATCCCGCCGACGATCTGGTCGGCGCGCAAGTGGATCGCGAAGAAGGCGTGGACGAGCGCCATCACCGCGCCGGCGAGCATCGCGATCAGGATTCCGAGGAACCACGAGTCGGTCTTGTCGGCGCCGTAGATCCCGAAGAAGGCGCCCATCAGCATCATCCCCTCGAGGGCGATGTTCACGACGCCGCTGCGCTCCGAGAACATCCCGCCGAGCGCGCCGAACGTGAGCGGGGTCGCAAAGACGAGCATCGAGGCGATGATCGAGGCGCTGAAGACCTCGTTCAGGTTGCTCGTGCCCGACTGGAGGGCGAGCACGCCCAGGCCGGCGCCGAGCACTCCCGCGGCGACCGCGCCCCAGCCCACCTTCCCGACGCCGCGCGAGACGGCCGCCACGCCGCCCAGCGCGGCGAGCAGCCCGAGCAGGACCGGCCAGACGAAGTTCCGCGTCGTGAAGGGCGGCAGTGCGAGCCAGCAGGCGAGCACGCCGAGGGCGATCCCGTAGATGGCGATGCTCCTCGGCTCGGTCAGGCGCGAGGTCCGCAGGCGTCCGTAGGCGGCCGTCGTCGTCATCCCGAAGGCTCCGGCTCCGCCCGCGTGCGGGGAACACGCCGCCGCAGCTTCCGGCGCGCGCTCCACAGGTACAGGATCAGGACGTCGGCGCCCACGAAGAGGACGATCAGGCCCTGGATGATGAGTGTCAGGTTCCCGGTCAGCTGCGCCGGGATCGCGCTGGTGTTGAGCCCGTGGGTGGTGCCGTAGAGCAGGCCGCCGAAGAGGAACGCCGCGATGCCCGTGCCGAGCGCGGTGTTGCGGCCGAGCAGCGCCACCGCGATCCCGAGGAAGCCGATCGACGAGCCGTAGACGTCGAGCGTGCCGAACCCGATCGAGTTGTAGGTCCCGAGCATGTCGATCCCGCCGGCGAGGCCCGCGAACCCGCCCGAGATCGCCATCGCGCGAATGTAGTTCTTGCGGACGCTGATCCCGCCGTACGCCGCCGCGTCGGGGTTGTAGCCGACGGCCCGGACCTCGTAGCCGAGCGTCGTCCGGTTCAGGACGGCCCAGAAGACCACGAGCATGGCGAGCGAAACGAAGAAGCCGATGTTCACGCCGCCGAGCGTCTGATCGCCCCAGAAGAACTTGATCACGCCGCTCGGCACGATCGTCGCCGAGATCGGGGCGCTCGGCTGCGAGCCTTGCAGCGGGCCGCCCTGGCCGAAGACGTACGCGCCCACGTAGATCGCGATCCAGTTGAGCATGATCGTCGAGATGACCTCGTGCGCGCCGGTCGTCGCCTTCAGGAAGCCCGCGATCCCGGCCCAGATCGCGCCGGCGAGCATCGCGAGGACGATCGCCAGCAGCACGTGCGCCGGGCCTGCCAGGTTCGCCATCGAGGTGCCGATCCAGTTGGCGACGATCAGGCCGACGAGGTACTGGCCCTGGCCGCCGATGTTGAACAGGCCGCACCTGAAGGCGAACGCGACGGCGAGCCCCGTGAGGATCAGCGTTGTCGTGTAGTTCAGGGTCTGCGCAAAGTTGTAGGCAGACGTGTTCGCCGTGTCTGTCGTCAGGTGCCCGAACCAGTTCAGGCCGGCGCCCTGCGCGATCTCCCAGTAGGTCGTGAACGGGTTGTAGCCGGAGAGCGCGAGGATGATCCCGCCGATCACGAACGCCATCAGCGCCGTGATCACGGGGACGATCAGCCCGCCGGCGCGCTGCATCAGGTCGTAGCGGGCGGCGATCGTCTCAGGCGGAGCCGCGTCCTCGGGCTCGGGTGCGCTCTCCGGAGCTATCGGCTCGCTCACGCCACCGCCTCCTGGCGCTTCGCGCCGAGCATCTCGAGGCCGATCTCCTCCTCGCTCGCTCCGGACGCATGCTCGGCGACGATCTGCCCCTCGTAGATCACGAGGATGCGGTCCGAGAGCGCGAGCACCTCCTCGAGTTCGAGCGAGACGAGCAAGATTGCCCGCCCCTCGTCGCGTTCTTCGACGAGACGGCGGTGCATGTACTCGATCGCTCCGACGTCCAGACCGCGGGTCGGCTGGGCCGCGATCAGGACCTTCGGATCGCGGTCGACCTCCCGCCCGACGACGAGCTTTTGCTGGTTGCCGCCGGAGAGGGCGCCTGCGCGTGTGTACGGGCCGCCGCCGCGGACGTCGAACTCCTTGATCAGCTTCCGCGCGTGCTCGACGAGCCGCTGCGGGAAGAGCCAGCCCCACTTCGAGTCGGGCTCCTTGTTGTAGTCGTGCAGCGCGACGTTCTCCGCGATGGGGAACTCGAGCACGAGCCCGCGGCGCTGGCGGTCCTCAGGGACATGCCCCACGCCCGCGTCCAACATCTCCCGCGGGCTGGCGTGGACGAGCACCCGGCCGGCCACCTTCACCGCCCCCGAGTGCGCGCGGCGCAGCCCAGTGATCGCCTCGATCAGCTCGCTCTGGCCGTTGCCGTCCACACCGGCGATGCCGACGATCTCCCCCGCGCGCACGTGGAACGAGACATCCCTGACAGCCGGGAGGTCGCGGTCGTCACGCACCTCCAGGCCCTCGACCTCGAGCAGCCGCTCGCCGGGTGTGGCGGGTGGCCGCTCACCCGCAGCAGCACCTCGCGGCCGACCATGGCCCGGGCTAGCCCCTCTTCGGTCGCGCCCTCGCGCGGCACCGTGTCGATCTTCTTTCCGCGCCGGACGACAGTGATCCGGTCGGCGATCTCGAGCACCTCGTTCAGCTTGTGGCTGATGAAGATCACCGACATCCCTTCTCGCACGAGCGTCCGCAGGATCCCGAACAGCTCGGTCGCCTCCGGTGGAGTCAGCACGGCGGTCGGCTCGTCGAGGATGAGGATGTCCGCCCGCCGGTAGAGCGCCTTCAGGATCTCGACGCGCTGCTGCTGCCCGACGGTGATCTCCTCGACGCGCGCGTCCGGGTCAATCGCGAACCGGAATGTCTCCGAGAGGTGGCGGACGCGCTCCCGCGCGGCGTCGTAGTCCAGCAGCACCCCCGCGCGCGTCGGCTCTTGCGCGAGGACGATGTTCTCGGCGACGGTCATGACCGGGATGAGCATGAAGTGCTGGTGCACCATCCCGATCCCGGCGTCGATCGCGTCCTTGGCCGAGTTGAACGTGACAGGTTTGCCGCCGATCCGGATCTCGCCCTCGTCGGCGCTGTAGAGCCCGTAGAGGATGTTCATCAGCGTCGACTTGCCGGCGCCGTTCTCACCCAGGAGCGCGTGCACCTCGTTGCGGCGAAGGTCGAAGTCGACGTGGTCGTTTGCGAGGACTCCGGGGAAGCGCTTGGTGATGCCGCGCAGCTCCAGGATCGGCGTCGACGCCTCCACTGGGGCGATTCTAGAGTGAGGGGCGAGCGCAGGCCCGCCCCTCACTCGCAGCTTCTAGAGAGCCGACGGGACCTTCAGCCGGCCGGAGATGATCTGCCGTTTGTACTTGTTCATCTCGTCGATGAACGACTGCGGCACGGCCGGGTTGATCTTTCCCACGCTCATGCCGTCGTTCTTCAAGTTGAAGAGCAGGTCCGAGCCGCCCTTGAACTTGCCGTCCTGCACCTGCTTGATCGCGTCGTAGACGCCGATGTCAACGCGTTTGACGCCGCTCGTCAGGACCCGCTTGGCGTCGTTGTACTGGTCCTGGTCGACGCCGATGCCCCAGATGCCTGCGTCGTCGGCCGCCTTCAGCGTGCCCAGGCCGCAAAGTCCGGCGACCTGGAAGAGCACTTGCGCGCCTTGCCCGATCAGGTTCTGGGCCTGCGTTTTGCACTTGTCGGCCGCGACGAAGTCCTGCGAGTAGTTGATCAGGACCTTCGTTCCGGGCACTGCCTTCTGCGCGCAGTAACGGTAACCGGCGATCCAGATGTCGACGGGCGGGATCTTGATCCCTCCGACGGCACCGATGATCTTCTTGCCCATCTTCTCCGCCATCTTCGCGGCGAGCACGCCGACCAGGCAGCCCGACTCGTTCGCGGCGTAGGTCAGGCCTTCGACGTTCTGGAAGAGCGGGTTCCCCGACTTGTCCGCGAACGGCGCGGCTTCCACGGGATAGTCGGTGATCGCGAAGTGCTTGTTCGGGTACTTCTTCGCGACGGTTGCCGTCGCCGGAGCGAGCAGGAAGCCGGCCGAGATGATGAGGTCGGCCTTGCGCCTGATCGCCGACGTCAGGTTCGGCAGGTAGTCGCTCGCCGAGTTCGACTGCAGCGGAATGGCCGTGATGTTGAGGTCCGTCTTGGCCTTGTTCAGGCCGTTCAGCTGCGACTCGTTGAACGACTTGTCGTTGAAGTGCCCCACGTCGCTGACGAGCGCCGCCGTGATGGGATTCCCCGAGCTCGTCGTCGTGTTGCCGCCTCCGCCTGTTTTTTTGCTGTTGCCGCCACAGCCCGCTGCGACCAGCGCCAGCACAAGTGCCAGCGCCGCTCCCAGGAGCGACAGCCAATACGTTCGTCTCACAAAGCCTCCTCCGATGCCCGACAGGTTCGGGTGATGCTAACCCGCTCGGCCGGCGGAGGTGGAATCAGGAGGCGAGGACGCGCTCGAGCTCGGACTCGCCGACGAGCACGCGCCGCGGCTTCGAGCCCTCGTAGCCGGAGACGATCCCGCGGCGCTCGAGCATGTCGATCAGGCGGCCCGCCCGCGTGTAGCCGACGCGCAGGCGGCGTTGGATCAGGGAGACGGACGCGGTCTGGGTCTGGACGACGACCTCGATCGCCTTGTCGAGCAGCGGGTCCTCATCGGGGTCGAACTCGCCGTCCTCGACCTCGACGCCGCTCTCGGGCTCGGGCGGCTCGAGCAGGCTCTCGTCGAGCTGCTGCTCGCGCTGGCCGCGGCACTGCTCGACGATCAGCGCGATCTCCTCCTCGCTCACGTACGCGCCCTGAACGCGCTGCAGGCGCGAGGTGCCGAGTGGCTTGAAGAGCATGTCGCCCTGGCCGAGCAGGCTCTCGGCGCCCGCCTGATCGAGGATCACGCGCGAGTCGGTCTGACTCGAGACGGCGAAGGCGATCCGGCTCGGGACGTTCGCCTTGATCATCCCGGTGATCACGTCGACCGACGGGCGCTGCGTGGCCAGCACGAGGTGAATGCCGACGGCGCGGGACTTCTGCGCGAGGCGGATGACGCAGTCCTCGACCTCCTGCGGCGAGATCATCATCAGGTCGGCGAGCTCGTCGATCACGACCAGGAGGTACGGGAGCTGCTGCTCGCCGCGCGAGCGCAGGGCCCGGTTCGCCTCGGGCAGGTTGCGGGCACGCACCTTCGAAAGCTGCTCGTAGCGGCGTTCCATCTCCGCGACGACGTTGCGCAGCACCGCGGCAGCCTCCTTCGGGCTCGAGACGACCGGTGTGAGCAGGTGCGGGATCGACTCGTAGTAGCCGAGCTCGATCCGCTTCGGGTCGATCAGGATCATGCGCACGTCGTCCGGGCTCGAGCGGAGCAGCACCGAGGTCAGCATCGTGTTGATGCAGCCCGACTTGCCCGAGCCGGTGGTTCCGGCGATCAGGATGTGCGGCATGCGCGCGAGGTCGGTCCAGACCGCCTGCCCG
>WNGI01005973.1_pt1 | contig 11026 bp, 8 predicted proteins | sample 5400621 | NCBI WGS metagenome assembly WNGI01 (sample SAMN13153374, study PRJNA577476) | soil metagenome | isolation source: 20 cm soil or saprolite under Garry oak tree replicate 1 | place: USA:California | collected 2016-06-15 | reverse complement strand
GTGTCGCGAGCGGCGGCCAAAGTTTACAAGCAGATGGAGCCGACGCTCAGAGCCGCCAATGCGGTAAGCTTCGACGACCTGCTGGTGCTGCCGGTGGAGATCTTTCTCAAAGACGAGAAAACGCTCGCGCGTTATCGCGATCGGTTTCAGTTCATTCTCGTGGATGAGTATCAGGACACGAACCGCGCCCAGTTTCAGTTCATCAAGCTGCTGGGGAGCGCGCACGGCAACGTCGTCGTCGTCGGTGACGACGACCAGTCCATTTACGGCTGGCGCGGTGCCGACATCCGCAACATCCTCGATTTCGAGAAGGAGTTTGCGGCGGCGCGACTGGTGCGCCTCGAGGAGAATTACCGGTCGACCCCGGACATCCTCGATGTCGCCAACGCTGCGATCACCCAGAACATTGGCCGCAAGGGTAAGACGTTGCGGGCGACTCGTGCAGCCGGCGAGGCAGTCACGCTGGTTGCGACGCTCGACGAGCGAGACGAAGCTGACTTCGTGCTCGACGAGGTCAAAAGCAGGCAGACGAAGGACAGCCGCGGGCTCAACGAATTCGCGGTCCTGTATCGCACCAACGCCCAGAGCCGCGCGCTTGAAGACGCTCTCCGCCGCGAGGCGATTCCATATCGGCTGGTCGGATCGGTGCGCTTCTATGATCGCCGCGAGATTCGCGACTTGATGGCGTATCTCAAGCTCATTGCCAACCCGTCCGACGAAGAGGCGTTTCGACGGGCGATCTCCGTTCCCAAGCGGGGAATCGGCGACACGACGGTGGACGCGTTGGCGGCACGCGCACGCGACGGCAAAGTCTCACTCTCCGAAGCCGCCGCGCGCGAGGATCTTCAGGACTCTCTGCGGCTGGCGGCGAGGAAAGCGCTCGCCGACTTCACGCGCCTGGTATCAGCGTTGCGCGAGCGCGCCAAAGACACAAGCGTCGACGTGTTGCTTCAGGAGCTCATTGGAGAGATTCGCTACGTCGAATACCTGCAAGCCGAGGGGCCCGAGTCGTCCCGAGACCGCATCGAGAACGTGAGCGCGCTGATCGATGGTGCCGCGGAGACCGTCATCGATGACGGTGGGGAAGTCGGGCTGACGCCGCTCGATCATTTCCTGCAGCGCGCGATGCTGGTGGCCAGCGCCGACGCACTCGACCCGTCGGCCGATGCGGTGACGCTGATGACGCTGCACAACGCGAAGGGGCTGGAGTACCCGGTGGTGTTCCTGACCGGCCTCGAGGACGGACTCTTTCCGCTCTCACAATCCTTTGACGATCCGCCCAAACTCGAGGAGGAGCGGCGGCTCTTTTATGTCGGTATCACCCGCGCCGAGGAGAAGCTGTATCTCTCTTTCACCGAAATGCGGCGCCGGAACGGCGAGTTGCTGCCTTCCATCAAATCGCGATTCCTGAAAGAGATCGCGGGCGCCAATCTCGAAGAGAGAAAGACACTGCGAGTGACTTCCATGGGCCGAAAGGCTGGCGGCCGCGAAGGAAGCTTGAGCGGCGCCTATCCGCCCCGTCGAACCTACGACGTTCCATCGTGGCGCCGGGCGACTCCGATCGCCGAAGCCGAGGCGTCGCAGGATGAGCCGCGCTACGTGAAAGGAGAGCGTGTCCGACACAAATTGTTTGGCGACGGCTCCATCGCCGAGCTCTCCGGAGTCGGCCGGGAAGTGAAAGCGGTCATCGACTTCGATGACGAGGCCGTCGGCAGGAAGACGATCAAGCTGGCGTATACCACCCTCGAGCGCGGACAGGAATAGTGGCGGTATCACGGGAAGATGTGCTCCACATCGCCGACCTGGCGCGCCTTGGCGTCGATGCAGCGCGCGCCGATGCATTGACCAAAGAGCTCAGTGCGATCCTCGAGCATATGGAGGTGCTGTCTCAGGTCGACACGACGCAGGTTGCTCTGACCGCGGGCGTTGGCTCGGGCGGCACGCCGTTGCGTTCGGACGAGCGCGAGGCGCCGCTCATGGAAGGAACGCTCGAATCCTTCGCGCCCTCGATGCGCGACGGCTTCTTCATCGTGCCCCGTCTGGCCACCCACGAGGATCCCACCGAGAGCAGCGCTTGAGCGTCGAGAACTTCGCGACTCTAGGCGCGTCCGCTATCGCGTCGTCGGTGCGGGCGGGTCAGGCATCGCCTTCCGAGATCGTTCGCGCGTCGTTCGACCGCGCGCGCGAAATCGGAGCCGGGAAGGAGGAGCTCAACATCTTCCTCCATGCGGATCAGGACGCGAGCGAAGAAGAAGCACGCTCGATGGAGCAGCGCGTCGAGAGCGCGACGGATGTTGGTGTTCTCGCCGGAGTCCCCATCGCCATCAAGGACAACATTGCATCCCTTGGGCTGCCGACGACCTGCGGATCCAGGATCCTCGGCGACTACGTCAGTCCATTCGAGGCTACGGCAATCACCAGATTGCGCGCGAACGGTGCGATCATCGTCGCCAAGACGAACATGGACGAATTCGCGATGGGCTCGTCGACTGAAAACAGCGCCTTCGGCCCGACGCGCAACCCTCACGATATTCGCTGCGTACCCGGCGGATCCTCCGGTGGATCCGCGGCGGCGGTTGCGGCGGGAATAACTCCGATTGCTCTGGGCTCCGAAACCGGTGGCTCGGTCAGGCAGCCGGCGGCGTTCTGCGGAGTCGTCGGCGTAAAACCGACGTATGGAAGAGTGAGCAGATATGGCCTCGTGGCGTTCGCGTCGTCGCTCGATCAGATCGGTGTCGTCGGTCGCACTGTCGACGATGCCGCGCTCGGCCTCGAGTCGATCGCAGGTTTCGATAGAATGGATTCGACCAGCTCCGATGCCGATGTGCCCATCTATCGGCTCTCCGCGCTCGGCAAGCCGGCGCCGGAAGCGCGCGCACCGGACACGGAAGCGATGCGGATTGGCCGGAGTCCGGTGCCGCTGCCTCCGCCACCGAGCTCGAAGACGCTGGAAGGCGTCGTCATCGGCAAGCCCAAGGAGTATTTCCCCGACAGTCTCGACGCGAGCATCAGGGATCTCTGCGAGCGCGCGCTGGATCGCTTCCGCTCGATGGGGGCGACGGTGCGGGACATCTCGCTTCCCAGATCGCCGCTGGCGATTCCTGTCTACTATATCCTGGCGCCAGCCGAGGCATCATCGAACCTGGCGCGATTCGACGGCGTGCGCTACGGCCTGCGCATCGACAACGGCAAGGGGCTGAAAGCCATGTACGAGGCCACACGGTCTCAGGGTTTTGGACCCGAGGTAACGCGTCGTATTCTGCTCGGCACTTATGTCCTTTCTGCCGGTTACTACGATGCCTACTACAAGAAAGCACAGGCGGTACGGACGCTGATCGCCGATGATTTCCGCGCCGTGTTCACCAGCGGAGTGAACGCCATCTTCACGCCGACCACTCCGACGCCCGCATTTCCGGTTGGCGCCATCAGCGATCCTTACGAGATGTACCTCAACGACATCTTCACCGTCACCGCCAACCTCGCCGGCGTCCCGGCGATATCGGTGCCGATCGGTCGGATGCGCCGTCTGCCAGTCGGAGGACAGATCATCACCGCTCACTTCGATGAATACACGATGTTTCGAGTGGCGTACGCGCTGGAGGCATCGCTGGGAAAGGAGGCGCACCAGTGAGCCCCGACCGATACGAGATGGTTGTGGGTCTCGAGGTTCACGTCCAGCTCAAGACGCGGACGAAAGCGTTCTGCGGGTGCTCGACCGACTTTGGCGCGCCCCCGAACACCAATACCTGCCCGGTCTGTCTCGCGCTTCCAGGCGCGCTGCCGGTCTTGAATGAGCGCGCGGTCGAGCTGGCGACGCGTGCGGCGCACGGTTTGGGCTGCAAGATCAATCCGGTATCGGTGTTCGCGCGCAAGAATTACTTCTATCCCGATCTTCCCAAGGGATATCAGATCTCGCAGTTCGATCAGCCGCTGGCGAGCGGGGGCTCTGTCGTTATCGGAAAATCGGAAGACGGCAGGAACGTTCAGATCGGCATCACCAGGCTGCACATGGAAGAAGACGCCGGTAAATCGATTCACGATCGCTATCCAGGCGCGACGGCAATCGATCTCAATCGAGCTGGCGTTCCGCTGATCGAGATCGTCAGCGAGCCCGACATTCGCTCGTCAGCCGGGGCTGGCGCCTACCTTCGCACTCTCAAGCAAATCCTCCAGTACCTCGATGTCAGCGACGTCAGCATGGAAGAAGGGAGTCTGCGCGTCGACGCGAACATCAGCGTGCGTCCACCTGGCCAGACAAAGCTTGGCACCAAAACCGAAGTGAAGAACATGAACTCGTTCTCGGCGGTCGAGCGGGCGTTGGAGGCTGAGTTTGACCGTCAATCCCAGCTAATAGACTCGGGTGGCAAGGTGGAGCAGCAAACGCTGCTCTGGGATGGAGCGCGTGAAACGGTGCGTCCGAGCAGGACGAAGGAAGGAAGCCATGACTACCGCTATTTCCCCGAGCCCGACCTGCGTCCGCTGCTACTCGATGTGAAGTGGATCGAGGACGCTCAGAAGCATCTTCCCGAGCTTCCGGAGGCGAGGAAGACTCGCATCGCCGCGGAGTACGGAATCGCCGCCGTCGAAGTCGATCAGTTGATGGTGACGCCGGCCCTTGCTGACTACTTCGAAGCTGTCGCCCGCGCGTCGGGCGATGGCAAAGGCGCCTACAATTGGGTGATGGGCGAAGTGTCGGCGACGCTCCGCGCATCGGGTCAGGACATCAGCCTGTTCCGCGTGCGTCCAGCCGACCTCGCGCAGCTGTTGAATCTCGTGCGTGATGGAGCGGTGAGCCACACTGCCGCCAAACGGGTTTTCGCCCTCATGGTCGAGACCGGCAAGCCGGCAGCTCAGGTGGCGGCCGACGAAGGCCTATCGCAAGTCGGCGACGAAGGAGCGATCGCTACCTGGGTCGATGAAGTGCTGAACGAGCACCCCGAGGAGGCGAAGCGCTACCTGGGTGGTGAGAAGAAACTACAGGGGGTGCTGGTCGGCTTCGTTATGAAGAAGTCGAAGGGACGCGCCGATCCCAAGCGCGTGAATCAGTTGTTGTCCGCTCGCGGCGGGTAGAGCGGCTCGGGCAATCCAGTGGAGTAGTGCAGCGGCGAGCGTGGCATCCCGAAATGCTGTTGCGCCTGCTCGCGTACGTGTTCCTCTCCACCGCGTCGTAATGCTGCTCGCCGAACTTTCTTCGCCTCCCTGAGCGCGACGGTTCCGGCCGGATCGAGTTTGAATGGCTCGGCGTGGTCCATTCGCGAGAGCAGGTCGACGACGTAGTCGAACGCGCGGCCCATATACCTGCCGACTTCCTTCTCACTCAGGTCCCAGCGGCTCTTTTCCTCGACCAGATGAAAGATCCGCTGCCAGGATTCGGTGTCCGCTACGTAAACCATCCCGCGGAAAATCCGGCGATTGGTTGGCGTGCTGAAAATCGTCGGGCTCAGGATGCGATCGAGATGCTCGTCGCTGTGCGAGTGATCGCGCAGGATCAGTTGCTTGGCGGTGCGGCTGAATTGCTCTCCGATGTGCATGTCGAAGCGACTCTCCCAGTAGCTGTGGCCGAGCGCCGCCGTCGACGATGTGATCGTCAGCTGGTGCGGGACGAAATAGTTGTGCGCGACTGAATCGGCGGCCAGGTGCGCGAGGTACCCGAGCCCGAATGAGCGCAGCGCCTCCGATTCGGCGTTGTCATGGATCTCGAAGCCCACGTTCCACGAGTGACAGTGACGTCCCGCAGCCGCGTATTTCTTGGCGATGCTGGTATCGGCGGCGATCGATCCGTACAGAAAGTCGTAGGGATACGCGGCCAACAGCTCCGCGATGCTCGAAGGAAGCAGCGTGAGCGACCGCATCACGGCTTCTCCCAGGAAGATGTGGGTACCGGGAGTCCAGGCGTGGGCCACCGACGGCGTCACCATCAGCAGCAGCAACGCCGCCAGAATGACGCCGCCAACGGAGGCCGCGCGCGATGAAGCGCGCGACATTCCGCGCGCTCTAGATGCCGATGCGTTTACGCTGACGGCGTACCGCTTTCCGTAGATCGTTCAGCTCGTCCTTCACGACGTCGTTGATCGCGTCGCGGGCGGTATCGACGTAGTCGCGGACCTGCTCGACGACATCGTCTACGGGAATCCGGTCCACCAGCTCGCCGCCGCGTTCGACCGCACTGCGAAATCCCCGCTTCGCTCTTGGCGCCGCCCACCGCGCACCTTCAACCGCGCGATCACCCGCCCAGCGCGCCCCCTCGAGTCCGCGATCGCCCGCCCACCTCGCTCCTTCGAGCCCGGCGAGTCCGGCCAGCGCCGCGCCACGCCCGGCATAGCGCATCAGCGGAGCCACGGGACGACGTCCCGACGGCCCGCGTCTCAGCAACAGTGTGATTCCCGCTCCGACAGCAGCTCCGATGAGGGCGGCAGTCAGCAGATCGTATTGCTGCTCGCGCTCCTCGTCGAACTCATTGTCTGGGCTTGACGCGCGGGCGCGGTTTCTCCCAACCGTCGGCTCGGTCTTCGTCGTAGTCCCCATCGGTCCAATCCTCCTCGTCAAATGCCTGATCGATCCCCGTTCGTACGCCGCGAATCGTAGAAGCAGTCGTCACGAACGCCGACTCGGCTTCCTCCTGAACCACCTCGAGCAGCGCGTTCAGCTGATTGATTCGGTCTTCAGCCGCCGACACTGCCTGCTGCAATCGCTGATTCACGGCGGCTACAGTCTGACTCACCTGCTGTACATCGACGCGAATCGCAGTAGAGATATAATCAACGTTATCGGCGATTGCGCTCGCGTGCCTCATGAGCGGATTGATGTCGCCGTAAATCTTGTCCAGCATGTCGCTGACTTTCTTGTAGCTTTTCCGGAAATTCCACGCTGCCGGAATCAGTGCCGCCGACAGCACGATGATCGTCAAGGTCAGGACTCCACTCGCGATGCCCGTGACCTTTTCGAACCAACCGGGCTCGGCCGCGACTTGCTTCGTATAGACCGTGTCGCGTACCACGTTCGCCGCCTGCATCAGCAGCTCGCTGCCAATCCATCCCATCATGTGCGTGAAGTGTGCAAGTGAGAGGCCATTTACCGGGGAGCTTTCGCCAACGGTACAAAGAGTGCTCAGTGCGATATATTTGCGCAACACGCTACCACTTTCGACCCATTCAACATGCCAGCAGTCCAGTTCGTCGTCGAGGGCGGCAGGCCCCTCAGCGGCTCTATTCGTCCTTCCGGAAACAAGAACGCCGCGTTGCCGATTGTCGCTGCGGCGCTGCTCTCACATAACCCGGTCCACCTTCGGAACGTCCCCCGCATCCGCGACATCGAGACACTCGTCGAGCTGATTCGCTCCGTTGGAGCGTCGATGGAATGGGTGGGTCGGAACGAGCTCGATGTTCACGCCAAGGATCTGCGACCCTCTGATCTCAACCCGACCCTCTGCGCGAAGATTCGAGCCTCGATCCTTCTCGCGGCTCCGCTCCTCGCTCGTTGTGGCCAGGTAACCTTGCCCCCGCCGGGCGGCGACGTTATCGGTCGGCGCCGACTCGATACCCACTTCCTCGCCCTCGAGCAGCTCGGCGCCAGCTTCACTCACGGCAAGATGATCGACATGCGCGTCGGAGGCTTCCGCGGCGCGGACGTTTTCCTCGATGAGCCGAGCGTAACCGCGACTGAGAACGCGCTCGTCGCGGCCTCGGCAGCGACCGGCACCACCGTGCTGCGCAACGCCGCCAGCGAGCCCCACGTCCAGGACCTGGCGAAGTTTCTGATCGCCCTCGGGGCCGAGATCGAAGGCGTCGGGACCAATACGATGACCATCCATGGTGGACGCGCCCTCGGGGCCAAGCCGGTAACTCATACGATCGGCCCCGATCACATCGAGGTCGGCTCGTTCATCGGTCTGGCAGCAGTCACGAAATCGGATCTTCGCATCGAGAACGCCGGCATCGAGCACCTCCGTTCGACACGAATGGGGTTCTCCAGGCTTGGCATCGAGTGCGAAGAGGACGGTCCTGATCTGATCGTACCCGCCAAACAGTCGCGCCAGATCCAGACTGACATGGGCGGACACGTGCCGAAGCTCGAGGACCAGCCGTGGCCGGCATTTCCGGCGGATACCATGTCGATCGCGATTGTCACCGCGACGCAGTGCGAAGGGCTGATCCTGATGCACGAGAAGATGTTCGAGTCCCGCATGTTCTTCGTCGACAAGCTTGCGACGATGGGCGCCCGGATCGTGCTTTGCGATCCTCACCGCGCTCTTGTTCATGGCCCGTCGCGACTTCGCGGTGCGTTCCTCGAATCTCCTGACATTCGCGCCGGGATGGCAATGCTCCTGGCCGCGCTTTGCGCCGAGGGCACCAGCTTCATCAACAACGTCGGCCAGATCGAGCGCGGCTACGAGCGCATCGACGAGCGGCTAAACGCGCTGGGCGCCTCGATCACTCGCGTTGACGATCGCCGACACTAGTGTGTCCGACGTTTCGAAGGAGGTCATTACCGACTTCGAAGGGTGGGGAATTCGCGCCTTCACAACGACCCGCGATGCCGGTTCGTTCGGTCTGTCCGGAACGGATCCGGTCAATGAAGTCATGGGGCGCTGGACAGCAGTGCAGAAAGAGCTGTCGAGTGCAGCCCCTCGCCTTGCGTCGATTCGGCAAGTACACGGTGATCGTATTCTGGTGCACACTGGAGGGTGGGAGGGATGGCTCCGGGCCGGGGAGGCGGACGGGCACGTTGCCAGCGAGCGCGGGATAGCGCTCGCCGTGGGGGTTGCCGATTGCGTTCCCGTTTTCATTGGCCATCCTTCTGGAATAGTCGCACTCCTTCACTCCGGGTGGCGCGGCACGGCGGCGCGAATAACTCCGAAAGCGATCGATTTATTCGAGCGTTATGAATATCCGGCCAGTGACCTCGCTGTTCATCTGGGGCCGGCGATTTGCGGCCGCTGTTACGAAGTAAGCGCCGAAGTGCGCGAACAGCTCACCGGTCAGCCCACCACCCGGCCGGGACATGTCGACCTAAGATCTCTCATCGCCGAGCAGGCCTCCGCCGCGGGGGTCCGGCGCATAACCGTGAGCTCGTCATGTACGCGGTGTGACAACGACCGCTTCTTCTCCCACAGAGCGGGGGACGCCGGTCGTCAAATTGCTGTGATAGTCGGAGCGCTGACTTTGGAGATGTGACGTGTCGCTGCTGGAGCAAGCCGGGTCGATCGGACAGCCGAATCAGTATCCCGTCACTCGCCTGGTGTACACGCTTCTTTTCATGGTCTTTGTGCTCGGCACGGCGATACTCGTCGTCCGACGCACCTCCCGGAACAGGCTCTTTTCCCAGGTCGTCACGACGCTGGGAATTTTTTTGCTCGTCATCGGCACCATTGTCTACACGGTGGCCTTCAGGGGCTTGCACCTCATTGAAATGGTTCTCAGCTGGACCGTTTCGGCGGGAGTCATCTATTGGTTCCTCGGCAGGATGAACAGGATCGCGCGTGCGGAGACCGAACTACGCCTGGCCGCCATCAAAGAGAGCGAAACCAGGTTTCAGTCGATCATCGAGAACGCAGCCGATCCCGTCAGCATTGTCGACTTCGAGGGGGTTAGGCGGTACGTGAGCCCCGCGGTGACACGGGTCCTCGGCTACGATCCGCAACACCTGGTCGGAAGAAGCTTTCTTGAAATCGTGCATCCAGACGATCTGCTCGCCGCCCGCGTTGTCATGAACGAGGTAGCACAGCAACCTGGGAACGTCGGGTCTGACGAAGTCCGGTTTCGCCACACTGACGGTAGCTGGCGCACGCTGCATCTGACTGCGAAAAACCTGCGGGATGTCCGAGGTGTCGAGGCAATCGTCGTGAACACTCGAGACATCACGCACCAGAAGGCGCTCGAATCCGAGCTTCGTCAGTCACAGCGAATGGAGACGGTGGGGCAGCTTGCTGGGGGCGTGGCGCACGACTTCAACAACCTGCTCACCGCAATCAACGGTCACACCGATTTTCTCGCCGACGCAGATAACCTGAATGCCAGCCAACGCGAGGACGTCGAGGAGATCAGGCGAGCTGCTCAACGCGCCGCGTCCCTGACGCGGCAACTCCTTGCATTCAGCAGGAAGCAGGTGCTGACACCCCGTGTTATCGACCTCAATGCCGTGGTTCGGGGAATGGAGCCGATGCTGCGCCGACTCATTGGAGAGGACATCCTCATCCAGATTATCCAGGCGGAGTCGCTCGGGCACATAACCGCCGACAGTGGGCAACTGGAACAGATCCTCCTCAATCTCTGCCTCAATTCCCGTGATGCGATGGCGGATGGGGGAGTGCTAAGGATCGAAACATCGCACGTCGCGCCCGGTAACCCGGATGTGCCCGGTACCGGCTTCGACTCGAGCAACCTCGTGTCGCTGTGCGTTTCAGATACCGGACAGGGAATGGACGATCACACCAAGGAGCATCTCTTCGAGCCCTTCTTCACCACCAAACCGGAGGGGAAGGGCACTGGATTAGGTCTGTCGACCGTGTATGGCATCGTGAAACAGTCCGGAGCGACGATCTCGGTCGAAAGCTCGCTTGGACGCGGCACGACCTTTCGCATTTATTTTCCGCGCACCGAAGCAGAGCTCTCTCCACTCGAGCCAAGTCCGGCCCGTCACTCGGGCTGTGAGACGGTCCTTCTGGTGGAAGACGATCGTGCCGTGCGGGACCTGGTCGAGAGAATTCTCAAGGAGCGCGGCTACAAGGTGATTGCCACGGCGGATGGGAAAGAGGCTCTGCACACCTTTGTTGTAGCGCCGGAGCGGATAGATATTGTCGTCACTGACCTGATCATGCCCGGCATGAGCGGCAGGGAGCTCACCCAGGCGATCTCCCAGATTCGGCCGGAGCTCAAGGCACTTTATGTGTCCGGATACACCGAGGACGAGATCGTCCGTCGCGGCCTCCACGATCCCCGCGTCGCGTTACTTCACAAACCTTTTACCGCAGATGTGCTGGCCGACAAGGTGCGCTCCATTCTCGATGCGCGCCTGCCATCAGCTTGAC
>WNGI01009108.1_pt1 | contig 11027 bp, 11 predicted proteins | sample 5400621 | NCBI WGS metagenome assembly WNGI01 (sample SAMN13153374, study PRJNA577476) | soil metagenome | isolation source: 20 cm soil or saprolite under Garry oak tree replicate 1 | place: USA:California | collected 2016-06-15 | reverse complement strand
GCGCGGTCAGAACGCTGCTGCTGCCGGGCTGCGCGTAGCAGGTGAAGGCGATGCGGCTCGCGTCGGGCGACCAACGTGGCGTGAGCGCGATGGAGTGGAGCTGGGTCAACTGGTGCTGGTTCTCGCCGTCGTAATCCATCGCCCAGATTTCCTTGTTGCCGCTTCGATTGCTTACGTACGCGATCTGCGTGCTGGCGATTCCGGGCAAGCCGCCCGACAGTTTGCTGATGATTTCATCGGCGAATTGGTGCGCGAAGGTTCGAATCTGCGCGTCGGTGACTTCGCCACGATAGACTTTTCCGATGACCGGGGGCAGGGATGCGTTGCGCGCGTCATTCAGCCAGGCTTGAATCTCGAGGCTATTCTCGCTCGCGGAGAGGTTGCCGAAGGCGAGAAGTTGGGAGGATGCGGGAGCGTCGGTCCACGCCTTGAAGTCCACCTCGGCCGGAGTGCCGGGAGATTGCAGGGGATAATAACTCTTGCTCACCAGTTCCAATATTCCGCTGAAATCGAGGTCCGAGCGGACGATGTCGCTGAATTTCACACCCAGCGGCTGCTCGGACGGGGACTTGCCCACAAAATCGGCCACCGCGACGCGCGCCTTCGATACGCCGAGGCCTGTGCCGGTGCGAAACCAGTCTTGGGCGGAGGCTGGCGTGCCGAGAAGGAGAATGGAACCACAGATGAACACAGATAAACACTGATAAAATCTGCGGACGTTTTTCATTATTCCGGCGGGCTCCATTTTCACTCTTGCCTCTTGCGAACACACTCTTATCTTCGAAACTCGAACCAGAATTCGACGGTTACGATGTTGCCGGAATAGTTCGACGGGAGCGGCGATACCGGGCTTGAATTCAAGATCGCGCGTAACGCCGAATTGTCCACTGAACGGTTGCCGCTCGACGTGGTCATCTGTACGTTTGTGACGGTTCCGTCGCGCAGGATTTGAAATGTATACATCGAGCGCGGCGCCCAGCGCACGGACGGGTCCACCGTGGATTGCAGCCAGTTGCTGCTGATGCGATTGCGGACGGCGTCCACGTAAGCGGGGAAACGTCCTGTAAAATCACCGCCGCCAGGCCCGGAGAATCCCATCCCGCCCTGCGTTGCGCCACCCACGGTGAAGTTCGAGTAGGGGAGCGCGGGTGAGCCGCCCTGGCCGTATGGGACGGCGTTGGGCGGTGGAGGCGTTGGGTCCTCGAGTACCCTGGAGGGGTGGGTGATGTAATGCGGCGTTTTTTCCTTCTTAAATTCGGGGATCGCTTTAGTGTCCGGCGCGATTTCCTTGGGTTTCGGCGGTGGCTCGGATTTATAAAGGCCCTTGGTTTCATCCACGACGCGGCTTGTCGTTACGGCGTCCGGGCGGGGCAACATGATCCCGGGAAGTTTGGCGACGAGGCCGACCGTGACGGCGTTGTCGCCTCCGGCGCCGCCCCAGTTTTCGCCACGGTGCGAGAGTAGTGTCGATACGCCAAGTGAACCGAAAAGAACCATGTGGAAGCCGAGCGACCACACCAGGGGCTTCTTCAGGTTGTCCGCGCCGGGATGGGTGGGGCTATATGACATGGCGGTTTCAGTGCGGCGTATCTTCGAGTGGCTCCGTAACCACGCTGATATTTTGGATGCCGGATTGGCGCATGGTGTCTATCACAAGTGCGAACGAGCCGAAGGGAACAGTCTTGTCGCAGCGTAGATAGATCGCGTCGGATTGCGGATTGCGCATTTGCGCGTGGACTTTGGTTCCCAACTCATGGATGTTTACGGGATCGTCGCCGATGTAGATTCGCTGGGCGCGATCAATCGAGACCACGACGCGCGATTCGGAAATTTCCTTCACTGTCTTCGTTTTGGGGACGTCGACTTCGATGCCGGACTGGAGAATCGGGGCGGTGATCATGGAGAATCGGGGCGGTGATCATGAAGATCACCAGGAGGACCAGCATGACGTCCACGAAAGGGACGATGTTGATGTCCGAAAGGGAGGTGCTTGTTTGGCGCGAGAGTTGAGGCATATTCGATTAACCCTGAAACGTATTGGACGACCTCGCCAAGCCGTCGATCTCAACCGAAAGACGTTTTAACACAGAGGGCACAGAGTACGCAGAGAAAGAAACCGCACTTCCCGAAATATTGTTTCGCTCTTCTCTGTGGTCTTTGTGACCTCTGCGGTAAAAATATTCACGAGCACGACCGACGGTCTCTTTTCGGCGGTCTCCCCTTCTGGATTCAGGGTGAACAAGTAGAGTCCGCACCCCGTTCTGTTACATCCGCTGACCAGGGTATAGTTTTTCGATCGTCGCGGCGACTTCGAGCGTAAAGCCATCCATTCGGCCACCCAGATCCTTGATGTTATGCAAAAAGTGATTGTAGGCGATCACGGCGGGAATGGCGGTGAAGAGTCCCGCGGCCGTGGTGATCAGCGCTTCCGCAATGCCGGGAGCGACCGCGCGTAAACTCGCGGCCCCGACTGCTCCCAGGCCGGTGAATGCATCCATCACTCCCCAGACGGTGCCGAACAGGCCGATAAACGGCGTGACTGATCCCGTCGTCGCTAGCCAGGGCATATATTTTTCAGCTTTGCGGACTTCCTCAGCGGCGGCGATCTGCATGCTGACGGTCACGGCGTTGAGGCTGGTGACCTTCCCATGAGGATTGCCGGCGCGAAGCTGGCTATCTACTTCGCGATATCCGGCGCTATAGACAGGTTCGAGAGGGGAACCGCCGCTGCCCATCTGTTTGGGTTCGGGAAGAAACTTATTGGACCGGAAAATGCGCAGGAACAACGCGGTTTGTTGGTTCATGCGCGAGAACATGCGCGATTTTTGAAAAATCAAGGCCCAAGAAAAGAGAGAAAAGGCCAACAACATCAAAAGAACGACGCGGGCGACCCACCCCGTTTGCTCGAGCAGCGTGCCGAGCTGGCCTGCGAACAGAAAAATCCCAAGTGCTCGAATTGGCTCCCCCTCAGAAAACCGATCGATGCTCCCATCGCAAGCTAGCACACGACCCATATGCGGTCAAACAATTACAGACTAACGGGTGCTTGAAGGTACTGTCAATGCCAAAATATCGTATTACGATGTATAGGCTGGAATCGGGTTGCAGAAGCGGCACGCACCGGGAGAGCGGAAAGGATTTCAACACAGAGTTCACAGAGAGCACCAAGGGGGAACAAGCGAGATGGGATATTCCGCGGTGTTGGCCGGAGACTGCGCTGGATTTGAAATTGGAAAGTGGAAATTGGAAACGATATGGCGGCGTTTCCGATGCGGGGGAATTGAGTGTGGTAAGATTTGAAACAGAGAGAATGCCGCCATCCTTTGATGTCCGCGTCGATGATCTGACTGGAACCCGAGCAGAGCCTCGGGGAGGTGCGGAAAATCAGAGTGTATCCCCGGGAAGCGGAACCACTTTCTATATCGAGACGTTTGGCTGCCAGATGAATGCTCACGACTCTGAGAAAGTCGCGGGAGTTTTGCTCGGGCGAGGGTACCAGCAGGTTGCGGACATCGAAGCGGCGAAGGTGGTGTTTTACAACACGTGCAGCATCCGGGAGAAGGCGGCACAGAAAGTTTTTTCGCGGTTGGGGGAATTCAGGAAACACCCGGACCACGGAAAAGTCATTGGAGTGCTGGGGTGCGTCGCGCAGCAGGAAGGTGAAGAAATCTTTGAGCGCGCGCCGTGGGTGAGCCTGGTGTGCGGCTCGGCGAGCTACAGCAAACTGCCCACGCTCCTCGCGGAGCTCGAAGCAGGGAATCGGCGGGTGACCGGACTCGATACCGACACGGACGAGACGTTTGAGACCGAAATCACGCGGCGCGACAATCCTTTCCGGGCCTACCTGACGATTATCGAAGGTTGTGACAAATCCTGCGCCTACTGTGTGGTGCCGTACACGCGAGGGCCGGAGCGCAGCCGGTCGAGCGCGTCGGTTTTAGAAGAGGTTCGGAAGCTGGCCGATGCGGGGTACTCCGAAATTCAACTTTTGGGGCAAACGGTTAATTCCTATCGCGACCCGGCGGCGCGTGGAATGACGTTTGCGGAGCTACTGGTAGCGGTGGCGGCGGTTCGGGGGATACGGCGCGTGCGGTTTACGACATCCCATCCGCGGGATTTCGGGCGGGACATTGTCGAGGCGATTGATTCCGTGCCCGCGTTGTGCGATCACGTGCACCTGCCGGTGCAATCGGGATCGACGCGAGTACTGCGGGCGATGCAGCGGACGTACACGCGGGACGAATACCTTGAGAAGATTGCGCTGATCCGCTCGGCGCGCCGCTCGATCAGCGTGACGTCCGACATCATCGTGGGATTTCCAGGGGAGACCGAGGAAGACGTTGCGGAGACTCTTTCTCTGCTGGAGGCCGCGCAATACGATGGAGTCTTTGCGTTCCAGTATTCGCCGCGGCCAAACACGGCGTCATTGCAGATGGGCGATACGATTCCGGCTGAAGAGAAGGGACGGAGGCTGGCGGTCGTGCAGGACCGGCAGCGGGAAATTCAAATCGCGCGCAACAACGAACTGGTGGGCCAAACATTTGAGGTGCTGGTGGACGGGGCCTCCCGGCGCCCTGCCTCGCCGGCAGGCGGGCCCGGGCAGTGGGCAGGTCGCACTTCGAGCAACCGCATCTTAAATTTGTCTTCGCCTCACGCGGGCCTTTTGGGACAATACATACAGGTGCGCGTAACACGCGCGAGTCCCAACAGCCTGATCGGTGAGCATGTCAACTGATGAGTTTCCGGGAGGCAACCATGGAAGTTGAGATGAAGATCCGCGGACTCATGATGGACCCGGTCACAAACATGCCGATCGTCGTGCTGAAGGATGCGCAAGGAACCGCGGTGCTGCCGATCTGGGTGGGGATTTACGAAGCCAATGCTATCGCTCTGGAAATCGAAAAAGTGCAGACGCCGCGCCCGATGACGCATGACCTGCTGCGGAATGTTTTTCTGGGGCTGGATGTCCGCGTGCAGAAAGTCGTGGTGAATGATTTGAAGGACGATACTTTTTATGCGCTGATTTGGGTGGAGCGCAACGGCGAGATCATGTCCATCGATTCGCGGCCGAGCGATGCGCTGGCGCTGGCGTTGCGCGTCGATTGCCCGATTTTTGTCGAGGACGAGGTGTTGAAGAGCTCCAAGATTTCCAGCGCGATCTCCGAAAAATCCACGAGTGAAGAACTGCGCAAGTGGCTCGAGGGACTCTCCGACGAGGACCTTGGGCGATACAAGATGTGAACCCGGCCACGCCTTCAGTTGTGTGACACCGCTGCTGACGCGTCCCCTACCTTCAGAAAGCTATTCAGGACCTCGCTAAATTTCTCGGGCTGTCCCGTCTTTAGGGGAGGGTTCAAATTGTGCCCTAGTTACTTTTTCGCTTGCGCTCGCGCATAGGGGCGAGTAGATTGGCATCGCTGGGGGTTGGGCGGGCAACTCCATACGATTTCTAAATGGATTTCCGCCCAGGAGGATTTGTGCCCATGCGGAAATGCCTGGGCCGTATATGACCGCCATCCTGACGATTGCAAATCAGAAGGGCGGCGTGGGGAAAACTACCACTGCCATCAACCTTGCTGCCGCTATCTCGCTGCGAAAAAAGAAGACGCTCCTAATCGACCTCGACCCGCAGTCCAATTCTTCCATCGCCTTTTTTGATGCCGCTGATATTCAGACGTCGATGTTTGACGTGCTGGGGGATCACCGCGCCGAACTAGCGAGCATCATCAAGGCGTCGAAGGACCCGATGTTGTCGGTCGCGCCTGCGAAACTGGCCCTGGCGAAGATGGAGCAGCAACTGGCCGGGCAGTTTGACGCGCCGTTCAAGTTGAAGGACGCGCTGGCGCCGATCGTGAAGTCCTACGATTACATCGTGATCGATACGCCGCCGGCGCTGGGGATCCTGACGGTCAACGCGCTCGTGGCGTCGACGCACCTGCTGGTGCCGATTCAGGCGGCGTACTTCGCCATCGAGGGGACCGACGACCTGCTGGAAACCTACGAGCGCATACGGGCGCGGCCCAACCCGGAGCTGAAAGTTCTGGGCGTGCTGATCACGCTGTTTGATAAGCGCACCAACATTTCACGCGACACGCACGAGCAGATCCGATCGGTGTTTGGTTCGGTGCTGTTCAAAACGCGAATCGGCAAGAACGTGCGTTTGGAAGAGAGCCCTGCCTACAAGGAAACAATCATGACGTACGCGCCCAAGTCACCGGGCGCGAAGGAGTACGGGAAGCTTGCCCTGGAGGTTATCCAACGTGTCGAAGAGGATGGGATTGCCCGTCACGCTGAAGATGCGGCATGACGCGCACTACGTAGAACAACTTACCAGTTTCAGCGGCGCCGCCGTCGGGCGCATGATACCGGTCGACAAGATCAGACCCAACCCCGATCAACCGCGCAAGGCGCTGGGAGAATTGCGCGAACTAACCGACTCGATCAAGGAAAAGGGCGTGCTGGAACCGCTGCTGGTGCGGTTCATGCCGCGCGACGACTGCTACCACATTATCTCCGGCGAGAGGCGGTACCATGCCTCGCGCGCCGCGGGTCTGCGGGAAGTTCCGTGCATCGAGAAAATCGCGGACGATGCCGAAACGCTGGAACTGGCGCTCATCGAGAATTTGCAGCGGAAGGATTTGACGCCGTTTGAGGAAGCAGACGGGCTGCAACGGCTGGCGGAGACGTTTGAATACACGCACGACGATATCGCCAAGAAAATTGCCAAGGCGCGGTCGTCGGTGACGGAAACAATGTCGCTGCGGGTGATTCCCGAGGTGGTGCGCAAGCGCTGCCTGGAGTTGGGCGTTGTGTCGAAGTCGGTGCTGCTGCAGGTGGCGCGGCAGCCCAATGAGCGGAAGATGCTGGAGTCCGTCCATCGTATCGCGCAGGGCGGCCTGACGCGCGATGAAGCGCGGCGCGAGCGGCAAGAGGAGAAAAATGCCGGGCCCCGGCCGCAGCCGTTCATCTTCAACTTTTGCCCAGAGAACGAGGCGTTCCGGTTACGCATTCAATTCCGGAAAAGCAGTGTTTCGCGCGGCGAACTGATTGACACGTTGCGCGGTCTTCTCCAGATGCTCGAGCAAGATCAGAGGTCCTCTCCCGACGCGGATAAGTCGAATCCGGCGGTGGCCTGAAACGGCTCCTTGCGGCAGCGGTTGCGCGCGGGGCTGAGAATCACACGAAAATTTTGTTTCGTCGCTAGGGGCACGGCATGCCGTGCCCCTACATTTTTTGGGCGATTTGAAAATTGAAATTTTAAAAAAAGGGCGAGCGAGCGTGAGTGGAATGAGTCTGCCTTATTCGAGTATTTGAACCCGGATTCCCGATTTGAAACTCGGCAATAAGATTGTAGAAGATATGCATCGCCTGTGTTCACGCGTGAACCGAGTACAGGGAAGTCTTCCGGAGGTGGACACCCAGTCCATGAGAGCCAAAATCAGCCCTTTCAACTCTCTTTCAACAGGTTTTTGCGCGTCGATAAGCGAGGCACAGCCGAGCAGTGGATTAAGGAAGGCAAGCTGGCGGTGAATTGGACCCGTCTTTCCTGTCATCGGTTCCGGGGGAATGAAGTGCGTTTGTGGTTGAGCGTGATCGCCTATAACCTGGGGAACCTCTGGCGACGATTAGCATTGCCGACGAAGATCGGGAGTTGGTCGCTGACGAGTTTGCGGCAGCGCTTGGTGAAGACCGGCGGACGGCCGGTGAAACATGCGCGCTATTACTGGCTGCTGCTGGCCGAAGGGCATCTGACGCGGCAGCGTTTTGGCAGCATGTTGCGGAGGGTCGCTGCGCCGCCGCCGCCGAACGGGTAGCGAACCAGGCGAGACAGCGAACTGACCGTTGAGGAATCATCATCATGTGGGGAAGGTGCCAGCGTCGAGCCAGGTAACATGCCAGAGCGGTCAGCAGAACCGCCAAAGGAGCCGCGCTTAATACGCAACCGGCGGCCAGGGCGATTGGAAGTTGACGCGAGTGGGTGGTGGGCGTATGGTTGCGCAGAAATGGGGTTGAAATCGGAAATTCCGATTAAACTCAATCGTCCAGGAGGTGGCTCCTTGCTCTTGCAACAATGGCGGCTCAGTCTTCTCCTTGTGTTTCTCTCCCATAACGCTCTCGGCCAATGGCTGAACTATCCTGCACCAGGGACGCCCCGGACGCGTGACGGCAAGCCGAACCTCTCCGCGCCGGTGCCACGCGCTTCTGACGGCAAGCCCGATCTATCCGGTGTCTGGCGGACCGAGTTTGCGCCCCCTGACGAAAATTCTACCGTCTTCGATGTGCCGGGAGACTATCCCAGCACCTTCTCCAAGTATTTCTTCAACATCCTCGCGGACTTCAAGCCTGAAGAAGCACCCATTCGCCCCGAGGCCGCGGAATTGACGCGGAAGAACTTTGGAAGTGGCGGTAATAATCCGCCCGCCCACTGTCTGCCGCTCAGCATACCGGCCGCCGATATCTTCTCTTTTGCTCCCTTCAAGATCATTCAAATGCACGGATTGATCGTGATCCTGTACGAGGTGGATAACACGCATCGCCAGATATACACAGATGGGCGCAAGCTTCCCGCCGATCCTCAACCGGCATGGCTGGGCTACTCGGTCGGCAAATGGGAGGGCGATACGTTGGTGGTGGATACGGCGGGATTCAATGACAAGAGCTGGCTGGACGCCTCCGGACATCCGCATAGCGAGGCTCTGCAGGTTCAGGAGCGCTTTCACCGCCTCGATTTCGGCCATATGGACGTGCAGGTGACCATTGAGGATCCCAAGATGTACCTCAAGCCAGTCACGGTGAAGGTCACTGAGCTCCTGATTCCGGACAGCGACGTGCTGGAGATGTTCTGCAATGAAAACGAAAAGGACCGCCCGCACTTGCCCAGCCAGTAAGGGCTAGCGTTGGTCGCGGCAACCCCTCGATGGAAATGGGACTTGTTCTTTCAGCGGTTGGGGTTACGCGTTCAGTATTGGCGCGCCCCCGAGCACGTCAATTTAGCGTCGGGTTAGGCTATACGAAGGAGAAGTGCTACACCTTGAAAGCGTGTGGGCGTCGAGTCTAGGAGCGCACGAAGGATGGGTCAATCCAATGCGATAGGAGATAGAGCGATTTGACACCGGTACCCCCTACGCGCAAGAGGGCGGCGGCGCACGCACAGGGGCGAGGAGCGCCAGGACGGGTGCGCGCAGTCACCGGGCGGGCGCGCGTTAGGTGTGGGATCGGGAGCCGCGCACTCGCCAGATATATCGCTGAATCCACTCAAAATTCCGTCTTGCCGGATAGCCTGTGCAGAAACCAAGCGGCTGGGACAACTGGATGACCTTGAAGTCAGGATCGAGCTCGCCGCAAACGGGACAGGTGCGCCCAGGCACCGGCTGATCGTCGACAGCCCGGCACGCCCGGCACAAGCCAATCGGCCTCGCGGTTCCCAGCGGCTGTGGCACCTCGTCGATCCGGCATGACATAATCTCAGGTGCGAGATGTATTCTGAGACTGAAATTCTGGATTGAAATTGGAAATTCATGAATGAACTTACGGAGCAACAGGTCGCGATATTGGAGCGGGTGGTGGCGGCGGGATTTTCAGTTGTTGCGTTTCCGCTGTATGCGAATGCAGTTGGTGTTCGGAAGGGGAGTTGCGCTGCCTTATTGGAGCCACTTCCGGGGACTGGGTTTCGATTGTTTGGCGAACCTTGTGTGTTGCTGGATGGGAATCTGACGGTGCGCGTTGCGAACGCTGGGAAATCTTGGTTTGTGTGGAAAAAATTGCGGGTGGAGGCGACTGTGGAGCGGGTTGGGGAGCTGGAGCGATTTGTTTCTGAATTGAAGATGCTGTTGGAGGCTCGGGCGTAAATACTCGGTGACCGGAAAATCGCCGGCCCTTCCTTAGTCAGGACGAGCGGGACGCCGGCGCCACCAAACCATCCGGGAAGTTCTTTTTTATTTGCATTGCCATTGGGTTCGGTCGCGGTTACTTGGCCAGGAGACGGAGAGTTTTTGGTGGATACAGGGCGACTAGTTGGCCTTGCGGGGGCGAAATTCGTTCTAGATCCAGGCAGGCTACACCTGCTTTTTTTAGCTCCGTGATTCGGGCACCGGTGTGGAGGATCTGGCCAATGACCAGATGAAGATGGGGCTCGTGGCCGAAGCACATGACTTCCTTGGCCTTTAATTTTGCCAGATCTCGAAGCAATTCCGCCGGGGTGCTGGTTCCTTTGAGAGAGTCGGCGCGGACGATCTTGCTCGAGGAGAAACCGATCACTTCGCAGAAGATTTCGGCGGTTTGCACGGACCGCAGCCAGGGGCTGGTGAGGATGGCATCGGGTTTTACGCCAAGCGCAATCAATCCGAGAGCGGCGTCGTGCGTCTTTTTCATGCCCTTCGGCGTGAGGGGGCGTTCGGTGTCCGGGGGACAATCGGGATCTTCACGGTCCACCGCGACGCCGTGGCGTACAAGGTAGAGGCGCATCATCAGGCAACCCTCGCTTTCTGTACGACCAAGACGCGCTGGAAGGACAAGCGCAAATTCAGTTCGCGTTCGAGCAGGCGCGCTTTGCGCTCGATGCCCGCAAGATTCAGGCGCGATCCATCCCGCAATTCCACGTGGACCCTGACGTCGTGTGGGCCGCCCTCGACGGTCAACCCCGCGATGGCCTGGTGGTGATCGCTTTCAAGGCGCTCGGCAAGCCTAAGCATGCCGGCCAGGATGCGCGCCTGTTTGCGGTGGCCGCGGTCGAGCGAGGCATAGAGTTTGTGCGCCGCGCTAGGCTCCGACTTCCCGTTGTGATAGCGGACGAGGCATCCCGTCATGTTTTTTGCCCATCCCCGCAAGCCTGAGATCTTTGCATTGCGCACGAGGTACTCGCCATGACGGTGGTGAGCCTTGCGATGGATCAGATGCCCGGAGTCGTGCAGGGTCGCTCCCGCTTCGAGAATCGTCCTCAATTCGAAATCCATGTGATGGTAGGGCCAAAACTGGTCAAAAAGTTGCAGTGCGAGCCTGCGAACCTGTTCTCCATGTTTCAGGTTGCA
>WNGI01005972.1_pt1 | contig 11027 bp, 8 predicted proteins | sample 5400621 | NCBI WGS metagenome assembly WNGI01 (sample SAMN13153374, study PRJNA577476) | soil metagenome | isolation source: 20 cm soil or saprolite under Garry oak tree replicate 1 | place: USA:California | collected 2016-06-15 | reverse complement strand
GTTCGCGTGCCCGTGGCGCAGAATCAGGCGCACGCCGGAGTCGTTGAAGCGCGCTTTGCCGATCTCGAAGACATTCTGCGCGGTCTTCGCGTCTTCGCTGTTATCGATGAGTGCGAGGTGCACCGATTTCAGGGCGCCGGCGGCGCGCGCCGCGCCGATGGCGAGCTCGAGCTTGCGCAGTACGCGCTCGAGAATCCGCAGATCCGGGCGGTACGTGACGATGCTGATCTGCAGGGACGACGGCAACACGGCGCGAGAGTTTACCCGGTTCGCAAATGCGGGAGTTCGCGATGCCAATGCTAGCCGGTGCGCGCGACTGCTAGACTCGATTGCGTGAATGCGCCCGCCGACCAATACGCTGCCGATATCCTCGTCGATTTCGCCCGCACACTTCTCGTTCGCGCCGGCGTGCGTGACGATATTGCCGGCGACGTCGCGGCGATCCTCGTCGACGGCGACTTGCTCGGCCACACGACGCACGGGCTTGCGCTGTTGCCCGCCTATTTGGGCGAAATCGAGCGCGGGACGATGCTCCGCGATGGGGCCCCGGCGGTCATTAACAGCCGCGCCAGCGCCGAGACATGGGACGGTCACCGGCTGCCCGGGCCGTGGCTCGCGTTGCGGGCACTGGACCGCGCGATCGACCTCGCGGCTGACCAGGGAACGGGTACCATCGTCATCCGCCGCTCGCATCATATTGCCTGTCTTGCCACGTACGCGAAGCGAGCGGCCGATCGCGGCATCGTCGCGCTGATCTATTGCTCCGACCCATCAGTATGCAGCGTCGCGCCGTTTGGCGCCGTCTCGCCGGTGTTCACGCCGAACCCGCTCGCGGCCGGAATTCCAACGTCGCGCGATCCCATCCTGATTGATATTTCGGCGAGCCTGACCACTAACGGGCTCACGGCGCGTCTCTACAAGGCTGGACAGAAGCTGCCGCACGCGTGGGTCCAGGATGTGCAAGGAAACGCCACCGATGATCCAAGCGTGCTGTTCGCCGAGCCGCCGGGAACGCTGTTGCCGCTTGGCGGGCTCGACGCCGGCCACAAAGGCTACGCGCTGGCGCTACTGATCGAGGCAATGACCGCTGGGCTCGCCGGCGTGGGACGCGCCGACCCCGCCGAAGGCTGGGGCGCAACGGTCTTCGTGCAAGCGCTCGACCCGCAGACGTTTGGTGGAGCGGCCGCGTTCGGTCGGCAGATGGATTGGCTCGTCGACGCGTGTCATGGCGCTACGCCCCGGCCCGGCGTCGATCGCGTGCGCTTGCCCGGCGAACACGGGATGGCGCGGTTTCGCGAGCAGCGCGCAAACGGCGTGCGATTGCATCCGACGATCATGCCGGCGCTAGCGCCTTGGTGCGAAAAGCTCGGGGCGACAATGCTTTAATTCGTCGACGCTACGCAGCCTTCTTCATCGCCGTATCGACCGCCTTTTTCGGATTGACCAGCGTCCGCCGTCCATCCGCTGTCTTTTCGGCGGTATCGCGAATGAGTGCAATCACGTCCTTCGGCTTGAGCGAGGGATTGACGGCGAGAATCTTCCCGGCGAGATTGGCCACCTGCGGCGACGCCATCGACGTGCCGGACTCCGCCAGCTTTTCACCGCCCGGAATCACGCTTTCGACCTGATAGCCGTTCGCGTGCACGACGACAGTCGGCCCGTAGCTCGTGAACGACGCTTCGTCTCCCGCCTTGTCGACGGCGCCGACGGTCAGAAGGTTCGGCACTTCGATGCCGGCCGGAATCTGCTCGGCAAACGTCGAGTCGGAATTAGCGTTGCCGGCCGCTGCAACAAATAGAATATCTGGGGCGCTCGCAAACGCTTTAGTCAACGCGCCCTTCTGAATCTCGAAATACTTGCGTGCGATCGTCTTGCGCTCGTCCGGTGTTTTGCCGATGCCGCACAGTTCGAGGTCGCCTTCGAAGTCTTTCACGCTGCCGCCCCAACTCATGTTGACGACACGCACTCCGTTCTTCTTCATGAAATCGACGTAGGTCTGCATATTGCGCGCATCGCGCTCCGCCAATTCCTGCGACGGACAGGGATCCGGTCGCAGCGTGTGGCCGAACTCGATTCGCGCAACGACAATCTGCGCATAAGGATTGCCCGCGACCGCGATGCCGGCGACGTGCGTGCCGTGCATCCAGTTGCCGGCGAGGTTGATTTCCTCGATCGTGCGCTTGTACTCGTCGGGCTTCAACGTCGACAAGAATTTCTTGAGGTCGGTCGCCTCAGGGCTGTCGATGTTCGCCTGCAAATCTGAAAAGCCCTTCAAGCGCGATTTCAACTGCGGCACCCTGTTGCGCAGATCAGCTGGGATCGGCTGCAAATCACCGGCGGCCGGGTTCGCATACTTGTCGAATGCGATCACCGCAGGTTTACCGTCCGCGCCTTTGACCACCTTCGTCGGAAATAGCGCCGTATCGACGCCGCTATCCCAGATGGCAATGTTGACGGGCTTTCCGACTTGGTTCGCCGGCACGGTGATATCGCGCGCGGCCCAAATGTCGGGCTTGTCGACTTTGTGGGCGGCGAGATACGCGCCGTAAGTCGAAACCAACGTGTCCTTGAGCGGAAGGATCGCGACTATTCGATAACGTGCGTTGACGAGCGCGGGCGCCAGGTCGGAGCTCAGTGCGCCCGCCTGATCGACTATCGGCTGCATCGCTTCTCGGATGTAGCCGAGCGCCAGCGCCTCGCTCAGGATTTCTGCACCGGCCTTGCCTTCCTTGATCTCGTTTTGGACGACTTCGTAGGGCATTCCAGCCAGATCGGCGGCGATCAACCGGTTGACTTCCGCACGATACGCGTCCGACGTGCGGTTTCCGACCTTGCGTTCCGCACCGATCATCGCGCGGATCGCGAGTCCCGACAGCAGCTTGTCCGCGGGCTTCTCTTCGAGTTCACGAATGCGAGCGGCAACTTTCAACGCGTCGTCGTACCGGCCTTCGAGAAAGTCGAGCCGCAGGATTATGCCGAGCTCCTGGCGCAGCATCGCCTTGTCCGCGATGTCGTATTGCGCGAGCACCGACTCGGTATCGCGCCGCAGATCGCTCGAGAATGCCTTGAACTTGGCGTCGTTCTGAACGATCTCGTCGAGCTTGCCGTCGACTTTGTACGTGAACCGCGGCATGTCGGCGGCTTTTTCGATGCGCTTCTTTTCCTGCGCATAGGCACCTCCGGCAAGCGCGAACACTACGATGAACGTGCACAGTTTCGCTATCACGACGAATCCTTCCGAGTGTGGATTCTGCAATGTATCCGGGACGGGTTAAGAGAAGCTTAAGGGCCGCCAGCCTACCCACCCTACTCCGGCGCGGCTTTGCCACCAGCCTTCGACGACGAAATGCGTCGGGGACGGATGAAACGCATTCCAGCGCACCGAACATGCGACTTCATAATTTTTCCACAGTTCCCGACACGGTCCCGACCTACACTTTCGCGGAGACCTTGAGTGTCCGATGAAATTCGATTGCGGTTGATGCAACTTTTGGGAGAGAGCGCATGGATTTAGTCAAAAGGCTGCCCGTTTTGGCGGACGCCGATTCCGGATTGGCCGAAACATTGGCGGTGCTCATGAAGCGTGACCTTCTCGTCAACCGACGGCGTGCGTTGCGAACGATGGGCGCCGCCGCGCTGATGATGTCGTCGCTGAAGGCATGGGGGTGCTCGGTCATACCGTCGGAAACCGGCGGTCCCTATCCCGGCGACGGCACCAATGGTCCCAACGCTCTCACGCAGTCCGGCATTGTGCGCGCCGATATTCGCTCGAGTTTCGGCGCGTCGGGGAGCTCCGCCGCCGCGGGCACGCCTCTCACCGTTACGCTGCAACTCGTGAATGCAAGCAACAGTTGCGCGCCGCTGGCCGGTTATGCAATCTACCTTTGGCACTGCAACGCGAGCGGTCAGTACTCGATGTACTCCGCGGGGGTCACCGGCGAGAATTTCCTGCGCGGCGTGCAAGTCACGGACAGCGCCGGCAAGGTCACCTTCACGACGATATTTCCCGGATGTTACTCAGGCCGTTGGCCGCACATCCATTTCGAGATCTACGCCAACGCGCAGCAAGCAATCGCGGGGACAAACGCCGTCAAGACGTCGCAGTTAGCATTGCCTGAAGCCGCATGCCGCGAGGTCTACGCGCAGACGGCGCTGTATCCGTCGAGCATCGCGAATCTGAATCAGATCTCGTTGACAAGCGACAACGTGTTCGGCAACGACGGCGGCGCGCTGCAGATCGCGTCCGTGTCGGGCAGCATTGCAGCGGGGTATACGGCGACGTTGGAAGTCGGCATCGACGCAGGGACGAGCGCCGGCACCGCGCTCGACATGGATCAGCAGGGCCTGACCGGCATTTGGTATGAGCCCGCTACCAGCGGCCAAGGCTTCGGCATAGAGGTCTATCCAGATATTGTCGCCGCCGGCGCAGGCTTCGCGCAACTGTCGTGGTTTACGTTCGACAGCGGCACCGCGGGCGGTGCCGACAAGCAGCGCTGGTATACGGCGAGCGGGTCTGTATCGGGAGGCACGACGGCGTCGCTTGCAATCTATCAAAACACCGGCGGCAATTTCAACGCTGGGCCGATCACAACCGCGCAACAAGTCGGCACCGGCACGCTTGCATTCACCGCATGCGACGCTGCCCAACTCACCTATTCGTTTTCCGACGGCTCTGGGCGCTCGGGCGTCGTCCCTCTCACGCGCATTACCCCCAATGTGACGTGCTCGACATCGAGCGCCCGCCCTACCAATGCGGACTTCGCGCTATCCGGCAACTGGTTCGATCCTTCAACGTCCGGTCAGGGATTCTTCTTCGAGCTGAATCCGAACTCGCCGGTGTTCTTTTTCGCGTGGTACACGTATGCGCCGAGCGGACAGTCGGCCGGTGCCGCAGGTCAGCGCTGGTATACGGGCCAGACGACGTACCAGAGCGGCGCGCGAACGTTCACGATGCCCATTTACCAAACGACCGGCGGCATCTTCGACACGGCGACGGCGACCGGGCAGGCAACCGTCCAAGTCGGCACCGCAACGGTTATCTTTTCCGGCTGCTCGAGCGCGACGCTGATGTACGCGTTCACCGGCGGCAGCAACGCAGGGCTGTCGGGAACGATCGCGCTCACACGCGTCGGACCGACCGCAACGGGTTGCGTGTATTGACATCCCTCACGGTCATAGTTCTAAGCGATAGCCGACCGCGTAGATGGAGCGAATCAAATCTTCGCCGGCGGCCGCCGCCGCGAGCTTGCGCCGCAAGTTCTTGACATGGCTGTCGACGGTGCGATCGGTCACGACACGATGATCGGCATAGAGACTCGCGAGTAGCCGATTGCGACTGAAGATCCGGCCCGGCTCGGAACGTAACGCGTTCAGCAGCCGAAACTCGACCGGCGTAAGGTCGAGCGTGTGGCCATCGAGCTGCGCTTGGTGCCGATCTTCATCGACGACCAATCGCGCGGACGTTGACGGGTTGGCGGTGCGATCGACACGACGGAGCACCGCTTTTACGCGCGCGACCAGCTCGCGTGGGCTGAACGGCTTGCAAATGTAGTCGTCCGCGCCGATTTCGAGACCGAGCAAACGATCGACCTCCTCGACCCGCGCTGTCACCATGATGATCGGCACGTCGGTGAATTGGCGCAGATCCTTGCACACCGACATACCATCGCGGCCGGGCAACATCAAGTCGAGGAGCACCAATTGCGGCGGGTTGGCGCGCACCGCAGGTTCCACTTCAGTCCCATCGGCAATCCACTGCGACGCCAGATCGGCGGCCGCAAGATAGTCGGCGACCAATCGTGCGAGCTTCGGCTCGTCCTCGACGATCATCACCGTGCGCGCCGCGCTCATGCGCTCACCGGCATCACGACCTCGATCCACAGTCCGCCCAACGGCGACGGTTTCGCCGCAATGCGCCCCGCATGCGCTTCGACGATTGTTTGGCACAGCGCGAGCCCAAGTCCAGCGCCGCCGCGCACGCGGCTGCGCGAGCTTTCCACGCGAAACAGCCGTTCGAAGAGTCGCGGCAACAGCGACTCCGGCACAGCGGGCGCGGAGTCTTGAAAATCGATGTGCACTGCATTTTGGTCGTCTCCTACCGAGATTTGCAATCGACCCGGCGGATCCGTGTAGCGAAGTGAGTTTTCGAGGAGATTGTTGAAGAGCTGCATCAGGCGCGTGGCATCGCCGTCGACATGCACAGCCTTTTCGGGCCGCTCGAAATCGAGCGCGATATTTCGCTCGGCGTATCGCTCTTTGAACGCCTGCATCGCGTCGTCCAGTAATTCAATAATGTCGAGCCTTTCCAACCGGTAGGTCAATGCGCCGACATCGGCGAGCGATAGATCGTAGAGATCGTCAATCAGCTTCGCGAGCGTCGCGACCTCGGCACGCAGCGACTTGAGCGATGCAGGTGTCGGCGCGCGGATACCATCCTCGAGCGCTTCGATTTCGCCGCCGAGCACGGCCAGCGGCGTGCGCAGCTCATGGGAAATCTCGGCCATGAACTGACGCCGCAACGCTTCGTTCTTTTCGAGCGTTACCGCGAGATGGTTGAAATCGGCGACCAGTTGGCCAACTTCGTCGCTTGTATTTGTCGAAACGCGCGTTGAATAATCGCCATGCGCCAGGCGGTGCGTCGCGATCGCCAGCCGTTTGATAGGGACGAGTAAACGTCGAGCGAGCAGCATCGCGACGACCGCGGCTAAGAGAACGGCAACCGCCGCGATGATCCAGCTTGCGCGTAACTGTTCCTCTTGGAAGCGCAAGTCCGTGCGATCGAACGGCTCGCCGGGATACGTCGTAACGATCCAGCCGACAGTCGCCCCGTCGACTATGATCGGACGACGCGCCGACGCGTCGGGCGACACATCCTTGCCGGCAATCAGGTGCCGTTGTGCGTCGAGCAAGGTGGCAGTCGGAGGCGTGGAGCGCGGACGCGGCGGCGGTCCTTCGCCAGGCGGTGGTCCGGGCCGCTCGCGCGTCGGAGGCGGCAGGTCGTTTCCATGGGGAGGCGGAGGCGGACGGTTATCCGGACCGAATCGTTCAGGACCCGGAGGACCGGGCCGATTGAAGCTCCGCCACAGCGCGTCGTTCCCTCGCAGAAACGCCCAGTCGCCGTGCGCTCGGTAGGCGTCGATCAACGCGTCGGACAGGGTCGAAAGACGACGCTCTTCGCGTTCGTTGACGTAGTTGCGAAAGCCGGTCTTCACCGCGATTTGCGCAGCGATCGCCACAACGAGCGCAATGGCGACGTTGGTCAGCAGAAACGCCAGGAACAACTTCGAAGTGACGCCGAACTTCATCGTGGCGCATTGTGAGGAGTGAGCGCAGAGCGGAGCAAGCGACCGTCGACCGGTCGATCACAAATTCACGATCTCTCCACATTCCGTGTCGTGGATGCCGCATCGGAAAGCTTTCCAGCGCAAACGCGGGGGATGCCGGCGAGATCGCGCGTCGATTCGAGGTCGACGAAGCCGGCGCTTTCAAACAACGCACGCACGTCGTCCTGCTGATCGTAGCCGTGCTCGACGATTAGCCAACCGCCGGGCGTCAGCCACTGCGGCGCGCCGCCGATGATGGTCGATAGCGCCGATAGACCGTTGCCGCCCGGCGTGAGCGACGCCATCGGCTCGAACCGCAGGTCACCCTCGCCGAGATGCCGATCCCCCGCGGCGATGTAGGGCGGATTGCTGACGATGACGTCGAACGCAGCACGCGAAGGTGTTAGCTTCACACGGTCATACCAGTCCGCGGCGAGGATGAAGCTGACGTTATAGAGGCCGAGGCGCCTTGCGTTCGCGTCGGCGACGCGAAGCGCGGCCTCGCTCACATCCGTTGCGACGATCTGCGCCTGCGGACGCTCGCGTGCAAGCGCCAGTGCGATTGCTCCCGATCCCGTGCCCAGATCAAGTACGTGCAATGCACGATCAGGCGCGAGCCGGGCAAGCGCCCGTTCGACGAGCGTCTCGGTCTCGGGGCGCGGGATCATGACGTTTTGCGTGACAAGGAGCGAGAGTCCCCAGAATTCACGCACGCCGGTCAGGTACGCGATCGGCTCGCCATTGCGGCGTCGCCTCGCCAGCGAAAAAAAACGCGCCGCCTCGTTGGGCGTCAACGATTCGTCGGCATGCGCAGTCAACCATGCGCGCGTGTTGCCGACCACATACGCGAGCAGCACCTGCGCGTCGACGGGAACGAGCCCGCTTTGCACGAGCGCTTGCGCGACGGTCATCATCATGCCGCGATGCCTTGCCGTGCGTCCCGATGACCGACGAACAAACGAAGGCGTTTGCCGTAATAGCAACGCGCGTATCCGGCATCATCGAGGCTGGCCTTCATCAACACGCGCTGCGATGCCCGATTGCCGGGATGCGTGACGCCGATGATCCTGTCGAGGCCGAGATCATCGAAACCGTAATGGACGAGCTCCGTGGCACCCTCGGTGGCAAAACCTTGGCCCCACGCTTCATGCAGCAAGCGATAGCCGACTTCGACGTCGCACGTCGGCGGACAATACTTGAGGCAGTACCAGCCGATGAATGCGCCGGTGTCGCGGCGCGTCGCGTGCCAGACTCCGAGGCCATACCAGCTTCGGTAATAGCGCGTAACGCGACCGAGCGCCGCTTCGACGTCCTTTTTCGACGACCGCTTGCCCCCGTTGATGTATTTCATCACGCGCGGATCGCTGTCGAGCCGCAGCAGGTCGTCGAAGTCGTCGCACGTGAATTCGCGCAGGTCGAGACGCAGCGTCTGCATCCAGGGCCGGTTCATAACAGCAGGTCCCTCGTTTCACTCGGGATGACAGCGTCCTTGTCATTCCGAGGACAGCGCCCTATCTTCCGAGGAACCTGCTTCACCGTTCTTCTCCCGCCAGCGCCGCGAGCTGCTCGGCCTGGAACTCCTGCGCCAGCGCGTTGATGAGCTCGTCCAAATCGCCGTCCATGATCGCGTCGATCTTGTAGAGCGTCAGATTGATCCGATGATCGGTCACGCGTCCCTGCGGAAAGTTGTACGTGCGGATGCGCTCGCTGCGATCGCCCGAGCCGATCAGGGTCTTGCGATGCGCCGCCTCCTTCTGCTGGCGCTCCTGCCGTTCCTTTTCAACGAGACGCGATGCGAGCACCGACATCGCCTGCGCCCGATTGCGATGCTGTGAGCGGTCGTCCTGGCATTCAACGACGATGCCGGTGGGCAGATGCGTGATGCGAACCGCCGAATCGGTCTTGTTCACATGCTGGCCGCCTGCGCCTGATGCGCGAAACGTGTCGATGCGAAGATCCGCCGGATTGATCGCAATGTCAGCCACCGGATCGGCTTCAGGGAGGACAGCGACCGTGCATGCCGATGTATGAATGCGACCCTGCGCCTCGGTTTCCGGCACGCGCTGCACACGATGCCCGCCCGACTCGAATTTGAGCTTGGCGTAGACGCCGTCGCCCACGATGCGCGCGATCATCTCTTTGTAACCGCCGAGATCGGAGGGCGACGCCGACACGATTTCGACTTTCCACTTCTTTCGCTCGGCATAACGCGCGTACATGCGGAACAGCGCACCGGAAAATAGCGCCGACTCTTCGCCGCCGGTGCCCGCGCGGACCTCCAGAAAAACGTTGCGATCGTCGTTCGGGTCCTTCGGCAGCAGCATCGCCTGTAATTCGGCGCCGATCCGCTCGAGCCGCGATTGTGCGCTCGCGCGTTCTTCATCGGCGAGCGCCTTCATTTCCGGATCGCTGCCGAATGCGGTCGCGGCCGCGAGGTCAGCTTCCGCCTGGGTGAATTCGCGAAACCGTTCGACGATCGGATCGATTTCGGCGTGCTCTCTCGCGAGCGCTCGATAACGGTCCATGTCGCGCGCGGCGTTTTCTGCGGCGAGCAGATGATGGAGCTCAGACAGGCGCGATTCGAGCTGGTCGAGCTTGAGGCGAAGCGATGGCTTCATGGGTAGGAACGCGCGTTGAAAAAATAGACCGCGGCCGCTGGCCGTCAGCCCTGCATGGAAACGGGGACGCTACGACTCGCCTGAAGACGAGTCGGGAAGCTTGTAGACGCGCTGCAGCGAGGCGATCAATTCGGCGCGCTCGGCATCTCCGGCGGCATTGAGCGCCGAGAGCGGCGCATGTAGCAGCTTGTTGGTGAGCCCGCGCGCAAGCGCTTCAAGCACGTCGTCCGGCGGCGTTCCAGCGGCAAGCAGCCGCCGCGCGCGTTCGAGCTCCATCGTGCGAAGCGCGTCATGATGATCCGACAGCGCGGCAATCGTCGGCACGACGCTGCGCCCTTCGAGCCAGCGCAGGAAATGGCTGGTTTGCTCGGCAATCATTCGCTCGGCCTGCACGATCGCCTCGCGGCGGATCTGCAAATTGTCCTTCACGATCTCGGCCAGGTCGTCGACGCTGTAAAGAAATACGTCGGGCAGCGCACCCGCCTCGGCCTCGACATCGCGCGGCACGGCGAGATCGACGATGAGAATCGGTGCATGTCGGCGCTGTTTGATCACGCGCTCGAGCAATCCCTTCCCGATGATCGGCAAAGTGCTCGCGGTGCAGGTCACGACGATGTCGAACTGCGGCAACCGTTCCGGCAATTCGTTAAGCGTAATCGCTTCGGCGGAAAAACGCGTGGCGAGCTGTTCGCCGCGCCCCATGGTGCGATTGGAGACGGTGATCGACTTCGGTTTCTTCGCCGCGAAATGCGTGGCGGCAAGCTCGATCATTTCGCCGGCGCCGATCAACAGCAACCGCTGCTCCGCGATCGAAGGGAAAATCCGTTCCGCCAATTTGACGGCCGCCGCAGCCATCGAGATCGACGCGCTGCCGATATCGGTCTGCGTGCGCACATCCTTTGCGACCGCAAACGTGCGCTGGAAGAGCCGATTCAAGATCACGCCGAGCGACCCGGCCGCTTCCGCCGAACGCACCGCCTGCTTCATCTGGCCTAGGATTTGCGGCTCGCCAAGGATCAGCGAATCGAGGCCGCTGGCGACGCGGAACGCGTGCGTCACCGTCTGCTCGCGCGGGAGCATGTAAACG
>WNGI01007594.1_pt1 | contig 11029 bp, 12 predicted proteins | sample 5400621 | NCBI WGS metagenome assembly WNGI01 (sample SAMN13153374, study PRJNA577476) | soil metagenome | isolation source: 20 cm soil or saprolite under Garry oak tree replicate 1 | place: USA:California | collected 2016-06-15 | reverse complement strand
CTTGCGCGGAGCCGGCAGATGATCGCCCAGCGTATCGAGACGGGCCGCCTGGGGAAGGACGGGCTGCGCGAGCGCCTGGTCGCGCTGGCGGTTCGCGGAGTGCGGGAGCGAGCCACCGGGCTGCAGAGTCGAGGGGTTCGGCTCAATTCGCTCGCCCCCGAGCAGACTCTCAAGCGCGGCTACAGCATCACGATGGACGGCCGTGGCGGTGGCATCATCCGCAGCGCGCAAGAGGCCCACAAGGGTCAGCCCATCAAGGTGATGCTCTCCGCCGGCCGGCTCGAGGCCACCGTGGATGAGACTGCGCCATGAGCTTCGACGAATCGCTGACCTATGAGCAGGCGCTCGCGCAACTCGATGCGACGCTACACGCGCTCGAGGAAGGCAAGCTGAGCCTGGAAGAGGCGATCGCGGCGGTCGCCCGCGGGCGCGAGTACCTGCAGCTCTGCGAGCGAAAGCTGGAGGAAGCCCGGCAGCGGATCGAAAGCTTACCGGTCAGGGAGGAGCCGGACGTCGAAGAGCCCCCGCATCCGGCGACGGTTGCAGAACTCCGAGCCGAGCGTGGCGGACCGCCTGGAACACCCCAGGGCGAGATCCCGTTCTAGGCCTCTTCTTCCGACTCGGCGGGAGGCTGGCGCTCCACTTCAGGGCGTTCGGCCGGCGCCTGCCCGGACCGAAAGACGCCCCATTCGTGCAGCGAGCGGCGCAGCATCTCCGGCGTCGTCTTGTAGGCCGCGGCCAGTTGCTCCAGGTCGTCGGCGCGGAACGTCACGACCGGGGTATTGAAATCCTGCCGCTGCTGCTGCAGACGTGCCACGTGGCGGGAAAGGATGGACCCTTGCCGCTCGGGAAGTCCTTGCAGTTGGCCGAGGTCGATGGCCAGCTTGGGCGGGAGCGAGGGCTCGCCCACGCCTTCGATCTCCTCGGGCAGCAGTTGGTTGACCGGGACACTGTACAGAGTCGCGATCTGGTGCAGGCGGGTGACCGAGATATTCCGGTCGCCACGCTCGTAGGCGGCCAGCAGTGACCCCTTGAGGCGCTTATTCGAAAGGACTTCGACCTGCTGAAGCGTCAAGCCGCGTTGCTTGCGCAAACTCCGCAGTCTGGCCCCAACTTTTCGCGAGTACCCGTTCAATGGATCCCCCTTGACTGTGTGTGACCAGTCTATCGCAGAACGCGATACGGACAAAAGTTTTGACGTGTTCTTTCCGGAGGGTGCCGGGGGGTCGTTCCGAGGGAACGGCGTCACCTTCCGTGGCCGTCATTATGGGACAAATGCCAAGCTACTGTCAAGTGCTGCTTACTTAGGCGTCGAGCTCACTTACAGCGCCCGGGCGGCGGCCATCGGCGCGGCCGGCCTCGTACGCCTGGCGAAAACGGAGGGCGGCCTGCTCGCTGTCGCCTTCGGCTTCGAGGGCGCGCGCAAAATCGTAGGTGACGCGCGCTCGGAGGTCGGGGTTTTCGATGGTCAGCGCGACCTCGAGAGCTCGTTCGAAGTGGCGGTGCGCCGAATCGCGGCGCCCGCCGGCGTGGGCAACCCGTCCCGCCACGCGATGGACCGCAACCGTTGCCAGTGGATCGCTCGAGCGGGTGGACAGGTCGATCGCCTCCTCGATGAGCTCGCTGGCGCGCTCCACCTGGCCCGCCTCGAGCGCGGACTCAGCCCTACCGGCGACCAGGTGCGGCACCAGCTCGCGATCGCCGATCCGCTGGAGGTGCTCGGCGCCATCGCTGAAAAGCCGCTCGGCTTCCGCCACGCGGCCCTGCTGCAGCAGCATGTCGCCCATATTGAGGCGGAGCTGTCCGGCCATGCGGACATCACGGAGTGTCTCGAAGATGCGCAGACCCTTCTGGGCGTAGGAGAGCGCCCGCGCGTACTGGCCGGTCCGCTGAAACGAGAGGGCGAGCCCCTCGTAGATTCCGGCGAGCGCCGGCATGTCGAGAACCTGCGCCGCAGCGGCGATCGCGGATTCATAAGCCGCGATCGCTTCGATCGGCTGGCCCGCCACGTAGTGGAGGTTGGCCCGATGGCCGAGCACGCGCGCGTTCAGGACGGGGTCGGCAACTGCCGCCGACTGGTAGCGCTCCAGGGCCCGGTCGAACCACTGGCCGGCGGCGTGCGGCCGGCGCAGTAGGTAGTGGACACTGCCCAGACGGTCGTACAGTTCGACCAGGAGCTGATGCCACTGCCCACGCTCGGCGGCGACGATGGCCACCTCCAGGACCGGCTTGGCCTCTTGTGGGCGCCCCTGCTTCATCAGGGCGACGGCGAGCGTCAGCTGGGCACGCGTCCGCAACTCGATTGGGATCGTTCTCGCCAGGACCCGCCTGACGAGGGACTCGGCACGAGCTCCCTCGCCGTGAAGCAGACTCATTTCGGCTTCAGCGAGGGCCAGCTCGAGCGCGGCTGCGGAGTCTCCCGGCTCTTCGAGGAAATAATCGATCGGTCGCTGCAGGCGGCGGGCGATGATGCGCAGGTTTTGCGTGGAGGGTTGGGCGCGACCTAGCTCGATCTGGTTGAGGAAGGCCCGGCTGAAGTCGCCGCCAGCCACCGCGGCAAGGCTGAGGCCCAGCTCCTGCCGCGCCTGACGAATCCGACGCCCGAGCGGACTCGGCGCCCCGGGGTCATCCGCCGTCGGACGCCCCGGGCGCCGCTTGGTAAGCACAACCTACAGTCTAGCAACCTAGACTTGACAGTGAATCGACCAGCTTACATGGGGTTCGGCCAGACTTCGGCGCAGGAAAGCACGGCCGAAGCGATGACTAACAGGATCCAGGGCGTAAGGAAACGCCGCACGGTCCCACCTCCTGAACAGGCGGCTCGCTCCACATCGGCCCGTTCTGATGCCAGCTTATGGACGGCCGTCAATCATGGGGGTCACGCCTGTAACGGAATCCGTATGGTGGGTCGCGAACCGCTGACTGCCTAGATCCCGTCGTCCCTATAATCGGGTTCCGCCGTGTCCCCGTAGCTCAGCCTGGATAGAGCACTGGCCTCCGGAGCCAGGAGCACAGGTTCAAATCCTGTCGGGGACACCAGCCCTTCAGGGTGTCATAACTTATTCCTGTATCTGTATAAACCATTAGCGACAGGCTGCTGCCCAGGAACTTTCGCGGCCAGGTTGCGTCACACCATCATGGATGAAGCCGTGACGCCAAACGGCCGAGCGGTCGCATCGGCTGGAGCCCGGGCATAGCGTTTCAATACCGGCGCCTTCGAACCGTATCAGTGCCTGGCATGATAGCCGCCTTTATAGCGGCAGCGGCCGGCTTCTACGTCGTGTTCGTGATCGATCAAGGCTCAGAAAATCACCTCGGGCGCATTTCCATCTTCGTTCCCGCCTTCATCGCTATCCTCGCAATTGCCTGTGCGTCGGGTGCGTTGGCGCGCGGAATCATCCAGCGAGTGGCACTTCTCGGCATGGCGGCTGCTGGCCTAGGAATCCTGGGCGCGCTCTGGATCTGGATTCGCCTTTTCACGATGGAGGCGGGCCTTTTGCTTTTGGGCGCTGCCGGGCTGGCGACAGTGGCCATGGTCGGCGCAGTAATGAAAGACCGCCGTCCACTTCCGGCGTCGCTTTTTGCCGCCATGGGGGCGTGCCTCGCACTACTCATCCTGGGCGTGGGGTTGAGCATCAGCATCGCACCGACCTGCGGCGCGGCTGGTAGTTCTTTTCATATCGATAGCTGGCATGAACCTTGGTCGGCCGCCTACGCGTGCGGCGACGGTCGATTGAGCTTCGAATTCTGGCCGCAGCGATAATCAGCGGCCAACCCCGAGAGGGCTCGGTCTCCATGACACGTCGCTGGAAAGATCCCCAGTCCAAGTATTGGTAAAAGCTAGTCCAGATTGTTGCCTGGGAGCCTTCCTGACTGAGAGCACCGCGTGTCCTCAAGCCGCTCCTGTTCGTATGCGGCCTTATTGTGCTGGGTCTGGCGGCGGTCATCGTCGGCGCCGCCTTTTTATATGGCCAGCTTCCCTTCTAGAGACGCCGGCACTGTTTAAGAAATGAATGTCGAGTACCAGGCACCCAGTACGGCTGGCACCTGGAGTTCAAAACATGTACGGTTGGGGACACCAACCTCTCCAACGCTCGTACGGCATTACACCGCCACTCGGGTGGGGCGAGGCCCTGTCAAAACAGGTTTTGAACCGGCTGGGCGAGTATCGACTAGATGTAGTCAGCCGTTCGTCACAAGCATCTCCAAGCGTTCGAGCGAGGTCTCGAGCATCTTCGCGAGATACTCGGAGTTACCGCGCATCGCGCGCTCCTTGTCCGGATCGGCCGGGCGCTGCCGTGACTCCACTACGACCCGTGTCGAGGCCTGTCCATCGGCCTCGAGCTTGATCCTGACAACTGTTTCGAGGGCAAATCGTGGGGCTGGCTTGCCCCCCAGCCGCTCCGCCTCGTGACGCCATTCGAGCAGGCGACCCGGCTCGAATGCGGTGATTACCTGGTCGACCTCGGACTCCTGGCCCTGCCAGGTGCTGCTGATGCGCTGGCGGCGCCCCAGGCCGGCGCCCTCCAGCACCTCGACCTTGCCTGATCGCGCGTACCACTGGGGCAGGCGGTCCGCCGAGGCGACGACCTCCCATATCTGCGCCGCCGCAGCGGGAATGGTTCGCTCACGTTCGATCTTCACCACAGCCCTACCTCCTAACGAATCCCTGCACAAGTGGAGTAGATTGTACGCCATGGCGAACAAATCGAGTGCCGAACAGTTCGACGTTCTGTACGGTCGAGTGTGGCGCGCTTTCATCAAGCCGGACGCCGATGACCTTTCCCAGCACGAGCGCCAGCTCCTACATCACGTTCCCGCTGTCGGCGGTATCCCGCTCGGTGACGTTTCCGATCATCTCGGTATCCCAAAAAGCTCGGCGTCCGAGCAGGTCAAGAGCCTCGAGCGGCGCGGGTTCCTAAGCCGCCGGCGCGATCTGCGCGACGAACGCCGGCTATCGATCGTGTTAACCGCGAAAGGGCAAGCCCGGGTGGCAGCGGACAGCGTGCTCGACCTGGACCGTTTGGCGGCGGCGCTAAAGAAGCTGTCCCCCCGGGAGCGTGCCGCGCTACTCGCCGGCCTGGAGCGCTTGACCGCGGCCGCCCCAAAGGGCAGCATCAAAATTAGCTAGCCGTCCGCCGACTTGTACGGTTTTGGGAGATCACCCATCCTGGGTGGCATGACTTATTCAACTGGCAGCTCACCCGTCAGAGTTAGACCAGAGCTCGTCAACGCCGGTTGCGATTTGCTGCCACGAGCCCTCCTCCCGAGTAAGCCACAGCACGTCGTCCTGGACCACAAGAAACGCACGCGCCCCGGGCATTGCCAACACAAACTGGAAACCACCCGCTCGCTTCCAGGCGGGGTGACCGGATTTCCAGTCGATCAACTGGCTTTGGACAGAGTCCGCAGCAGGGCTCGTTTTCGTGAGCACGAGTGAGTCGTCGCCGCTAAAGGCCACAACGTTGCCGGAATCGATTGTCCCGAGCTCTCGCCCGCTTGGCAGCTCACGGATGATAGTCGCGGAGGCTGGATCTCGGGAGAGCCTCATTTCTAGAGGCGCGTAATGCAGGCTCTCAGCGGCGTAATGCCCGTCGCTGGAAACAACGACCTGGGTCCCACTTAGAGGCTGGCTTCCGATTGGATAGGTGTGGCGATACAGGAACCGTCCGGTCGAAATCTCAATGACCATCAACTCATTCGCTGCTGAGATCGCACTCATAGTGTTCCGGTTGGGGACGCTGACGGTCGTCGACCGAATCACCACCGCTCGGTCGGTGTCCTTGTTACAGGCAACGACCGCAACGCTGTCGCTAGCTCCTACGGAGCCGACGACGACGACCGGCAGAGGCTCGGAGGTAAGGCTCGTCCACAAGAGGCTGACGGGTCCCTCGAGCGTCCCACCCTTAAACGAGGCGTACCCAGGGACGGTGAGTTCGCAGACGTGGGCGTTGTCCTCGGCCCATCGCCAGCCGAACCCAACCGTACCGTCAATTTGTCCAACCGGGCGGCCGGACTGGTCCAGCGCTGTGCCATCGCTGAGCAAAAGACGGGATCCGTCCGGCGATACGCTTCGAATCGTTCGCGGGACGGGTCCATATTTCGGGCCGACGCCCGCAGGCTGCGAAATCCGGATAGTTGCGCGGGGTTTGCCTGTCCAGTCAAGGCTGTAGATGGTGGCGAGACCCTGGATTGGGTCGGATGCCGAGTGAGCGTACGTAGAGTAGTAGGCGAGGTCCACCGGCAAGGTGCCATCCACTGTTGCCGGTTTCGCCCCGCACGAAGCTGTGAGGAAGACGGCTACTAGCGGGCCCAGCAGGCGGCGCGACCGTGAACTCATCACCAAATACAACGATTCCGACCGACTGGAGTTACAGCAGCGGTTTCACCGGACTCGAACCCTCGGGTCTCGCTGCCATGTGACCGACCAGCCCCCGCAAATCGGCTTCGAGGGCGGGCACGGGGAAATACCCGCCCGCCGCTCAGCGCGACAGCCCTCGCTCGAACCTAGCCCGGTCTCAGTCGTCGGCCCCGACGGTGGCCGTGGTTGTCACCGGGTTCGCGACGAAGCCTCCGGAATCGGCGACCCGAACGGTCACCGTGAACGTTCCTTTGGTGGCGTACGCGTGGGTCCCGCTCACAAAGAACGTGACGCCGTCGGCCGTGCTGAGTGAGGCCCGTTGGAGGGCCGTACCATCGCCCCAGTTGACCGTCGCCGTGTAGTCACCGAGCGTTCCTGATGGGTCGGCATCCGTGAAACTGGCGACGCGTTTCGTGAACGATTGCCTCCGGGAGGCTTTGATGCTGAGGCCCTTGACCGCTAGCGCCGCGTCGCCGATGGTCCCCGTGTCTGCTCCGGTCGCGCTGGACCCGCCGGCATCCGTTATCGTGACGGTCGCCGAATAGCTGCCCTCCTCGGCATACGTGTGCGTGCCGAGGATGCTCGAGCCCGATATGGTAGCGGCCGAGGTGGACCCATCGCCCCAACTCACGCTTCCGCTAAAGGGTCCCTGGCCGCCCGAAAAGGTCCCGAGCGTGGCCGAGATGGTGGTTCCCTCGGCGCCGCTAAAACTCGTTCCGGTGACTGTCAGCGGAGCGGCGACCCAGAAGCGCGCGATCCAGGTATCGGCGAAGTCACCGCTCCCGATCGCGTAACCACCGAAGAGGACGCTGACCCCGTGACCGGAGTCGAAGCTCATGGCGTGATAGTTGCGTGCCAGGGGCGTGATGCCGCCCGCCGTCGCCGGCGTCCAGTTCGAGCCGTCCCACAGCCACATGTCGCCGAGTGTGCCGGCATCACCGGCGCCGCCGAAGACGACGCTGGCATGGGCAACCGTGTCATACACCATGGTGTGTCCCCACCTTGCCGGCGGCGAGTTGGCCGGGGTGCGCTGGGTCCAATTGCTTCCGTTCCATTCCCACGTGTCCGAGAGCCGGTAACCGGTCGGGCTATATCCACCGAATAGCACGGTGACCCCCCGCACCGAGTCATACGCCATCGCAGCTTCGTCGCGAAGCACCGGCGTGGTCGCAGGGAATGCTTGTGTCCAGTCCGTCCCGTCCCATTCCCAGGTGTCATTGAGCTGAGCCGACGAACCATTGATGAAGGCCGTACCGCCGAACAGGACTGTCTTGCCCCTTGAGGAGTCGAAGGCCATGGCAGACATGGTGCGTCCGGGAGGAGCATGCGCGCTGATCCTCTGAGTCCAGTTCACGCCATCCCATTCCCAGGTGTCGCTACCGTAGGTACCGCCGAACAGCACCGTCACCCTACGAATGGAGTCGTAGACCATGGTGTGGCCATTGCGCGCCCAGGGCGAGGTGGCCGGTTGCATTTGCGTCCAGTTCGCGCCAGCCCATTCCCAGGTTTCATTGCTCTGCGTACCACCCGTCTTCTGGCCTCCAAACAACACGGTCTTCCCACGAGCCGAGTCATAAGACATGGCGAAGTAAGCGACCGATATTGGCGCCGTGGCCGGCGCTTGCTGCGTCCATGAAACGGTGGCGGCGGCCTCGGCCGGCATCATGCCGGCGGTTGCCAGCAAGGAAGCGAGGAGGGTGCCGAGAAGTGGACGGACGAGTTTGGCTTGAAACATGTTCTCCCCGTACAAACGGGCAGGGCAACAGCTTTCTTCGTCAGCGGGGCTTCAAAACGGTAGTGTTACCGACAGCGTTTCGAAAAACGCTCCGACCGTAACGATGCCGTCTCCAGTTTGCCCGTCGCGGCGACGTGATTGGCCAGCACCTTATTGAGAGCCCTGCCACCTGGCAACCCGGGGATTACCGCTTGGCGCCGTCCAGTAGGTCACCTAAAGGGGCGCCGAGACGGGTCAACCGCACGCCGACGTCCGTGCCGTGAGTGCCGGAAGTAGGGGTATGGTCAGGCCGAGTCTAGGGTGGTTGAAGGATCCAGCCCGTTCGGAGGCCCAAAGGCACCCTCGCGGCGGGCGAGCTGATTTTGGTTTATGGTGTGCCCTCATGAGGAAAGGGTCGCGTCAGCTCGGTTTGGCCCTCCTCTTGATCCTGTCGGCTGGATGCGGGCAGACCACTGCCGCGACCAGCATCAGCCCAGGCGGCAGCCCGTCGAGTACTGCGCTGCCGTCACCGACGCCGCCGTTTGCGTTCCCAGTGGCCGTCGGCGTCAAATGTCCAGACCTCGCGGCTCTCGGCCTGGAGCGCGCCTTGCTCAACGGCACCGACAAAAACTATCCGGAACCGAACGATGTCGTCCTGTGCGATGCGCGTGATGCGGCTCATCCACGCACACTCAAAGCCCTCGAAGGCTGGTCGGCCAACCAGACTTTTCTCCGGCAGGATCTGATCGGCTACATCGTCCTGAAGGGGGGCGGACCGTCATCGACCTCCGACCAGTTCACCTCGGTAGTAATGACCCTCAACCTGACAACTGGACAGACCACCGAGCTGGCCAGCAGCCAGGGCATTGTTCGGGCAGGCGGCTGGAACTCTGATGGCTCGGCGGTTGCCTACTTCACCGATTCTCGAGACATCTACCACTACTGGTTGAAACGGGGTAGCGCACCTGCAACTGAGTTCAACACCCCGGCGCAGGTCTTCGGGAGAGGCGGAATACCGGACGACCAGAGCCTGGTCGCCTTTTCGCGCGACGGCCAATATATTCTCGTCGTCGACACAGCCGTCAATCGGCTCCAGGCCTTTCGGACGTCGGACGGCGCTCTCCTGTACGCAGCGCCGTCGGGAGGCGCAGGCGGATTGCGCACGATGGCGGTCTGGGCCCACACAGCCGACCGCTTCTACTTCCGCAACAACAGCGGCGTCTACCAGTGGGACTCCGCCTCAGGCATTTCGAGCTTCATCGCCGGGCTCAAATGGAGCACCCCCTCGTTAACCGCCGATGATCGGTTCGTCGCCTACGCGGTCGGGACTTCGAGCACGCCCCACGTTGAAACACGCGAGCTGAGCTCCGGCGCCGTAGCGACATTCGCGCCCTGGCGAGACATGCCCGTGTTCATCGCAGCCAGGAAACTGCTGGTGCACGAAGAGGCGGCGTGCAACACCTGCTTGGGCATCAACAACTGGACCGGCAAAACGCTCCTCGTCCACACTGATACGCACGCTGAGGCCGACCTTGGAATCACCGGGTGGGACTTTGGCGCCTTTTGGCCGCCGGCCTGAGCCCCTCTCACGCCTCCACGCGTTTCCCGGATGCCGCTGACCTCTCGATGGCCGCGATGACCTCGTGGGACGCGCCTTCCAGGCCGCTGAGGGTAGGCCATTTCTGTCTCAGCGCCGTCGGGACAGCAAGCTCCGCGAGCTCGTTGCGTCCCTGTGCTCCCGCGACGGTCAGGGGAAAGATTCCGGGGACTGCGGCGTCAGCGGTAATCCGGAGCGTTCCGTCGGTTCCGTTGATTTCCCATAGGAACCCGGTCCCACCGGCCACTGCCTCACGGATGTGGACGCTGGCAGTCGCCCCGGACCTGAGCGTGCCAATCACCGCGATCTGGTCGGCCGCCGTTTTCACGATCTGCTCCCCGGTCTCTTCGATGGTGATGAGCGGCCGTCGAAGATCCGACACGGCTGATAGGTCGGCGAACTCACCCAGCACGTAATTCAGAAGGTCCAGACTGTGGCCAAAGGGGACCGTCAGCAGATTCGCCCCGTTGGTCTTGTCGAGCATGTAGGCGTTCGGCTGGCCCACCACGTCGCCCGGGATCGACAGTCCGACCATGGTCGTTGACAGGACCTCGCCGACGTATCCATGCTGGAGCAGCTGTTGGACGAACTCGATGGCCGGGGCCTGGCGGGCCTGCAACCCGACGACCGTGCGCACCCCCTGCTTGGCGGCGAGCGTGGCCATCGCTCGCGCGTCGTCGAGGTCGCGGCCGAGCGGCCACTCGCAGTAGACGGCCTTGCCGGCGGCAAGTGCGGCGGCGACGAGCTGCCGATGATGCGGGGCCTTGACCGTGACGGCGACCACGTCGATGTCGGCTTGCGCCACCAACTGCTCGTAATCGGAGAACACCGCGCTGACCCCGAACACTTCGCCGGCCGCGCGGGCGGATTCGGCGTTATGGGCGCTCAGTGCTCGGATCTCGTAGTTGGGCAGCGCGCGTAGTGCCGGGATATGGGCGCTGGCGGCCCAGCCCCGGACGGGGCTGACTCCGACGATGCCGACGCCCAGCGTCGATTTAGGCATTGCGCAAGGCTCCTAAACAAATCGATATACTTGCAACTACAAGCAGTCTACCTGCTGATGATTGCATATGCAAGTACCTTCGAAGCTGGACGCGGCGGCTCATTTCGGTCGGATCACGGCGCGGGAGGTGCCGGGCAGGCGCGGCTTGCAGGCATGGAATGCACTGCTTCGGGCCCATGCGACACTTTTGCGCCAGCTTGAGACCGATCTCGAAAGCGAGACCGGTCTGGCCCTCGCCGACTTCGACGTGCTGGCTCAGCTGGCCATCGCTGAAGGTTCGCTGCGGATGACAGAGCTGGCGGACCGTGCCCTCATCTCGCGATCCGGCATGACTCGGCGCGTCACCCGGCTCGT
>WNGI01018859.1_pt1 | contig 11030 bp, 8 predicted proteins | sample 5400621 | NCBI WGS metagenome assembly WNGI01 (sample SAMN13153374, study PRJNA577476) | soil metagenome | isolation source: 20 cm soil or saprolite under Garry oak tree replicate 1 | place: USA:California | collected 2016-06-15 | reverse complement strand
TCGCCGCGCGTCCCACGGCTGGAGCGCCGGTCGCCAAGCACCCGCTGCTCGATCAGATGCACCGCGTTCTCGACGGGAGATCGGCGCTCCATTTTCCGGCGCTCGATCGAGGAGGGATGGACCATCCACACCTCCCATTCCCGGCCTCTAGCGTCGAGGAACGTTCGATATCCTGTGTTGTGGCTGGTCTGGAGTTGCACAGCGGCACCTCACGGCAGTTAGCTCTACAGGAGCAAAAGATAAACCACGGATCAGGGGTTAGCGACTGCTTGCTTTGGACCTCTCTACGGCACGCCCGCCTCCGGGCACCTTGGCGTCAACGAGCGCTGTTTCTTTTGCCCCGGGCTCCTTGGAAGTCCAGGCCACTGTGAGAGTTCCATCGTTCTCCAGCACCACCGCGTCGACATCTTCCACCCGGGTGACTCCCTTCGCTCGAATTGCCGCGCGGACTTCTTCCTCGGTGATTCTTTCTCTTTTGAGCGCGCGCGGAATGAACCTGCCCTTCGAAAGAAGGAGTGTCGGCTCGCCATTGATGATCCGCTCGGCCAACGCGGAGCGTGCCGCCAGCTCGGCGAGCCCGATCTGGATCCCCACCAAGGTAGAGAGCGCGGCGATGCCTTCGATGAGGGTCACGTCTTTTTCCATTATGCTCGCCGCGAATACGGATCCGACGGCCACAACGAACACGAAGTCGAACACGTTCAACTTGGACAGCGTCCGTTTCCCTGAAACACGGAGCAGCGTGATCATCGCGAGGAAGCCGATCACACTGAGGGTCACCGTACGGCCGACGTTGTACCAGCTTTCGAAAAAGAACGGCGAATGTGGAATCACTGATCTCAGGGCGAAGAGACGAACGCGACTGCTGCGAAAGTGTACGCTACAGCAGGGATCGCGCCGCCCGCCGTGTATATTTGAGGCCGAATGACCAAGCTCGCGTACCTCTTACTCCTTCCGCTCACAGCTGCGCACAACGCCGTTGGCTCCGGCACGTGGGTCGCCGACTCTGCTCTGTCAATCCGACCAGTGAGGTGGAGCGTCGTCGGCGGAACTTCGCCACGGGAAATTATTTCGGGGCGCACTGTGCCGTTGACGCTGCAAGCCGACATCGCAAAGGGCTGGCACATCTATTCGCTCACGCAGAGACCGGGCGGACCAATTCCGCTGCGGTTGGATCTGCTGGGCGCCGCTGATGTCGTCGTGCGCGGAGTGATCAAGGCGCCGCAGCCTGAGCGAGCCTTCGACAAGAACTTTGGAATCGAGACGGAGGTCTACTCCGGAAGCCCCCGCTTCACGATTCCGGTTGGCGTTGCGGGCCGCTCGCTTAGCGGACTGCGCAAGTTTCAGGTGGGTGCACGTTACCAGGCCTGCAGCGCGACACTTTGTCTGCCGGCGCGAACGGACAAGCTCGACGTGGCGCTCCGCATAACGGCTAGAAAGTGAGCGCCGGCTTTTTGTGGCTCGCGGCGAGCACCGGCCTTCTCTCGCTGCTCACGCCCTGCGTATTCCCGATGGTACCGGTGACGATCGCCTATTTCTCGACGCCGGATCACAGCAGATCACACGGTCTGCGGCGCGCGCTCCTCTTCGCGCTCGGCATCGTCGCCACGTTCACGATTCTCGGACTGGCGCTGGCGGCCTTCTTCGGAGCCGCGGGACTCAATCGCTTCGCCGCGGATCCCTGGGTCAACCTCGTGCTTGCCGCGCTCTTCCTGCTTTTCGCCGCAAATCTTTTTGGCTGGCTCGAGATCGGCATTCCCTGGCGCGCCACGACGGCGGCCGATCGAGTGACACGCAACGCCGTGCCGGGCAGCTCGCTGGGCGCTCTCCTAATGGGTGCGACGTTCACGCTCACATCGGTGACCTGTACTGCGCCGTTCGTTGGAACGCTGCTCGTCTTGGCATCGCGAGGCTCGTGGACGATGCCGATTGCGGGCATGCTCGTCTACTCGTCCGCCTTTGCTCTGCCGTTCTTCCTGCTCGCCGTTGCGCCTAGACTGGTGTCACACCTTCCGCGCGCCGGCGACTGGATGCGGACGCTCCGCGTTCTGATCGGATTGCTCGAGGTCGGAGCCGCGATCAAGTTCGTATCAAACGCCGATCTCGTCCTTCGCTGGGGCATCTTTACCCGCGACGTCGTCTTGATCGGATGGTCTGCGCTTGCGATCGCAGGGGCTATCTACCTCGGGCGCAATTTCGCGAACAAGATTCGGCGGCGCGAGATGCGACCTCTCGAACTGGCCCCACTCGTCGTTGCGCTTCTGATCGCAGCTTGGCTTGCCTCCGGTGTTCGGGGGCGCACGCTTCCACAAGTTGAAGCCTTCTTGCCGCCGGCCGTGCCGACGACACTCGTCTCGAGCCCCGAAGTGCCAGTCTGGATGTACAACGACTACGCGGGGGCTCAGGCTGCGGCCCGTTCATCAGGCAAGCTCTTGTTCGTGGACTTTACCGGCTACACCTGCACCAATTGCCGCTGGATGGAGGCCAACATCTTCAGCCGCCCTGATGTCAGCGCCGAGCTCGGCCAGTTCGTGCTGTCGCGTCTTTATACCGACGGCGATGGAGAGCTCTACGAGCAGCAGCAGGCCTTTCAGGAGAAGACGTTCGGGACCGTCGCCCTACCACTCTACGCGGTCCTCGACGCCGATGGCAAAGTGCGCGCAACGTTCAGCGGCCTGACGCGCAATCCGGCGGATTTCATCGCCTTTCTACGCCGCGCGCGCGCCTAGCGCTACGTCTTCTTCGGTGGCGGAGCGATCCCCACCTTGGTGGCGCGCTGCAAGACATCTTCCGCCGTAGACAGCGGACCGTGATGAGCGAGTTGCTCTTGCTCGATCTTTTTCGCCACCGCTTCCGTCTCGCGATCCTTTTTTCCGCGCTTGAAGATGAATTCCGGCGCGAGCATGATGCCAAGAAGCGTGAGCGGCAGAATCTGGATAGTCTGAATCAGTAGAGAGACGGCGATCGCATCGTTTTTCTCAACCCCAAACTGCGCCGCCATAAGCGCATAGACGACCTGGAAGAATCCGACGTTTCCGGGAGTGGCGCGGATGATCAAGCCGACGTTGATGCCGAGAAGACACGCCAGGCTTCCCGCCAGCGGCATCGGCACGTGCGCTGCTGATGCCGCCAGGTCGAAGCACCACAGCTGACACCCCCACGAAAAGATCGACAGGATCATCGCGGCGAGAAAACGCGGACCTGTGGCGAGACGGCCGGCCGTCTGACCAAAGCTCTTGATGTACGCCAACACTTTTCCACGCAACGTCCGCGGCTTTGCGCGCCGCTCAGGAACGTGCTCGGGCTTGATGTGCCTGGTCGCGTAAACGAAGAAAACGAGCAGTAGAACAATTACCGCCAGCGCTATCTCCGCCGGAACCTTCCACGCCTCGAACTGTGGTGGAAGCTGGAATACGAGCACTCCGAAGACAAGCAGCATCACGAAGCCGATCGGGTCGAACAGTTTTTCGAGCGCCATTGACGCGAGTACGGTAGAGCTCGAAACACCGCTCACGCGGGACACGAACACCACGCGTGCGGCATCGCCGCCGCTGGCAACGAGAACGTTGTTGAGACCGGCGCCCGCGATGGTGGCCCGCACGCCGAGAGGAAGGGACTTGATTCCGATCGGCCGGAGAAAAAGCCACCATCGAACTCCCTTGATGAGCACCGACAGGATGTTGACTCCGATGGCTGCCGCCAAAAGAGGAAGCGATGCGTGGCGCATCGAATTCCACGCGGCGTGCCAGTCGATTGTTCGTGCGAAAAGAATGAGGAAGACGAGAATCGCGGCCGAGATCGTCCAGCGAATCCCCTTCTTCAGCTTAGGGCTCATTCAGTCGGAAGAGTCGCGAACTCGTAGCCCTGCTCTTTCAGCCGGTCGATGATGTGCGGGAGCGCCGCGGCGGTCTGCATTCGGTCGCCGTCCGGATTGTAGCCGTCTCCGTCGTGCAGCAGCACGATCGAACCCGGCTCGACTCCCTCGAGGGTGCGGCGGACGATTTCGTCAACGCCCGGCCGGTCGCTGTCCCACACGCCGAGCGACCATCCCACTGTGCGCTCACCGTAGGCGCTGGCAATCGGCGTCGTCCACGGACTTCGGAAGCCATGCGGGGCGCGGAAATACCGAGGTGCGGGCGCGCCCGCGCGCTTGATCGCGCGGATCCCCAATCGGATGTCGCGGCTGACATAAAACGGGCTCTTGAACTGAAGCTTGCGGTGAAAGTAGCCGTGATTCCCGAGTTGATGGCCTTCTGATGAAATCCTCCTCACCAGTTCCGGCCAACGCTCGGCGTGACTGCCGAGCACGAAGAACGTCGCGCGCACGCCCTTCTCCGTCAGAGTGTCGAGAATCAGCGGAGTCGCGTCGGGATTCGGACCGTCGTCAAATGTGAGCGCCACGACTTTGCGGTCGCTTTCGATTTTCCCCAATGCGGGCCCAAAAATGGGACTGTTGCGGTGGAACGCTCCATGTGCCGCCCCGCCCAGTACCGACACTCCCAGCGCGGCGAAGGCAATCATTCGTACGTGGCTCTCGCCAGCACGGCCGAATAAATGTCCAGCACTGCTTCCGTCACGCGTGTCCACGAGTATTGCTCGGCCTCCTGGCGGCCGCGCTTTCCGAGCCGCGCGCGCAGAGTCTCATCGTCGAGCAGCCTCACCAGTGCATCGGCGAGAGCATCACGGTCGCCGGAAGGAACCATCAACGCTTCGCGCTCGTGCTTGACCACGTCGCGAAAGCCGTAGATGTCGGAGCAGACCACCGGCGTCTCGCACGCCATCGACTCCAGCAGCGTGATTCCGAACGATGCTTTCGTGGTCGGGCACGCGTACATCGCGCTGTGTGCGTAGTAGCCGGGCCGCTCGCCGAGGACAGAGCCCACGAATGTGATGTCCTTGTCTCCGCCCGCGGCTCGGTAGTAGTGCTTGCGGAGAGGGCCATCGCCCACGACCACGAGCTGGGCACAGCGATTCTTGCCGCGAACTTTCTGGAACGACTCTATGAGAGTGGTAAGGCCGTTGCGCGGGTCGAACCTGCCAAGGAAGAGAATGACCGGAGCGTCGGTGCGAAGAGCGGCAGGGCGGGGGACGTGGGGATTGAAAACGTCGGTGTCGATTCCGTTCGGAACGATGGTCCAGTTCGCCTCGAAGTATCGGTTGAGCGCGATCGTCGTCGAGTGTGACACTGCGATCGCCGCATCAAGGTGATCGAGTCGCTTTTGAAAGTATCGTCTGCCGAGAGTATAGCCTACGGAGCGATCGAAGTAGGTGTGAAACGTTCCGACGACGGGGCAGTTGGCTTCCTCGATTGCCAGCACCGGCAGCACCGGGCTCAGCGGCGAATGAACGTGGATGATGTCGTATTGGCCAAGGCTGAAGACGCGCCTCAGATCCTTTCTCAGCTCCCAGCCCCAGGTGAAGCGCGCCTGCGATCCGTTGGCGTAAATCGGCTGGCTCTTTCCAATGCGGATGACGTGTGGCTCCTGTCCAGCGCCCGGAATGTTGGATGTGATGATGTCGACGTGGTGGCCGTAGCGTCGCGCTTCGCGAGCGAAGAAATGGACGTGCTCGCAGATGCCGCCCAGGTGCGGATAGTAGTACTCCGTCACCAGCGCAATTCTGAGCGGCCGCGCGTGCTGAACGTGCGCCATCGGGAGTGACCCAGTGGGCATCAGCTCGATGAGGCGAGCGCGGCGCGGCCTAGGCTTCAAGAGCGGCATGAGCGGCAGCTAGCCGTGCGATTGGAACTCTGAACGGTGAGCAAGACACATAATCGAGTCCGAGCGAGTGACAGAAAGAAATGGAGCGCGGCTCTCCGCCGTGCTCCCCGCAGATTCCCAGCTTGATGTTGGGGCGAACGCGCCGTCCCTCTTCAACAGCAATCCTTACGAGTCTTCCCACTCCCTCGGTGTCAAGAACCTGAAAGGGATCGTCAGCTAAAATACCCCTATCAATGTAAGAAGGAAGGAACCGGCCTGCATCATCGCGGCTAAACCCCAGTGTCGTCTGTGTCAGATCATTTGTTCCAAAAGAGAAGAACTCCGCCGTTTGCGCGATCTGGGCGGCCGTAAGCGCGGCACGCGGCAGCTCGATCATTGTCCCTATGAGATACGGGATCTTCTCGCCCATTCCGCCGAGCACTCGCGCGGCGACATCCTCGATGATCGCGCGTTGGTTGTCGAACTCCTTTACGGTCGAAACAAGGGGGATCATGATCTCGGGCCTTACCACGATTCCGCGCCGCATTGCGCGCACCGCGGCCTCGAGTATCGCCCGCCCCTGCATCTCTGTAATCTCCGGGTAAGAAATCCCGAGTCTGCAATCTGATCGTAACCGGCAGTCCATCCATCGCCTCGAACATTCCCTCGAAGTCGGCGCGCTGCATCGGCAGCAGTTTGCTGAGAGCGCGCCTGCGGCCGCCCTCTTCGCGAGCGACGATCATCTCGCGCATCGCGGTAATGCGGTCGCCCTCGAAGAACATGTGCTCTGTTCTGCACAGACCGATGCCCTCAGCGCCGAAGTTCCGCGCAATCCGAGCATCGCGCGGCGTGTCCGCGTTCGCGCGCACTCGCAGAGTGCGAACTTCATCCGCCCAGCCCAGGAGCTCGGCGTACGACTGGTAGAGCGGCGCGAGGGACGGAGCGAGGGACCCGCTGGTGACGCGCACGACTTCGCTTGGAATAGTCGAGAGATCGCCGGCAAAGACCCTGCCGGTCGCGCCATCGAGTGTCAGCCAATCGCCTTCGGCGATCACGGTCCCGTCGACATTGAAGCATCGTCGCTCGAGATCGATCTGGATCTCCTTGCAGCCGACGATCGCGCACTTGCCCATGCCACGCGCTACGACAGCTGCGTGGCTCGTCATCCCGCCGCGTGCGGTGAGAACTGCTCGCGCCGCCACGATGCCCTGAAAATCCTCAGGAGTGGTCTCGTCGCGGACGAGAATCACGTTCTCGCCGGCAAGGGATCTTTGCTGAGCGGTATCGGGGTCGAACACCGCTCTCCCGCTAGCCGCACCCGGACTGGCGGGAAGTCCGACGCACAGCGGCGTCGCTCGAATTGATGGATCGATGATCGGGTGGAGAAGCTGGTCCAGGTGGGCGGCGGGGACGCGGAGCACCGCTGCGACGCGATCGATGAGACCTTCGTTCACCATGTCGCGCGCTATCCGAACAGCGGCGGCCGCGGTGCGCTTTCCGGTGCGCGTCTGCAGCAGAAAGAGCTTGCCGCGCTCCACCGTGAACTCGAGGTCCTGCATGTCGCAGTAATGCCGCTCGAGACGAACCTGAGTCTCCATCAGTTCTTTGTAGGCGTCCGGGAGCCTTGCCGCCATCTCGTCGATATCGAGGGGCGTGCGGATGCCCGCGACTACATCTTCGCCCTGCGCGTTCACCAGGAATTCGCCGTAGAAGCGCTTCTCTCCCGTGGATGGATTTCGAGTGAAAGCGACGCCGGTTCCAGAGTCTTCTCCGAGATTTCCGAAAACCATTGCCACCACGCTTACGGCTGTACCGAGATCTTCGGGGATGGCATGCACGCGACGGTAGTCCTTCGCCTTCTTGAGCGTCCACGATCTCCAGACGGCTTCGATCGCGCCCCAGAGCTGAGCGATCGGATCGCGGGGAAAATCAGAGCCTGTTCGATTTCTGACGAGCGCCTTGTATTCCTCCACCAGATTGCGGAGATCGTTTTCGCCGAGCTCCGCGTCACTCGCCGCGCCCGCAGTCAGCCTCTTCGCCTTGAGTAGATGCTCGAAGTCGTGGATGGAGACACCGAGCACGACGTGAGAGTACATCTGGATGAACCGCCGGTACGAATCGTACGCGAAGCGCGCGTTCCTGCTCTGGCCGGCCAGAGCGACGACGGCGCGATCGTTCAGCCCAAGGTTGAGGATCGTCTCCATCATCCCAGGCATGGAGACCGGAGCGCCGGATCTCACCGAGACGAGCAGTGGGTTTTGCGCGTCGGCGAACTTTTTCCCCGTGACTTTCTCGAGGCGGGCGACGTTTCCTTCGACCTCCGCGCGCAGCCTGTCCGAATACTTCCCGCTATTCAGGTACTCGATGCATTCGCCGCACGCGATCGTGAACCCCGCCGGAACAGGAACGCCGAGATTGGTCATCTCGGCGAGGTTGGCTCCCTTTCCCCCGAGGACGCTGGTCATGTCGCGCGTCCCTTCGGCGGTGCCGTTGCCGAAGAAAAAGACCGACTGTGGCATTTGGCGTCAGCAGCCGCAGCCGAAGCGGAGCTTCTCCGGGTCGGCGGGCGGCGGCGTTGGATAATCGCCGGAGAAGCAGGCGTGACAGAATCCCGATGGACCGCCCGGAACGGACTCGAGCATTCCATCGAGGCTCAGATAGCCGAGCGTATCCGCGCCGACTGCCTCAGTGATTTCGGGAATGGTCATGTTGGCGGCGATCAGCTCTTCCCGCGTTGGAGTATCAATGCCGTAATAACAGGGGCCGGTGACCGGCGATGAGCTGACACGTAGATGCACCTCTCGCGCCCCGGCAGCGCGGACCATGTTAACGAGGCCTCTGGTGGTGGTGCCGCGAACGATGGAATCGTCTACCATCACCACGCTCTTGCCACGAAGCACTTCACCGACCGCGTTGTACTTCACCTTCACCTTGGCGTCTCGCCCGGCCTGGGTGGGCTGAAGGAACGTGCGTCCGACATAGTGATTGCGGATCAACGCGAGCTCGAAGGGCAGCCCCGATTCCTCCGCGAAACCGAGCGCCGCCGAGTTAGAAGAGTCGGGAACGCTGAACACCAGATCGGCGGTTGGGGCGGGGAAGTCGCGCGCGAGACGGCGTCCGAGCTCACGGCGTGCACGGTCGACGGACCCGCCGAAGACCTGGCTGTCGGGCCGCGAAAAGTAGACGTATTCGAATACGCACTTCCTCGACTCCCGCTTCTCCAGCGGAAAGATCGAGCGCGTTCCGTTGGCGTCGACGGCGATGATCTCGCCACACTCGACTTCCCGCACGAGAGTAGCTCCAAGAAGGTCCAGCGCGCAGCTCTCCGACGCGAAGATCGTTGCCTCGCCGAGCTTGCCGACCACGAGAGGACGCCAACCTCGGGGATCGCGTGCGGCGAGGAGAGTTTCTCCCACGACGACGACCAGACAGTACGCGCCCTCGACGCCCTGGAGCGCATCAGCCAGCCGCTGCTCGGGCGCCTCGGCAGAAGAGCGCGCCATTCTGTGCACGAGGACTTCTGAATCCATCGTCGACGTGAAAATCGAACCGCCGTCCTCGAGCGCACGCCGCAGCTCACTGGCATTCGTCAGATTGCCGTTGTGTGCGAGGCCGATGTGTCCGTCACGGAATCTCGCCAGCATTGGCTGCGCGTTATCGATCGTCGAAGACCCCGCGGTGCTGTAGCGGGTGTGACCAATCGCGATGTCGCCGGGCAGGCCTTCCACAGCAGCCGCGGACAGCGCCTCGGAAACCAGCCCCATGCTCTTGAGCGCTTTCGCCCCGCGCTCCCGATCGACTGCGACTATCCCCGAAGACTCCTGACCCCTGTGCTGGAGCGAGTAGAGCCCGAGGTGCACCATCGCCGCGGCGCGCTCATGACCGTAGATACCGAAGATTCCACACATTCTAGTGGGCCGCCACGGGAGCAAGCTCGTCGAACGTCGCGTGCTCCGGCGTACGCGACATGATGGTTGGAATAGTGTCGTGATACGCGATACGCATGCGAGCGAGCATAATATGCATCGAACCGCTCGGCAGTTTGATGTTGAGGCTGACTGCATCGCGCCGCACCTGGCCGATCACGGCACATGGAATCCCGGCAGCGACTGCGATCGCAATCACTTGCTCTGGTGCCGGGCTCGACACGACTACTCTGGCCTGACTCTCCCCGAAAAGGAGCGCGCGCGCGGGAATTTGCGTCCAGCTCGAGAGATCGATCTCGGCTCCGCTCTGACCCTCGAGGTTGGCGATACAGCACTCCGCGAGAGCAACGGCAAGTCCGCCGTCGCTGCAGTCGTGCGCGGAGCTCACAACGCCTGAGCGGATCGCGCCAAGCAAGACGTTTATCAGGATCTTCTCGCGCTCGAGATCGCAGCGGGGAGGAGGTCCCAACACCTCTCCGTGAATCGTCGCCAGATATTCGCTTCCTCCGAGCTCGCCGCCCATCTCGCCGACTAGAAGAATCGCATCTCCGTCCTGCAGGAAAGTCGCGCGGGTAACGTGCGAGATGTCATCGATCAAACCCACCATCCCGATGACCGGTGTCGGATAAACCGCGCCAGAGCGGCTCTCGTTGTAAAGGGAGACGTTGCCGCCTGTAACGGGGGTACCCAAGGCGCGGCACGCTTCACCAATCCCCGCGACTGCTTCCTTGAATTGGTGAAAGACCTCTGGCCGAGTTGGATTGCCGAAGTTGAGGCAGTTCGTGATCGCCATAGGGCGCGCGCCGGTGCAGGCGACGTTGCGCGCTGCTTCAGCCACCGCTATCCGCCCGCCTACTCGCGGGTCCAGAAAGACGTAGCGGGCGTTGCAGTCGGTTTTCACGGCCAGCGCCTTGTTCGTACCGCGTAGCCGAATCACTGCGGCATCTCCGCCCGGACCCACTACGGTGTTGGTGCGAACGGTCGAATCGTACTGCCGGTACGCCCATGCCTTGCTGGCAATCGTCGGCGCGGATAAAAGCCGCTCGAGAGTCCAGGCTGGGTCTTTCTCTTCCGCACGCTCCCGTATAGCAAGAGGATCGGCGGCGCGCAAATCTCTGATTGCGGGAGACTCGCGCGCATCCGGCGAATAGCTCGGACAATCGGTCACCAGTCGCGAACCCGGAAACTCGGCGACGACCTTCTCGCCTTCGGTGACACGGTACACCGGCTCCGCGATGACCTCTCCGATTACAGCGGCGGTCAAATCCCACTTGGCCAGAATCTCGGCTACGGCGTCTTCGTGTCCCCGCTTCGCGACGACTAGCATCCGCTCCTGCGATTCGCTGAGCAGTATCTCGTACGGCGACATTCCACTCTCGCGCGTCGGCACTTTGGTGACATCGAT
>WNGI01018933.1_pt1 | contig 11031 bp, 10 predicted proteins | sample 5400621 | NCBI WGS metagenome assembly WNGI01 (sample SAMN13153374, study PRJNA577476) | soil metagenome | isolation source: 20 cm soil or saprolite under Garry oak tree replicate 1 | place: USA:California | collected 2016-06-15 | reverse complement strand
GTCCACAGCGCCTCGGCGCGCAGCGACGCGGTGGGGTGCCACGTGGCGGTGAGCCCGACGTTGAGCTGGCGGCCCTCGCTGCCTTCGGCGAAGATCGTCGCCGCGCCGTAGCCGACATTCACCCCCAGCGTGAGCGCGCGGTTCGGCGTCGACGCGCCGGCGCTCACAAACCAGAGGTTGTAGAGACTGTGCGGCGTGGCGAACGGGATGGTATCGACCGTCCGGTCCACGCGGTACGCCGCGTAGCTCGCGCTGTCGAAGCGCTGCATTCCGTTCGCCACCGAGGCGTTGACCGCCCAGCCGCCGCGGAGGGTACCGGTGCTCTGCACTTGATACCCGCCCTCGATGGTGCCGCGCATTTTCCAGAAGTCGTCGTAGCGCCACAGCGGGGTCACGAGGAGGTACGTCGAGAGCTGCTCGAGCATCGCGCCGGGGCGGCCGTACGCGGTGAGGCGGTTGAAAAACCGGCCCGTGACGTAGTTCGTCCGGTTCACGAATCCGCTGGAGGCCTGAAAGTCCCGGGTGACGCCCTCGATCTCGTAGTGGTTGCCGTACGAGCGGCCCGTGCGGTCGCCGAAGGTCACCGTCCAGAGCGTCCCCGCGCGGGCACCGCCACCGTCCAGGCTCCAGGAGCCGACGACCTGGACGGCGCTGAACCAGAGTCGCCGCCACACGACGCGCCCATCGACGCCGAGCACCCGGTTGTACGCGGCGCCGTCGATGCGGTCGGTGTAGGCGAGGCCGAGGGTGGAGCTTGCCCCCAGGTCGCGACGCAGTCGCAGCAGGTTGAAGACGGGGTTCTTTCCCGTCGCGACGTCCTCCTGGTCGACGGCGGCGAGGTAAGCGAGGTTCATTCCGCCCGCCTTGCCCGTCAGCTTGGCTCCCGCCACGGGCTGCGTGATCCGCCGAGTGTAGATCAGCCGGTTCGGCGTGTCGAACTGCTCGAGCCCCTCGAGGAAGAACGGGCGCTTCTCCGGATAGAACAACGCGAAGCGCTGGTTGACGGTGACCTGGCCGACGTCGGCCTCGACCTGGGAGAAGTCGGGGTTCGCGGTGCCGCTCAGGTTCAGGTTCTGGGTGAGACCCCAGCGCAGGTTGACGCCCAGCTCCGGGCGGCCCGTGTAGAGATACTGCGGCGTCGCCGGCCGGCCCTCCACCCGTGTCGTGAACTCGGGCGTCGCCTCCATTACGAGGCCACGGTGCAGGTCGCTGAGCCCCACGAGCGTGCCCGACTGAATGAGAAAGCTGGCGCTGGCGCGCACGGCGGGCGTCCAGGTGTCCTCGTACCCGTTGTGCTGGGTGATGCGCTCGATCTGCAGCCCCCAGTCCTGCGGATCGGCGCTCTGGTAGCGCAGGCTCTTGAAGGGGATGCGGACCTCGACCTCGAAGCCCCACGGCGTCACCCGGCCGCGGGACTGGAAGACGAAGTCGGGGTTCAGATCGATGGTCGCGTCGAAGCGGCCGCCGGCGCTGGGCCCGCCCGCCGCCCCCGCGTCCACGCCGTCGCTCAACACCCCGTCCTGCTGCACGCCGAGCGGATTCACGGCGAAGAGCAGGGCGCGACGATGGTCGTGGAAGGTGTCGAGCAGGATGTGGATGCGGTCGTCGCGATCGATGTTGTCGCGGTCGGCGAGGGTGGCGCGCACCACCTCGCCGTGGGCCTCGTAGGCGCGGACGCCGAAATAGATCGCGTCGGGCGCGTACCAGACGAGCACCTGGGTGGAATCCGCGGCGGGGCGCGAGTCGGCGGGGCGGTACTCGGAGAAGCCGGTGAGCACGGCGGCCCGCTGCCACACCGGCTCGTCGAGCCGGCCGTCGATCGTGACGGTGGTGTCGATGCGCGGCGCGTGGACGTCGAGCCGGCGCGCGCGGCCGTCATAGACGGGGCCGGGGTCGCCCGCCGACTGCAGCAGCAGGAGGAGGGTGGGGAGCATGGACTGAAATCTAACGGCGGAGGGACGTGGGGAAGTGGGCGCTGAGGCCCGCGGTGGACTACGGATCGTCAGACATCACCGTCCCGCCCCCGTCCCCACTTCCCCACGCCCCGACTATTCGTATCTCAGCGCGTCGATCGGATCCAGGCTCGCCGCCCGCCGCGCCGGCCAGATCCCGAAGAACAACCCCACGACGGCACTGAAGAAGAACGAGGCGATCACGGACAGCGGGGAGATCAGGGTATTCCAGCCGGCCACCTTGGCCAGCAGCAGGGCGCCGAGCGAGCCGAAGATGATGCCCAGGATGCCGCCGACGAGGCACAGCACCAGCGCCTCGACCAGGAACTGGAACAGGATGTTGTTGCGCGTTGCGCCGAGCGCCTTGCGCACGCCGATCTCGCGCGTGCGCTCCGTGACGGACACCAGCATGATGTTCATGATGCCGATGCCGCCGACGATGAGGCTCACCGCCGCGATGCCGGCGAGCAGCAGCTTGAACGTCTGGGTCGTCTGCTCGAAGGTCGCGAGCACGTCGGACGGGTTGCGGATCTGGAAGTCGTTGTCGTTGCCGGGGCGGATGTGATGCTGGCGGCGCAGCACGCGCTCGATCTCGATCAGCGCCAGGTTCATGCTCGGCATGTTCTGGATCTGCGCGGTAATCGTGCGCAGGCGGTCGGTGCCGATCACGCGGTAGCGCGCCGTCTGCAGCGGGATGAGGATCTGCTCGTCGGGGTTGCCGAAACCGCCGGCGGAGCCCTTGGCGCTGAGCACCCCGATGACCTGGAACTCGATGCCGCGGACCTGGATCGTCGTGCCGATCATCCCCGCCGGGTTGGCGCCGAACATGTCCGGAATCGAGGAGCCGAGCACCGCGTAGCGCTGCCGGGATTCGTTCTCACCGTTGGTGAACATGCGACCGGCGGTGAACGTGTAGTTCTTGACCGGCACGTACTCGGGGATCGTGCCCACGACGTTGACGTTGATGTTCTGGTTGAGGCGCTTGACCTGGAGGTTGCGGGTCAACTCCGGGATCACCGCCTTCAGGTACCGCGCGCTGTTGGCCAGCGCGGTATCGTCGGCCATCGTGAGGTTGATATTCCCCATGATGGCGATGCCGCCGCGGAAGTTCTGGCCCGGATAGATGCTCAGCAGGTCGGGCCCCATCGCCGCGATGCGGTCCTGGACGGCCTTCTGGGCGCCGGACCCCAGGGCGAGCATGGTGATCACCGCGCCGACGCCGATGATGATGCCCAGCGCGGTGAGCAGCGACCGCAGCTTGTTGGCGCGGATCGCCTGGAGCGCGACCTTGAAGATCTCGTCGAGGAGCATGGGCCGTGCTCAGCGACTGCGGGTCGTGGTCGCGCCTGTCGCCCCGGGCGTCTGCTGCCGGAGGCCGGGCAACCCGCCGCCCGTCATGCTCTGGAAGCGGTTGCGCATATCCTGCTGCGCCTGCACCAGCGAGGCGCTGGGCAGCAGCAGCACGGTATCCTTCTCGGTCAGGCCGCTCGTCACCTCGATGTAGTCCAGGTCGGTGAGACCGGTGCGGATGTTGACGGGCGTGGCTTTGCCGTTGCGCAACGCGAACACGATGTAGCTCGACGCGAACGCGCCGCCGCGGCGCATCTGCCCGCTGGGGAAGCCGCCGCCGCCGCCCTGGCCGCCGCGGCCGGTCATGAACTGGGACCGCACCTGGCTCATTGCCGCCTGCTCGGCCGGCGTGAGCTGCTCGCCGCCCATCGACTTGCGGAACAGGTCGCGAATCTTCTCGGCGGTGTAGCCGGTCGGCAGCGTGATCTGCCGGCCGTCCGGCGTCGTCATCACGTTGGTGGCGACTTTAGTGGTATCCCGTCCCGCGGGGCGCGGGTCGCCGGCGGCCGGCGCGGCGCCGAGCGTGGCACCGCCGTGTTGCGCGGTGTCGCCGCCGAAGCGGGTGGGCGGCGCCGCCGGCGCCGCGGCGAGCTGCGCCTGCACGTCGTTGGGGTCCAGGCCCAGCACCTGAGCCGCCGACGCCACGTCGCGCTGCGTGCGCAGTGCGGCGTTGGGGATCGCGAGCACACCCTGGCGCTGGCCGACGTGTACCTCGACTTCGGCGTTCATCCCCGGCTTCAGCAGATGCTCGGGGTTGTAAATGTTCACCAGCACGGGGAACATCGTCACGTTCTGACTCTGCGTGGCCTGCGGCTCGATCTTCAAGACCGTGCCCTGGAACGGACGGTTGGGGAACGCGTCCACGGTGATCGTCACTGGGAGTCCCTGCTGCACCTTGCCGATGTCGGTCTCGTCCACCATGGACTGCACCTGCACCGTGTCCAGGTTCGCCATCTGGAAGAGGACGGTGCCGCCCCCCACGTCGCGCGCCGGGCTCGAGATGACCATGCCTTGCTCGACGTTCTTCTGAATGATCGTGCCGCTGACCGGCGCCGTGACGCGGGTCTGGTCGTAGGCGATCTGGGCGTCGCTCAGGTTCGAGCGCGCGTTCACGAGAGCGGCCTGGGCCTGGGTGAACGCCAGCCGGGCGTTATCGTAGTCGGTCTGCGTGACCGCCTGCGTCTTGAGGAGCGTGTCCGTGCGCGCCAGCTGGGTCTGCGCGTTCTGGAACTGGGCCTTTGCCACTTCCAGGGTCGCCTTCGCCTGGTCGAGGCCGCTCTTGGGCAGCCGCGGATCGATCAGGGCGAGTAGCTGGCCGGGACGGACGTCGTCGCCCGTCTGCACGCGCATCTCGGTGATCGCGCCCGACGCCTGCGACTTGACCTGCACGGTGAGAATCGGCTGGATCGTCCCCGCGGCCGAGGCCGTGACGACGATGTCGCGCCGCTGCACGGGCACCATTTCGTACATGGGGGCGGCCGCATCCTTATGGCAGGCCGCCACCGTCAGGGCCGCGGTCGCGGCCAGAAGATATCGGTTCACGGCTTCACTTCCGTTCGTTCATCGCGCTCGATTTTGCCGTCGCGCAAGTGGATCTGGCGGCGGGCGTGCGCCGCGATGTCGTGTTCGTGGGTCACGAGGACGATGGTTTGTCCGTTCCGCCACAGCTCTTCGAACAGCTGCATGATCTCCTCGCCCGTGGCCGAGTCGAGGTTGCCGGTCGGCTCGTCGGCGAGGAGGATGCTGGGGTTGTTGACGAGGGCCCGGGCGATCGCCACGCGCTGGCGTTGCCCGCCCGAGAGCTCGTTGGGCTTGTGGTGCATGCGGTCGCCGAGGCCGACGCGCTCGAGGGCGCGGGTGGCCTGCGCGCGGCGTTCGCGGGACGGCTTGCCGGCGTAGATCAGCGGCAGCTCGACGTTGTGCAGCGCATCCGCGCGCGGCAGCAGGTTGAACGTCTGGAAGACGAACCCGATCTCCTTGTTGCGGATGTGGGCGAGCTCGTTGTCGGAGAGGTCGCTCACCTTCTGGCCGTTGAGCCAGTACTCCCCGCCCGTCGGCGTGTCGAGGCAGCCGACGAGGTTCATCAGGGTGGACTTGCCCGAGCCCGACGGCCCCATGATGGCGACGAACTCGTTGCGCTTGATCTGGAAGTCCACGCCGCGCAGGGCGCGTACGACCTCGGCGCCGAGCTCGTAATCCCGCTGCAGGTTGTGCGCGAGGATGACGATCTCCGGCAGCGGCGTATCGCCGGTGTTGAAAGGCATCGCCTGGGTCGCGGTCATAGGTTCCGTCCCACGAGCGCCTCGAGCTGGGCCCGGGCGATCACGAAGTTGAACCGGGACTGGACGAGGTTCACCTGCGCCTGCGTGAGGCTCGCCTGCGACGTGAGCAGGTCGAGGATCGTGGCGGCGCCCACGCGGTAGCGCTCCTGCTGGACGCGCAGGTCTTCAGTGGCGGCGGCGACTTGCGCCGTCGAGATATCGATCTGCGTAAACGAGGTTAGAAGAGCGGCCAGCTGTTGGGTATACTGGGCGCTCACGCCGCGCCGCGTGTCGGCGGCCTGGGCCTCGGCGACGTCGCGGGCAACGCTGGCCGAGGTCATCGACCGTTCGCGCGTGAACCCGTTGAACAAGGTCCAGTTCAGGGAGACGCGGACGTTCCAGCCCTTGGTATACGCCCCGGTGCCTTGCCACGGCGCATCGAAGCCCGAGAACGAGTTCGACGCGGTGTAATTGAGCGTGGGCCAGTAGGCGGACCGACTCACGGCCACCTGCGCTCCAGCGGCCCGCGCCTGTGCCTCAGCCTGCTGCACCTGGGGTGCACTCTCGACCACTTGGACTCGTAGCCCAGTGGTATCGGGCAAGGGCGGCAGCGCGGAGTCGGGGGCGGCTCGAACCGGCTGATCGACACCCACCTGACGGCCCAGGTTCGCTTGGGCGGTGGCGAGGTTCGCCTGCGCCTGGAGCAGCGCCAACCGCGCGTTGCCGAGGTCTACCGCCGACCGCAGGGAGTCGGAACGTGTACCGGAACCGGCGCGCAGTTTGTCCACCGCGATCTGCAGCTCCTGACGCGCGCGCGCGACCTGAGCCTCAGCCACACGCACCAGCTCTTCGGTCGCTATGGCGTTATAGAACGCCTGCCGGCGTCGGCTGCGTCCTCCGTTGCCGCGGAGGCCCGCCGATCGGCGAGCCTGCGAAACCCGGTGAACAGGTCCACACTCGCCGAGATCGAGCCCGAGTAGCTGGATGCGGTCGGAGTGGTCACGATCTGACTCGTCTGGGAATTGAACCGCGTTCCACCGGCGCGCGACCACGAGCCACCGGTCGAAATCGTCGGCAGGAACTCGCCGTTACTCGCCAGCATGGAGAGGTGGGCGTTGCGCAGGGTGCCCTGGGCCTGCACCATCGCCGGCTGCACCTGCAGCGCGCGGCGCACCGCTTCCTGGAGCGTCACCTGCTGCGGCTGCTGCGCCGCGACCTTCGTCGCGAGCAGTGCCGTCGCCACCGTGATCATCCGCCGCATGCTACCGCTTGCCTCCATCCCGGTTCGCGTTGGCACTATCCTGCCTCTGACGTTGATGCTCTTGCTCGGCGAGGAGTCGCACGTACTCGTCCCGCTGCGCCGGCGTGAGCTGGCCGCTGATCTCGCCGCGGATCACCGTGCGAATCGAGTCGAAGCGCGGATGTACTTCGCGCCACAGCGCTTCCATCTCAGGCCGGTGCCGCGCCAGGATCGCCCGCACCGAGTCCTTCTGGGCGTCCGACAGGCGCAGGTGGTCGTCCAGATAGTTGACCATGGCGTCGGGCCCGCCGCGGCGACCGTGCGGGTCGCGCCAGGCGGCGATGCCCCAACCCGCCGCCCCGCCCGCCACGAACACCGCGACGAGCAGGGCCACCGCCCAGGCATTCGATCTATTGAACATCATGACGGCCTTTCCTGTCGAAGTCTCAGCGGCTGCCCGATTCGAGCGCGGCGAACACCACGCTGGCGTCGGGCGGCCGCGTCGCCGTGACGAGCGCGACACTGGCCGCTCCGGCGCTTGCGGGGGCGAGGGCGTCTTCGGGGCTCGACGTGGGCGGGCTGCCGCGACCCACCAGGAACCCCGCGACAGCCGCGGCCGCCATCGCGGCCACCAAGCCGCGACGCGCCCACGCTGCCAGCACGTCCACCGTGCGCGCCGGCCGCGCGGCCGCGGCGAGCACGCGCGCCACGAAGGCGGCCTGGTCGCCGGGGTCGAGCGCGGCCCGCAGGGCCTCGCCGAGCCGCGCATCCGGCCGGTGGTCGAACGGCGTCATCGGTCCCGTCATCTCCTCTATCTCCAGTCCGCCAGGAGCTCGCGCAGCCGCCGGCGTGCGTGAAACACTTCGGAGCGCACCGTGCCCTCGGGAATGCCGAGGATCTGCGCGATCTCGGCGTGGGAATAGCCATCCACGTCGAACAACACCACCGCGATGCGCCGCCGCTCGGGCAGCTCGGCCAGCGCCGCGCGCAGGCGGTCGCCCAGCGCGCTCTGCTCGGCCTCGCGATCGGGCCGCGGGCCGCCACCGGTCAACTCCGGCGCCAGTGGCTCCACCTGCCGCACGGTGCGGCGGCGGCGGCGGTCGGTCGCCGCGTTCGCGACGATCCGCATCAGCCACGGGCCGAACGGCCGCCGCGGGTCGTACTGGTCGAGCTTCACCAGCGCCGCGAGAAACGCGTCCTGCGCGGCGTCGTCCGCGTCGTGCGGATCCTGCAACACCGCCCGGGCCACGCGCCGCGCCTGCGGCGCGAACCGCTCGACCAGCTGCCCGAAGGCTGCGCGATCGCCGGCCCGCGCCCGTGTCGCGAGCTCGGTCTCGTTCTCTATACGCGGGGCGCCCCCCGGAGGTTGGACGGACGGCGGGTCAGGCTTCATCGGCCGTCTTCCACGCGCGGCGGCGCTGCATCGCGAACAGGCCGAAACACAGCGCGAGCCAGAATGCGACGACGGCGATGGTGATGCTCATCACACGCGGGAACACGAGCAGCAGCGCGCCGACACCGGCGCAGGCGAGCGCGGCGGTCCACGCCATGGCCCGGCGCAGTCCTCCGGCGACGCGGCGCAGCGCCACCACCGCGACCGCGCCCATTTCGTATCCGGAACGCTTGTGTGCCACCGCACGTTCCTGACCGTGCGGCACGGCGGGCGCGGGGACGAGCTTCGCGGGAAGCCGCAGGCGTCGCGGCTCGAGCACGATCTCCCGGCTGTACGCGAGGTCGCGCCGGAACTGCGCCGCGAGCGCTTCGCTCAGCTCCTGGCACTCGGCGACCAGATCCAGCTCGTAGTTCGTGAGCAGGCTCGACACGTTCAGGTTGCTCGACCCCACGCGCGCCCAGCGGCGGTCCACCAACAGCGTCTTGGCGTGCAGCATCGGTCCCTGCCACTCGTAGACGCGCACGCCGGCGCGGAGCAGATCGCGGTAGCCGACGCGGGTGAAGTTGCGGATCACGGGCAGGTCGCTCGCGCCGGGGACAAGCACGCGCACGTCCACGCCGGCTTTCGCCGCGTCGAGCAGCGCGGCGTACAGCGGCGGCGGGGCGAGCAGGTACGCGTCCGTGATCCACAAGCGCTCGGCGGCGCTCGCCGCCAGCAGCTGCACCGACCGGTAGATGTGCGCGCGCGACGGCGCGCCCGCGACGACGCGCACCGGGGAGGTGCCGCACTCCGCCGGGTCGGCGTCGAGCTCGCCCTCGGGCAGCGGCTCCCCGGCGCGCCGCCAGAGGCGGCCGAACGCCGCGTCCAAGGCCGTCACCGCGGGCCCGCACACCCCCACCATCGTGTCGCGCCACGGCTGGCGGCCGCGCGCCGGATCGCCCGCCCACTCGTCGCCGATGCACAGGCCGCCGATCATCGCCGTGTGCCCGTCGGTGACGAGCAGCTTGCGGTGGTCGCGCTTCAGCCACTCGAGCGGGCGCAGGGACAGCAGCGGATGAAACGCCCGTACCTCGGCCCCCGCCTGCCGCAGGCGGCGCCAGAAGCGTCGCGACGTCCCGATCGACCCGAGGGCGTCGTACAGCACGCGTACCCGCACCTTCGCCGCGGCCCGTTCCGCGAGCACGTCGGCGAAGCGCCGGCCCGTGTGATCGTCCCGGATGATGTAGTTCTCGAGGTGCACCCAGCGGCGCGCGGCCGCGATGTCGGCGAGCATCGCCGCGAGAGCGACCGCGCTGTCGGGATGGTGCTCGAGCGTGTTGCCGGCGATGGGGCGGGCGCCCGCCGCGCGGTCGATCGCGAGTCCGAGCGGATCGCTCACCCGGCGGGCGCTCCCAGGCCGAGAGCCGCCTCGGCGGGACGCAAAGCCTGAATCACGAAGGCCACGTGCTCCTCGAGCGGCACGCCGAGCTCTTCGGCGCCCTGCCGGACTTCGTCGCGATTCACGCCGCGCGCGAAAGCTTTGTCCTTCAGTTTTTTCTTGACCGACGAGACTTCGAGGTCGCCGAAGCTCCGCGACGGGCGCACCAGCGCGCAGGCGACGAGGAAGCCGCACAGCTCGTCCACCGCGAACAGGCTCTTGGCCAGCGGCGTGTCGCGCGGCACGCCGGTGTAGCTCGCGTGGCCGAGGATCGCCCGGCACTGCGGCTCGGCGAGTCCGCGCTCCCGGAGCAGGCGCACGCCCCAGCTGGGGTGGTCCTCGGTCGGGGAATGGGCCGCGTTGGGGTAGCGCTCGTAATCGAAGTCGTGCAGCAGGCCGACGACGCCCCAGGCCTCCGGGTCCTCGCCGAACTTCGTGGCGTAGGCGCGCATCGCCGCCTCGACGGCCAGCATGTGCTGGCGCAGCGAGGGCGACTGCGTGTGCTCCTGCATGAGAGCGAGAGCGTCTGCGCGGTTCACCACTCCACCCCCCACCGTTCGGCCCACAGTTCCGCCATGAGCACCGGCCAAAGCTTGCGGGCGTGATTGGCGCGGCCGGCGCGATGCTCGGCGAACAGCGTCCGCACGCGATCCGGTGCCAGGTGCGGCGCCGCCAGATAGCGGTCCGCCAGTGGCGCCAGGCCGGCGTTGAGCCAGCGGGCGACCGGCACCGACAAGCCGCGCTTGCGGCGGCGGATCACGTTAGCGGGCACGAGGCCCCGCGCCGCCTGTTTCAATATCGCCTTGGTCGTGAAGCCCCGCACCTTGAGCGCCGACGGGGCGGGGAGCACCAGCTCCAGCACCCGGCGGTCGAGAAACGGCGCCCGCGCCTCGATCGAGGCGAGCATCGTCCCCCGGTCCACTTTCACGAGGAGGTTGTCGGGAAGATAGGTAACGAAATCGAGCCACAGCGCCCGATTGAGCGGATCTCCCTCCGGGAAGCCGCGCAGCTTCGCCGCGATGGCCTCGACGTCGCCTCCCCCGGCGTCCGGCCCCAGGGCGCCGAACCACGCGAGGTGGCGCTCCAGCAGTGGCCGATCGGCGGCGGCGACGAACTGCTTGAGCATGAACTCCAGCGTCACCTTGCCGGTGGACGCGGGGAGGCGCGTGATGGCGCCGCGCAGCACGGCGCGTATTGGGCGCGGCAGGCGTTGCCAGGCGAGCGCGGCCCGGTGCCCCAGGTAGGTGGGATAGCCGCCGAACAGCTCGTCCGCGCCCTCGCCGGAGAGCACCACCTTCACGTCCGCGCGCGCGGCTTCGGCGAGCAGGTAAGTGGGCAGCAACGCCGGGTCGCCGACCGGCTCGGCGAGGTGCTCGGTGACGACGTCGAGGGCGCGCCGCAACGCGGTGTCGTCGGCG
>WNGI01017333.1_pt1 | contig 11031 bp, 7 predicted proteins | sample 5400621 | NCBI WGS metagenome assembly WNGI01 (sample SAMN13153374, study PRJNA577476) | soil metagenome | isolation source: 20 cm soil or saprolite under Garry oak tree replicate 1 | place: USA:California | collected 2016-06-15 | reverse complement strand
CCTCGGTGCCCTGGCTCGCCCAGCACGACACCGCCCTCGGCGCCGTGCTGGTCTTCCACATCTGGAAGTACCTGCCCTTCTGGACGATCATCTTCCTCGCGGGCCGGCGCGCCATCCCGAACGAGCTCTACGAGGCGACCGCGATCGACGGCGCCTCGCCGGTGCAGAACTTCCGCTACGTGACGTTCCCGCTGCTCCGGAACCTCTATCTGATCTGCACGCTGCTCTCGATGGTGTTCACGCTCGGCGACTTCACGGTGCCGTGGCTCATGACGGGCGGCGCGCCGGGCGACTCGACCCACGTGCTGGCGACGCTCGCGTACCGGTACACGTTCCAGATGGGGCGGCTCGAGTGGGGGCTGGCGACCTTCGCGGTGGCGCTGCCCGTGACGCTCGGCTTCATCGGCCTGCTGCTCCGCTGGGTGAAGATATGAGCGCGCCCGGACGGGGAAAGCGGCGCGGGCTCCGGCTCGGGCTCTCCATCCTCGCGATCGTCATCCTGGTCTGGACGTTCTTTCCCGTCTACTACATGCTCCTGCTCTCGTTCACGCCGACGGACGACCTGTTCACGCCGGGGTTCTACGTCGAGCACCCGACCGTGCGGAGCTACACCTACACGATGGGGCAGGACAACCCCTTCGTCCGCTACTTCTGGCACCAGATCGGCAACAGCCTGGCCGTCGCGGTCTGGGCCATGGTGCTGGTCATGGCGATCGCCGCGCTCGGCTCGTTCGCGATGGCGCGCCTGAATTTCCGGTTCCGGCGCTTCGTCTCGGGGCTCACGCTCTTCACCTACGTGATCCCGTCCTCGTTCCTCTCCATCCCGTTCTTCAAGATGATGGCCGACTACGATCTGATCGATACGAAGCTCTCGCTCATCCTGGCCATGGTGACCTTCGCCTCGCCGTACGCGCTCTGGGTCCTGAGCGACTACGCGCGCTCACTCCCGCCCGAGATCGAGGAGGCCGGGGCGATCGACGGCGCGGGGACCCTCGCCACCTTCATCCACCTCTATCTGCCGCTGATCCGCCCGCCGTTGATCGCGATCGGCACCTACGCCTTCCTCTACGCGTGGAACGAGTACCTCTACGCCCTGCTCCTCCTGACGGGCGAGCCGCGGGTGACGCTCCCGGTGGCGATGTCGAACTTCCTCACGACCGACAACGCGCCCTGGAACCTCCTGATGGCCGTCTCGACGGTCTACGCGATCCCACCCGTGGTCCTCTACTACTGCTTCAAGCGCTACCTGGTCAGCGGCCTCGTCTCGGGCGCGGTCTCCGGCACGTAGCGACGGCCGGCGCGGCGCTGGTCGTGGAAGGGCCGCGGCGCTGACCCGGCGCGGCTTGCTCGAGCGCCGGTTCGGGCGTAGCCTTGACACGTCGCTCGGCTTGACACCGCGGGAGCTCGGCGAACCGGGCTGAGAGGGCGGCTCACCGCCGCCGACCGCATGAACCTGACCTGGTTAATGCCAGCGAAGGGAGGCCTCGCATGTCGCGCAAGCTGTACCTCACCGGCTCGCGTCCCGACATCCGCGTCCCGATGCGCGCGATCGCGCTCTCCGGGGGCAATCCGCCGCTCCGCCTCTACGACACGAGCGGCCCCTACACCGACCCCGAGGCCGCCATCGATCTGAAGCGCGGCCTGCCGCCGCTTCGCCTCGCCTGGATCCTCGGGCGCGGCGACGTCGAGGAGCTGCCGGGCTCGACGTCGGTCTACCGGAAGACGCGCGAGGAGGACCCGGCCCTCGGTGGCGTGCGGTTCGCGAGCGTGCGCCGCCCCCTCCGCGCCCGGCCCGGCCGGCGCGTCACCCAGATGCACTATGCGCGACGCGGCGAGGTCACGCCCGAGATGGAGTTCGTCGCCCTGCGCGAAGGCGTCGTGCCCGAGGTCGTCCGCGACGAGGTCGCGCGCGGACGCGCGATCATCCCCGCGAACGTGAACCACCCCGAGACCGAGCCGATGATCATCGGCCGGAAGTTCCTCGTGAAGATCAACGCGAACATCGGCAACTCGGCCGTCGCCTCCTCGATCGAGGAGGAGGTCGAGAAGATGACGTGGGCGACGCGCTGGGGCGCGGACACCGTCATGGACCTTTCGACGGGCAAAAACATCCACGAGACCCGCGAGTGGATCCTGCGCAACTCGCCGGTGCCCATCGGCACGGTGCCGATCTACCAGGCGCTCGAGAAGGTCGGCGGCAAGGCCGAGGATCTCACCTGGGAGGTCTACCGCGACACGCTCGTCGAGCAGGCGGAGCAGGGCGTCGACTACTTCACGATCCACGCGGGCGTGCTCCTCCGCTACATCCCGCTCACGGCCAAGCGCGTCACCGGCATCGTCTCGCGCGGCGGCTCGATCATGGCCAAGTGGTGCCTGGCCCACCATCGCGAATCGTTCCTCTACACCCACTTCGCCGAGATCTGCGACATCATGGCCGCGTACGACGTGGCGTTCTCGCTCGGCGACGGCCTGCGGCCAGGCTGCACGGCGGATGCGAACGACGAGGCCCAGTTCGCCGAGCTCGCTACGCTCGGCGAGCTGACCACGATCGCGTGGGAGCGCGATGTCCAGGTCATGATCGAGGGGCCCGGCCACGTGCCGATGCACCTGATCAAGGAGAACATGGACCGGCAGCTCGAGGTCTGCCACGAGGCGCCGTTCTACACGCTCGGCCCGCTCACGACCGACGTGGCGCCGGGCTACGACCACATCACCTCCGCGATCGGTGCCGCGATGATCGGCTGGTTCGGCACGGCGATGCTCTGCTACGTGACGCCCAAGGAGCACCTCGGCCTGCCGAACAAGAAGGACGTGAAGGACGGCGTCATCGCGTATAAGATCGCCGCCCACGCCGCCGATCTCGCGAAGGGCCACCCGCGCGTCCGCGAGTGGGACGACGCGCTCTCGAAGGCGCGCTTCGAGTTCCGCTGGGAGGACCAGTTCAACCTCTCGCTCGACCCCGAGACCGCGCGCGAGTTCCACGACGAGACGCTGCCGGCCGAGGGGGCGAAGCTCGCCCACTTCTGCTCCATGTGCGGGCCGCACTTCTGCTCGATGAAGATCACGCAGGACGTGCGCGAGTACGCCGAGAAGCACGGGATCGCGGAGGAGACCGCGGCGCTCGTCCAGGGGCTCAAGGAGAAGGCCGAGGAGTTCAGGAAAGGCGGCGGCGAGATCTACCGCCCCTCCTGATGCAAAAACGGGCGTTGCCGGCGCCTATGACGTCGCGAGCGGCGTCGTGAGCGCGTGCGCGACCGCTGCCGATCGGTTCTCGACGCCGAGCCGCTGGTAGATATGCTCGAGGTGCTTGGCGACCGTGCGGGAGCTCAGGCTCAGGATCGTCCCGATGACGGCGTCGGTCTTGCCCTGTGCGACCCAGGCCAGCACCTCGGCTTCTCGACGACTGAGCCCCAGGGACTCGAACGACGCAGGGGTGGGGGCGGTGTGTCGCTGCTCCAGCAGGAGCAGACCGCCGCCAGACGCAGGGATGAGCCGCACGACGAGACGGCGATCCTCGCCCTCCACGATCAGGGGTTTGCGAGCGGAGAGGACGTCACCGGAGCCGTTGACGGTCGTCCCCTGGAATCTGACCCAGCGCTCGAGAGCATCCGGTAGGCGTTTCGCCCGTTCGGCTCGATGGCCGAAGTAGGTCGTCAACCACTGACGCGCCAGGCGCGTGGCAGACCTGATCCCGCCGTCCGGTCCCAATAGTACGATCCCCCGTCCGATCTCCTCCAGCCCCTGCAGGACCAGCGCGACCTCTCCCCTCATCTGAGAAAACGACTCGGCGTTCCTAAGAGCCTGGACGATGTGGGGCCGGAGCGCGCTCAAGAGCAACCGATCGCGCTCGGAGAAGTCCAATCCGCTCCGGTTCAGCGCAACGCCAACGACCCGCGGCGATGGCGCGGGGAGCCCAACGACCATCTGGTGGTCCACACCGATCTGGCGAAAGAACTCGTCATAGAGCCCAAGGCGACGAAACTCGCGCTGGGTCAAGAAGTCGGAGATCTTGGCGGCGCGACCGTGAGGGTTGTCACTGAAATGCTTGATGAGAGGGTGCTCGTGCCTGTGGTGCTCGAAGGCCAGCATGAGGTCAGAAGTGACGGCACGGGCGGGATGCAGGACCCGGACGGTGGGCTGTCCACGACGCCCGATCTCGGTGTACGTGATGACCTCGGCCGGAACGACTTTCGCGATCGCACGAACCACGTGCTCGCGGAAGGTGTCGAGATCGAGGAGCGCGTAGATCTCCGTGACGCAGGCACCGAGGGCCCGAAGGTCCCGCTGAGTTAAGCGCCCCAACCCGCCCCCTGGCCCACGAGCGACCATTCCGGAAATGCGTGGAACGATAGTAGAACGGTAATACGTAGAACTACGTATCGACGTCTAGTCCACGGCAAGGTAAAAGTCAACTGCGTAGCGGGCGGCGTTCATCGATGTCGCAGTTGAGCGATTCATAGGTGCACTGGGCCAGGTGCGGAGACTGAGTACGAGATACGGGCTCTCGGAGTTCCAGCGCGGGGATACGGACAGCACCGCCGACCTCCTGATCCCTCTCAGACTCGAGCGGTTCATCACTGATCGTGTTGTCGGTGCTAGGACGAAGGAAGGGTGGAGACGATGAGCGGGAAGAGCCGAGTTTTCGTGAAGCGAGTTGTTCTAGGATTGGCGATCGTTCTGGCTCTCGCGACGACCACGCGTGCCGCCGAGGCGGCCGTCGGGGATGTCATCAAGAATGTCAGCATTCCTAATGAGGCGGGGTGCAGCGTCAGCGAATCCCCCACCGACTTCGGAACCGCTGTCGCGATCGTGTCGGGCGGGAAGGCGGGTTTCCCCGCGATCCCCAGCCTCGTGGTGACCAGCTGCGTTACTTCGAGTGAGGGCACTCAATCCAGACTCTTCTTTCTCGACCCGGTCACGAGTATTCCGTCCGCGACCTCGGCCGTCCTCAAGACGACGATCCTCACCTCGGTCGCGACTCCATGGAACGCCTTGGCGTACCGAGCCGACACCGGGGATCTCCTCGGCTGCACGAACATCAGTGGTGGCCCGGTCCTCACTTCCCTTTCCATCGCTTCGGCACCAACCGCGCCAGCACGTGGCGACGTCTACGTGATTCACTTCAGCCCGTTCGACCCGGCAGGCGCCCCAGGCGCGGTGACTCCGCTTTTCACCGGGTCTGCCGGCTCCAACTGCAATGGAATCGCGTGGGACACGAAGGACAAGACGGTCTACCAGACCTCGGCGGGCTCCAATATCTTCCATCTCACCGCGACCGGAGTCGCCGCCGTGCCGGCGACGATCCCGTCAGGCTGCACTACGCCGGTCGCCGGGATTGGGGTCGCAGGCGTGAGTCTCTTCGTCGCGTGTGCGGCGCCGACCGGCGGTCCATCAACGATCCGGCAGCTCGACAAGGCCAACGGCGCCCTCGTAAGGTCCTTGAGCATAACCCTCCCCGCAGGAGTGACGATGGTCGATCCCGCAGGGGTTCCGGACGATCCGGGGAGCTTTGGGCTCCAGGCCCCGCTGAGGGACGTCCTGTGGACGAAGGATGCCGTTGGCTCGAGTTCTAGCACGACCTTCGGTCGGCTGATCGGCCTCGAAGTGGCGGCTGGAACGAGCGGCCAGAACGCGGGAGCGCCGCTGCGGTTTCCGGCGGCGTGTGATCAGGTCACGGGCAGCGCGCCTGACGCAGACGGTGACGGCCTCCTCGACTGCTGGGAGAACGGCAGCTTCTGGAGTGACGGTCTTCCGGGGATCAGCGTCGACGGCGTCTACACCGCGAACCGGAGCGCCGCGTTCCGCGGCGTCACTCTCTGCGTGGATATGAACGGTACCGGCGCGTTCGATCCCGGTGAGTGCGCGAGCCCCAACCACAAGGACATCTTCGTCGAGGCCGACTTCATGCAGTTCCACAGGCCCGATCCGGTGGCGATCGCCAACGTGGCCACCGCGTTCGCCAACGCACCCGTCAGCAACCCGGACGGCACGACGGGCATCAGGCTCCACGTCCAGATCGACGATCAGCTCACGACCGACGGGACAGTGACCGGCCCCCCGCTCCACACCACGAATACGGCCCTCGTCCCCTGCACGCCGCTGCCCGCAGCCGGTGACGCGAACTACGACGCGCTCAAGGCCACGTGGTTCGGAACCGCAGCCGAACGGGCCGCTCCCAACGCGGCCCAGCGGCTCAGCACCAAGCGCTACGCGTACCACTACGCCCTCTTCGTGCACAACCAGACCGGCGGCACCTCCTCGGGCTGCGCCGAGATCCTGGGCAACGACCTCATGGTCTCGCTCGGGAGCTTCGCGCAGGTCCCGGTAGGCGGCCACAACGTGGGGACCACGGACCAGCAGAGCGGGACCTTCATGCACGAGCTGGGACACAATCTCAGCCTGCGCCACGGGGGCTTCGAGAACGTCAACTGCAAGCCCAACTACACGAGCCGGATGAACTACGCGTACCAGTTCAGCAGTCCAGTCAATCCGTTCCCGTTAGATTACTCCCGGCAAACGCTGCTCACGCTGAACGAGTCGAGCCTGGCCGAGTCCGCGGGCATCGGTGGCTACACCGGCAACATCGCGTTCGGACCGCCGGTCCCCAGCCCTACTCTGCTCAAGCCCAAAGTCGCCTCGGGCGCCGGCGCGTTGGCAGAACATCAAACTCAACTTCCGGGCCTCACTGGACTTCGCTGAAGGTGCCCACACCTTCGAGACGCCCGAAATCACCGCCGACGACGCCAGGTTCATCAGCGTCGACACCGATGGCGACGGCATCGTGGATTTCGACGACAACTGCCCTCTGACGCGCAATCCCAGTCAAAATGCCGACGCCTGCGCGGTCGTCATCAAGACCGTCCTGATTCCTCGAGAGACGGCGCGGCGTGAGGACTTCGATGACGACTTCAGGCCGTTCATCGTGGCGGTGATCTTCAGCAGCGCCACGCGCGACGCGACCATGCTCGATCCGGCCTCGATCCTTCTCACCGGCGCGTCCGCCCAGGGGTCGGGGATCTGGTCTCGTCACGTGTTCCAGTTCTTCGGACACTTCCTCTGCGGCAGATTCGACGTCAACCGCGACGGCCGGGCCGACCTCGTCTGCGTGTTCAAGGCCAGCGCGAAGTTGCTCCCGGTCGGCGTCTCCAACGTGGTGCTGGACGCCATGACTCTTGGCGGCGAAGGGGTCCGTGGTACAGACACGATCACCGTTCGGGCCGTGGACAGATACTAGGCGGCCAACATGAGGCGGCCAGAAGGAGGAACAACATGAAGGCCAAGAAGCTCACTCGCGTGCTGCTCGCGCTGGCGCTCATCGGCTCGTCCGCGGTCGTCGCCTATGCCGGTGGCGGCGGACAGGGCTCAGGGGTCTCGGTCCAGCTGTTGCATTGCTACGTTATCAACGGCGCCGATTCTCCTTACGTCCTCACGCTGACCGACCAGTTCGGCACCCATCAGCACGTGCAGCTCGGCAGGGCCAGGCTGCTGTGCACGCCGACGAGCGTGGACCCCTCGGGCGCGCCCCAGGCGACGGTGGAACACGGGCCCGTGCTCAATGGCAATTTTGATCCGTTCAGTGCCGACCATCTGAAGTGCTACGACGCCCCCCCGTTTCCCGCGGGGCCGAGGGCTGTCGTGACGCTCAACGATCCGTTCGGCGTGGAGACGATAGCGCTCCGTCCGGGATTCGACCGGCTGGCGGTCGTCTGCGCTCCAGCCATCAAGACGGTCGAACCCTAGGCTCGGTGACGCTCACTCGACGGAGCCTGATCCTCGGAGTCGCGGCGGCGCTGGGGTTCGATCCGACGGGGGTTGTGCGATCTTCCGTCGGGCGAGCCCACGCCGGCGCCGCAACCGCGTCGGCTCAGCTCGCGGCGGAGCCGGCAGCAGCGGCGCTTTCCAGATCGCAACTCGAGGATCTCGTGGCGTTCGCCGAGGTGCTGGTGGGGGACGGGCCTCTGTCGCCGGTCGAGCGCGAGTATCTCGTCGACCACATCGAGCGGCGCACAACGCAGGGCGGCGGATACTACCTCGATCTCTACCGGACGACCGCCGGCCTGCTCGACAGCCTCGCCGGGGCCAGATTCTCGAGCCTTGATCTCGCTCAGCGCGGCGCGCTGATCACCCGCCACCGGCTTTTCTCCTCGGCGGTGCGTCCCGAAGAGAATCTCGGCCCGTCCCCCAAGGAAACACGTGAGGTCCGGACGCGCGCGGTGCCCGATCTCATCGGCGGCTACTATGCCTCTCCGGCGGGCTGGGCGGTCGTCGGGTACGGCGCGTTCCCCGGAAGGTGCGGCGATCTCGCGCGCTACACGAGCCCTGAGCGCTAGCTCGCGGTAAGGGCTCGCCGTGGAGGCCGAGGTCGCCATCGTCGGCGCGGGTGCCGCGGGCGGGATTCTCGCGCTCGAGCTCGCGCGCCGCGGCATCCGCGTCGTCGTCCTCGAATCCGGTCCCCGGCACGACTTCGTCCGCCGTGCGGAGTATGTGCGGCGATACGTCAGAGGTGAGAGTCCCTGGGCGACTCCGCTGCCGGGGCTGGATCGCTACACCGTGGGCGGGCCCGTACCGTACCAATTGGGCGGGAGAAGGGCGCGCGGCGTCGGCGGGAGCACCCTGCACTGGGAAGGTTACGCACTCCGGCTCCACGCGAAGGACTTCCGGCTGAAGTCACTGTACGGGATCGCCGACGACTGGCCGATCTCGTACCAGGATCTCGAGGGCTACTATGCGGAAGCCGAGCGAATGCTCGGTGTCGCCGGGGCGGCCGACGAGCCGTGGGCCGCGCCGCGTAGCGCCCCGTTCCCACTCCCGCCCTTTTCCTTCAGCTACTCCGACGGCCTGTTCACGCGCGCCTGCCAGCCTCTCGGGATCGCACTTCATCACCTGCCGCAGGCACGCAACTCGGTGGCCTATGCGGGGCGACCGCGGTGCCGAGCCTGTGGGACCTGCCAGGTCTGCCCCACCGGAGCCAAGGCGAGCGTCGACCTGACCCACGTTCCGCAAGCGGAGGCGACCGGTTATGCGCAGGTCGTCACCGAGGCGACGGTGCTCAGGCTCGAGCTCGACCGCTCGGGCGGCGTGAGCGCGGCCGTGTACGCGAAGCCCGACAAGGTCCAGCACCGCCTCAACGCCCGGGTGTTCGTGCTCGCGGGCGGGGCGGTCGAGAACGCCCGGCTCCTCCTCCTCTCCGCCTCACGCGAATTCCCGGGCGGGCTCGCGAACCGGAGCGGGCTGGTGGGGAAGTTCTTCATGTCGCACCCGTCGATCGACGTCACCGGGCGCGCCCGCGAGAAAGTGTATCCGTATCGCATCGGGTTCTCGACCGCCATGTCCCGACAGTTCGCCATCGAGCGCGATCGGGCAACGCGCGGGGCCTTCCTCCTCGAGTTCCTGAACTCGGCGGGACCGACGCCGGAGCGGATCGCGGGCGCCAGCGGCCAATGGGGTGAGGCGCTGCGGACGCGTGTGCGGGAGGAGTTCGGGCACTGGCTCGGTATCCGCGTATACGCCGAACAGCTGCCCGACCGCATCAACGCGATCTCTCTCAACGCGAACGTCCGCGATTACTTCGGCAGCCCGGCGCCGCACATCCACTACCTCGTCGGCAAGTATGAGCGCCGATCGCTGGACGACGCCAGGGCGGTCGCGGAGAAGATCCTGATGGCCATGGGCCTGACCGACGTGCGATCCACCGGCCTCTCCTTCGCCGCGCACCAGATCGGAACTCACCGGATGGGCACCGACCCCGGAACCAGCGTCGTGGACGTGGCCCTCAAGGCCCACGACGTCCCCAACCTCTACCTGGTGGGGAGCGGGTGCTTCGTCACGGCCAGTGCTTCCCCGCCGACGCTCACCATCGCCGCGCTGGCCGTGCGAGCAGCCGAGCACATCGCGGCGCGGCTCCGGCCCGCGAGCCTGGGCGACTCCACGGCGCACCCGGCCGCGTGACCCGCATCATCCACGTCAAGGGCCACGACGCATCCGCGTGCTGAGCGGACGTGGCTCAACCGGCGAGTTCGGCGAGCAGCGTGCGAGCGCGGTCGGGTCCGTCGAGCGTCCCGAGCGCATCGAAGGTCGTCAGGGCGCGTTCCAGGAGCCCACGGGCGCCCGGCGAATCGCCGGCCGCCGTCTTGAGCGCCGCTTGGGCGACGAGTGTCTTCGCCAGCTCGTTCCGCGCGCCTGCCGTTTCCAGGATCTCGGCCGCGCGCGTGAGATGCGCGGCCGCGATCGTCGGGGCCTCGGGGCCGGCGCACTCGCCGAGCAGTCGTTCCGCCCAGCCCTCGAGATGGCGATAGCCGAGCTCGTGGCTCGCACTGCGCACGGTCTCGGCGACTGTACGCGCGCGCGCGCGCGCGCCGTGGCGCAGGTAGCTCTCGGCGAGATCAAGGCCGACGACCGAGCGCGTGTATGGGAGCTGTTGCCGATCCAGCCACGCCGCCACGCCCTCGAGCAGGGCGATCCCTTCCTCGGTCTTGCCCGCTTTGGCGAGACCGAATCCTTTGAGGGCCCGCGCCGTCGCAGCGTCGAAGGGGATCGGCGAGAGCGCCAGCGCCTGGTCGCAGTACCGCACGCCCGTCTCAGCGTCGCCCCTCAGGATGTGGGTCGAGCCCGTCCGCCACAGGCCGACGACCTTCAGCCTGAGGTCGTTGACCTCCTGCCCGTGCTCGAGGCCCCGGCGGCAATAGCCGAGGCTTCGCTCCCACTCGCCGATCGCGTTGCAGGCCATGCTGAGCCCCCACAGCGTTCGGCATGCCCACCAGATGTTGCCGCGCGCCGCGAAGAAGGCGAGCGCGCGCTCGCCGGTTTGAAGCGCTTCCTCAAGCTTTCCTGCCACGACATAGACGTGGGTGAGGCAACACTCCGCGAAGGCCCGCATGTCGTCGAGACCGACGAGGTCGGCGAGGGCGATCGCCTCGGTACAGTAGGCGATGGGGACCTCGGGCCGCGCTCCCGTGAGGCTGTGGAGGAAGCCCGTCCAGCATAGCCAGGCCGCCCGGCGCTGCGGATCGGCGTCCACCGTGAGGGCGCCAA
>WNGI01010880.1_pt1 | contig 11031 bp, 10 predicted proteins | sample 5400621 | NCBI WGS metagenome assembly WNGI01 (sample SAMN13153374, study PRJNA577476) | soil metagenome | isolation source: 20 cm soil or saprolite under Garry oak tree replicate 1 | place: USA:California | collected 2016-06-15 | reverse complement strand
TCAAACGTGATGAACGTGGTAAAGAGTAGCCAGGGATGGAGGATAAGATTGCCAATTGCCTCGCCGGGCGAACTGCCCAGGACTTCATAGCGATACCAGAAATTGTTGTGCTGGGTGCCTGGGTAGAAATGCGGGATAATGATACCAAAGGCGATAGAGCTCCATACGAGGCTACCAATCGTCAGTGCGATACCCAGCCTCGGAAGCTTGTACTTCCAGATCAGGAAAAGGCCCAGGATCGCAAGGGAAAAAGGAATATCTTCTTTGCACGAGGCTGCCAGGATGCAGGCCAGAATAAACCAGCCATAGCGCTTGTAGGTCAACGCCAGGATGGCATACAGCAAAAGAGGCGTGGCAAAGCTGATGGGATGAAAGTCAAAGATGTTGAGACCAAGCAGGGCCGGCGAAATGAGATAAACCGCGGCCATCAGCGGAGCAAGCAGAGGCCACTCTGGAATGTATTTGCGCGTCAGCAAAAACACTGGCAGGGCACCCGAAGCAAGTGCCAGCGTCTGAGAGATTAGCAGTAAGTGTGGGTTTGCACCGAAGGCGTAGAGTAATGAGAGTAGCAGGAGAATAGGTTCAAAATGCAGAGCAAGGCGTGTTGGAGGCCCATACCAATCCACGGCCTGGTTCGTGAATTGAAACCAACGACCATGGATAGTATTCCAGAGCACTTGGTCCATATTACCAAGGTCGAAGGCGGTTGCCTTAAATGTGTCGTAGCGCAGCATTGACTCCACGCTCATTACAATAGCATATATCAGTATTGCAATGAACAAAAGCCACCAGGCCGCTTGTTGCTGTCTACGCGCATCAAATGACTTTATCATCTAAAAATAATTCAATATCTCTTAAACTGGTTCTCCATCCTTCAGACTATGCGGTCAACCTTGGACCGGGCCACTCTGCCACTGCGGCAGGATGGAGATCATTTACACTACAATAATCGACATATAGATACCTACGCCGACGAGGATCATGAACGACCACACAATCACGAACTCAGGCCAGGTACCTGTGCGAAAGCGCCAGTGCGGATTCGGCGGGAACCCGAAGCGTTTACGATTTGGCCAGAGGAGCGGTACCCCGCCTTCTGTCATCGCATCGGCCGCGATATGCATGATACAACCAAATAAGACCGCGAAAAAGACTAAATGCGAGGCGCTTATAAATTGTGCCGGCAGCGTATATCCTCGTTGAGCCAGTAAATAGGTTATTAATTGTTCCAGGCCTAGCGCCATGAGCGATCCAATTGCCAGGCCCAGGAGGCTGTGAAACAGTGTGCGATGACCGGCAAGATGCTGTATCTCTTTGCTCACCCAGCCCAGTTTATGCCCAAGCGTGCTGCGCGCATTGTCTATATCCGGCAGCAACGCGCCGAAACCGACCATTGTGTAATAGATAGCTTTATTGACGATCAGCCCGAGGGTAATACCTGTCGCGCCCAGCAATGGGCTACCCGTTAAGTGTACCACACTGTCAAGAATAACTCCCGCGGTCAACCCAATCAGTAGATGGGATCTACCTTCCATCTGTTTTTGCTCTCCTCTAACATGGACATTTCTTCTTGTGCCATTTTAGGGAAATTTGTTCCAAATAGCAAGTAGTTAACCCAATGGGTATGTTTTTCTGATTCCTGACTTTAAGCAGCAAAGGGAGCTGTTGTTTAATCTGGCAGGCTTACCAGGATGACATCGTCCTCCACTTTGACGGGATACGTCAGGATATCCTGGCGGGCCGGGCCGCGAACTACTTTGCCAGTGCGCACATTAAACTGGGCACCGTGCCAGGGGCAGGTCAGAATATCGCCGTCCAGTTCACCCTCGTTCAGCGGGCCGCTGATATGGGTGCAGTTATCGGTAAAGGCACACACATCACCATTCACTCGTGCCAGGCAAATGGGTTCGCCATCAACCTCTACAGCCAACAGCGCTCCTTCTTCTAATTCATCAACCTTCGCTACTTTAATAAAATCAGTCATCATTGTCATCGTCGTTGTCGTGTGGTTTCTCAATGCCCGCAAGGGCGAGACTGCGGTGCAGCACACGCAAGCAGAGGAAAGCGCACTTTGTGCGTGCCGGACTGATGGGGATGCCCAGCGCATCCAGGATATCGTCTTTGCCAAGCTGGGCTACCTCCTCTACTGGTTTGCCCTCGATCATCTCTGAAAGCATAGAGGCTGAAGCCTGGCTGATGGCACAGCCACGTCCCTTGAAGCGCACCTCGGCGACACGGTCTCCCTCGATCAGGAGGTCGATGCCAAGCTGGTCTCCACACAAAGGGTTGGAATCTTCCGCGTGCGCATTGGCATTTGCTAGTTTCCCGTAGTTGCGCGGGTTGCGATAGTGATCCAGAATGTAATCACGATAATCCATTGACATGGGCTAATCCCTTTTTGGCTCGGTTTCTCCTACAGGCTAAAGATCTGGATGGCTTGCTGTAGGCCCTGTACCAGTATATCGATTTCTTCTTTTATAGTATAGACGTAAAAGCTGGCTCGTGCGGTTGCAGATAGGCCAAAACGCTCCATCAGCGGCTGCGCGCAGTGGTGACCGGCACGCACTGCTACCCCCACTTGCTGGTCGAGAATGGAGGCGAGATCATGTGGGTGAATATCTCCCAATGTGAAGGAGATTACGCCGCCGCGCCTGGCAGCTTCTGGTCCATAGATGGTCAGCCCTGGTACGGACTGTAGCTGCTCCATGGCATAGTGAGTAAGTTCTTGCTCATGCTGGAGAACGTTCTCCATGCCCAACGCCTTGAGATAGTCGACCGCTGCCCCAAGCCCAATTGCTTCTGCGATGGCAGGTGTACCTGCTTCAAATTTCCAGGGTAGATCATTCCAGGTGGATTGTCGCAAGCCAACGGTGCGAATCATATCGCCTCCGCCCATAAAGGGGGGCATTGCTTCCAACAGGTCGCGCTTCCCATAGAGGACACCGATGCCTGTTGGACCGAGCATCTTGTGGGAGCTGAAACAGAGAAAATCGATATCGAGCGCCTGGACATCCACCGGCAGGTGGGGAACGCTCTGTGCTGCGTCAAGCAGGACGGTCGCTCCCACTGCATGGGCCTGCGCGATCATTTCCTGGGCTGGATTGATGGTGCCCAGCACGTTGGACACGTGGGCGAAGGCTACCAGCTTCGGGTGTTGCCGCAGTAGCTCTTCATAAATATCGAGCCGTAGGAGGCCATCGTCGGTGACCGGTACAAACTCTAGTCGCGCGCCGGTGCGTTGGGCGAGCAGTTGCCAGGGAACGAGATTGCTGTGGTGCTCCATCTCTGTTAGCACGATCAGATCACCTTTGGCAATGTTTGCACCGCCCCAACTGATGGCCACCAGGTTGATGCTCTCAGTTGTATTCCGCGTGAAGATGACCTGTTTGCCGTGACGAGCATTGATAAAGTGCGCTACTTTCACGCGCGCCTTCTCCATGGCTGCCGTGGCTTCTTCGCTGATTTCGTAGACTCCCCGGTGGACGTTCGCGTGGTAGGTCTCGTAGTATACGTTCATGGTATCGATGACTGCGCGAGGTTTTTGCGAGCTTGCTGCACTGTCAAGGTAGACCAGCGGCTTTCCGTGTACCTTGCGAGTAAGGATTGGGAAGTCTTTGCGTATTTCTCCGGCGGTGCGATAGTTTGTGCTCTCGTTTGTTGCCTTGTCCGACGTTATCATAATGGCTACCTGGTTTCTTTTATCTTTTATTTGACTCCCATGACGACAGCCAAAAGCTGTCGTCATGGGAGTCAAATACTAATACTCGGTTAGCTTGATTTCTTCTTCGGGTTTGGTACCATCGAGGTTGATGGCATGTTCATCAACGCCTTCGATCTCCCAGCGCTCCTGGGCGTCGACCCAGGTGTCGGCTTCGAGGTCGTCTGTGCCACTCATGCGACGTACGATACTGCGCCGTAGACGCGAGCGCAGGTTCTCCAGGGGCACGCGTTGCAGCACGGGCTCGAAGAAACCCTGTACGATGATGCGCTCGGCCTCTTCTCGACGAATGCCGCGTACCATCAGGTAGAAGAGCTGTTCCTCGTCGATCTGACCGGTAGTTGCGCCATGGCTGGCGCTCACCTCGTTGGCCCCGATCTCCAGGCTGGGAATTGATTCGGCGCGGCACTCCTTGCTGAGCAGCAGCGTGTGGTCCGAAAGGAAGGATGCTGTCTGCTGGGCCTTGGGCTGGACACGAATCATGCCTTCAAACTCGACGCGCGATTGGCCCGCCAGTACACCTTTCACCAGCGTCTCGGCATTTGTCGCGAGAGCTGCGTGGTCCGAAAGGGTATTCATGGTGAGGCGCTGATCGTGATCCGTGAAGAATACACCGACCAGTTCGGCGACGCTGCCATTACCGCCCATGGTCGCGCCAATGTTCGCAAGCGTCACCTTACTGCCAAGATCAGCCATCACCCAGGTAACGCTGGCGTCCTTCTCGTGAACAGCGTTCTTGTTGGTGACGTTCCAGACGTTCAAGCCCAGGTCCTGCATGTTGCTGAACTCAACACGAGCCTCGTTCTTCGCGAAGATCTCGACGACATCGTTCAAGATCGAGGGTTGCTCATCCTCAAAGGCCGAGTTGTATTCGGCGACAAAACGCACACTGCTCTGCTCATCGGCAACGATCAGTGTATGCACAAAGTTGGCCGAAGCAGGCGAATCAATCCAGATCTGCGAGAGGATCGGTTGCTCGATCTCCACGCCCTTTGGAATGTAGAGGAAGATGCCGCCACTCCAGAAGGCCGCGTGGAGGGAAGTGTACTTATTGCTCTCAACTGGCACGCACTTCGTCATAAAGTACTGCTGCACCAGTTCTGGATATTCACGAACGGCGGTATCCAGGTCCGTCAGGATGACGCCCTGGCGCTTCAGCTCATCGTCAAGTTCGACATGTACGACCGAGGCATTGCGCTGCACTACGTGTCCCGCACGCTCATTGACGAGGGCATCCTGCAAGGATTGCTGGATGACGGCTGGAAGTGTGCCGCTGCCGTCGGCCGGGATATAGGGGCTGACTTCCTGGTATTTGAAATTTGCCATGGCCCGAAATGTGCCCAGGTCGCCGCGGCGTCCGAGCGGCGCCGCAGTGCTCTCAAAGACATCCCAGGCATGGAGGCGCTTTTGGAGCATCCATGCGGGCTCTCCCTTTTGACGCGACAGCTCTTCCACCGCGCCACGGGACAGCCCCCGAGCTAAGGTGTTAGCCATTGACGCTCACCTCGTTCTCTTCTTCGGCTGGTCTGAGCCACTCATAGCCCTTTGCCTCCAGCTCAAACGCCAGTTCTTTCCCACCCGACTTGACGACGCGCCCATTGAACATGACGTGCACATAGTCGGGAGTGATGTAGTTCAAGATGCGCTGGTAGTGGGTGATGAGCAGGATGCCCAGGTTTGGCCCGGTCAGGGCGTTCACGCTCTCCGACACGATCTTGAGGGCGTCGATATCCAGGCCTGAATCGGTTTCGTCCATCAGCGCGATTTCTGGCTCGAGCAGGGCCATCTGGAGAATCTCGGCGCGCTTTTTCTCGCCGCCGGAGAAGCCATCGTTAATAGAGCGGTTGATAAAGCTGTTATCTACTTTGAGCAGGCGCATCTTCTCCTGGAGCAGATTACGGAACTCTCTGGGAGGTATGCTCTTGCGTTTGGCCATCTTGCCGCTGGGATTGTCACCCTCTTCGAGGGGTTTGTTCCCTTCGCGCACAGCCTCCAGCGAGCGGCGCAGGAAGTTCGCTACGCTCACGCCAGGGATAGACATAGGGTATTGGAAGGCCAGAAAGAGGCGCATGCGAGCGCGGCGATCGGGAGAATATTCCAGGATGTTCTCTCCCTTAAACCAGATTTCTCCCTCGGTTACTTCATATTTTGGGTTGCCCATAATAACATTGGCGAGGGTACTTTTTCCAGAGCCATTGGGTCCCATCAATGCATGAACTTCACCCTGTTTCACCACCAGGTCAACACCACGTAAGATTGCTTTACCTTCAATATTCGCATGAAGGTTTTTTATAATTAGTTCTGATCCCATTTAAGAAACATGACCTCCTTAAGATAAGGGGCGAACCTGACAAGGTTCGCTATTTTTATGGTAGGTGAACCCGAGGTTCGACTCTACCTAAGTAATGGCAATGCGCCTTGCCGGCGACGCCAATGACGCTGACGCGTTTAGTTTCGCTCAGGCGAGGCAAAAGGCATTGCTCTAATATCTGAAAGGGCAATAAAGTGGCTGGCTGGTGGCGCTGCCGCTCCTGCCCGCTCTAGTTCGGGCGAACCCGTGACCAGGTCTGCTAATGTCATACTATCGAGTGTGCGAGCAACAACGTCACGCAATATTGCCCAGAGAGACCTGGTTTTGCACGAGTCGAGGAAGCCACATATTTGTGTCATCTCGCCCTCGGTGGCGCAGATCATCGGTGCGATAGGTCCTTCGAGGACGCGTACAATCTCACCCATTGAGATCTTTTCGGGGCTACGGCTGAGGCGATAGCCGCCATGCGCGCCGCGCGTGCTGATAACGAGGGGAGGATTAGACTCGCGTAACATCTTCACCAGCTGCTCCAGGTATGCCAGTGGCAGTAATTCAGCCTGGGAAATATCGGTGAGGGAGCGGGGGTGTTCACCATAGTGCTTGGCAAGATCGACCATAATCCGCACGCCATATTCGCCTTTTGTCGATATACCTAAATTCATGAACCTTGCCTCTCCCTTCTTTCTTGTTCGCCATGTTGCAAGGTGAGTGATGTATCACTTCTGAAAAGCCAATTCGAGCGGTCCTATTAATCCGACTAATTCACTAGGATATATTTTAGCATCTTTATGTTGAGAGCGCAACTGCTGCAATGCGACAGAATTTTGATGAAATCTGTCCGAAATTGCGACACAAATTTTTTGGTGGAGTGGTAGGATTGGAGTTGGCAGCTCGCGAGCTGCCAACTCCAATCCTACCACTCCACATATGATTGCTGTGCTAGACTATTCTTTATGAGGGCGGAAGAAGAGGTGGGTTGCTCATTCCCATTCTTTGTTTATAATGCTAAACGAGCGCTTTCTGAAAAAATCTTGCGAGAAGTGGAGGCAGAAATGCATATTTTCCAATATCACCCGGACATTTTGACGCGGTACCCGCAGCTCGTTGGCGGAGCTATCCTGGCACAGAATGTGACGAACGGCCCAACCCCAGCACGTTTGCAGGCTCTCTACCAGGCCGAACAGCAGCGGGTCCTGCAACGCATTGGCAGCACTCCCCTGAGCCAGATCGAGTCCTTGGCGGCCTGGCGGCGTGCTTTGCGTGGTTTTGGGGTGGATCCGACTCAATACCGTAGCGCCTCTGAAGCCCTTTTGCGCCGCTTGACCAAAAAAGGGAATATTCCGAGCATCAATCTGCTGGTCGATCTCGGCAATCTCGTGAGCATCCGCTATGGGTTGCCTGTGGCGGTGTTTGAGAGGCGTGCCTTGCAGGGGACGGTGACGGTGCATTTTGCCGATGGATCAGAACGCTACAGCGAGCTGGGCGCAAGCGATGATGATCACCCGGAACCAGGCGAGGTGGTGTTCTCTGATGAAACCAGGCTGGTGATCGCACGCCGCTGGTGCTGGCGACAAAGCGAACCAAGCGCTGCTGTCGCGCAGACGCGAGAGTGCCTCATGACGATCGAAGCGCACCATGCCACGGGCCGCCAGGACATCGAGGCCGCACTGCGCGACCTGCTTGCTTTGCTGAAGGAATATGCCGGGGGAACCTTTACCTCGGCCATCCTGGATGCACACCATCCAGCATTGATTTGCTCACTCGGGGATTGAGAAGCGGTCTTCCTGCTTGCAGTGATCCCCGTTTCTTTCGGTCAGTCTATCACACGATGTTCTTGCAGTTCTAGATGTGTCCCTTTTGGAGTCTGTTTGTTTCTTTTGGAAGTTGGTCTTTTTATCTGGCTTCTCTTCGAAAAGAAGATGGCAACTACTTGGTGGGGATTGCAAATGCTGATAAACTATAGGTATGAAGGCAAAAGCTGGCGAAAGATAGTCATGCTTAAAAAATCAAGGGGAGGAAAGAGATATGCCACGAGATCCACGAAAACACCAGAAAGCGCTCATGAAAAAGAGAAGCAAACAAAAAGCCGCGGCACAACACAAGTCACATCAACAGGCGCTCACGTCATTATCCCCGCAGTCCATTATTCGCCGGCGGCAACCTGATGGTGATATCTGTTTTGCTACCTACCTTGTTGATAAGTACTGCCTGGGGGTCAAAGATACGTTTGGCAACGCGGGTTTTTCCCTTGCTCGTTATCAGAACGAAGTTCGTAACAAAATTTTCCGCGAGTTGAAGCCACAGGAGTGTCCAATCGAATTGGCACACCAGATGATTTATCAATCTATTGATTATGCTGCACAGTTTGGCTTCCAGCCTGAAAAAGATTTTGCGTATACGCAATTTTTGCTGGCACCACGCGGTGAACTGGAGGAACCCTATCAGTTGACGTTTGGCAAGGATGGGAAGCCCTTTTTTATTGCGGGACCACATGATAATGTGGCACGTATCCTCCGGCAACTGGAGAAGACTGCGGGTCCAGGTAATTATCATTATCTGGCGCCTCTCGATGTCATGTAATATTGGTTTGAGAGAGCAAGTGTGTGGGAGGAGGAAGGCGCACAACACAAGTCCCAGGACGACCGCAAGGGATCGTCCCTACTATATGACGGATCAGCCCACTAAGCCCGTGGAGACGAAGTGCTGAGCTTGTCCCAGTCCTGGGGTGATGCGGGCAACCCTTCGCCCTATCCTTAAGTGTGCATGGGCGACGCAAGCGTTCCCTCCCCCTTCCGCACCTCTCCCGCTTTCACGGGTAGGTTTTTTGAAACGCATCGGTCGCCAGAGGCTGTCATCCTGAGCGCAGCGAAGGATCTGCGTTGTACCCGGCGAGAGATCCTTCGCTGCGCTCAGGATGACATATCGCACGTGTGATGGCAAGCAACATGATGGTTGTACTCGGCGAGAGATCCTTCGCTGCGCTCAGGATGACACCTCGCCCCTCGCTGGTTCCTTTCCTAAAAAACCTCCCCCTGAAAGCACCTCTCCCGCCCCTACAGTTCTGGTTCTTCTCTTCTCCTCAAAATATCTAACCGCTCTCGCCTCTACCTGTACGATTCTTCCCTTCCCCTCAGAGTATCTACCTGTGTAAGTATCCGCAAACCGTGCCTGTGAATTATCAGGTTCCGGGCATCTGTATGGAGAGAGATATGCGATGGCATAACAAAAATAGAACTAGAACATATCTGAAATAGAACTACTTATGTTAGAGTAAATTCAAGATAGCCTGAACAAAACAGGATGGAGGTGCAACTCATCATGGTGTTACTGTACTTCATCGCGCTGTGCTGGCAGATATATGGTGACTAGGAATATTTTCTCCATCATCGTGAAATGCTGGCATGACTCGCAGACCGATACGACTCGTTTGCAGGTAGTGCGAACTGACACGGCCGAAGAAGTACGCCTGGATAACAGTAGTTTTCTTTTGCGGATTTCAGAGGACGAGGCAGCATTGGTAGAACGTTGTTTTATTCGGCACGTTGCGAGCGGACGTGAAGTCTATGTGCAGAGCGGTCCTGGATTGCGAACTTTCATCCAATCTTGCCTGCTTACTGACCAGTGACGCTTCTAGTCCGGGTGAGCATTTATCCTGCGCATGGTTATTACCATAGCGAAGGAGGGATCAATGAGAAGCGGGCTGGCGATTGCATCCGTAACTGCCGTATTGAAAAACCTGCTAGATAATGAGCTGATTCAACTGTCTGCCACAGCCAGTATGGGTGATGTATCTATCACCGTACAGCCCCCAGATCGCATTCCTACCGGCGCGGAGGAACGCACTCAACTCAATCTCTGGTTGTACCTGCTAACGCCGAACTCCGGCTGGCGTCGTAGCGGCACGTTCTCTACGCAAGCGGATCTCCTGGAAAATCCACCCCTGGCGCTGGACCTGCACTACTTGTTGACGGCCTATGGAGAGCGAGATTTTCAGGCTGAGATCTTACTGGGCCATGCAATCCAACTGCTGCATGAAACACCCATCCTGACCCGAGAGACCATTCGCATAGCTCTGGCATCTGGCTCATCAAGCAGAGCCAGCGGAACAGTGCTTCCGCTGCTATCCGCTTCCAACCTTGCCGATCAACTGGAACAAATAAAAATTAGCCCGGAATTTCTCAGTATGGAAGAGATGTCAAAGCTGTGGTCGACACTGCAAACGCGATCCCGGTTATCGGTAACATACCAGGCATCAATGGTATTGATTGAAGACCGCCGCGTCAATACAGCGACGGAAGATGATGCATCAAAGGCGATGATTTCGTGAACGCTATAGCAACCAACAACTGGGATGAAGCGAACCAGCGCTACCTTGCGGCAGCGCTAGCCACCGTGCGGAACGCATTAGAGAGACATATTGCCCGCCTGCGTGGCGCTGCGGAGGTGGAGGTGGAGGAACAGCAGACACTACAGCAATCGCTGGACGAGTCGGCATCCGCTATGCCCGCGCCCTCCGCTTTAGCGAAGCTCTGCGTGGCCTTTGATCTCTCGCCATTCGAGCGCGACGTGTTGCTATTATGCGCAGGCATGGAGTTAGATGGCAGCTTTGCAGCATTATGCGCGGCAGCGCAGGGGCGCTCGTGGGACGAAGGGAATGGAGCCACAGGTAGGTGTACAGGGACTCCCTACCCAACGTTTAGCCTCGCGTTGGCAGCTCTACCAGGTGGGCATTGGGACGCCCTCACACCCTCCGCGCCACTGCGGCACTGGCGGCTCATTGTTGTTGGAACGGGCAATGCGCTTACCCTTTGTCCGCTGCGGATTGACGAACGTGTGCTGCACTATCTTGCTGGCGCGTCACATCTTGATGAGCGCCTGGCCGGTAATATCACGCCGCTGGTTGCTGTTGACGATCTAGTGCCCTCCCAGCGCGTACTGGCAGAGCGTCTCGCGGCGGCATGGTCACCATTGGCGGGCACATCCAGGCGCACCTTCTTGCCGA
>WNGI01005965.1_pt1 | contig 11032 bp, 8 predicted proteins | sample 5400621 | NCBI WGS metagenome assembly WNGI01 (sample SAMN13153374, study PRJNA577476) | soil metagenome | isolation source: 20 cm soil or saprolite under Garry oak tree replicate 1 | place: USA:California | collected 2016-06-15 | reverse complement strand
CTCGAGGTGTTCGGCCGCCTCGGAAAAGAGCTGGGGGTCATCTGACCGCAGTGGAGATCGCGCCCGTCTCCGACGGGCGCGGTCTCGATCGCTTCATCGCCTTCCCGTACGACCACTATCGTGATGATCCGTTGTGGGTGCCGCAGCTGCGCCGCGACGTGCATACCCTGCTCTCTCCCGCGAAGAATCCATTCTTCCAGCACGCCGAGGCGCAGTACTGGACCGCCAGACGGTCGGACGGTCAGCTGGTCGGACGGATTGGCGCGATCAAGAATGACATGCACAACCGAGAGCATCACGATCGCGTCGGATTCTATGGGTTCTTCGAGTCGATCAACGATCAAACCGTCGCCAACGCACTGTGGGATACCGCGGGCGCGTGGCTCAAGCAGCGAGGCTTCGACACGATGCGGGGGCCGATGAGCCCGTCGGTCAACGACGAATGCGGTCTCCTGATCGCGAACAACGGCACGCCGCCGTCGCTGATGATGCCCTACAACTTTCCCTACTACGAGCAGCTCCACGAACGGTACGGCTTCAGGAAAGCCAAAGACCTGCTTGCCTACAACGGCGGCGGCGCTCAGTCCGCCCCGGAGCGCTTTCTGCGGATCGGCCGGCGCGCGCTGGAGCGCAACGGCATCACGCTCCGCACGCTCAACATGAAGCGGTTCGACGCCGAGGTAGAGCTCATTAAGAAGCTCTACAACAGTGCGTGGGAGAAAAACTGGGGCTTTGTGCCGTTGACCGACGCAGAGATCGATCATCTCGCCAAGCAACTCAAGCCAATCGTCCAACCGGACCTCGTCATTTTCGCCGAGCGTGGCAGCGATGTCGTCGGATTCGCGGTGAGTCTCCCAGATTTCAATCTCGCCCTCTTGCATAACCGCTCGGGCAGGATGTTTCCGGGCATTCTCAAAGTGCTGTGGCACGCGCGCAAGATTCACCGCGCCCGCGTCATGCTGCTCGGTGTAATTCCGGAGTTTCGCGGCCGTGCTATCGACGCGGTGCTGTACCACCGCACGTGGGAAAACTCCGTCAAGCATGGAATGCCGAGCGGCGAGGCCGGCTGGATCCTCGAGGACAACGCCCTGATGAACAAGGCCGCCACCGAGCTCGGCTTCCGCGTTTCCAAGACCTACCGGGTCTACGACAAGCCGTTGTGAACGTCTTTGTGACCGGAGGCACCGGCTTCGTCGGTGCTCACCTGGTCAAGGCGCTTCGCGCGCGGGGTGATTCCGTCACGGCGCTGGTGCGGCGTCCTGCGCTCGCCGCACACCTGGGATGGGGCCCCGAGGTCCGGCTCGTGCGCGGGGATCTCGACGATGAGAACGCGCTCCGGGATGGCTGCACCGGTGCCGAGGTTGTGTTTCATGTCGCCGGAAAAATCGTGGCGCGCTCAGCCGCCGAGTTCATGGCGACAAATCGCGACGGCACGGCCAACGTGCTGGAAGCGGCGCGGGACGCCGGCGTGCGACGCTTCGTCCACACCTCATCCCTGGCGGTTGCGGGTCCGACGACGCCCGGCCACCCGATCGACGAAGCGCGGCCTCCGGCTCCCGTCACGGATTACGGACGCTCGAAGCTCGCGGCCGAGATCCTCGTGCGGGCGATGCCAATGGAGTGGACGATCGTGCGGCCCCCGGTGGTGTATGGGGAGTGGGACCGCGGCACGCTCACTGTTTTCCGGCTCGCCCGGCGTGGCCTCGTCCCGGTCTTTGGTGACGGATCGCAGGAATTATCGGTCATTCATGCCGATGATCTCGCGCAGGCGTTGATTGCGGTGGCGGTGTCGAAGGCGACGGCGGGACACGTCTACTTCGCAACACATCCGGAACCGATCACGAGCCGCGCGTTCGTACGCCGTATCGGGCAAGCGGTGGGTACCACGCCGCGCATCATTCCGATGCCCCCGCTCGTCGTGCGTGGCGTGCTCTGGGTGACGGGCACCCTTGCGCATCTGGCCGGCCGCCCCACTTTGCTGTCGGCCGACAAGGGCAACGAATACCTCGCCCCAGCGTGGACCTGCCTGGGTGATGCCCTGACGCGCGACACCGGCTGGCGCGCCGAGATCGAGCTCGAAACCGGACTGCGGCGCGCCGCGAATTGGTATCGGGAGGTGGGATGGCTGTAGGCAGCCGGGCCTGGAAATGGAGTGGGACCGACGGGTTATGGCGGGGCTATACCGCCCTCGACCTCGCGACCGGCGCCTACATCGCGATCGCGACGGGCGCCGTTTTACTCGCCTTCGGTGGAGAAGGGATCCGCGGCTGGCCGTGGGTCCTGACCGCCCACGCCCTGATTGGCGCGCTGGTGCTGCTCGCCCCGCGCGCCCGCAATTCCGGCCCGCTCGGCCGGTTCCTGGCCGACTGGTATCCGATGCTCCTGCTCCCCGCCCTGTACGGAGAAATCGGCGTGCTCACACTCAGCGCCGGATTTCAGAACGATCTCCTCATCCAGCGGCTGGAGACGTGGGTCTTCGGCTCGCAGATCTCCTATCGATGGATTCGGGAGTCGCCGAATGTCGTCTTCTCGTGGGTGCTGCATGCGTGCTATCTCGCGTATTACCCGATTCTGTACGCCGCGCCGTTTGCGCTTTGGATGGCAGGCCGGCGCGACGCCTCGCGGCACACGATCTTCGGCATCATGGCGACCTTCTACCTGTGCTACGTCGCCTTCCTCTTCTTCCCCGTCGCGGGACCGCGCTATGCGTTCGACGGCGCGCACAATGCCGCTACCAGTGTAGGCCCGGCGCGCTTTGCAGCGTGGCTGCTCGATCGAGGGGATTCGTGGGGCGCGGCGTTCCCCTCGTCGCACGTCGCCGCTTCGGTCGTCGCGACGGGGATGGCGCTGCGGTATTGGCGCACGTTGGGGCTCGTCCTGCTGCCCTTCACGGCCGGCCTGATCCTGGCGGTGGTGTACGGACAATTCCACTACGCCGTGGACGCACTCGCCGGGTTGATCCTCGCGGCCCTGATGCTCGGCGTCATGCAGACCGCCGAAGCGACCGAGCCGCAGCGCGTGCGCGTTGCGGACTACGGAGTGGAGTCCGGCAGCAGCGTCTAGTGCTCCATGTGCATGTGGGCCATCGGCACGGTGACCGCCTGCCTCCCGACCGGCCCCATGAAGTGACGCAGGTCCTGCTGATACAGTGAGTCGGTCTGATTGGTGGCCGGCCAGACCGCTTTGCGATCCGGCATGAACAATCCCCCCACCACACCCATCCCGCCGTCGGGAATCGGATGACCGGTGGGATTGTCGTACATCACCCGCACGCGATATCGGTGGTCGGGCGTGATGCGCAGGCCGATACCCGTCAGGCCGTAGAGTTTGGCCAACGGCACCGCGCTCGGTTCCCCGGGGGGCGCCGGAGCGGGTTCACCGTGCCATAGCCGCTTCCCCGTCGTCGCGTCCCAGAACTCGATCGTCCGGCCATACTCGTGCATGTGCCCGCCGATGACGATGAGCTTCCCTGTCACCGCGGGACTTCCTTCATATGACCGCTCGCTGCGTCCCGGGGGCAGATCGAACGATTTGTCCCCGACCGGAAACCCGACATCCAGCTGCCACGGAATCACGGAGAAAAACGGCCACGGCCGATGATCCGGCACGTAGCTCACCAAGAGCCGGACGCGTACGCCGCGGTAACTCACCATGGTCGGATTGTGAATCATCGCGTTCGCCAGGATGCGCTCGCCGGCCCGCATCGGCGCGCCAAACAACATCCAGGGAAAGCGGATTTCGCCCGTCTCGCGACCCGATGCGAGAATGCGCCGCGAAATAGGAAGGAACAGCTCACGCTCGGCCGGGTCCATGACGTTCATGTGATGCAAAAAGTCGTTGGACAGCCGACGCCCGCGTTCATCGACGACCTCGGCGTGCAGGGCGTAAATCGAGCCGTTTACCGGAAACTCCCCCACCGACGCCGCCTGATCCACAGCGGTCCCGGCGGGCAGGTCCACGGCCGGCAACTCCAGTGTGAGCTCGTCGCGCTCCGGGTTTTTCGTGATCGTCGTCCGCTCGAGCCCGCTCCAGTCGTCGGGCGGCGCCGGTGGTCGCAGAGTATCGGCGCTCGCCGCGTAAGCAGAAACGGCCAAGCGAAGCGCGGCTACGACCACGACCATACGTGGAGGCATCGGGAGTCCCCTCACCGGACTAGCGGTTCCGTTGCAGCAGCGATTTTGGAAAAAGGAACGCCGTCGAGAACGACACCCGACGGGACGGGGACGTCGAGGCGCTCCAATATCGTCGGCATGAGATCTACTGTACGCAGCGGAGCGTCCGGAAGAGCCACACTGGCCGCGATCGGGACCTCCATATGTTCCGCAATGATACTGCCGTGGCCGGCCCTGTGTTCGGGGATTTCCCAGGGACCCCGGAAATCGACGCCCGGCATTGCTGCCAACGCGAGATCGCCGGCCCGGGATGTCTGGAACAGCTGCAGCAACTGGCGGGGGGCGTCGGGCGTGTCGGTCTCCCTCGTGCGCGCGAGCAGATCGCGGTCATCGAGCTCCAAGTCCCCGCCGAGTCCCAGTGGATCGCCACTGTCGGGTTGATAGCGAATTACGCCATGTGCCTCAGTTAACCGCGCCCGCCCCTGTTGGGTTCGGACTACCACTCCACCAGCGTCGGCTCGGCAGGCGGCGAGCCGAACGGCCGGCAGGGCGAGCAGGCGCTCGAGGAGCGAGGCCGGGATTGTCGACTCCGTGAGCGGCTGTGCCCGACCGGAACGGGGATCGAAATACAGCTGCACACTCGCATTCCCCGACACCATCGTGGCGACGCGAGCCTTCCGGCGCCAAACATGGACCGGGTGCCGCAGGGTGCGGACGCCGTCACCCTCGAGCAGCACCGCCGGGTCGGCGTGCTCGCGCATGGTCGTCATCCCGTGATCGGAGAGCACAAAGAACGCGGGGAGGTCGCCCTGCCTGCCTACGCGCGCCACAAAGGCGCCCAGCGCACGGTCGACCAACCGATAGCTCTCGAGTACCGCCGGATGGAACGGATCCTTGAGGTGCGAGATGCCGTCGACCCCGGGGAACACAACAAAGAGGAAGCGCCACGGTTCGGCGGCAGCATCGAGCCACGCTCGCGCGACCGCCCGGTCGAGCACCGGATAAGTCGCGACGTAATGCGCTGCCGCTCCGAGCGCGGCGCGGCGGAACGTCAGGCGGTTAGCGCCGGGACGGAGTCCGCGGGTGAGCGGCGTACAGATCGCGATGCTCTCCGGGACCAGATCGAACAGGGATGGAGCTGGCGCGATATCGCGGTTCAGCCAGCCGCCCTGCACGCCGCAGTAGCTGCGCGCGGCCAGCCATTGCTCGCGCCATCCGCCCGCGGCACGGCGCCGATCGAGCCAGCGAATGCCGGGAATGCCGACGCTCCCGGGATAGCGGCCGAACAGGAACGGGATGTACGCGACGCCGGTGGTCGAAGGAAAGACCGTCGTGCCGGTGGTAAACCCGCCCCGCTCGATGACCCAGCGAGAAAGATTCGGGAGGTCACCGCGCTCGAGCAGCTCCCGCAGCACATCGACGCGGGCGCCGTCAATGAGTACCAGGACCGCTCTGCGCGAATTCATGAGCTCGGAAAATCTATGACAAAAAAAGCGACCCCGGCACCCGCCGGGGCCGCCAATTTTCTACTCGGGCAATCCCTACTCAACCTTGATCGCGATCTTCATGCCGAGCGCGAGGTGCGGGGTGCAATAGCCCTTGTACGTCCCCTTCGGCGCGTTGGCGAAGGAGACTTCGTACGTCGCGTTCGGGTCGGTCAGGAACGGCGCCGCCATATTGTCGACGGTGTTCGTCATGCCGGCCTGGAGGGCCGCTGCGCCACCCGCGGGGACTGAATCGGACCAAAACGTGATGTTGTGCGGTCCACCCGACACGTTGGTGAAGCGCACGGTGGCACCGACCGGAATCGTGATCGTATTCGGCTCGAACGCGGCGCGGGTGCTGCCGTTACCGGTCATCTTCACATCGACGACTGGACCGGCCGGCGCCGCGGCTGCGGGCGCTGCCGGGGGCGCGCTCTGGGTTTGGTTCTGGTCGCCACTCTTGCCACAGGCGACTGCGCCGATGGCGACGACGGTCGTGAGCAAAGCGAAGCGCATTGCGGGACTCCTCCGGGGAGCTGGGGGCTGGGGGCTGGGAACTGGGGACTCGTGTCATTGCGATGTCACTTGTGAACTGTTTCACAATAGCGGTGAATATAGAAGCGGGACCAAAAAACGGGAGCCCTCCAAAAAGCCGGGGCATTTCCTCCATTGCGTTCCCAGTCGTAACTCCAATATTGGGGCGCCTTTTTCGGCACTTCACTTCATTGGAGGATTACCGTGCAAAGAACGTTCGCAATGCTTGTCGTGCTGTCGGTGCTCGCCACGGGTGCGCGGGCGCAAAGCTGGCGTACGGAGTTCGGCATCCAGAGCGGCTACACGCGCATCAAGCCTGCCGGCACGGGGGCCTCGGATCACATCGATGTCTTTGGCATCCCCGGATTCAACGTGGGCGGGGTCGTTCCCGCCGGCCCGTCGCTGTTTGCCGTCCTGCCGTGGAAGAACAAGATCGCGGTCGAGACGTCGCTGAGCGCGCGGCAAGGCAATGACGGCCTGCTTGGCGATGCGACGTCGTTGAGTCTCGGCGTTCGCGGAGACTATGCGATCACGCCGAAGCTCTATGGCGCGGCCGGCGGCCTGCTGAACTGGATCGAGACCGGCGGGCAGCACGAAACTCAGCTCGGTGTCAGTGCAGCACTCGGCTACCGTTTCGGTTTTGTGCGCGGCCTGCGCGGGCGGGTCGAAGCCAACGTCGCGTTTCTTGGCAAGTCGAACCTGCTCTCACCGGTCGATATCTACTCCGTTCAATTCGGCGTCTCGAAGCAGCTGGGGTCGGGGGCGGCCGCGCGCGGTCGTACCGCCGCGCCCGCGCGCGCGTCGAACCGCGCCTGGCAGCCGGCGTTCGGTGTCCAGGGCGGGTACACGCGCGCGCACACCGTGGGTGGCGGTAACGATCTGACGGCGTTGTCGATACCTGGCATCGGTGGCGCGGTTAGCGTTCTCGGGACGCCGGCGGGACCACCGGTCCTGTTCGCACTTCTTCCGATCGGCCGCAAAATCGCGATCGAGCCCGGACTCGATGCCTCCCGCATCCAGTTGTCCGGGACGACGGTGTTTGGCGGAAACCTCTCCGCGCGGTTGAACTACGCGGTCTCTGGTGGCTGGTATGCCGCCGCGGGCGGAAACCTGTTGTACATCAAGGTGACCGGCAACGGCGGCGAGAGTATAACGGGAATGAACCTCGCCTGGGGCTATCGCTTCCCGTTCACGAGCGGTCTCGGTGGCCGCTTCGAGATCGGGTACACGATGATGCGGAAAAACACCAATGTCGGGTTGGCGCCGACGAACACGCTCGCGCTCCAATTCGGCGCGACGATGCCGTTGCGGTAACCAGCATCTGTGTGTCACAGGCACGGCCCCCGGCAACGGGGGCCGTTGCGTTTTCCACCGGGCAGGACGACACTAACCACATGCCAGACGCCTCGCTCCCCCAGATTCCGCCCCAGGAGCTCGCGGAGCGGCTCGACCGCGGAGAGTCGCTGCAAGTGCTCGACGTGCGGGCACCGGAGAAAGTCGAACGCGGCCACATTGTCCTCGGGTCCGAGCTCGACTTTCATGCCCACCCGAACTCCCAGCTCGCCGCGCTGCCCGATCTCGGCGCTCTCCATCTCGATTCGGCTCGCCCGATCGCCGTCGTGTGCGGTCATGGCAACTCGAGCAAGAAGGCGACGGCATTCCTGCGCGAGCGGGGCTACGAGGCGTACTCGGTGATCGGCGGCATGGCTGCGTGGGAAACGGTGTACGTCGCCCACCAACTCTCGCCGACCCCTTCCCTGTCGCATGTCGTTCAGCTCGATCGCGTCGGCAAGGGCGCCCTCAGCTATGTCCTGGTAAGTGACGGTGATGCCGTGGTCGTGGATCCGGGACGGCACGTCGAGCGCTACGACGCACTGCTGACCGAGCTGCGCGCAACTCCCGCGGCAGTCGTCGATACCCATATTCACGCCGACTACGTGAGCGGCGCGCGCGCGGCCGCTGCCCGTTGGCAGGTCCCCTACTTTCTGCACCCTCACGACGCGGTTTCTCCGTACGACCAGAAGCCCGGGAAGCTGACCTATCAGGCACTCAGCGACGGCGACACCATCGCGTTTGGGCGAGCAACGCTGCGGGCGGCGCACGTCCCCGGACACACGCTCGGCAGCATCGCGCTGCTTGCGGATGACGGCGTCGCCCTCACTGGTGATTTCCTGTTCATCCAGTCTGTCGGCCGGCCGGACCTGGCCGGCCAGTCCGTGGCTTGGGCCAAACTCCTTTGGCAAAGTCTGGAGCGTGTGCGGCAAACGTGGCCCGGGGAGCTGCTGGTCCTGCCGGCCCATTACGCCAGCGAGGGTGAGCGGCGCGCCGATCGTGCGATAGCCGCACGCTTCGATGTGATCCTCGCCACAAATCCCGCCGCCGCCATCCAAGACGAGCGGCAGTTCCTGCAGTGGATCGGCGATCACGCCACCACATTCCCCGACGCCTACAAGACCATCAAGGAAGCCAACCTGGGCTTGGTCGACGTTTCGGATCTCGATGCAGAATTGCTCGAATCGGGTCCAAACCAGTGCGCCGTAGGCTAGCCTAAGCCGGGGTGTGCAAGCCCAGGGGGGATGCCCGTCTCTCATGGCGTCCTTTACCGGAGTCCACCATGCAGGCCCTTCGTGTGCTGGGAGTTGCCGCCCTCCTCGGCACCCTGTCGTCTTCGCTCGTCGCTCAGGGGTGGATCGACCCCGTGCGACCGATCCCTCAGTCCAACTCGCGAGTCGAGCGCCTTCGCAGCGCCGTGCAGGTCAGCATCAGCGGTCGAGTAGCCCGTGTGACCGTCGAAGAATGGTTCCGGAACAACGGCCCGGCGCTCGACGAGGGGATGTACCACTTCCCGCTTCCGGGCGAGGCCGTGTTCTCGAGCTACTCGCTCTGGCAAGGAGATCAGGAGCTGCGGGGCGAGGCGATGGACGCGGCGCAGGCGCGCGCCATCTACGAAGCGATCGTCCGCCAGAAACGCGATCCCGCGCTGATCGAGCTCGCCGGCCAGGGACTGATTCGCGCGCGGGTGTTCCCCATCGCACCGGGCGAGACCCGCAAGATCACCCTGAAATACACGCAGCTGCTCGACCGGGCCGGCGATGCGTGGCGGTTCCGCTACCTGGGCGACCGCAATCGCCAGACTGCCCCGCGCAGTTTTCGTCTGGAAGTCGATAGCGCGGCACGGTTCGGCGATCCCTATTCGCCCACGCACCAGGTCCAGGTCACGCGCCGCGACAATCGCCTCGAGGTAACGCTCACCGAAGGATCGGCGGCGGCGGGAGACTTCGAGCTTCTATTGCCGCTCGCGCGTGGGCTGATTGGCCTGTCGCTCATACCGCATCATCCCGTGGGTGAGGACGGCTACTTCATGCTGCTGCTCGCCCCCGGCGCCGCCGCGGATGCCGCGACGCTGCGCCGCGACGTCGTGGCGGTCATCGACGTCTCGGGTTCGATGTCGGGAGAAAAGATCCAACAGGCGAAGTCCGCCCTGATTCAGCTGCTCGGCACCTTGCGCGCAGGCGATCGATTCCGGTTGGTCGCCTTCTCCGGCGGCGTGCGTCGCTATGCCGAAGGATGGACCGAAGTTTCAGCGGACGCGCGCCACGATGCCGAAACGTGGATTCGCAGCCTCGACGCGGAGGGCGGAACGAACATCGCCGGTGCACTCACCGAGGCGTTCGCGCAGGCACCCGCCGAGCAGTCGCTGGGCGTGGTGGTGTTCCTGACCGACGGCCAGGCCAGCACGGGCGAGACGGACCCCGAGCGGATTGCCACCAACGCCGAGCAGGGCCGCGGCAAGTTTCGCGTGTTCTCGTTCGGTGTTGGCGACGACGTGAATACTTATCTCCTCGACCGTCTCACCGAGCGTGCGCGCGGCACGACCGAGTACATCCGCCCGGGAGAGAACATCGAGCGGGCCGTAGGTACTCTGGCCGCCAAGGTCGCCAGTCCGGTCCTCACCGATGTGACGATTACTGCAGGATCGGGTATCGAGCTGTATGACGTGCAGCCGGGCAGTCTCCCCGATCTCTTCGCCGGAGACGAAATGGTGGTACTCGGCAGATACCGCGCGGCAGGTAGCGGGGAGCAGTCCGTGACGGTGCACGGAAAGCGCAGTGGCCGGGAAGAGGAATTCCGTACGACCTTCACGGATCGCACCAATGACGACGCGCGCTACATCGAGCAGCTCTGGGCCGCTCGCAAAGCGGGAGCCCTCTCGCGCGAGATCCGCTTGCACGGTCAAACGCAAGAAGTCATGAATGCGCTAAAGCAACTCGCGCTGCGGTACGGGATTCTGACCGAGTACACGTCGTATCTGGTTCAGGAGCCAAACGTCGCGCTGCGTCAGCGGGCGGCGGATAGCCTGATGGGGGTTCCGGCCGCCGCGCCCGCGGATCAAGCCGGGGCGGCGTCTGTCGGAAAGGCTGCTCGGGATCGTTCGATGTCCGAATCCGTGCACCTCGAATCCATCGTCGTGGACGGGGCAATGCTGGACGAAAGTCGGCGCGCGCGTTCCGGCATCAATCCGACGCAGCGGATCGGCGGCCGGCTTTTTATCATGCGCGACAGCACCTGGACCGACTTGGGCCATGGCGACTCCCTGCGCGTGGTCAGCATCGCTCCGTATAGTGACGCGTACTTCGCGCTGCTCAAGGCGCTCCCGGATCTCCGGGAGGCAGCCGCGCTCGAGCCGGCGGTGCTGGTGGCCGGGCGGCGCGCGAGCATCAAGATTGAGACTGGTGGGAAGACACGGTGGAACCCCGGTGAATTGGAGCGGCTCGTGAGAGACTTCCGCGGATAGATCGTGCCTGACGACATCGCCGAGGTGTATCGCAATACCTATCCCGCGCTCGTGCGCTTCCTGTACCGCAAGGTCTGGGACGCCGAGCGCGCGGAGGATCTCGCGCA
>WNGI01016278.1_pt1 | contig 11033 bp, 10 predicted proteins | sample 5400621 | NCBI WGS metagenome assembly WNGI01 (sample SAMN13153374, study PRJNA577476) | soil metagenome | isolation source: 20 cm soil or saprolite under Garry oak tree replicate 1 | place: USA:California | collected 2016-06-15 | reverse complement strand
GTTGTTGGCTCGGCAAGTCCTGCGTTAACAGGTACACCGACAGCACCAACTGCCACCCCTGGCACTAATACAACACAACTCGCTACTACTGCATTCGTTCAGGCTGCTAGTGCCTCCACGCCAGTTATGTTCGTTGGTAATACAGCAGGGGCGGCAAATACCTATACAATCGCGACGCCGACGCCGACTGGCTTTACACTTAGCGATCAGAATATGGTCTGTGGCTCGATAAGTGCCGCTAACACGGGGGCAGCGACCCTTAATATCAATTCGACAGGCGCACGCGCAATTCAACGACAAACTCCAACAGGTCTTGCAGCCTTAACTGGTGGCGAGCTTATCGCATCAAATACTCAGTATTGTTTCCAATATAATGCAGCTGCAACAGCCTACGTATTACAAACAGTTCTCTCTAACGGCGTTACCAAGGACGCTTCTGCTCATACTGTAACACAGGTTGAATGGTCGAATTGGCAGTTATTCGATTTTACGACTAACCAAACGCTAACATTCCCAGTAGCTACTGGTCTTGCTACCAACGGCGGTCTTGTCATAAAGACAGAAGCTAGTGTTGTCGTTACGTTGACGCCTAATGCTGCCGATGGCTTTAATGGTGGAACAATCAACACATCAATTACAATTCCTGGCAATACATTAACAATTGTAACTACAACCGGGGCATCTGGAGTTAATGCTTTTCAAGTTCCACGAGGACCAGTTAGTCCTGTTTCGCTTACTTGGGCGCCAGGTATAAATCCGAATAATCTTCCAATCGCAAATATCAATGAGGGAAAGATTATTGTTGGTATTCGCTGTACGCCAGAAGTTTTGGCTGGAGGAGCCGCAACCATACAGCCTGTTAAGGCAGCTTCAGGTACTGCGATTAGTGCTGGAACAAATTTAACCTCGAATACTTGTAATGCCAACAGCAGTGCAGGAACTGATCAAGACTTAACGCTTAGCGTTACTACCTTAGCAGCAGGTGACCGTATTGGTATTAAGACTACTGGAACGACGATTTGGACTTCCAGTGGTGTCGCTGCGGGCACCATTACGGTATTCTTGCGATGAAGAAACACCTCTTTGTTGCGTCCCTTTTCGGTCTCGTTCTTTGGGGCACGGCGAGCCTTGCGAATCTCATTCAATATAAGTTGGCGGGCGGCGGCAGCTTCTCTGCCTGGAGTGTAAGTGATCTCCAGAATATTTCCATTTCTACAACGACCTCGACCAACGACACTGCGACTGTTACGAGTACATCAAACTCGTTTGTCCGCGGGTCGGCTACCTGCGCCACGTCACAATTCTATTTCGAGTTGATTGTTGGTGACTCACACGGAAGTGGTTTTTACGGCCCAGGTATTGCGAATGCTAGTTATACGGTTAGTCAGAATATTCCAGGCTATGATAGCGGTTCCAATTCGATTGCGTTTGATAGCTCTGGAAATTCACATATTGCTGGTGGCAGTGTAGGTAGCGGCACGACCTACGCGAACGGTAATATACTTGGAATTGCTGTTGATACCGCGACGAGTAAAATTTGGTTGTGGGAAAGTAGTAGTGGTAAATGGAATGGCAGTGTCTCCAACAATCCTGCGGTAGGGACTGAGACTGGTGGCATTAGTATCTCTAGTGTCAACGCAGGGCCATATTTGCCTGTCTTTGGAAGTACCTCTGATGCTACAACAGGTAATACATCCATCATAAATACTGGTGCGACGACGTTTACTGGAACTGTTCCAAGTGGGTATAGCGCATGTCATTAAAGCGACGATCATTTGTTAAGGCAGCAGTTATGTTGCCGATTGCGCTATTCTGGAATGGTATTAGTTCCAGTATTATTGATGCTGCTGGATTTCGTAAAGGTGGTACGAGTGGGATTGGTGTCAGTGTTAATCTTGCTACGATGGCACTTGTCAATACGAGTGGTTCGACGCAAGGGGTTGGATCAATCAGTCCGTTCTTTTACCTACCATTTAAGAAAGGAGATATAGTTAGAAGTGATTGGCCTATAATCAAGATAAGTGGAGTAGCACAACCTCATTCTTATGGGCTCGATAGTTATTACAGTGACGGCAGCCTGCGTGGTGTAGCAGTATTCTTCCGCACTACGGCGTCAATTGCTGGTAGTACGACGCAGCCGTTTGAGATTTGGAGTGGGGGATCGAAGCCGGCAGCGTCAGCACGGGCGCTCAGTGAGCTACCCGGTTGGTCAGTGCCAGCTAATTGTGTGACGGTTAATGGCACCGGAAAATCAGGCACTGGATTTGGCTTTCCGAGCGGCACTACTTGGTCAGCCTGGCTGACCAACGATGCGAATAACGTCGAACAGTTCGTCTATATGGACGGTGCGGCCGGTAAAGTGTGGCGCATCCTGACGCACATGGCGGCCACTCAGGGCGGCGCGGCGCACGGCCAATTAGAGGTCTACCATTACATCGCCGCTTTGACCGATGGCAGCGGCAATCTTGGTGGCTTTCGTTATCTGCCGCGCATGTGCCAGCCTTGGTACGATGTCGATAGCCCAGCGAAGAACTGGCGGGCGTTTACGGCATTGAATTGGAAGGTTGGGGCGGCGACAGCGACGCCGTTCCTGTTTGGGCAAACGGCAGGCTCGCCATTTACAGCCAAGAGTTTTACCGCGAGCAGTTCGTCCGCAGGTCTTGTTCAATGTACCTTTAGCGCTGAACCTGGTTATTACTGTGGAGCACAAGATGCGACGGTCCTCGGCGGTTATTTAACAGGCATTACTGGACTGGCCGGACTTGATGGAAATTCGCTGTATTTTCTAGTAGATAATAACACAACAGCCGCTAATCTCGGAAATGCCTCATACGGCGGCGGCGATATAGTTTTAACAAGCTCTGGCAGCGCGACGTTCAATCCTGCCTATGTATGCACGACTTTTGGCAACATCTTCGGCTACGATAAAGATGTAAAATGGAACTTCTTTCAGGGCGCCGGCTCGATCACTGCTGAGTCAGCGTTTCGGGTAACGATCGACAAGACCTACTGGCGGTCAATCCCCGGTCTTATTCCTGCTTGGTCTCTCGCGCTCAATGGTGTCACCAACGGCGGCACAATCCAGGAAGCCTCCTGGCATGGCGCTGGCCCGTTCGATTATAGCCAGGTCTGTATTGGATACGATCGCACCAGTACGTCGATCGGCGGCGAGGGCGTAGATCATCCTGGACTTGGCCCTATCAGCCAATCCGGCGCACAAGACTTCTTTAATCAGAGCACCAACAGCGAGAAATTCGCGCGGCTTGCCGCTTATCTCACATCGAATTTAGCCGCGTCTTTTAAGACGGTATCGACTCGTACAATCGTCAATCTGAGTGATCCCGGCAAGTCATACACAGGGTTCCCAACAAACAAGGCTACGGCTCTCGCTTGGAGCACGCAGAGCGCCGCAGCGTGCCAATTTGATGGTGGGCATTCATTGCCGCCTAACAACGGCTACTTCTATGATAGTACCTTTATGATGGGTATGACCTATGGCTCTAACCACGAGCCAGAGGGTTGTTATTGGGGCTACCTACGGTTCGGCCAGCCGGAACAGCACGACATTTTGCAGGAGTTGGCGAACCACGGCGTTTTGCAGATTGATACCTCGGCTTCCGGGCGCAACCCTACCTCACCCTCGACCAAATACGCGATGATTACCGGGAACAATGGAGGTAAGGAGATTAGGCAGGTTGCGTGGCGGTTTAGAAAGCTGGTGCAATATGCAGTGCTCGTTCCAGCAACTTCACCAGATGGTTTAGATTATAGGGGATATTTCACTGATATATTGACTGATAACTGCGCATGGCCTGTTAACACTTTCTCTAATTTCAGCAGTTGGGCCACATCGAACGGGTTTTGGGTTCCCGCTGCTGAGCTAGGGACGGGCAATGCTGCCGTATCTTACGGCGCTCCTTGGCAGCGGTCGTATATGATGTGGCCCTTCTTTTTCGCCGCCGGTATGGGCGAGGACGCCAACGCCAAAACGATGCTCGATAATTATATCAAGACCGAGTTGAATATCTTTAATAACTGTGGTGGCGGGTATATGATCTGTACCTACTACGAACACATGACGGCCAAGTTCGTCGGTTAAGACCTTTACCGCGAATATGCGAACAGGAAAGATATTTACCAACGGCGACACATTATTTTTTGGCGAGAATGACGAAGCCGCACCTAGCGGATTTGCTAGCAACTCCACGACCCGCTTTGTCATGCTGGATGTTGATGGCTCTGCGGGAGGGACGCAGCATTTCAATCTTGCGACCGAAAGCGCGCCAACGACTAGAATTCAGGCGGGAAATTCAGGGTCAATTGGCGTTGACATCTACACGCAGATGCAAAACCCACCGGCCGCAAATGCCGCTGGCTGCACCGATCCGAACAATGTCATCTACTGCTACAATATCCGGGGTGCCTTGGCCTCAGCTGCGACCGTTACGAATACCTTTGACCCCTCACCCATAATCACTGATCAGACTACCCGCATGGCGACTCAAGGCTTTACCTATCTCGACAACCCACGATTCGCGACGCAATAGTCCCATGCGTGTCAAGCTATTGCGTCAGCATGTAATTAATGGTACGCTGTATGAAAAGGATGTCGAAATAGAACTCCAATCGAATCGCCAAGTTACACCCTTCATGGAACCGCTTGATGATGAGGCATTAGTCTCAATCCGTAATGAGATAATTCGTGTCTACGGACGGTGGATTGATCCACAACATACAATCCTTCTCGACGACCCCCCGATCCCACGTCCTGATGGAGAAGAACAGCCTGTGCCGCATATTCCAGGTACTGGAGGGCCGACAAGATGAAGAAGTGGTTTTGTTATATTCTTTATGCTGTTGTTATTTCTTTAGGTGGCAGAGCATATGCGCAGACAACCGACCCTCTTCCAGGCTATATTTGGACCTACTTCGGCCCAACTCTTGGAGCGGGTTGGGCCAGCTTAAGTAGTAATCCAATAATTCTGGACTTTACTGGACCAATAGTACATCCTTGCAGTGGGTTTAGCGTACAATCCGCTCCAGGTGTAACGCAACAGAGTATTGCCGCGCCGATTGATGGCGGAAATGACTGTGACATCATCCAGTCTACGCTGCGCCTATTGCCCGGATCGACCGTAAAGAACGCCGAGGCTTTTGGTGGCTATGTGTCGAACCGCGCCAGTTCGACCGGGATAGACCAGAACGCGGCGGTTAATTTCGGGATGATTACCTGTGAGGTCAATAACTGCGCCTCATGGGGGGCTAACTGGATTGTTACGGGTGGCGCTTCGAATGTTATTGATACGCAGACGGGACGAAAACTAATCGGAATTGAGCTGGATATGTCTGCGCATTCATCTAGCGACATTATCCAGGGAATTGGTTTACTCGGTAGTTCACTTGTTCAGCCTGCTGGAGCAACCGGCTTCACAGTTGGACAGTTAGATGCACAGCAGCCGGTTACTGGAGCAGTCGCCAAGTGGACCACTGGATTTTCCTGTCAGGATGGTGCAATTAGAGATGCGTGTCTTGTTGTCGGAGCAACTGCACCAAGTGGAACAAGTGTCGGAGGACAAACAGTCCTATATGGTTGGCGAGACAGTAGTGGTATAGCGCAGAATGTTACGTCCCAGGTATCTGGTGGTGGGACGATGGCATGGCGAAGCTCTGCAAGCGGCCCAGTCGAAATGGCATTTGAAATGGATGTAGCAGTAGCTGTTAATGGCGTTGGTGCAAACAGTCCAAGTTACCATCTTTATTTGCTGTACTCTGACGCAGCTAACATAGCGAAAAACTATAGCATCGCAGTAGATTCTTCTGGTCGGTTAGCAGTTGGTGGTAATGGCACGAGTCCGACTGTCGTGCTTCCGTCGCAGGTACTGATCAGCGGAATGCCGACCAGTTGTAGTGGGCAAGCAGCAGGTACACTGATTAACACGACTGGCACGGTGCATATATGCTGAGGCTTTGGCTTGCGGCGATAATGCTGCTAACCTTCGGGACAGCCTTTGCTCAGGCACCGCTACCAGTACTTGATCCGCGCATTTCACAACAATTAGTTAAGGTACTGCAAGCACGGATTGAGTTACTAGAAGCGATGCTTCGTGCGATGCAGGAGGATCAAACTAAGCACGAGCAAGATTTACATACTTGGTTTAAAGCCTGGATGGGACTGCCGGCGCAATGACAACCCAACTCCTCATTGGTCAAATGGCGCTGGCCGAGATTGGCACTCGGTCAACGGTAACGCCTACTGGCGTGACGCCGAATGGCACTGTGTTCGGTAACAGCGACCAAGAATCCCGCTATCTCGATATGTATTATGGAGCCGTCCGTGACCACGCTCTCCGCGCTGCTCGCTGGAACTTTGCAAAATCTTCCGTCCTCTTAACACTTTGGAAAGCTCTTCCTGGTACGCCTGAGAACACGACGCTTCCGACGACAAGTGGGTGGCTAACTACGTACCCCGCACCACCTTGGCTTTATTCATACTCCCTTCCAGCAAACTTTAACTACGCCCGGCGAGTCACGGCGCAGCCAGATATTTCGGCAATTTCACCGCCGATTTTTTCTGTTGGTGGGTTTAGTGTTGGAATGCAGGGAAACTGGTCTGCGCCGTTCGAGATAGCAATGGATCAATATGATCAAGCTGGCGTTGCGCTCACTGTACCAAAGAAGGTTTTATTAACCAACGCGCCGACGCCAGTATTTGATTATACATACGAAGCAACGCTTGAGGGACTTTGGGACCCTGAGTTCGTGATGGTGATGATTCTCGCCCTCGCCGCCCGCATTGCAATCGCCCTTCGTTCCGATAAGCAAATGGCGCAGTTAAAGCTTGATGGTGCGAATAATGCAATTATCGCGGCACGGGTGGCCGACGGAAACGAAGGGCTAACCGTCCTCGATCACATTCCTGATTGGATTCGAGTTCGTGGCGGAGGAGGAATCTTTCAGTCAAACTTCGTTTATCCCTACGGCCCACTTTTTTCCTCGTGGTGGTAGATGTCCGAGGGCATAATCCAAAACAGTTTCGCATCGGGCGAGCTTTCTCCTCACCTTTACGGACGTACTGACCTCGCCAAGTATCATACTGGCGCGATGTTCATGCGTAACTGCATGGTTGATTATCGTGGCGGTGTCATATCACGGCCGGGTACTCAATTCATAGGATTAACCAGTACTAATCAAGCAGGCCGCCTACGCCGTTTCGTCTTTTCCGCCTCTCAAACATACATGCTTGTTTTTACTGATCTAGCCGTTCAATTCATCAAAAATCCGTTGACTGCTCCTGCCAACATTAATGGGAGCAACGCAGGCTTTATAGAAACCTCGCCGGGCGTTAGATATACAGTAGCGACACCCTATGGTGTCGCTGAATTAAACGACCTCAAATTTTCCCAATCCGCCGATGTTATGGTTATAACTCATACGAACCACACGCCGATGCAACTAATCCGCTTGGCAGATACCAGTTGGACTTTATCTGCCGTCGCCATTGCAACCACAGTGCCGCCACCAGTGTTAAATGGCGCCGTGATAACACCATTGCCTGCGGGCTCAACCGACCCACAAAACACTAATTACCGCTACGTTATGACGGCAGTAGGCCAAGATGGGCAAGAGAGTCAGCCTTCACTTCCGCAACAAGTCACTGGCATTAACATCGCGGCGACTCAGGGCACAATAACACTCCGTTGGGCGCCAGTCGCAAATGCCCAATACTACAACGTTTATAAGGCAGTTCCAAGTCCAGGCGGCGTCCTCGTCCTTCCAACCTCTCCATACGGCTTTATCGGATCGAGCTACGGTAACGAGTTCACAGACAGCAATATCATCGCCGATTTTTCCCAATCGCCGCCTAGGAATGAGAATCCTTTCGACAACGGGCGCGTAATCGGCTTCAACATTACGAATCCTGGCGTAACGTATCCAGTCGGCGCGACGAGTGCGACGGTAAGCGGGCCGAATGGCGGCACTGTTGGTCTCACGCCCCTCATCGACAATAATACCGCTGGCGGCACCGGCACGATCATCGGCTTCGTTATATACCAAGCAGGTCACGATGTCGCAAACGGTTCGGCAATAGTTGTAACTGGTGCTGGTGGCGCAGGATTCGCTGGCACAGTAGTTACTTCTGCGGCGTCGGGAGCTGCTCCCGCGGTATCAGCCTATTTCCAGCAGCGCCGAGTTTACGCCGGCTCGCTTGCACAACCCCTCACCATCTGGGGCTCTCGTCCCGCGCAATATAACAATTTCGACAGGTCGAACCCGACGATTGACAGTGATGCTTATGAGTTCACGATAAACGGGGAACAGGTAAACGCGATCAAGCACTTGCTCGCAATGCCTGGAGGTTTGGTCATCTTCAGCGATGGCGAGGTTGCACAACTTACGGGCGGTAACCCAAGCCTAAATAATCCAACGGCAGTTACACCGAGTTCAGCTGTTGTTGTGCCGCAGAGTTCCTACGGCGCATCGAATGTAGAACCAATTAAGATTGATAAAGAAATCCTCTATGTACAATCTGAGGGCGTAATTGTCCGTGACCTCGCCTACAATGTCTACGCCAACATTTACACCAGCACGGATTTAACTATTCTTTCCAATCATTTGTTCTACCCAAATACGATCCTTAATTGGGCTTACCAAGACACTCCGTTCAAGACTATTTGGGCGATCCGTAATACTCGCTTCGGCGGCAACAATGATACGCTTCTCGCTCTCGCCTACTTGAAAGAACAAGACATTTATGGCTGGTCTCACCATGATACCTCCGGCGGTGATTATATTAGTACGGAGACAGTCAGAGAAGGTTCTACCGACGCCTTTTATATGATTGTCGCGCGAAGCAATGGAAACGTCACTGTCGAACGAATGGCTGATCGGCAGTATGGAGCTATTTCAGATGCATGGTGTCTCGATAATGCAGTTTACACTTTTGCTGGAGCACCTACTGTTGCTGTATCTGGGCTAAGCCATCTTGAAGGCATGACGGTTAATGCGCTCGTAAATGGGGGCAAGCAAGGTCCATTCATTGTATCTGGCGGCGCGATCACGCTAACGACACCTGGCCAAGCAATTCTTGTTGGGCTTCCATATACCGTTCAGTTTCAACAGTTGCCGCCAACATCGCCACAGGAAAAGGGCCTTGGTGACCGTGAGCGAGTAGTCTCAATGACGGCGAGGATTATGGACACTGGGCCTGGCCTCAAATTTGGAACATCCTTCGCGGAAGTACAACCATTCATTTTTGGCGTTACATCAACCGACTCTGAGTGGATTACGCCGTACCAGGGTCTCGGCTTGCATAATACAGATATTCATATGAATATTAATGCTGCATGGGACACACAGGGCGGCGTTTGTATTCAGATGGATGATCCGATTCCATTCACACTTACTGCGCTTGTGAATGAGGAAGATCAATGAATGTGGCCGTCGTTCCTTCAACGCACGAACATATTGACCTTATCCTCGCCTGTTGCAGGGAAAGGGAACGAGAGGCGTATGAAAAGATTGGGCACTACGAGGCGCAGGCCCACTTGATCGACGCCCTGGCCCGTGCCGCTGAGGCGTGGACTGGCTTCGTGGATGACGAAATTGTCTGTATGTGGGGTATTGACCGGGCGAGCATCCTGTGCCCATCAGCCTTCGTGTGGCTTCTTACTGCCGATAGCATTCGCCAACACCCATTTGTTTTTGTAAGGCACTCTCAGATTAGGCTTGCGGAATTGCGAAAACGTTATCATTATATTCATGGCGTTGTTGACGCAAGTAATACTGTGTCGGTTAAGTGGCTGAGTTGGCTTGGGTTTCAGTTCTCGGACGTTGAATTTGTTAATGGGTACTCAATCAAGCGCTTTAGCATGGTGTGCTAAGTGGACCCGGTAACTATTGGCGTAATAAGTCTTGCATCGACTGTTATTGGCGGCGGCGTCTCTCTTATGGGGCAGATGCAGACTGCCAACGCGAATGCAAGCGCTGCTAACTATCAAGCTCAGGTCGCCCGTAATAATCAAACTATAGCGGAACAAAATGCAACATACTCGAGGCAGGCGGGCGTCGTCGAAGCGGAACAACAGAGCCAAAAGACGGCACGTCTCGTCGGCGCGGAGATCGCGGGCCAGGGTGCAAGTGGAATAGACCCGACGACAGGCTCACCAGCGGAGGTTGTGCGTGGAACGCGGGAGATGGGTCGCCTTGATATGTTAAACCTTGTGCAGAATGCAGAACTGCGTGCGCGCGGGTTCAATATCGAGGCGTCGAATCAGGGAGCTAATGCGGGACTGCTTACGCAGCAGGCGAGTAACGCGCGGACGGCTGGCTTGTTCGGCGCGGCGGGTTCGCTTTTAACTGCGGGTTCGTCAGTATCGGACAAGTGGCTTAAGTTCCAGACAGAGGGTGTCGGAGGCTTCTAATGCCGATGGTTAGCGCAGCGGGCTACCCCACACAAGAGGCTCCGACAGTCTCGCCATCGCCAACTCCCGGCGCCGATTATCAGAGCATTCCTGCCGCAACACCAAACGCATTTGGCGCTCAGGTCGGAGTGGCACAGGAGCGACTTGGCGGCGCGTTTGAGCAGGCCGGTGACCAACTCGCAAACATTGCTCTTCAACGGCAGCGACTAACCAATCAAGTCGCCTCCGACCAAGCGACGAATTACACTATGGATCAGGTAACGAAGATACTTCACGGTGATCCTAATGTGCCCGGCGATGTGGGATTTTATGGGAAAAAGGGGATTGATGCAGTCAATTCGCGCCAATCGACGGCGCAGGCACTCGATGATATTATCAATAAGACGCGTACTACGTTAACCAACCCTAGGCAACAACTAGAGTTCGATAACCAAACGCGCCGGATGCGAAACTATTGGATGGGGGAGGTTGGTCGGCACTATGATCAACAGTTAACGGTGTCGGCGGTTAACTCGGCGAAAGCTGGACAAGACCTCGCTGGACAGGGAATGTCGTCGGCTGCCGCAAATGGAGATATGCACGGATTTAGCCTATTTACCGAGCAGATGATGA
>WNGI01005963.1_pt1 | contig 11033 bp, 7 predicted proteins | sample 5400621 | NCBI WGS metagenome assembly WNGI01 (sample SAMN13153374, study PRJNA577476) | soil metagenome | isolation source: 20 cm soil or saprolite under Garry oak tree replicate 1 | place: USA:California | collected 2016-06-15 | reverse complement strand
CGCCGTCCCACCATTTCATCTGCAAAATTGATCTTTTTCAACATAAAGACGACCCTAGATGAAGGGTATGTAAGATACAGGGACAGGACAAACAAGCTCCCACACAGCGGCTGCAATAGTTGCAGGAAATGCCCGCAGTTTCACTCAACGTTCAGGCATGCCAATGCATACCAATGTGACTCAGCTCATCATAGTCTGCTGGACCGCCTGCGTACGAATGAGGTCAAACACGTCACATCGGGCGGGCAAGGTCCGAGTCGGACAGGATGAAGCAGCAATGTTGTTTTCCCCTTCGTAAGTTACTTATGCGTGTTTTCTCTGCTCCTCATCTCACTGTAGGAGAGGAGGATAAGGATGGCATCACCACTCCTTCTGACTCTCGAAAGTTACTGTCAAGACTTCAAAAATGGGTAGCGTCCCGTTTTTTGCAGGATAACTGACATCACTAACACTTCTGCTTCTACAGCGGATCTAGCCGGAAATGCGAAACCCTGTTCCCTTTGATAGCTAAAACAGATCCTATGAGCATGATTTGTTTGAATTGCGAGCGGCGTTCAGCATGAACATAAATAGTTTCCCGGCCTCTCAAGAGGGATCACGGCTTGGATTACCGGACAGGATACACTCTTCTCCGCGCCATCGTTAGGTGGTAAACAGCAGCCGTTGAGAGCTGGTCTCTCACCTCGACATCCATTATACCCCTGCCTCAATATTGAAGGGCAAGCCTCTTTCGGAACATGCGCCATCTCCCCTTCGCCATCATCTCGTTAGTCATTTCGACGTTGCTCTACCCTCTCCACATAGAAAAGGAGGTGAACGTGAACATAATCAACACCGTGATTCTTCAAATGCCTTCAGGAACGATAGCAGCGATGGAAAGAACGCTAAATCTCTGCACTGGGGACGGGAATCCGTAATCGTATTTCGTTTGGTGACAATGAACCCGCCTTTGGGCGAGAAGTCGACGTACAAGTGAAGCACTACATAAGTAATTTACCCCCTCTTAGCTTGATCTTTGTGTTTTAACGTGGCACCACAGCAAACGATGGTGTCTGGAAATGCGCTTCCCAAAAAGATACCCGAGGCATGGCATGAGCTGTCGTTCTCGGTACGACGAAGGCTTCAAGCAATCCCATGCTTCTTCTCGCTCCGATAACGCATAGCGGTGATGAAACCCAAAATTCTTGGCCAACGAAGCCAAGAGGTACGTTGACCGACCTGATGACGATTCACACTGGCAAGCCGATGGTGGTTCTTAAGCAAAAAAAGATCGTATAAATTCAGATGTCGAAGCCTAGAAGACATGTCATCCGCTAACTCCTGCCCGACCGGCAGCCCTTTGGGGCAAGGTCGTCACTTTCATGTCACTGCTTGCTACCAATGCGCCACGCGCAATCGTTGAGCCTAAGACCCATCACCATCTTCAAAATTTCCACCGCATGCACGTCTTTGGCATTTGCCTGCCCTGGTCTGGGGAAATAACCATAGGAGTTCGGCTTTGGTTTGCAGTAACAGGCTTACCCTGGGTTGTTCATGCCCTGCCTTACCGCGTTACGCATTCCCTTGAGGTCAAAGACAATCCAATGTTTGAACCTCAATACCATCCTTTTCGCACTCGAAACCGGGACCTTTTGAATCTTCTCACTTGTCATTGTCATCGCTCTTTTCTTCAGCCCTTGTGCCTTTAACTCTGGTGCATCTGGTAGCCAGAGCAGTGGTCCAGGTCGTCTATTACTTTCGGTAGTCATAGTACTCCATGTAACCTCTGTCGTCCCAAGGTAGTGATGATCGGTACTGATTAATTCGAACGATACGTCATCACTCCGGGCACGTGTCAACGCCGCATCTCATTGTTTCACTTCATTGAACTTTCATCAAGCTCGCCAACAATGAAAAACTCAGACATCGAACTACGAGGCTTCAATGTTCCTCATGATGAGGACAGTACTTCGGATGATTTTCGGTTTGGCTCTGCCTTGAGCATGGCCGATACGCCATGCAGGTGTGTTCTTCCTGTGTTCCAAATGTAGAGATGGTTCCACCTTATAAAACCGTAGATTACCTTTGACGACGCTCCGTGAATTTACCATGGTGCGGCTGATGAATCAGCTAACGGACAAGCCCAACTGGCACAAGAAGGTGATCAACATGTTCGTCCGAATTCCAGATACAATGGTTACTGAATGGACTCTTAGGTGTTCGATGACGAGATTGCGAATAAGTGGAAGCAGGAAGCGCTTGCGACAGATGGGATAGACATAACGCAAGAGATGGTTGACTGGTGCATCGAGGAGCTACGGGTCAAAGCTGGAATTTTCGAGAAGAGCGGGATGGTAACCGCATACGATGCTGACGTCGTCAAGTCAGATAGCGCTGTCTCCGAAGAGCTCAGGAACGCACTCATAAAGTCTGTCAAGCCATTAGAAGATGTTCCTCCGCATCAGAGAGACTGGCATCCGGGATCGGATGGAAAGGTTCTTGACCTCGTCCATCCTTCCCTGTTCCCGCTTGTGTACGGAGTTAGCCGTATCCTCACTGACAGTATTACGAGCTTGGAAGACTGTATTGAGCGTTGCGGCGAAGGTGTAGTATGCAATGTCTTCAGAGACGAAGAGAGTTCGAATTCCACTTCGGAGAGCGTGAGCATATATTCAATTGATGACGAATATGATACTCTAGTCGCTGGATACAGCGATCACTTCCAATGGCTCCCATGTAACGTCGATATATCATGAGATCGAGCAAGGCTAGTACCGGTCTCATTATTGCCCTACTTCTTTTCACCAATGCACAGGATCACGAGCTACATCAACAATCTCCATCCACAACACCACAAGGATCTATACTCTATTATAGAACAGATTATCGACTGTTCAATTCCGCTATGGAACATCACCCTCACGCGACAAATCTTGCTTAAAAAGCAAGGTAGACTAGTCAAACGTGATGTTGGCGCCTGGGTTCGCGGAGAGTCAGGAGATCGTAAAACTACCCGTATGCGATACGAAAAGGCCCTCCCTGCTGGCGTGGATTACTTGAAGGTATATGATTTCATGGACCAGTTCGATACTTTGCCTTCTACACGGCCAAATGCCAGTCATTTCGAACTACTTCCAGTTCTCGCATCTATACAGGCGCATTTCGACAACGTCGAGGCCGCGTCAATGGGACTTGGGGAAGGAATGGTGGATCTGAAGAAATACTTCGGAAAGGAGGGATTACAGATCATCGTCAAGCTAGCTAATATCCATCTGACACCGGAGAAGCCGGAGTACGAAGGTGGAACATGGCACGTCGAGGGACAATTGGTGAGCGACAATTCTTCGAACAATATAATAATTGATCATAATCCAATAGAATGAGCACATCTGCGCAACCGCATTATATTATTATGATAGTGAGAACATCACGCCTAGCCACCTGGCATTCCGTCAGTTCGTCCATACGGATGACGCCGCATATCCGGCAATAGACTATCCGCAGGAGTACCACCGATGGCTTCCTGACGTCTTTGGCTGCAACTCGGACGGTTCGCCAATCCAAGATGTTGGTTCCGTCGAAACAAGACAAGGAAGGTTGCTTACCTTCCCCAACATTTTGCAACACCAAGTCCAGCCATTTAAGCTTCAAGACCCGGCCAAGCCTGGATACAGGAAAATACTCGCTTTGTTCCTCGTCGATCCTCACGATAAGGTGATCTCGACGGCCAATGTCCCATCTCAACGAGCCGACTGGTGGTCAGACTCTATCGGAACGAGTGGGCTAAATAAACTTCCTCTTGAATTGAAGGACGAAATATTTAAACAACTCGATTTCCCGATGACTATGGACGATGCTAAAGAATTCCGATTGAAGTTGATGAACGAACGACGGAAGTTTACTGTTGACTACAGCACATTTTTTGAAAAATGTTCGTTTTCGTTGTGCGAACATTGAACTACATCGTGGAGGATTTGCATCGTCGGGTCTATAGTTTCCTATGTCCTAGAAAAATCAAAGTTATTGTTGGTCTCTATACGATTTAACGTCGTTCTTCCGACGGTGGCGTTTCATGCGAAATGGATTCATAAATTGCTAGACGTTAGATACACACGTAGTACTTGTGCCACTGAGAATCTACACCGCACGACGAGTTTGTTTCCCAAAACGTCATTCTTCTCCAACCTTTCTAAACCATGCCCGCTAGCCCATTTAGAACCACCTCCGCTCTGTCTGGCTATGTGAACACGATCAAACGCGCATTAACACAAGGATATCATAGGTGCTCACCCTTCCACCAAAAGTATAGTTAGGTGAATCCATAAGAGTGCGACGTTTTCGTAGTTCTCTGCGTCAACTCACCCACAAACCCCACAGATTCACAGTAATTGCATTTACGGATGCTTCAACAGTTGTTCGCCCAACAGCTGAGCAGAGATGGCCCTGGTGGAGAGATGACGATCAATGATGCGGGGTCGCCCCCATGTAATTTATTATTTGAGGGTTTGGCAGAAGCGGTTGTGACGACAGTAAAACCAGCGAGATTAGCACATCGAATAGTTGTACTATTGCACAGTCAGACGTTGAATACTTGGTAGGAAGAACAAAAACACACCGGCCGATGTCCTAGCCCCTCCAATGATAGCGAATCTTTTCTCTTGCTTATTTATCACGGCGTTGAACGATCCTACTAAGCAGATGGGCATAGTCGAAGCCTCGTCGTACCATGTGATACTAGCAAGCAGAGGTATGGGGCCGAGTCAAAAAACGGTTGAGGCGACTGAGTGCAAGCATCAGGACCATAGCGACCATCAAACCTTGCATATTACGTTGCAAGGGCCGGGAGGTACCACGGAACCACTGATACGTTGTTTTTCCAGTTTGGAGTGGTGATATAGAAGTCGGGATGTGGGGGGTGAATCATGAAGAGCGGAAATACCCCAAGAGGCAACGCTATCAGATTCAAGTACCTCTGTCGAGAAAGCGTGATCCGGCCCCTCCGTATGTGTATGTTTGTCTCGTACGCCCATTTCGGCCCTGACACGCATTGCAGGTACTTCCTGAAGTACTTATGCCAGCCGCGAAGTGGCTCCCCGAACATCCTCTCCCTCCTTTCGTCCGGTGGGGTTTCTTCATGTCCATCGGCACAATAGCGCACACTGGTTTCGATATGGATCCTCCAGTCGACATCTCTTTCGCAAAAAAAGCATTCCGAACGCGCGTGTTGAGACACGTTGAACCTCGTCTAGGACGAAAGAGTCGGAAAGACTCTTATTCCACATCCGTCGTTGCGGGCCGAAACTGCATTTCAAGTCTCGTTGACGATCTTGGACCGGGACAAGTTGTCTTCGTCGGTGATGCAAATTTTGAAATCTCGAGTCTCATCGAAACAGCTCAGGCTCATCCTGACCCTACGACTCGGACGAGGTTGTGCGCGCTTGATTGCCGGAAGTGGGACCATTCGATGAACGAGATGACTCCGCTCGATGACGTTTGGTTGGATCCATGCCAGCGGCTTTTTTAAAATATATATATAGCCCGAATTGAACCTCTTCCCTCCAACTGTCAGGAGAGCCTGCATTCAAAGGATTACATTCATAGCATAAAAAACATAACTGGACATGTATACATCAGAGAGAAATTTTCAAGTAGAAGGGGAACATTATAAGAGCATGCACAACTTCGAAGAGAAGGCATATGAGAAGAATTCGGCCTGCAAAACATATAAGCTCAATGGAAAAGCAATGTAACTAATAAACCACCTGGACTCAGAGATCATGCTGTGGATTTCACCCTGCCATAAATGATCTTAGGGTGTATGTGTGGATGTTGAGGTATTACTACATACCATCAATGTGAGGTACCTGCTTATAGAGGAATGCAATCAATTCCTGATGACCCAGTTGCAAAGAATCATGATTAATGTCTGTCATTAGTTTCTGAAAGTAGTCTTTTCTTTTGCATTGCTCCAAAGCTTCCATGATTGATGGCAGGAATGGTTTGTTGATCTGAAATGACACCTTGGCAATGATGATGATTGCTTCAGAGCTTAAGCAGAAATAGAGGAGGTGGAATGGAATGATTTACAAATTAGCACCTGACAGGAAGTAGGCTCATTTGCAGGAGTGTCAGTCTTTTGTTACCAGAACATAAGACAGTGGCACATACAGTTATTATAAATTTAGCTGGTGCTTCAAGTTCCCCAAACACAGAGAAAAGCTCATTCTGATTATGAGAAATAGGAAAGCCTCCAATGTACAACTGGACCTACAAGCTAAAGTGTAGATTCATATATGACAAGGTTGATAAAAACTCCCATAGGCCATTACTCACCTGAAGGGCAAGAAAATCACAGGTAAAGAATGAGCTGATGCAGTAGTTGTGGGCATGATATCTTACAATCTAATATGATGGTAATGTCAGGCAAAACATAAAAAGGATGATGTTATGGATATATGTACATACTTCCTAAAATGTGCAGGATACAATCATATATAGTAATCATGAATTGAGATTAATGTATGGTGTCACTCACATCCTGTTGATATAGAAAAAGATATTATGAGATTGGCTTTTACAAAATTGTGCATTACACTCACCTTCTGTTAGTGATAGGCAATGCTGTGCTGAGACAATCTTTCACAACATTGTCAAATGTCACTTACTCCCTGCCAGACATAGAAGAGATGTGATGATTATCAAAGTTCAAGAAAGTGTGCAATGCCACTCACTCGCTGTTGGTCATAAAATGATGTGATGAGACTCACTGTCCACAAAATGTGGAATGTTACTCACAAGCTGTTATCATGATGACTTTGTCTTTTCAAAAGATTTTCAACATATGTAACTCACTTGCTGTTGGTCATAAGAAAAAGGTGATGAGACTGCCTTTTACATGTGCAATGTTGCTCACTCCCTGTTAAGGTGTAATGGGTGTTCCTCTATAAAAATCTGCAATGTCACTCACATTCTGTTGGTTACAGGAAAATTAAAATGATGAGATTGCCTTTGCAAAGGTGTGAAATGCCACCCACTTCCTGTTGGATGTAGGAGAAGAATTGATGAAACTGGCTTTCACAAAAACATGCAACAGCACTCACAAACTGTTGTTGGTAAGATGTGATGGATTTGCCTTTAAAAAAAGGGCAATGTCACTGACTCGCTGTTGGTCACAGTAACAATAAAATGATGACACAGCTTTTGCAAAGATATAAAATGTCACACACTTGCTGTTGTCCATAATGAGAAATGTGATGAGTCTGTTGTTCACAAAGAAATGTGATGAAGTCCCCACATTCTGTCAGTCATAAGAAAAGATGTATTGAGTTTCCTTTGAAAAATCTAATGTCACTCACAGCCTAGTATTGGTGGTGAAAATTGTGATGAGATTACTTTTCATGGAATGTCACTCACTATCTGTTGATCATAAGAAAAATAAAACAAGTCTGGTTTCTTAAAAATTTACAATGTGCTGTTCAATGGTCATAGGGAAAGGTGTGATTAGTGTGCTTTTCAAAAATATTCAGGATGTCACTCACTTCCTGATTGCCACAGGGAAAGATGTAACAATTGCTGTGGACAAAAATGTGTATCTTCACTCACTCCCTGTTGGTCATAAGAAGTAGAAAAGTGGTAAGTCTACCTTCTGCAAAATGTGAAATGGTACTCACCTGCTGTTAATCATGAGAAAAGATGTGATTCATAAGTCTGCCTTTGACAAAATGTGAAATGCAGCTGACAGTCTGTTGGTCTTGTGATGAGCCTGCTGTTCATAAAAATGGACAATGTGGCTGACATCCTGTTGGTCATAAAGAGATGTGATGAGTGTGGTACCAAATGTGCAATATCACCACTAACAAACTGTTGGTCATGAGAAAGGATTCACAAGGCTGCCTTTCACAAGGAATATGGCTCACTCTGTTTTGACCCTAAAAAGATGTGATAAGAATGCCTTTTACAGAATTCACAGACTCACTCTCTGTTGTTCATAGGAAAAAATGTGGTGAGACTGCCTTTCACAAAAGTATGCAATGTTTCTTACACTATGGCCCTATTGGTCATGAGAAATGATGTGACAAGTCTGCCCTTCTACGGAATGGGCAATGTTACTCACAAACTGTTGGGGGAAAATGTGATGGACTCTCCTTCCAACAAATCAATAAGTATGGGATGTTACCCACCTTCTAGTAGCATTGACAGGGAAGGTATGATGTGACTGCATTTTACAAAATGTTCAATCTCACTCACAATCTGTCATAGGTCATAAGCATGTGTTGAAATTATTTTGCAGAAAGTAAGCTGCATCACTCACTTGCTATTGGTACAGAATACATGTCATGAGTTAGCCTAGAGAAAATACATAAAAAGCCTGCCACTAACTTTCTGTTTTCCAGTGTTTTGTTGATCAAAATGTAGCCTAGAAGTAATACATACATACATCCTTTTAGTTTCACACTTAGATTTGATAGGGTTCCAAAAGGAAAAAAACTACCATCTGTCATTTTGGGATAAGATATGATGAGTGCCAACAAAAAGAGAGACTATGTCACTTACTTCCTGTTGCTCATCAAAAGACATCAAGAGTTTTTGCAGGTACAACTATGTCACTAACTTTCTGTAGTTTATTGGGTCAGGTCTGACAAAAACACAAACATCAATGCCATGACTCACTTTCTTTTACCAATCACAAATGATCTTATGTGAGTGCAGGATATAAGCAGGTGTGTGTCTTACACACCACCTGTTAATTACAGAACAGAATGTGAGAGGACTCCTTACAAAGATAATGTACTCACCCTCTGTTGCTCACATAATGCACAATAGTATGATTTTCTGGAAACTGAAGAATGATGCTCACTTCCTGTTGATCAGGGATAAAGCTATGTATGTACTTCAAAGATCCTAAGAAGCATCACTCACAAACTGTTCTCATGAGACAAAATATATGGTCCATCCTTATTCAATATCACTTACCCACTGATATCAATAACATTAGATCTTGCCACCAAAATGTGATGACAACTCACCTGTATTTCATCCATTTGCTTAACAGACATCTGAAGCAATTCAATTTTACTCCATGCAAAGAATTAAAGTGCTGCTTACTTCCTGTTCCATGTTTTCTTCAGCACTTATCATTTCATATGATAGGCTGCCTACCTCTCTGTCCACCTGTTGCCAGTTTATTATTTTCTTTGCTGATATTCAATGTTTGGGGAAGTGTGCTTACCCAGAAATGTGGGAATTTAGTAAAGACTGCAACAATGCAATCACTCCAACCATATGTCTTTTGGTTAAAGACATGTCTGAACAAGACCACATGTCAGAAAGCAATTTTTTGAATGTGATACTTACTGAAGTGTGGATTTAGCACAGAGATCAAGGTTATTCATCTGTGTTGAAACAAATAGTTGATGTATGCTGGTATCATCAATTGCATCAGCAGTCTGCTGAGTCAATTCAGGACAATTCCTCTCTGGTAAATCCATATCTATTAGAAAATATTACTTCCAATTTGGGAAGGGAATGTTGATCATTCTCACCTTCCAATAGCACATATGCCTTGGGAGGATATCTGGTATCTAAAACCTTATGAAGGTAAACTGCCTGAAAGGTGCTTTCAGCATGTTCTCTGGCTCTCCCCCATTTATCTTCATTTTCTGTATCAGTCATATTGACAAATTCATTGGTTATTTGACCATCAAATTTGGTGAATATAACCACCAAAGGAACTGGAAACAAACCAAGTACTAGTCAGTCCACTATACAAATGGGAGCTGATCATAGCATGTTTGGTCAAATAAAGAAATGGAGACAAGTGGTAAAAGCCAACCTGAGGCAAGCAATGTCCCAACCCAACATTATGAGAGATAAATTCTTTAAAGCTTACCTTTTCCTGTCCCTTTGTTGAAGAAAACAAGTTCTGCAGGTAGAATAGGACAAGGACTGTCCATGGGTATGCAATACCTACAGGAAGCTTGGTCAGCTAACTTGAATTATGTTAGGGGATGAAGCAATGTACCAAATTGCATGCAACTGATTCTTCAGCTCAGTTTCTGCAGATCTCTTTTCAATGAACTCCCAAGCAACCTCCAGTTCCTCAGTTGAACCAGATTCAAAACCCTGAGAGTCATGGAAGATGAAATTACTCCCAGGGTATGTGATTTGATCCTCAATATCATGTAGACCTCTCTGTTATTAATCTATGTGAAGAGTATTCATACATTATCATTTGGCTTACTTCAATTGATGGCATCAAATGGTTCATAGATGCTGGCAGTTTTTCACCTACAAAGAACTAAATATTTAAAGAAAGCATAAAGTTCAGGATGGCTTACCATTCTCATCATATATGATGGGTTTTGTTCCCTTTGATACACCACAAACCTTTTCAAGAATGGTTGTCTTTCCTGCATTTGCCCTCCCAATGACAAGAATGCGAAAGTGTGGGCATAGATATTGTTGCCTGAGCAATTTAATATGGGCCTCATCTGGATCTGATATGTAACAGTCAGATACTTGTAATGCTAAGGTCAACTGGCCTACTTGATGAAAGTGCACTAGTAGGTATATCTGCCATAGCTATGTAACAATGCTGAGATGGTGTCACTGGTACAGCAGTGCTTGAATCAGAGTGATGCTGGGCAACAGAGAAAAAAGTGATAGGTGTTTAACTTTGAGAATTGAGCATGTAAAGCAAGTGGCATTGATTTACCTGACAAAAGAGGTATTGGTTACCTGGGCGTAGGTGTGACAGATGGCAAGTTGAGAATCGAGATAGAGAGATTGATCAGCTCAGCCAGTGAGGACCGAGGTACAGCCCGTACGGGTGTCACGTGTGCAACAGCAAGCAACAGATAGTAACAAATACTTGATCGAAAGGGTTGAAAGCACGCAGAACAATGTGGATGCAAGTGGGAGGTTTAGTGGAATGGTGATCGAGAGCGCGCGGGACTATATGGGCTTTGACCCCGGAACCAGTGCTCCGGGGCCAAGGTGCACATATTTAGAAACTTCTCCATTAGGCAACCTGGGCTTATTTAGTTTCGCACCAA
>WNGI01007055.1_pt1 | contig 11034 bp, 8 predicted proteins | sample 5400621 | NCBI WGS metagenome assembly WNGI01 (sample SAMN13153374, study PRJNA577476) | soil metagenome | isolation source: 20 cm soil or saprolite under Garry oak tree replicate 1 | place: USA:California | collected 2016-06-15 | reverse complement strand
GAACCGCTGGACGCGGCAGATATCCGGGGGCGAGCCGTGCTCGACGCCGGCTGCGGTATGGGGAAGTTCTCGCTGGCCGCGGCGGTATGTGGCGCGCGGATCGTGATTGGCGTGGATCTGTCGGAGTCGGTCGACGTCGCATATGAGCATCTCCGCGACGTTCCCAATGCGCACGTCGTCCAGGCCAGTCTCTACCAGCTCCCGTTGCGTTCGCAGGCCTTCGACTTCGTGTTCTCGATCGGTGTGCTGCACCATACGCCCGATCCCGAGAAGGCTTTCCGCGGCCTTGTGGATGTCACCGCCGAGGAGGGCCGACTCTTCGTGTGGCTTTACGCGCTCGAGGGCAACGAGGTGTTCGTGCGCTGGATTGACCCACTGCGCGCGCGCGTCTTCTCACGCTTGCCGTCGTGGTCGAACCGGGTCGTCGCCACGATCCTCGCGGTCCCATTCTGGGTCATGATCCGGGCAATGTATGTGCCCCTTGGCCGGTGGGGCCGCGGCTCTGGCCTGCCATACCACGAGTACTTCCTTTACTTCTCGCGTCTTGGCTTCAGGACGTTCTGGGGCACGGTCTACGACAAGCTCGTCCCGCCGATCTCCTTCTACCTCACCCGTGATGAGATCGAGCGATGGCTGGTCTCCGCCAACCTGACCGCGCTCGCGCTTCGACACCGGAACGGTAACAGCTGGAGCTGCCTCGCGCGCCGGAACCGCCCGGCGTGACCATGGGCGTGACAGCCCGTGGGTGTGCGGCGGGCTTGCTCGTCTTGGCGTTGCTGGTCGGCCTCTCGCCGCTCTATCGTGACTTCTTCACGGACCGGCGCGACCGATACCGTGGAACGAGTATCGCGGACTTCCTGGGTCCCATGGAATACGACCGCCAGGTGCTTCATGACTTCTCGTGGGGTGCGTGGTTCTGGAACCCCGACAAAGCGTTTGGAATGCCGCGCGTCCAAGACCTCGGCACCCGCCCGATGTATCCTGTCCACTTCGCGCTCCTCGCATTCCTGACCACGGAGCGGGCCTGGCACTGGAGCCATGTCTTTCACGTGTTGCTCAAGGTGGTGGGCCTGGTCCTCCTCGGCGAGGCTCTCGGGTGGCCCCTCTGGATAGTCGTCGTGGCGGCCTCGGGCGCCATGCTCGCTGAAGGCTCGCTCGTCCACTTCGGCGACACGACATACTTGGCGTCGGCGGCGTGGCTGCCGCTCCAGCTCTGGCTGACCCTCAAGGCGGCGCGGCGCACGGGATTCGGCTGGTGGGACTCGGCGTGGTCGCTAGCGGCGGCGATGGCGACGCTCGGCTTTCACCCCCAGTTCGGCGCGTATTATGCCGTGCTCATTTTGATGTTAACGGTGTGGGTCGAACGGGCAGACCTCCGGTCCAGGATTCCGACGCTGGCCCTTCGCTACGGTCTATGGGCCCTGTTGATTGCGCCGCTGCTCCTCCCGGCGCTCGCGCACTATGCCGAGTCCGGGCGCCGAGACATCGCCCAGTTCGACGACTGGCACCTGCGACGCGCCTACCTTTGGTGGAAGTACTCCGTGAGCTGGCGGGATGTATGGACGAACATCTTCGCGCCGACGGGCGCCTGGGTCATGATCGCGCTGGGCTTCTTGATCGGTCGCCTCCGGGGGACTGTCCTCTGCCCCGCGCTGGCCATCTACTTCGTCTTCGGGCTGTTCCATGCAATCCCTTGGCTGGCGCTCCCGATGTGGCTCACCGGAGTTGCGGTCCTCCCATTCCGGATCCCCGTGCGCGTGTTCGAGCCGTTCACGTGGCTGGGCATCTATCTCCTCGCCGAGCAGGCCGCCGGCGGGCGGCGTGGCCCGCGGAGTTACGTCGCCGCCGGCCTCTTGGTCGGTGCCTTCGCCTTCTGTCTATGGCAGACGCGCTACGACCCGGCGAGCTCGTACATCTTTCCGCGCTGGGAACGCCAGCTCCCTCAACGGCTGGCGGCCGTCGTTCGCGCGGAGCCCCGCGCCCCGGTCGTGTTCGTCACCGGACCCGACAAGCAGTCCGACGACGAAGCGCCGCTGCTCAACTCGCACCACAATCATCTTCTCCGGCTGCCGGCAGCCCACTTCCTCGGTGAGGTACCGAATGTCTATTTCGCCCGGGCGACCTACCGAGTGCCTGGACTTCTGTTCATGCAGCGCGTCGCGACGCCGATCGCTGAATGGGACGCCGTCGTCGATGTCTACGCCGAGCTGGGTGTCGCCTGGGTCGTCTGGGACGGCGCGGCAGAGCCGGTTCATCCCCGGCTCCGATTCGTCGGTGAAGAGCACGGGTTCCGTCTCTATCGGATCGAGGGGGCGCGCCCGCACGTCTACGCCCTGGACCGAATCCGTCACGTGGCCCCTGCCACGCGCCCAGTCGAGGTCCCTGCGCTCATCTATTCGCTCCCGGCGCTCGGGCCGTTCTGCTACGACTGCCCCGAGGGAGCTACGGCGAGCCGGCTCGACGACGTGACGCTGACGACCACATGGCGCCCTGGGGACGTCACGGTGGACGTCGAGTCTCCGAACGGCACGCTCGTCGTGCTCGGCGAAACCCGATCACGCGGCTGGCACGCTACCGTCGACGGGCGCGAGGTCCAGATCCATCCGGTGAGCGACGTATTTCAGGCCGTCGCGGTTCCCGGGGGACGCCACCGTATCGAATGGCGCTTTGCCTCACCGGGCTTCTTTCTCGGCGTGCTGCTGACCGGGCTGGGGGTCGCGGGTCTTGTTGCCGTGCCGCTCGCGAGCGTTCTGAGGCGGCGTGTTGTCGCATAGGCAGGGTCGGGCTGCATGGCTGTTGATCCTCGTCGCGGCGCTCGCCGCGGCGCTGGACGGGTGGGACCTGGGCAGCGCCGGCGCCGCCGGCGTCAAGGAATTCGAGCGCCCGGTCCTCACGTACCCCACTGCGGTGGCCGTCGCTCCCGACGGGTCCGTCTGGATCGCGAGCACCTATGCCGACACGCTCGTCCGATTCGATCCCGAGCGCGAGCGGTCGGAAGAGGTCAAGCTCCCGCTACGATCGCATCCGGCCGGCCTTCTCGTCGACGCGCGGGGTGCCGTGTGGTTCTCGGCGACCGGCCTCGTCGGGCGGCTGGCGCGCGCGAGCGCACGCGCCAGCGAGTTCGCTGTCCCGTCGGTGGTCGCAGCGAAGTACTCGTCTCCTATGCCGTGGCTTCTGGCGCTCGATGCCGCGCGCGACGAGGTTTGGTTCACGATTCATTCGCATGGCGCTGTCGGACGCGTGAGTGCGCGCGCCGAGGTCTCCCGCGGCGTGTTTGCGCCGCGCGAGTTGAAGCTGGGTGACGCGTCGAGCCGGCCGTACGGGATCGCCGCCGATGGGCGAGGCACCATCTGGGTCGCCGAAATGGGCGCGGATCGTGTCACGGGGATCGATGCCGCGGGGGGCGGCCTCCGGCGACTCAGGCTCCCGCCGGGCAGTCGTCCCCGAGGTGTTGCCGTCGGCACCGACGGTTCGATCTGGGTGACGCTCTTCGGCACGGGTCGCTTGCTGCGTCTCGATCCAGGATCGCTGGGGACGCGCGACTGGCTGCTGCCATCCGGGGCGGGCGCTGGCCCGGCGGCCGTCGCCGTCGACCGGCGGGGACGCGTGTGGGTCAGCGCGTACGGGGCGAACACGATCGTTCGCCTCGAGCCCTCGACGGGTGGGTTTGAGTCGTTCCCGTTGCCCACACCCTACTCGCGCGTGCAGGCGATCGCGACGGACGCGCGCGGCCGGCTCTGGTACGTGGGCTCCTTCAGTGGCCGGCTCGGCGTCATCGAGTGAGCGCCTCACCGCTTCGGTGAGTTTTCGCTTGACGCTCAGCAGGGCTCTATGTTCAATTGTTGAACATGCCGATGGAGCGGCGGGTCGAGCGCGAGCTTGAGATTCTGACGGCCATCGCGGAGGGGGATTCCACCACCCAGCGCGCGCTGGCGGCCCGGCTGGGTGTGGCCCTGGGGCTCACTAACCTGTACCTGAAGCGCCTGATCAAGAAGGGCTACGTCAAGGTCGTCGACTTCCCGCGCAAGCCGGCCGCACGCAAGCGGTTGCGATATCTGCTCACCACGCGCGGTATCGCGGAGAAGAGCCGCCTGACCTACGACCACATGGTCTACTCGCTCAATCTCTACGGACGCACCCGCCGGACGTTACGTGACTCGCTGAGCCAGTTGCCTCGAGCCGGGATGAAGCGGGTCGCGCTCTACGGCACGGGCGAGGCGGCCGAGCTCGCGTATCTCACGCTGAAGGAGTTCGCGCTCGAGCCCGTCGGGATCTACGGCGCGCGGGGCGGCGGGTACTTCCTGGGCCTCCCGGTGAAGGCGGTCGCCGCGCTGACCGACGAGTCGCTCGATGCCGTCGTGATTGCGACGTTCGAGCGCCCCGAACCGCACCTCGCGGAGTTGATCGGCCTCGGCGTGCCGCGCGCGAAGATCCTGACGCTGCGGGCTCCCGTGCCCTCCGCCGACGCGCGGCGGTCGTGAGCGGTCCGGTCGACCTCGGCCGACGCATCGCCGCGCGGCTCGGGACCGCGACGCTGGAGCGCGTCGGGGCCATCGGGCTCGCGAACGCCGAGCTCAACGCGCCGCGGGTGCGTCACGCGGTCCTCGACCTCGCCGGGATGCCGCTCGGCGCCGGCGAGGCGGCGGTCGTGATCGGCGCCGGGCCGAGCCTCTATCGGCGGCACGGCCTCACTCGACTCGCTGCCGCCGGCTTCGCCGGAACGGTCGTGGCGGTGGACAGCGCGCTCGGCGCGTGCCTGCGCCACGGGATCGTGCCCCACGTGGTCGTCACGGTCGATCCACATCCGGAGCGCATCGTCCGCTGGTTCGGCGACCCGACGCTCACCGCGCCGCTGGCCGACGACTATTTCCGGCGGCAGGAGATGGACCCGACCCACGCGGAGGATGAGCTCGCCGCGAACGCCGCCCTGATCCGGCTGGTCGACGCCTTCGGCCCTCGCCTGCGGGTTGCCATCGCGACCGCGGCGGCGCCTGCGGTCGTGGAGCGCTGCGCGAGCGCCGGGATGACGCTCTATTGGTGGAACCCCATGTACGATGATTACGACCGGCCCGAGAGCCTCTCGCGCCGCCTCCACCGGATGAACGGTCTGCCCTGCCTGAACGGCGGCGGCAACGTCGGCACGGCGAGCTGGGTGCTCGCACACGCGGTTCTAGGCAAGCGGCAGGTCGGGCTGCTCGGTCTCGACTTCGGCTACCCGCCCGACACCCCGTACTCGAAGACGCAGTACTATCCCGAGCTGGTCGAGCTCTTGGGCGACCGGTTCAGCGAGGCGTTCGTCCGACTCCAAAACCCGGACACGGGGGAGACCTGGTTCACCGACCCCGCGTATTACTGGTTCCGCGAGGTCTTCCTCGAGATGGCGAAAGAGGCGGCGTGCGAGACGTTCAACTGCACGGAGGGGGGCGTGCTCTTCGGCCCGGCCATCACCACCGTCGGTGTCGAGGAGTTCGTCGGGATCGTCCAGGACGGCAAGCCTGCGCCGCGATCCCGGAAAGAGTCCCGACTTGGCTAAGATCTTGTTCGTCAACCCGGTCATCCGCGAGGAGGACGACCCGCGCCACGTCCCCTATGGCATCGCGCTCCTCGCGGCGATCGCGATCCGCGAGGGTCACCTGGTCCAGGTCTACGACGCCAACGCGTGGCGCGCCGCCGACGCCGTGGTCGCGCAGGTCCTCAAGGCCGATCACTGGGACGTGATCGCCATCGGCGGGATCACGACCGCGTACCGCTCGATAAAGAAAATCGTCGGGATGGCCCGGACGCTGGCGCCGCAGGCGCTCGTCGTCGCCGGCGGCGGATTCCTCACGAGCATGCCGCACGACATCATGCGCTTTCTCCCCCAGATCGACGTCGGCGCCGTGGGCGAGGCGTTCGTGTCGTTCCCCGAGTTGTTACGCCGCGTGGACGCGGGCAACCGCGAGTGGGCGACGGTTCCGGGCCTCGTCTGGCGCGACGCCGCCGGCCGCTCGCACCTGAACCCCGAGCAGCCGCTCCTCAAGGACATCGACCAGCTGCCCTATCCGGCGTGGGAGCTGTTTCCGCTCGACGTCTACTTCGCGAACAGCATGGCGCTCTTTTCCGAGGAGGGGATGCTCGCCCGCCGCCGCCTCGACGTGAACGCCAGTTACGGCTGCTCCCTGATCTGCCGCTTCTGCTTCCACCTCGGTATCGCCGGGGACATGGAGCAGGTGGAGACGGAGGGCGAGCGCGACGTGACCTTCACGTACAAGCGGGTGATCCGCTACCACAGCCCGCGCTACGTCGTGAGCCTGGTGAAGTATGCACGCGAGCGGTTCGGGGTCGATTTCATCGGGTTCCTCGACGAAAACCTCATGACGATGCACCAGTCCTCCGGGAAGACGTGGCTGACGGAGATCGCGCGCCTCTGGATCGCCGAGGGGCTCCAGCCCGCGTGTGTGCGCGAGGGCGTCCCGCACGACCCCGAGCGGTGCGCCGGCGTTCACTGGGGCGGCACCAGCCATGCCACGCTCGTCACGCCCGAGGTCCTCAAGACCATCAAGCAGGCCGGCTGCTCGCACCTCGTGTACGGCTACGAGACCTTCTCGGCACGAGTGATGAAGACGATCGGCAAGGGCGCCACCCCGGAGACCAATGAGCGGTCGCTCCGGTGGACGCTCGACGCGGGGATCCGCCCGATCCCGAACCAGATGATCGGGTTCCCAGACGAGGACTTCGACAGCCTGCGCGACAACGTGGTCGCCTGGAACCGCCTCGGGTTGCGGGTGAAGCCGTTCTTCGCCACCCCGTACCCGGGCACCGAGTGGTATCAGAAGTACAAGGCACGGATCCTCGAGCAGTACGACGGTGACCTCGAAGCGTTCCTCCTGGATCTCGGCGACGCGACCCGGGTCACGGCGGTCATCTCCAAGAAGTTCAACGCCGTCGAGCTCTATGGGCTGCGCGAGCTGATGGTTCTTCGTGACCTCAAACGGCTCGCGAAGTACGAGGAGGAGTGGCACCGGCTCCATCCCGTCGACCCGCTCGCCGAGGAGAAGCAGGCCTGGGCCCAGCGGTTCGGCGCGCGAATCGTTCCAGCATGAAGCTCGCCATCGTCGGGCTGGGATCGATCGGCCGCCGCCACCTCGGCAACTTCCACGCGATCGGCGTCGAGACGCTCGCCGCCTACGACGCCGATCCGGCGCAACGCGCCGAGGCGGCCACGCAGTTCCCGTTCGCCACGGTCACGGCGACGCTCGAGGCGGCGCTCGACGCCGCCGCCGGCGTGGTGGTCTGTACGCCGCCCGACTCGCACCTCGAGCTCGGCCGGCTCGGTGTCGAGCGTGGCGCGCACCTCATGGTCGAGAAGCCGTTCGCGCTCTCGGTCGAGGGTGTCGCCGACCTCTTGCGTCTGTGTGACGCGAAGCGCCTCCGGGTGCTGACCGCCTATAACTGGCGGTACTGGCCGCCGATGCTCCTGGCCGAACAGATGCTGCGCGACGGACGGATCGGGCCGGTCCGAGCCGCGCGGACCGAGTACGCGTACCACCTGACGATCCGCTACCCCGGCAAGGACTACCGGCGCTTCTACATGGCGGATGCCAAGCAGGGCGGTGGCTGTCTGCTGGACGAGAGCCACGCGATCGACTACATGCGCTGGCTCCTCGGGGACATCGTCGAGGTGAGCGCCGTCGTGGACCGGGTCTCGAGCCTCGAGATCACCGCCGACGACATCGCCGACCTGACGGTGCGGTTCGGATCGGGCACGGTCGGCAACATCCACATGGACCTCTTCGCCTGGAACATGCACAGCCACTTCGAGCTCCTGGGCGAGGGTGGCGTGATCCAGTGGCGGCGGTTCGAGAACGAGATCCGTGTCTTCGACCCGACGGCGAACCGTTGGGAAGTCTACCCGTTCACCTGCCAGCTCAACGACATGTACGTGGAGGAGGCGCGCCACTTTCTCGCGTGCGTGCGCGGCGAGGTCGTCCCGCGGTGCGACGGGTGGGATGGGCTCAAGACGATGCAGGTCGTCGAGGCCGCGCGGCGCGCCTCGGCCGAGCGCCGCTGGGTGAGGGTCTGAGGCCTTGGCCGGCGGGCCGTACGTGCTCGGCGTCATCCCCGCGCGCGGCGGGTCCAAGGGGCTGCCCGGCAAGAACCTCCGCATCCTCGGCCGGCTCTCCCTGCTGGGCCACGCCATCGCGTCGGCGCGCGAGGCGGCGCGCCTGACGCGGGTCGTCGTCTCGACCGACAGCCCCGCGCTCGCCGACGAGGCTCGACGGTGGAGCGCCGAGGTGCCGTTCCTCCGCCCCACCGAGCTCGCGACCGACGAGGCGGGCATGGTGCCGGTGCTGCAGCACGCGGTGCGCTGGCTCGAGTCCTCGGCGGGCGCGCGTCCCGATCTGATCGTCACGCTCCAGCCGACGTCGCCGTTCCGGACAGGCGGCGACATCGACGAGACGGTGACGAAGCTGCTCGAGACCGGCGCCGACTCCGCGCAGACCGTGACCGAGGCGACGTACCACCCCTTCTTCATGAAGACGCTCGACGGCGATCGCACCGTTCCCCTCTTCCCCGAGGGCCACAAGTACGTCCGGCGCCAGGACGCGCCGCCGGTGTATCAGCCTTCGGGCGCCGTCTACGTGACGCGCTACGAGGTCCTGATGCACGAGGGTCGGGTGCTCGGCACCGATAACCGCGCGGTCGTCAAGGGCTTCGAGCCTTCGGTGAACATCGACACCGAGTGGGACTTCCTGCTCGCGGAGCTCCTGCTCCGCGCGGGCCGCGCGCCCGTCTCGCTCGAGCGCAGGTAAGCACCGGATGGGCCGTCGCCTCCTGATCCTCGGCGCCGGCGGGCACGGCCGTGCCGTCGCGGACCTCGCCGCGGCGTGCGGCTGGACCGTCGCCGGCTTCACCGACCGGCGGGAGGCGGGCGCGCTCGTGCTCGGGGGCGACGCCGACCTGCCGACGTTGGCGCGCTCCGAGAGGCTCGACGCCGGTCTCGTCGGCGTCGGAAACACGGCGCTCGGGCGCCGCGCGGAGCTCTTCCAGCAGCTGCGCGAGTCGGGGCTCGCGATCCCGACCCTCGTCCATTCCCACGCGACGCGCGCGGCGTCGGCTCGTCTGGGCGCGGGCTCCGTGGTCTTCCCCGCCGTTGTGCTCGGCGCCGGCGTGACGGTCGGCGACAATGTCGTTCTCTACAGCGCCGCCGTGGCCGAGCACGACTGCCGGATCGCGGATCACGTCTACATCTCCCCGGGCGCCATCCTGTCGGGAGCCGTCACCGTGGAGGTCGGCGCGTTCATCGGCGCAGGCGCGGTCGTCGCGGCCGGGGCCGTCGTCGTGGCGGATGTGGCCGAGGGCGAGACGGTGGCAGGGGTGCCGGCGCGCCCGCGAGGAAACGCGACGTGAGTCGCGTCCTCCTCGTGACCCAGTCGACACGATCCATGGGGGAATTCCGACGGCCCTGGGTCCGTGCGCTCTTCGGGTGGTACGTCGCCCGGTTCCGGCGCGCGCTCGCCACCACGCTCGCCGAGCTCGCCCGCGACGCGGCAGTGACGTTGCTCACATCGCGGCAGCTGGTCGATCCCGCTACGCTTCCACGGGGCGTCGAGGTGCGTTACTTCGACGACGAGTCGTTCCACGTCAGCTCCGCCGAGGTCGGCGCGCTCACCCGACACCTGACGCACGGGTGGTGGCCCGATCGCGAGCGGGAGCCCGATCTTGTCTACCGCGGCGTCTGGCTACCGGACGTTGTCTCGATCGGCCGGGCAATCGTCCTCCGTCTCGAGGTCGCGGAACCGCTGGTTGCCATCGAGAAGATCTGCGACGAGACGCGGCCGGCGCGCGTCGTAGCGCTCGCAGGCGCCTCGGTCCCGGAGCGCCTTGCCCGATGCATCGCCGAGCGGCGCCGGCTCGGGTTCGCCGTGGCGGCGCCTCGCTTCGTCTGGGCGCGCCTGTACGCGCGCGTCTACGCGATGCTCTTCCCGCGCGAGGAGCGGTTGCGGGTCAAGGGCCTGCTCGAGCATCGGCGGCGGCCGCCCGCGTCCGCGCGCCGGGGCAGCGGCGAGCGACTGCTCTTCGTGACGTGCCGGCCGCGACACCATTTCCGGCGCGTCTGGCGCCGGCTCGAACGAGACCCGGTCCTCGCCGCGCGCATCGACTGGAAGGGCTCGCGCTTGGCGGAGGTCGTGCGGCCGTTCCTTCGCGACTCGGTCGAGTGGAGCCTCCTTGCCGCGCTGCTTGTCCAGGAGGCGGCCTTCAGGGCCGTCGACACGATTGGGCCGAGCGCGGTCGTCGTCACCAGTAACCGCCGTCACGCTGAGCGTGCCGTGGCGCAGATCGCCCGGGTGCGAGGAATCCCGTGCATCCTGTTCTCCGGCACCCTGCTCCTCAGTCGAGACCCCTCGAACACGTACGACATCGGCGACCGCGTCATCGTGATCGGCGAGTACTTGCGTGAACGTCTCGTCGAGGAGGGACTTGTCGAATCCCGCCGCCTCTTCGTCATGGGTGATCCACGGTCGAACGCGGCCCGACTCGTGCCGCCGGCGCAGCTGCGCGCGGAGGTGAGGCGCGACTTCGGTCTTCTGCCGGACCGGCCGCTGCTCGTTCTTGTGTCCAAGTACGCCTCGCTGCTCTTCTCGGTCGCCGAGAAGGAGGCGTTCTACCGGACCGTCGCCGGCGCCGTCGAATTGCTCGGCGCGTCGAACGTCGTCGTCAAGGTCCACCCCAACGAAGACGAGGCGCTCGTGCGTCGGCAAGCGCGCGAGTGGGGCTGGCCCGGCACGGTGTTCACGAAGACGTACGACATCCATCGGCTCTTCGCGGCCGCCGACGCGGCGATCATGGTGACGTCGATGGCCGGGATCGAGGCGATGGCGCTGGGCTGCCCGGTGGTCGCCGTGCAGACGCCGGGGAAGGACTTCGAGGGACAGGGGATACCCGCCTACGTGAGCGAGGGCGTCGTCGAGCGCGTGGACACGGGAGACGCGGCCGGCCTCGCGAAGACCCTTCGACGCCTCCTGGATGACCCGCTCGCGCGCGCCGGGCTGG
>WNGI01005962.1_pt1 | contig 11034 bp, 7 predicted proteins | sample 5400621 | NCBI WGS metagenome assembly WNGI01 (sample SAMN13153374, study PRJNA577476) | soil metagenome | isolation source: 20 cm soil or saprolite under Garry oak tree replicate 1 | place: USA:California | collected 2016-06-15 | reverse complement strand
TGCATCCTGCCACCGACGCAGTCCGCCTGCACGAAGGGCTGCTCGGGTGGGACGGGCAGTGGTACCTGCGGATCGCCGCGAGGGGGTACGGGGCCGTCCCCAGGGAGGCCCTCCGGTTCTTCCCGCTCTACCCCCTGCTCGCCCGCACCCTCGCGTTCCTCCCCGGGGTCAGCCCGGCCGCAGCGCTCCTCGGCGTCGCCAATGTCCTTGCCCTCGTGCTGGGGGCGATGCTCCATCGCCTCGTGCTGCAGGAGGGTGGCGATGCGGCGACCGCCCGGAGGGCGGCCTGGCTGGTCGCCGTCGTGCCTCCCGGCTTCGTGCTCATGATGGCCTATTCGGAGGCGTTTTCGGGTTGCCTGGGCGCCGGTGTCTTCCTGGCTATGCGCCGCGGCCGGTGGCGCTGGGCGGCGGTCTGGGGCTTCCTGAGCGGGCTCACGCGACCCGTCGGGGCGCTGCTCGCCGTGCCGATGCTCGTGGAGGCGGTGGCAAGGCGGCGGGACGTGCCCACGTCGTCGACGGTGCGGAGACTGTCGGCGGCGGCGGCTCCCCTCGCCGGTGTGGCGCTCTATCTGGGCTGGGTCGCCTCCCGGTTCGGGGATGCCTGGTTGCCGTGGCGGATCCAGCAGGCCTCGTACCTGCGAGGCGGCACGGCCAACCCCCTGGTGGCCCTGGCGCGCTCCGGCATCGACTTCGTGCACGCGACGATGGAGCCCAACGGGATGCACTTCATCCCGGCGCTCGTCCTGATCGCCCTTGCGGTCGTGGCCTTCCGGCGATGGCCGGCTCCCTACGGAGCATTCGCTGCGGTGACCATTGCCGCCGCGCTGGCCGCGCAACGCCTCGGCTCCCTGGAGCGGTACGGTTTCGATGCGTTCCCCGTCGTCCTCGCTCTGGCGTCGCTCGCCGCACGACCCGAGGTGGAGCGGGCCGTCTTCTGCCTCACCGGGGCGGGCCTGCTCGCTTATGCGTCCCTGGCATTCCTGAACGTGTACGTCCCATGACCCTCTCCCGACACCAGCCGGGCCGCGGAGCAGAGCGCATGAGCCAGAGCGGGATGGAGGTCGTGATCATCGGGGCGGGACCGGCGGGCCTGACCGCTGCCTACGAGCTGTGCAAGCGTGGGGTGCAGCCCACGGTGCTCGAGCAGGACACGGTCGTGGGGGGCATCAGTCGCACGGTCGAGGCCGATGGCTGGCATTTCGACATCGGGGGCCACCGGTTCTTCACCAAGGTGGGCGCCGTCGAGAGGCTCTGGCACGAGATACTCGACGACGACGAGTTCCTCACGCGGCCGCGGATGAGCCGCATCTTCTACCGGGGAAGCTTCTTCGACTATCCGCTCAAGCCGATGAACGCGCTGCGGGGCCTGGGCCTGCGCGAGGCCGCCCTGTGCGTGCTCTCCTACGCCTGGGCGCGGGTGCGCCCACCGAAGGACCAGACGACGTTCGAGGGGTGGACGTCGGCCCGCTTCGGCACGCGCCTCTACCGCATCTTCTTCAAGACCTACACCGAGAAGGTATGGGGCGTTCCGGCCACCGAGATCCAGGCCGACTGGGCTGTGCAACGGATCAAGAACCTCTCGCTGATGAGGGCGGTGGCCAACGCGGTGATGCCGCGCAGGGGGCCGACGGTGACCAGCCTGATCGAGGAGTTCCAGTACCCCAAGCTGGGCCCCGGCATGATGTGGGAGCGGGCACAGGAGATCGTGCAGAAGCAGGGGGCACAGGTGCTGTTCGACGTTCCCGTGAACGACATCCGGCGGGTGAAGGGGGCGGCCGTCTCGGTCGGGGCCCGGTTCGGCGGCCTCGAGGTGCACTACCCGGTGGACCACGTCATCTCCTCGATGCCCCTCGGCTCCCTGGTCGAGGCGATGGACCCCCCACCGCCTCCCGAGGTCCTGAGGGCGGCAAGGGCGCTCGGGCACCGGGACTTCCTTTCCGTCGCCCTGGTGGTTCCGAAGGAGCGGGCCTTCCCCGACAACTGGATCTACGTGCACTCCCCCGAGGTTCGCCTGGGCCGGGTCCAGAACTTCGGGAACTGGTCGCCGTTCATGGTCAAGGACGGCCTCACGTGCCTCGGCCTGGAGTACTTCGTCTTCGAGGGAGACGACCTTTGGGTGATGGCCGACGACGACCTGGTGGAACTGGGCCGGACCGAGCTGGCCACGCTCGGGCTCGTGGACCCTTCGGAGGTCCTGGCCGGCTATGTCGTCAGGATGCCGAAGGCGTACCCGATGTACGACGACGGCTACAAGGCCAATGTGGAGGCGGTCCGGACCTGGCTCGAGGACAACGTTCCCAATGTCCATCCGGTGGGGCGGAACGGGATGCACCGCTACAACAACCAGGACCACTCCATGTACACGGCGATGCTGACCGTGGAGAACCTGTTCGGCGCCCGTCACGACATCTGGGCGGTCAACGTCGACGCCGACTACTGCGAGGAGAAACGGGTGGGGGCCGAGCCGTCCCCGAACACGGGGCGGGATGCGCCGGTCACTCCACGCGGCCGCCGGCAGCCGCCGGCGTCCGGGGCAGAGAAGTCGGTTGCATCCGGCGTCCGGCACCCTGAGGGATCCTGAGACTCCCTCGTCGGAGACCAGCACGCCGCGGTCGCCGGGCAGCGCCGTATCCGGCGAACTGGGGTAGTCTCGCCGCCATGGATCAGATCGTGCACTTCTTCACGGTGGCGACACCAGATCTCGACGCCGCGCGGAGGTTCTACGTTGACGGCCTCGGCTGGACGCCCACCCTCGACGTACCCGGAGAGATCATCTTCTTTCAGGTCGGCAGCGGCACGATCCTGGGGCTCTTCGCCGCCGAGAAGTTCGCCGCCGACCTGGGCAAGGGAGCTGCAACCGGGGTGCCGGCAAGCGGCTTCACCCTCTCCCACAACGTCGACAGCCCTGCCGACGTCGACCGCGCCCTGCACCAGGCTGCCCTGGCGGGAGCAACAATCATCACGGCGTCTTCTCCCAGAACCCGCCGGTCCGGGAACTGCCCGACATGGTCCGGATGATGCCGGGCAACAAGCCCCCGGACGAGATCTGGGTCGTGCGGATCAACTCCCGGACCTGCGACGCCGTGCCCACCTCGATGGGGAAGATCCGGGACCGCCGCAATGAGCTGTCCGGCATCATCTCCCTCGACCAGGAGCTGTACCTCATTGATTTGCTCAACCGGCTGACGGCCGGGGGCCTCAGCGCAACGAAGCACGAGCACATCACCCTGCGGTCGATCAGCATGGCGCACGACTTCGCGGAGCCACTGGACTATGAGTCGAAGCTGGATCGCAACCGGCCGTTCATCGAGGCCCTGGAGGAGCACGGATTCGGACAGGCAGACGAGTTCCTGCGCGACCCGGATGCGCACATCGAGCTCGACTCAGGCAAGTGCCACCGCGCCACGCCACGCCCTGCCCGGGCGAAGTAGACCTTTGGGCTGGTGGGCGTTCGCGTCCTACCGCCCCTCTGCCAGCCCGGGCCACCACCCCTCCGGTTCGGTCTGCTGGCTGGAGTGAGCTGGCGGGTTTGGACGGTGCCAACCGGTCCTGAGGTACTGTGCCCCTAGGCTAGACGTGTCCCCTGTGGGTGGAGCCCACAGTCCGACTCTGACTGGGGGGGAGTCAGGGATTGATGCTGGAACGTGAAGCCGTCATCGCCGCCACCGGCCGGCTCCTCGAAGAGGCCGGGGAAGGGAGGGGCGGCTGCCTGTTCGTGGTCGGCGAGTCCGGGCTCGGCAAGACCGCCGCCTTGCAGGCCGCCAGCGAGCGCACCGCGTGGGGCGTGCGGGTCGGCCTCGCCCGCGGGGATGCCATGGAGCAGCACATCCCTTTCGGGATGTTCTCGCAAGCTGTGGACCAGCTTGGGGGGAAGGACGTGCTCGGGCTTCCGGGGGCGGGCATGGCCCCCGCAGATGCGCGTGCCAACTATTTCTTTGCGGTCCTCCGCTGGCTGGAGTCCCACTCCGAGGCCGTGACGCTGATCGGGCTCGACGATCTGCACTGGGCCGACCCCGACTCACTCCGGCTGCTGTCGTTCGTTGCTCGTCGGATCGGGTCGCTGCCCATCGCCGTGATCGGCACGTTGCGTCCCTGGCCGCAGGCTGCCCATGAGGTAGCGGCTGCCCTGGCCCACGAGGGCCACGCCGAGATGGCCAGGCTGGCGCCGCTGAGCAAGATGGCCTCCGGACGCCTGCTCGCGGAGCTGTGCGGCCAGCCGTTGTCCGACGATGTCGTTTTGGAGTCGTGGGAGCTCTGCTCGGGAAACCCCCTCCTCCTGCAGCAGGTGGCTGCGATCCTCCAGGAGGGGGATGCGATCCGCGACGTGGGGAAGTGGGGCTCCCGCCACGCCAAGAAGGAGCTCCTGCTCTCCCGGTTTGCGGGGCTCCCTCCGGAGGGGATCCGCCTCACCCGCGTCGCCAGCGTGCTCGGGTTGCGTTTCCGGGCCGATATCGCCACCGAGATCGCAGGGCTCGACGAAGTGGAGTGCGCGACGGGCCTGGAGGCCCTGCACCGCAGCCGGCTGGTCCGGTCCGTGGGGGGGAGCTGGCTCGAGTTCGTCCATCCGCTCTTCCATCAGGCGCTCTCAGAGGATGCCGCTCCCGCGGTGCGGACGCGGCTGCACGCGCGTGCGTTCAAGCTGCTGCATGCTCGGGGTCTCGACGACGAGGCGGCCGAGCATGCGGTGCGAGGCGAGCTGATCGGCGACGCCCAGGCCATCAGTGTCCTCGAGGCCTCCGGGAGAACGGCGCTGAACGCGGGAGCGTTCGGCGTGGCGGCGGAGCGGCTGGAAGCTGCGGTCGAGCTCGCCGGGCAGCGGGCGAGCCCCGAGCTGCTCACGGCCCTTGGCCAGGCCCTCCTCGCCCAGGGGCGCCCGGCCGAATCGCTCGCCGTGGGGGAGCGGCTGCTGGCCCGCGAGGATCTTCCGCTGCCGGCGCGGATCCAGGCCCTCCGGGCAAGGGGCCTGGCGCATGCGAGCACGGGAAGCCACGAGCGCGCCGCCATCTCGTACGAGAAGGCAACCGCCCTGGCCACGTCCGGTTCGGCGGAGCTTGCCGTCGAGGTGCTGGTGGACCACGCGCTGGTGTCCTGGCTCTCGGGCGGCCCGGCGCGTTCGCTCCCGCTCGCCTTGCGCGCCAAGGAGCTGGCCGAGGGCGGGGCGACCACGCTGCAGGCCCGGGCGGCCGCTGCCTGGGGCCTCACAGCATGGATGTCGGGCGATCCGGCCGGCCTCGACGCCACCGCGGCGGCCGCCCTGCCGCTGGTGGCCGATCCCCTCTCCGACGTGGCCGACCTCTCCGCCGGGGTGGCCTCGACGCTGGCGATGTACGCGATGGCCACGTCGCTGGCGGAGCGTTTCGCCGAGTCCGACGGTGTCGCCCGCGTGGCGCTGGCCGCAACGGAGCGGATCGGGGCTGCCCAGTCGACCGCCTGGTTCGCGATCAGCCACTCCTACACGCTGTCCCGGATGGGCCGGCTGGCCGAGTCCTTCGCGCTTGTCAGGCGGGCCGAGGAGCTGAGCGAGTTCTTCCCCATGGTTGATCCCTACCTTGCCTGCGCCCGAGCCCGCCTTCATCTGCATCATCACGGTGATGTTGAGCGGTCGAAGCTCTGGTGCGAGCAGGGCGAACAGCGCGCCCTGCCCAGAGGTGAGTGGCTGGCCCTGCTCTTCACCTGGGACTGCCGGGGCCAGATAGCTCTGCGCAGGGGAGAGCCAGCCGCCGCGAGCGATGTCTACCGGCGCGTCGAGGCTGCGAGTGAGCGGATGGGGGTCGGCGAACCGTGCCTCGTCGCCTGGGGACGCCATGCCATCGCCGCCCACGTCGGTTGCGGGCGGCTCGACGACGCCCGGAGGGTCCTCGGCTGGCTGGACGGGTGCATCGGGCGGCTGCCATGCCGGTGGCCGCGCATCGCGGCCGCCACCGGGCGAGCCTGGCTGGCGGACCGAGACGGCGACCGTGAGGCCGCCCGAGCCTATTTCGAGTCCGCGCTGGCCCTCCACGAGGGTCTCCAGCTCCCGCTGGAACACATCGAGACGCTCCTCGACTACGGCGCCTTCCTCCGCCGTGGCGGGGAGCTCGCCTGCGCCAAGGAACTCCTCGCCGACGCCGTGCGCCGAGCGGAGGCCCGGGGGGCGGTGTGGCTCGCCGGTCTGGCCGCCGAGGAGCTGAAGGTGGCGGGGGGCCGCCGCCGCCGGAGGCGGCTCGGCGAGCTGACCCCTCAGGAGCGGCGGGTCGCGACGGCGGCAGCGGCCGGCAAGCACAACGCCGAACTGGCTCGCCAGCTCTCGATCTCGGTCAACACCATCGAGACCCATCTCGGCCACATCTACGCCAAGCTCGGCATCCGGTCACGCTCGGAGCTCGCGGCCCTGATGGCTCGGGGTGACGTGGCCGACGAAAAGCTAAAGGATCACGGCGCTCCGGGATGACTCCGGTGGGCACCCACCGCATGCTTGGGTGCGTGGCTTTTCCTTCTCGTGACGATCAAACGTTGCGCCCATTGGAATCGGATGAGGGCGTATCGGCCGCGACCGCAGGGGGGCGGCCGGATGCCGAAGCCGGCAGGCACGACGAGTCGGCGCAGGTCAACCTGCATCTGACCCTCCTGCCCGGCGACCGCCTCTGGGGCGCCGTCGGCCGGGTGGGCGACGACGACCGCCGGCTCTTCCGCGGGTGGCTTGACCTCATGTACGCCATCCAGCAACTACGGGGCAGCAGCGCTAAAGATCACGGCTCTCCGTGATGCCCCGAGGGGTGGGGCTCCGTATCGTCCGCTATAACGGACCGCCATTGACGTGGGGCGTCGGGAGGGGGCAGGTGGGGGAGCCACAAGAACCTCGGGAGGCGGATCGCAGCGCGCTCGGCCGGTCCGCAGGTCCCATACCATGCCACCCCGCGGGGCCACAGAGAGGCGGTGAGCCGTGATCATGACGGCCGGGGACGCCGGTCCCGACACCTCTTCCCCGCTGCTGGGAGACCACGTCAGCTGGCAGCTCCGCCGTCTGTGCGCGGCGGTCGGGCTTCACGATGTCCGCGCCCTGTACGCCGCTCTAATGCGCGAGCTCCTCGGGCCCGCGGCCGCATGGCCGGTGGGAGTGACGCCAGCGTGGCGGTCAGAGGTCTCCGACGACCACACCCCAGTCGAGTATTCGATCTCCTTCGACATGGGCCGGACGCCGAGGCTCCGCCTCCTCGTCGAGCCAAGCGGCCGGCGGCCGGACCTCTGGGCGAACATGCAGGCGGGCCTCCAGGTCCTGGACCTGTTGGCCGATCGCTATCACTTCTCTCTGGACCGCCTGTCCATGCTGCAGGACTTGTTCTTTCCCCGTCGCCCTCAGGGCTCATTCGGGCTCTGGCTGGCTGCGGAGCTGGGCAGGAGCGGGATCCCCGGTTTGAAGCTCTACCTCAATCCGGCTGTGCACGGACCTGACCGGGCCTGGGAGGTCGTCGGCGAGGCGCTGGCGCGTCTGGGATTTGGCGACGGACTCCCCTCCCTGCTGGGCTACGGGGTGCCCCGCGACCGCCAGCTCGACCGCTTCTACATCTTTTCGCTGGATCTGGGGAGCCCCTGGGGCCGACCGCGGGCCAAGGTCTACGTCCGCCACGACGGATTCTCGGCTGCCGAGGCGGCGCTGGCGGCCTGCGCCGTCCCGGGGGTCTCGCCAGAGAGCATCGCCCAGTTCTGCGAACTGGTCGGGGGCCCGGGTCCGTTCACGGGACGGCCGCTGATCTCCTGCTTCTCCTTTGTCGAGGGTGACCACGAGCGGCCCAGCGGCTATGCGCTCCATGTGCCGATCCGCGACTACGTTGAACACGACCGGGAGGCACGGGACCGTGCGGCCGCCGCGCTGGATCGCTACGGCTTCGACGGCGAGGTGCTCGGCCGGGCGCTGGCGGGGCTGGCCAGGCGGCCACTGACCGCCGGCGTGGGACTCATGTCGTACGTGGCGCTCGTCTGCAACCCCCGCCCGCGGCGGATGACCGTCTACGTCTCCTCGGAGGCCTACGAGGTGGCCCCGCCCCGGTCGCTGCTCGTTCTCCTGGGGGCGGCGCCGCCCGGGAGCTACCGAGGGATGGCACGCAAGCAGGCAGTCGTCCGGGACGGTCAGCATGCGGGTGTCGCTCCGGTCACCAGGATGGAGCCCTACCGGATCAAGGCGGTCGAGCCGATCCCGCTCATGACGCGCAAGGAGCGCGAGGTGGCACTCGCGGGCGCCCATTACAACCTCTTCGACCTCCGGGCCGATCAGGTGACGATCGACCTGCTGAGCGACTCCGGCACGGGGGCGCTCTCCGCCGCCCAGCTTGCCGCCGCCATGACCGGGGACGAGTCCGACGCGGGTGCCCGCTCCTTCCATCTTTTCCGGGCGGCCGTCCAGGAGCTCACCTCCTGTGAGCACATCCTGCCGGTGCGCCAGGGCCGCGCTGCCGAGCGGATCCTCTTCACCACCCTGCTCGAGCCCGGGCAGATCACCCTTAGCAACACGCATTTCGACACCACCCGGGCCAACGTGGAGCTGGCTGGCGGCCAGGCGCGCGACCTCGACAGCCTCGCTCCCTTCAAGGGTGACGTCGACCTGGAGGCGCTGGAGCACATCCTCGACGCTCCCGACCGGGACCGGGTGGCGCTGGTCATCGTAACCATCACCAACAACGGCGGCGGGCAGCCGATGTCCATGGGCAACCTTGCTGCGGTGAGCCGGATCTGCCAGGAGCGTCGGGTGCCCCTGTTCCTGGACGCAGCCCGTTTCGCCGAGAACGCCTGGCTGGTGACGCAACGGGGGCCCGAGTTCCGGGACTGGAGCCCGAGGGAGGTCGCCGAGGCGGCCTTCCGTCTCGCGAACGGCTGCGTGGCCAGCATGAAGAAGGGCGGGCTGGTCAACATGGGTGGGTTCCTGGCCCTGAGCGACGAGGAGCTGGCCCGGCGCTGCGAGCTGCTCTTCATCGCCACCGATGGATCCCCCACCGACGAGGGGCTGGCCGGGCGCGACCTCGACATGCTCGCCCAGGGCCTGGTGGAGGTGACGGACCCGGACTACCTCCGGGCGAGGGCCGACATGGCCCGCCACCTCGCGGACCTTGCCCGGGCCGCGGGCGTCGCCATCGTCGAGCCCCCGGGGATCCATGCGATCTACCTCAGCGCGGAACGCCTTCTGCCCCACCTGCCCCCCCACTGGTTCCCGGGGCACGCCCTCGCCTGCGAGCTGTACCTGGAGGGAGGGATCCGCTCGGCGGAGCTGGGGTTGCTCTACGTGGGGGAGGAGGACGGCGACGCCGAGCGGCTGGTCGCCGCCCCCTACCAGCTGGTCTGGCTGGCGATCCCGCGCCGGGTGTACACGCAGACCCACATCGAGTACACGGGCCGTATCCTCGCCCGCGTCGCCGAGAGCGCCGAGCGGATCCCCGGCTACCACATCGTGGGGAGCCCCGCGGTGCTGCGGCACTTCCGGGCGAAGCTGGAGCCGGTGCCGATTCCCCCGAGCCGGCTCGTGGACCGGCATCTGAGCTGTCATCCGGACGAAGGAGCGAGGAACCCGGCGAGATGGGGAAGACCGTTCTGCTCGGTCCCGACGGGCACGCCGCGGGCTGTGCCGAGGGGGGCGAGCCATCACCGGTCCACCCCGCTGCACCTCGCCGTCTCGTGCTACCTCGTCGACCGGGACGGCAGGCTGCTGATCGCGCAACGTGCCCATGTCAAGGCCACGGGGGCGTCCGTGCGGACCAACAGCTGCTGCGGGCATCCCACTCCCCGCGATCCTTGCGCCAACCCGTACGCCGCCATGCCCGCACCGCGCTCGGTGTGGATGTCGAGGGCCCGACCCTGATCCTGCCTCCCTTCCGCCACTGCGCCGTCACGCGGAACGGCGTAGGGAGCGCGAGCAGTGACCCGTCGTGTGCACGAGGCCGGTGGGTGATGTGCGGCTCCACCCCGGAGAGGTGGCGGCTGCCGGCTGGCGGGTGTGGGCGGACTGCCCCGGCCTGTCCAGGGAGCCCGCCGCCTCCCCATGGTTCCGGGATCAGGTGGCGCAGCTCGCTCCCCTCGGTGACCTCGGGGCCTAACTGCAGGCGGAGCTCGCCTCGCTGCCCCCGGCCGTCGCCTGGTGACCTCGGGCGGCCCACGCCGGGGCATGCCGGAGATTCGGAGCAAAAGGGCGCCAGGCGCGCCGGAGATTCCGAAGGTCCAGGATGAAGGGAGGCTCGGGTCGCCGGAAAGCGTCGGGACACGTCGAGATTCGACGAGCTCGTTGCTCTCCTCGAGCTGCAACCTCATCCGGAGGGGGCACTTCCGCGAATGCTTCCGCTCCCCTCGAAGGTGCTGACGGCCCCGCGCCGGCAATCGCGGAGTTCCCTCACGACCATCTAGCCTCTCCTGCGCCGCGGCGAGCGAAGCCCCTGGCATCGGCTCCGGACCGCAGACGAGGTCTGGCACCATTACGAAGGCGCCCCGCTCGAGCTCCTCTGGCTCGACCGGGCATCCGGAGTGCACTTGGGTGTCGCTCGGCTGGCTCGAGGGCGAGGGCCCGCCCGTCGCCGTGGTCCCTTCTGGGTGCTGACAGGCGGCCGGGACGAAGGGCGACTCGACCCTGGTGGGCTGCTCCGTCGGCCGCGGGTTCAAGTTCCGAGACTTTCTCGCTCCTTGTCGACGAACCCCCAGAGGAGGCGGCGGTCCGAGCGCGGTTTTCCGGCTACGTTTCCCTGATCTGAGTCTGAGGGACCCCCGCCAGAACCCGCTCCAGCAGGCGATCCAGGAACTGGGCCGTCTCCCCAAGACCCGCTATATCCTGTGGTATGCGGCCCTCCTTCCTGGCTCCAGGTCAACGATGCGGCGCTACCTGCCAGCGTGAGGGACTACGTGAACGGCCATCGGGCCTCGGGATGGCCATGACCGATCCTCACCTGCTCTCATGACCGGACGGAGGCCGCCGGACATTCCATCCCGCGGACATCCCGCGGATAGAAGCCCAGTTTTCCTGCCGGGCGAGTGAATTACAAGTCGCCCCATAGACCCCTGAAGGCCACATTCAGGCCACAT
>WNGI01020121.1_pt1 | contig 11036 bp, 10 predicted proteins | sample 5400621 | NCBI WGS metagenome assembly WNGI01 (sample SAMN13153374, study PRJNA577476) | soil metagenome | isolation source: 20 cm soil or saprolite under Garry oak tree replicate 1 | place: USA:California | collected 2016-06-15 | reverse complement strand
CCCGGCGGCCCCGTCCCCGGCGGCCCCGTCCCCGGCGGCCCCGTCCCCGGCGGCCCCGTCCCCGGCGGCCCCGTCCCCGACGGCCCCGTGCCCGACGACCCAGCTGCGCCGGGACCGCGCCTTCGCGACCTACTGGGCCGCCCGTACGGTCTCCCTGATCGGCACCGCGGTGAGTCTGGTGGTGCTGCCGGTGCTGGTGTTCGACCGCACCGGATCGGCCGCGCTCACCGGGCTGCTGTCCACCGCCCAGTTCGGCCCGTACCTGCTGTTCGGCCTGGCCGCCGGCGCGGTCGCCGACCGGGTGAACCGGCGCCGGCTGATGGTCGGCACCGAGCTGGCCAGCGCGGCGCTGCTGGCCAGCGTCCCGGTCGCCGCGTCGTTCGGGGTGCTCGGCACCGGTCAGCTGCTGGCCATCGCGTTGCTGAACGGCAGCCTGTTCGTGTGGTTCGACGCGGCCAACTTCGGCGCGTTGCCGACCATCGTGGGCCGGGACCGGCTGCCGGCGGCGGTCGGCGCCGTGTCGCTGGCATCGGTCGCCGCCGACGTGGCCGGCCCGGCCGTCGCCGGACTGCTGCTCGCTGTGGTAGCCCCGGCCGCCGCGGTGACCGCGAACGCGGCCTGCTGCCTAGTCTCCGCCCTGCTGCTGCGCTGCGTCCCGGCCGCGTTCCAGTCCGCTCGGGACAGCATGCCGGCGCCGGGCCCGCTGCGCGGCGAGGTGGTCGACGGGCTGCGCTTCCTGTGGCGGCAGCCACTGATCCGCACCATGACCCTGCTCGCGTCCGGGCTCAGCCTGACCACCGGTGCCGTGCTCGGCCTGCTCGTCGTCTACGCCACCAGCGGGCTGCACCTGTCCGCCCGGGACCCCCGGATCGGGCTGCTGTTCACCGCCGTCGCGGTCGGCGGCCTGATCGCCTCGGCGGCGGCGCCGAAGCTGGCCAGGCGGGCGTCGGCCGGCCGGTGGATGCTCGGCGCGCTGGCCGCCAACCTGCTCACCCTGGTTGCGCTCGCCGCGGCGCCCACGTTCGGCTCCGCGCTGGCGCTGCTCACCGCGCACGCGGCGACCTACGTGACGTTCACCCTGGTCGCCATCACGGTCCGGCAACAACTGGTCCCGGACGAGCTGTCCAGCCGGGTCAACATCACCGCGCGGATGCTCGGCGTCGCCGGCCGCCCGCTCGGCGCGGCGGTCGGCGGCGGGCTGGCCACCTGGTTCGGCATCCGGCCGACGCTGCTGCTGATGGCGGTCGGGGTGGTCGCCAGCGCCGCGCTCGGCTGGCGTTCCCCGCTGCGCCGGCCGGTGCAACTGGCGACGTCCTGATCGCCCTCCCTCGCCCCGCCGCCTGTCCCCGCCCGGGGACGGGGGTGCCGCCAGGGTCAGGTCTCGTCGAGGTCGTCGGCGCGCACCGTGCGGCCGGCGACCACCACCCGCGGCCGGCCGAGGAAGCCGCCGACCAGCGCGACGAGGCCGCCGGCCAGCGCGATCCAGGCGCCCGGGCCGATCTGGTCCAGTTCGGCCGAGACCGAAGACGTGCTCCGGTAGCCCTCGATGGCGAACAGGATGAAGACGACGACACCCACCGCACCGGCCAGCCGGGTCAGCCAGCCGTTCGAGTCGGCCAGGCCCAGCACCGCGACGATGCCCAGCGCGACCGCGACCGCGCCGACGCTGGTGAGGAACCGGTCCGCCCTGGTGAACGTGGTCTGGTAGAGCACCTTGCCGGTGAGGTCGGTGCCGATCAGCCCGTTCCACCAGTCCATCAGGCCGCCGACGATCAGTCCCGCGGCGCCCAACAGGGTCAGCAGGATCCGGGCTGCGATGCCACCGCCGGATCGGGTCGACGTCGGTGTGTACTGCGCCACCATCGATACCACCTCCGCCCCGGGCGGTGCGGCCGGATGCCACGGCATGGCCCCGGCGTCCCCGGGTCTCGCCTAGCTCGCTACCCACCTCGGCCCGAACCATGCCTCCGCGCTACGCCATTCGGGTGAACGTCAGCCCCGTGGCGCAGGTCAGTGGGCGACGGACCTCACTGCGCGGTGGCCCGCAGCGACGCCCGCATGGTGGCCAGCGCGGCCAAGCCGGACAGGTCCGGGAAGAGGTTGTAGCTGTTGATCCCCATCGCGTCGAGGTCGGACAGAGCATGCTCGGCGTCGGCGGCCGGCAGCACGCACTTGGTCAGCGCCAGGTCGGTGGCGAACCGGTCGACGTAGTCCTCGAGGGTCGCGAACGGCCCCCGGCACAGCGTGAACTTCCCGCCCTGGTTGCGCAGCCGGACGTTGTCGAACGCCGGCGCGGTGACGATCTCCACGCCGCGGTCCCGGGACCACACCGGGTTCTGCAGGTGCAGCACCCAGACCGCCACCTGGTCGAAGCCCGGCGACTGCCGGAGCAGGTGGTCCCGGAAGGCGAAGAACGCGGCCACGTACGGGCTGGTGGTCCAGTCCAGCAGCCGGGTGGGCAGGCCGTGGTGCTGGCCGAGCGCCCAGAGCTTGCGGTCCTCGTCGAGCAGCCCGCCCGGCACGCCCTGCTCGGCGCAGCCACGCCGGAACTCCTCGATCAACTGGTCCCACAGCGCCATCCGCCGGTCCAGTGGCACCCCGGCGAAGCGCCGGTCGAACGAGGAGGCCAGGCCCCAGTTCACGTCGCCGGAGCCGCGGAAAAGGTAGCGGTCCGGCCGGAACCGTTCCGCCTCGAACAACTCGGCGAACAGGTCCCGCTTGAACTCGGTCCACCGGCCGTACTGGATCGCCCGGATATACCTCACCGCGGTCCGGCCGGGGTCATTGCGCCCATACGGTCGGCGCGGCGTTCCGCTTCGCGCTGGTCAGCCCGACGCTGCGGGCCAGGCACGGATGGATGACGTAGGTGTCGACATCCGGCGGGAGATGGAAGTCGTCGATGTCGCCGAGCGAGTAGTACCGCTGCTGGCCGCGCGAGTCCAGGTAACCGAGCAGCCCGTTCTGCCAGAGCACCGAGGCCAGGTCGGTGGCGCTCTCGAAGTGCGGGTTGGCGATCTCGCGCAGCCCGTCCAGGTCCGAGCGGGGAAACTGGTCCACCCCGATCAGCCGGATGAACGAGCGCATCTCGTCGACGATGCCCCGGATATAGGTCTGGGTGCTCGTGTACACTTCGGAATAGCTGTGCAGGGCGGCGTTCTTCGGCATCATGTCGCTGGACACCTGGTTGGCGCACTGGGCCAGCTGGGAGTCTCCGAACCGCTTCGCGCACCGGGCGACCACATCCCGGAACGCCATTTCCGGAATCCGGTCCCGACCGGTCCGTTTCTGCCGGAACACCTCCTCAGCCAGCTCGTTGCCGAGCGAGATGACGTCCCGCGGGATGAGCCGGGTATGCCGGATGAGATAGTCCTCAACCCGTTCCTTGTTCCCCCACTCGTCGGTCACCGTGGCCAGGCCGAGCCAGTCGCGCATCGACGGGCCGTCCGCCGGCTGCCGCATCAGGAACGACGGCGGCAGCCGGTCCAGCTTCTGCCGCAGCAGGTAGAGCAGGGAGGGATGGTCCCAGCTGAGCACCCGGATGTGCGGCTCGTTGTGGTACCGCGGGGCGTGCTCGGAGCGGTAGAGCGAGGACATCACGATGTCCCGGATGCTGATCACGACATGCAGCCGCCCGCCCAGTCGATGGTCCCGCAGCAGGCGCATGACCTGGTAGAAGAGGCCCTCCTGGCATTTCAACCAGTACATCGGGGCGTGGCTGAACTCCTCGTCCACCGCGTCCAGGTAGAAGTAGATCGGTTTCAACCGGCTGACGACCTCGCCGAGCACGTCTTCGAGGTCGTCCCACAGCGGGTCGTCCAGGTAGGTGGAGAGCTGGTGCGCGGTGTTCCGCTCGTTGATGATGTCCCGCACCTGGCTGTAGATCGACCGGGGCCGGCGGAATTCGTCCAGCAGCCGGGCGTAGCTCACGGAGATGTCGGCGCGCACGTCGTCCGGCACGTGGTTGCGCAGGTCCCGGTGACACAGCACGTGCGAGGCCAGCGAGCGGAAGATGGCCCGCTCCCAGATCTGCATCCATTTCTCCACCAGGACCTGCCCGGAGAACCATTGGCAGGCCTTGACGATCACTTCGGTCTTCGGCAAGCTTTGCTGCGGTATGTCGGCGTAAACGGAGTCCTGGTGCGCCTGGAAGTCCTGCAGCCGCCGCATGTAGACGGTCTTGCCGGAGCCCAGCTTCCCGACGATGACCCGCACCTTGGAGTCGTCGGCCCGGGTGGCCAGCCCGCCGTAGCCGGGGTCGCCGCCGAAATCCACGAAGCCGTCGAGCATGTCCTCGATATCGGCGCGGGAGCCGTCCGGATTGCCGAAAGGCCCGATCGGATCGGCTGCGTACCGCCTGCCGCTCATCGCTGCCCCGAGGGGGCGCGCCGGGCCGGATGCCGCCTGGATCGCCCCGGCCAGCCACCAATACCCACGGCACACCCCTCGCAGTCGGCCGGTGCCCGGCGCGGTCGAACCCACCGCCACCCGGGCCAGGGAAGCCCGGCGTTAGCCTACCTGCGCGTCGAACAGGGCGCGATGGAGTATGGACGAGGAGTAACCCTGTGGCCGACGCCCCGCCCGCCACCCGCAACTACACCATGGCCACCACGGAACGGCTACGCCGGCACCTGCGGCTGAACGCGACCCGGGCGTTCGTCGGCGCGGTGACCGCGACCGGGCTGACGGCCGGCTTCCTGGACGCGGCCGGGATCCACTGGGAGCTGCGGTACTACGTCGGGCTTGCCGCCGGGCTCGCGGTCGCCATCCTGGCCGGGCTCGGGCTGGCCGGGCCGCGGTTGGGTCACCTGCTGCTGCTCCCGATCGCCGGCTCGGCCCGGGCCACCCCGGGGCGGCCCCGCCAGTTGGAGTTGGTCGCGATCGGCCGCGGCACACCGACCCGCGAGGTGGCGCTGACCCGGTGCGACGACCCGGTGTACGGGGCCGGGCTGCGGGTGCTGCTGCCGCCGAGCCGCCCGCTGGTGGTCATCCCGAGCAACCGGCGGGACGTCGGCCGGGAGCATGAGCTGCTGTTCCCGCTGTTCGCCGACCGGGAGCGGCGCTCGCACATCGAGGTCGACCTCCGCCCGCTGGACATACCGCTCCCGCCGTACGTCTTCGACCGCGAGCTGCCCGAAGGGGTGCAGGACGTCGACCACACCCTGGCGGTCAAGGACCTGGTCTACGTCCCCGAACTGGCCGCCGCCCTGCGCGGCGACGACCCGATGGTGGACGCCCCGATCATGTGGCCGGAACACTGCGTCGACCCCATGCTGCTCGCCCAGCGCGACGTCGTCCTGCTCGGCGGCCCGGACACGAACTTCTGGCACGGCGCTCTGTTCGAGGCGGCCGCGCGGGAGTTCGCCCAGCCGCGCAGCTCGGTGCCGCTGGCGATGGACCTGCGCGAGGAGGGCGCCTACCCGACGTACGGCTCGCGGTCGATGACGGTGCAACTGGCCCGGGCGCGGTCGGTGTTCGCGCACACCCGGGAGGAGCGGGTCGAGCTGGACGAGCGGCTCTACCCGACGTACGCGATGATCCTGGCCTGCCGCAACCCGTACGCGGCCGCACTGGGCCGGTCCCACTGGTGTGTCTTCGTCGCCGGCACCCGCAGTCTCGGCACCAGCGGGGGCGTGCTGACGCTGGCCATGATGCTGCACGCGATGCGGCGCGACCCGGCGACGAACTTCTTCAGCGAGGTACCGACCGACTCGCCGAAGGTGCACGCCCGGGTGTCCGCGGTGCTCTGCCGCACCGTGGCGGTGGAGCAGGCCGCCCTGCGCCGGGACGGCCGGATCGTCCCGCGGCAGCGCCGCCGGCTGGCCCCGGAGGGCCTGGATCCGAACTACAGCGACAGCTACGTCCCGCTCGAGGTCGAGTACCTCTCCTACGCCGAGGACGAACCCGCCTGGGCGCCGCTCGGCCGGCTGGACGGGTCGCCCTGACCCGTCGTCGCCGACCCGTTGTCGCCGACCCGTTGTCGCCGACCCGTTGTCGCCGACCCGTTGTCGCCGGCCCGTTGTCGCCGGCCCGTTGTCCGCACCGCCGGTGGCGGCGCTAGGGTGCGATGGCATGGACATCATCGTCGCTGTCGGTACGCGTAAGGGACTCTGGCTGGCGCACGGCGGTCCGGTCCGACGACCTCGGCGACAACTGGCAGGAGACCGACCAGGGGTCGGTGCGGTTCCCGGCCGGCACCGAGGCGGCGCTGGAGCGGGTGTGGCAGATCTACCCCGACCCGGACCGGCCGGGCGTGGTATGGGCCGGCTGCGAGCCCACGTCGGTGTGGCGCAGCACTGACGCGGGCGAGCACTTCGAGCTGGTCCGCGGGCTGTGGGAGCACCCGCACCGGCCGGACTGGGCGCCGGGCGCCGGCGGCGCCGCCGTGCACACCATCGTCACCGATCCGGCCGACGAGGGCCGGGTGCTGGTCGCGATGAGCACCGGCGGGGTGTACGCCAGCGACGACGGCGGCGGCAGCTGGCAACCGCGCAACCGGGGCATCTCGGCGGGCTTCCTGCCCGGCGAGGAGCCGGAGTACGGCCAGTGCGTGCACAAGATCGCCCCGGACGCGGCCGGCCCGGCCCGGCTGTACGCGCAGAACCACGGCGGGGTGTACCGCACCGACGACGGCGGCAAGCGCTGGGTGTCGATCGCCGCTGGGTTGCCGGCCGACTTCGGCTTCCCGGTGCTGGCCCATCCGGCCCGGCCCGGGGTGGCCTGGGTGGTGCCGCTGGTCGCCGACGGTGAGCGGTTCCCGCCGGGCGGGCGGCTGCGGCTGCACCGCACCGACGACGCCGGCGAGACCTGGCGCGAGGTCGGCGAGGGCCTGCCGGAGGCCTGCTGGAACGCCGTACTCCGGGACGCCGCGACCGTGCTGGTGCCGCGGCCGGGGGAGCCGGCGATCCTGGCCGTGGGCACCCGGGACGGCTGCGTGTACGTCAGCACCGACGAGGGCGAGACGTTCGGCGAGCTCGCCGCACACCTACCGGACGTGCTCTCGGTACGAGCCGCCGTGCTCCCATGACCACCGTCGTCGTGCGGCTGCCGGCGGCGTTGGCCGACGACGCCGGCGGCCAGCGGTCGGTACGGGTCACCGTGCCGGCCGCCGCGACCGTCGCCGACGTCCTGGACACCCTGGCCGCCGACCACCCCCGGCTGGACCGCCGGCTCCGCGACGAGACCGGTGCGCTCCGCCGGCACGTCAACCTCTTCCTCGACGAGGACGACGTGCGCGCCGCCCAGGGCCTGGCCACCGCCGTCCCCGACGGCACCACCCTCCTGGTCGTCCCCTCCGTCGCCGGCGGCTGACCGCTCTCCGCGGTTGATCGGGCCGGGCGCGTATCAATCCGGCGGCAGCACCCCTCCGGGTGGACAAGAGTTTCGCTGGAGGGAGTCACTGCATGTCTCGTTTCCCGTGGGCAGACCTTCCGGGCGCGCTGCGCGAGGCCGGCCTCACCGTAGTGGAGGAGCCCGGGTGGCTCGGCCGGGGGCACGACGGCGTCGGGCAGATCGAGCCCGCGGGGGTGCTGCTGCACCACACCACCGACCACGCCGGGGTGGCGTCGGTGTGGGACCCGCAGTTCGACCACCGGCCGACGGTCCCGCAGCCCAGGGCGAACGTCTGGCAGTCGCTGCGCGGCGTCATCCACCTGGTCGCGTCCGGCCGAGCCTTCCACGCCGGTCCGGGGCGCATCGACTTCCTGGACGCCATCAGGTCCGGCCAGGTCGACGCCGAGTATTCGGACGCCCGCAACCGCGTGCGCGGTCCGGCGGCCGACCAGAACGGCGACGACTTCGGCCTCGGCAACGACCGGTACCTCGGGCTGGAGCGGGAGAACTTCGGGTCGAGTACGGAGCCCGCCGGCGCGGTCCGGGACGTGCGCCAGTTCGAGCGGTTCGGCCGCGACCCGTACGACCCGGCCAGCATCGCCGACCTGGTCGCCTTCCTGGTGGTGGTCCACCGGCTGGCCGGCTGGGATCGGCCCCGGTTCGGCCACCACCGCCAGCACACCTCCCGCAAGCCCGACATGAGTTACACCGGCGACCTGTGGACGCCGGTACGCCGCCGGCTGGCCGGAATCGCCGACCCGCCCAAGCCCCGCCCGAAGGAGCACCTGATGTTCGTCCTGCGCTGCGACGAGACCACCGCCACCAACGGACGCGCCCTGCTGCTGGTCTGCGACCGGCGGCGGCTGACTATCGGCAACGCCGACCGCGTGTTGCTCGGCAGCAGCGGCGTTCCGGAGTACAACCTCACCGGCCGGCCCGACCTCTACGACCGCATCATCGCCGACCTCGTAACCTGACCCGATCCACGCCTACAGGGTCTCCAGCGCGGCGACCGCGGCGCCGCGGGCGCCGGCCATGTCCAGGTCGGGGACCAGGGCGAAGGAGGCGACCCGGGCCTGCTCCTCGCGCAGCGCGGTGTGCTCGCGCACGGTCGCGAGGAACCACTCGCGGAACCGCGGCTCGGTCTCGACCACGCCGCCGCCGAGGAAGTAGGTGCCCGGGTCGGTGAAGTTCGCCGCGATCGTGAACAGCCGGCCGAGCGCCATCGCCTGCTGGGCGAAGATCTTCAGCGCCATCGGGTCGCCCCGCTCGCCGTACCCCCGGACGAGCTTGGCCGCCTTGTCCAGCGACCCGTTGGCGCCCAACTCGTGCCCCTCGAACCGGGTCAGCCAGTACGGCAGCAGGTTCTTCTCGATGCCCATCAGCGACGCGACGCTCTCCACGTCCCCGACGAGGCCGCAGTTGCACACCGGCACCGGCTGCCCGTCCTCGAGCAGTCCGTGCATCGAGATCTGGATGTGGCCCAGCTCGCCGGCCATCCCGGCGGCCCCCTTCACCACCCGGCCGGCCTCGATCACCCCGCCGCCGAGCCCGGTGCCCACGATCGCCGAGATGGACGAGTGTTGCGCGGCGTCCAGTCCGAACCGGACGAAATGCGCGTACAGCGCCGCGGCATTGCCGTCGTTGTTGTAGACCACGGGCAGCCCGATCCGGCTCTCCAGCGCGGTCCGGATGTCGAACCCGCGCCAGGCCTGCTCGGAGAAGTTCGTGGCGCCCTTGGACGAGATGACCCCATCCGCGCTGGCCGGGCCGGGGGTGTCCAGACCCACCGCCCGGACCGAGCCGGGTGCGATCCCGGTGCGCGCCAGCACGTGCTCGAACGACCCGACCAGCGCCTCGATCGCGACGTCGGGCCCTTCCCGGACCCGGCTCGGCGTCTCCACCAGCCGATCCACCAGGAACCGCCCCGCCGCGTCCAGCACCGTGGCGTTGTTGCTGGTCCCACCGTTGTCCAGACCGACGACGACCCGCTGGCCGGCAGCACCCATGCTTCCTCCCTCGGCCCGACGCCCCGCGCTGCTACTCAGTCTGCTGCGTCGGACCGCGGAACGGCAGTCCACCGGGCCGTCGGTCGTTCCCGTGACTGTCGTCACGAGGCAGGAATCAGGAATACTGACGGGCGCGCCACCCCGCTCCGCCGTGCCGTGAGGGGTAAGCAATGGAGCTGTCGCCCTCGGCCCACCTCGACACCTTCGCCCGGGACCACCTGCCGCCGGCGGACCAGTGGCCGCAGTTCGTCTTCGAGCTGCCCGAGCTGCGGTACCCGCAGCGGCTGAACTGCGCCGAGGAGCTGCTGGACCGGACGATCCAGCGGTTCGGCGGCGACCGGCCCTGCCTGCGTGACGCCGGCGGCGCCGTCTGGTCGTACGCCGACCTGCTGGCCCGGGCCAACCGGGTGGCCCGGGCGCTGGTGGAGGACCTCGGCGTGCGGCCGGGCAACCGGGTGCTGCTGCGGGCCCCGAACAGCCCGTGGCTGGTGGCCTGCTGGTTCGGCGCGATGAAGGCGGGCGCGGTGGTGGTCGCGACGATGCCGCTGCTGCGCGCCGGCGAGCTGGCCACGATCGGCGAGATCGCCAAGGTGGACCTGGCGCTGTGCGACGCCCGGCACACCGCCGACCTGATCCAGGCCGGGGTGGACGGCATGCGGGTGGTCCAGTACGGCGGCAGCGGCGGCGGCGACCTGTTCGGGATGCTGGCGGCCAAACCCGCCGACTTCGCGAACGTCCCGACCGCCGCCGACGACGTGGCGATGATCGCGTTCACCTCCGGCACCACCGGCCGGCCCAAGGCGGCGATGCATTTCCACCGGGACGTGCTGGCGATCGCCGACACGTTCTCCGCGCACGTGCTGCGCCCGCGGCCGGACGACGTGTTCGCCGGCAGCCCGCCACTCGCGTTCACCTACGGGCTGGGCGGCATCCTGGTCTTCCCGCTCCGGGTCGGCGCGTCGGTGCTGCTGCTGGAGAGCGCCACCCCGCCGGAGCTGTTCGGTGCGGTCGGCAAGCACCAGGTGACCGTGCTGGTCACCGCACCGACCGCGTACCGGGCCGCGGTGCAGAAGATCGGCAGCGACGACCTGTCCTCGCTGCGCGGCTGCGTCTCGGCCGGCGAGGCGCTGCCGGCGGCCACCTGGGAGGCGTTCCACCAGGCCCACCGAGATGCTGCACATCTTCATCGGGTCGTCCGGCGCCGACATCCGGCCCGGCTCGACCGGCCGGGAGGTCCCCGGCTACCGGGCCCGGGTGGTGGACGACGCGGGCGAACCCGTCCCGGACGGCGAGCCCGGGCGGCTCGCGGTGCAGGGCCCCACCGGCTGCCGGTACCTGGCCGACGAGCGGCAGCGGATGTATGTGCAGGACGGCTGGAACGTCACCGGCGACACGTACGTCCGGGACGCCGACGGGTACTTCTGGTTCCAGGCCCGGTCCGACGACATGATCGTCTCGTCCGGGTACAACATCTCCGGTCCCGAGGTGGAAAACGCGCTGCTGCGCCATCCGGCCGTCGAGGAGTGCGGCGTGGTCGGCGCGCCGGACCCGGACCGCGGCACGATCGTCAAGGCGTACGTCGTGCTGGCCGGGGGCGTGCCGCGGACCGGGGAGACCGCCCGCGCGCTGCAGGACTTCGTGAAGAACGAGATCGCGCCGTACAAGTACCCGCGGGCGGTGGAGTTCCTGGACGCGCTG
>WNGI01012276.1_pt1 | contig 11036 bp, 9 predicted proteins | sample 5400621 | NCBI WGS metagenome assembly WNGI01 (sample SAMN13153374, study PRJNA577476) | soil metagenome | isolation source: 20 cm soil or saprolite under Garry oak tree replicate 1 | place: USA:California | collected 2016-06-15 | reverse complement strand
CGGATGACGAGATCGACCGGCTCTACGACTCGCCCGGTGAGCTGGCGCCTCGCACAAAGAACACCATCACGACGGTCGCCCGACTCAAGAGCGAGCTCGCCGCGATCCGGCGCCGCGGTTATGCCGTCGATCAGGAGGAGACGACCGAGGGAATCGTGTGTATCGGGAGCCCGATCCTCGGGGCCGATGGGAGGCCCGAGGCCGCGATCAGCCTCGCCGGTCTCTCCGCGGGGATGCCGATCGCCACGATCGAGAGCCTCGGCCGGACCGTCGCACGAACCGCGAGCCAGGTATCGAGCACGCGCGGCGGATCGCGGACGATCCCCAAGGTGCAGCGGGTGAAGGCCCGCCCCCGGCGACGCCCGCTGGTCCGTCGGAAGCGGCGCTTCCGAGGAGTCACCCGGGCGTAGCCTCTAGCGCGTGAGGTCCCGCGCCAGCTTCATCCTGCTGATCGCGTTCACCGCCGCGTGCGTTTCGCCATCGGCGTCGCCCTCACCCGCTGTGCCCGCCTCGGCCACGCCCGAGAGCTCAGTTCCGGCGCTGCCATCACCGACGACGTTCGTCGTGCCTGCCCCGACCGATACGCCCGTCGTACGGAAGTCGCTGGCCAACGCGTCACTCGGCCATCCCAATCCGACGGCCGAACTGCAAAGCCTGTTCGAGCTCATCTACCAGGCACGGTCAATCCGGCCCGGTGGCCAGTTCGATATCGCCACGCTTCGTGGCCTTGTCGAGGGGGCATACGCCGATTACACGTTGCCGCTCTTCGAGCAGGAGATCAGCGATGCGCAGGCGGGGCGTCTTCTCGAGGTGAGCTTCAGCGGCATCGCCGTGTCGCTGGACAGCTGGAGACCGTTCAGTACCGCTGGAAACGAGGGCCCTGCTCAGATGACCGTGACGCGCACCCGGAGAGAGGTCCGCGCTGGTTCCGCCCCAACGTCTGATACGGCGACCTACAAGTTCCGCGCGGAGCGTTGGGGACAGCAATCGCAGATGTTTGCCGGGGTCTTTGCGGGCCTCTCCAATCTCCCCGATGGGGTGCATTGGTCCGTGTACGACTTCGTGAATCCGGCGACCGACCGCTGGATCACAGAGCCGCCGCCCATCACTACCGCTCAGGCTGCTTCCGAGCTCAGCAAGTTCTTCGTCGATTTCTATGCGGACCGCTCTGTCGCCCCGGGGCAGCCATTCAACATCATCCCTTCGAGCGTGCGGGCCGCCGGAAGCTACCGCGCGTACACGATGCCGCTGCTGACGCAGACCGAGCAGGAGGTCGCCTCGGGAGCGCTCAAGGAGGTCCGATACGCGGACATCTCGGTCAAGCTGGTGACCTGGGACGAGAAGGCCACAGATCATGGCGGCCTTGCATTGGCCGAGGTCACCCGGACCGCTTATGTCACGAGAGCCGGCGGCGCCGAGGCACCGCAGACGGCCACCTACCAATTCCGCGTGCACCGCCACGACAGCACGTTCTGGCTGGTCGTGGATTTCTTCCGGCCGGACGTCGGTCGCTGGGTGACGGAGATCGCGGGAGCGACAGTCATCGTTCCCGAGTCGGGCCATGGCTGATAGCGCTCCGACCGGCAGTTGCCGGTGAATCTCGAGCGAGCAGATCGCGTGCGGGTCACGCGGCCCCTCCTTCCGGAACGTCATCTGCGCAACATTTCTGGACCGCGCTGAACCCGGACCCACACCGCGCGGTATTGATGACGACCGCGCGCGTCGGCGGCATGGGGAAGGCGCGCTGGGCCGACCTGTTCCGTCTCTCTTCAGTGGCTTGCCGACGCTCGCGGTCCTTGTCCGCCGCTGCTGTCGATGTCACCTCTCGGTACCTGCGCGAGACGTTGATGCCAGTCCTTACATAAAAGGAGCGCCGCGCCATGGACCTGGGCGGGCTCCCACGGCCAAACGCACCGACTCGGTAGCCAATCTCCGGTATCACCTGCCTAATTCGGCCTGGGTGCCAGTAGGCTCAGTCGCGGGAAGGGTGGGACCTTGGTGGGACCGGGCCCGCGGTTTCGCGCGGCGCGTCTGATCGTCGTGGCCGTCTTTGCCATGAGCTGCGGTGGGGCAGCTGCAATGCCCGCGACTCCATCGAAATCGACGCCAACGCCGACGATCGCAGCCGCGATTCTGCCGTCGCCGTCCATCTCGATCCCGTCGCCGAGCTCCTGCACCAGCGCGAACGGCCTACCCGATCGCCTCTGCACGCCGGGCGCGACAAACCCCGACGTGACGCAGGCCACGATCAGCAACACCGTCTGTGTGACCGGGTACGCCGCGCAGATCCGTCCCGCGGCGACATACACGAACAGCTTGAAGGTCGACCACATGCGGGCATACGGCTACGCCGATCAGGCGCCGGGTGATTTCGAGGAAGACCATCTCATCGCGCTCGAGCTCGGTGGCGACCCGCGCGATCCGAAGAACCTCTGGCCCGAGCGCCTCACCGGCGGATCAGGCGCGCTCCAAAAGGACCGCGTCGAGAAGTGGGCGCACGACGAGGTCTGCGCAGGCCGGATGCCGCTCGCCGACGCGCAGCAGCGCATGGCCACGAACTGGGTCGAGCTTTACAACGCGATGCTCGCCGCGATCGCGACGCCGAAGCTCACGATCGCCCCCGTGGTCGTGGCGAGCGCCGCGCCGACGATCGCGACGAGCGCCTCGCCCGCCACTACGTCGCCGACCCCGTTACCAGCGCTCTCCGTCTCCATCAGCGCGTCTCGATATGGGCTTGTCTCGGCGAGCACGCTCGCAGGCGCGAGCTGTAACGCCCAGGCGAAGCTGCCCTCCGGGAGCATGAGCTCCGCACAGGGACTCATCCCGACGAAGATCGCCATCGGAAGCGGTGCGGTCTCATGGAGCTACACAACCGTCTCGCGCACAACTCCGGGAACGGGAACGCATACGGTGACGTGCACGTTCGGAGGCATCACCCGAAATGCGACTGCGCCTTTCACCGTCCCCTAACCGACACCTTCGCCGTAGTCCGCTCCTCGGGTCCTAGCGCTCAAGTACTGGTTCAAGGTGACGTCCGACACCCCTAGCGTCGCGAGTCGGATGGCGGAAAAGAAGCGCGGGCCTCTGGGATTCCTGTCGGCGGCGAGCTTTCCGTATCGCCGAAAGTCGCTTCTGTCGCCCGCCGAGATCGAGTTCTACAACGTCCTGAAGGACGCGGTCGGCGATCGCTTCCTGATCCTGCTGAAGGTCGGCGTGCGCGATCTCTGCGAGATCACCAACCGCGAGGTGAACCATGCGGCGTTCAACCGCGTGGCCGCGGAGCAAATGGACTTCGTGCTGTGCGATATGGCGACGCTCGCGCCAGTCGTCGCGATCGAGCTCGACGACGCCACCCTCTACCCTCGAGATCGCGCTGAGCGGGATACGTTCGTGAAGGAACTCTTCCGAGTGATCGGCGTCGCGCTCATCCATCAGCGTGTTCAGGCGAGGTACGACGCCGTCGCGATCGCGCGCTGGGTTGATGCCGCAGCCGCACGGCCGGGAGGTGCCGCACCGCAATCGCCCAGACCCTTACGACCCGCGAGCTAGCGCGAGCGCTAATTCGCCGTGACAGGGTGAGAAGTCGACGTCGCTGCGAGCGCTTCGTATAGACGCGCGGCTGTCTGCGCGATTTCCAAGATCTCCGGCGAAGCGATGGGGTCCTCGGATCGATAGCGCCAATAGGCAATCCGCTCGACGATCAAACTTCGTTCCGTGCTGTCGCCGACCACCGTAGCCTCACTCCTCGCGCATTCATCCACAAGGCTCAAGATCTCGGCGCGTTCTTCATCGTCCAAGTCGTCGGCTAGCGGCGATAGATAAGTGAGACGCAGCGCTGACAGCACAGCAGACGAGGATTCGATGCGCTCGATCCGCTCCTCCAAATCTCGAGCGGCGGACGCATCCAACTGGTGCCAGGTTCGGAGCGCTTCCTTCAGACCGGTGAGCGCTGATCGCGCCTTGAGGAGAGCGGCGTGCCGTGAGAAACGGTCCGCGATCACGCCTCGCAGCTGTTCGATGCCGGACGTCTTTGTGAGGAGTCGCGCGAGATCCTGCGCGGTTAGGACGTCGCCGGCGTGCAGTGCGTTGACGCAAAGCCGTACGCCGAAAAGTCCAAGACGGCGGAGGAGCGCGTGACGAACGTCAGTCGCCACGGTCGAGAGCGGGCTCTCTGCGACGCGGTCGACCGACAGCAGCAGCTGCTCGAGGTCGGGAGTCGACAACGTCGCGAGCGCGCGCAGCCCGGATGCCTCTTCCTCCTGGAGGGCCGCGCCCGCTTCGGCCAGGAGCCCGGCAACTGGCAGCACGTTCGCACAGAAGCGGGATATGCGCGGGTCGCGTTTGTAGCGCTCAGCGATCGTCGCGGCTGACGCGAGCGCGTCGGCGCGACCTGCGCCGACCTCATCTGCCCGCGAAATGACGGCCAGCGAGCTGATGGGCGACGGCCTCGAGATCGACTGCTCGAGAAAAGCCTCTAGGAAGTCGACGTCTTTCGCGTGAAGGTGGCGCATCAGGTAAATGACTGCGTCGACTTGAACCTCACTCGCGTCGTCTAGACCCAGGACAAGACGCGAACGACGAGAGGCTTCGGCGTCCTTTCCTTCGAGACCGGGAGTGTCCAGGAGCGACATCTCGAGGAGCTTCAACGACGGCCATCTGACCTCCACATGCTCGATGTCCGCGAGCTGTTCTGGCGCGAGCGGGATATCGAGCCGCCCATCGTTCCGATGAAACGGGATGGAACGGCGAGCACCGTCGCGGAATAGAGCCTCCACCGCGTAGCTCGGACCGACTCGATACCAGGTCGGAATGCGTGTGCTCTCGCTTGCGTCGCTCGCCGCGAGCCGCTCGCCGACCAAGGCGTTGAGGAGGGTTGACTTGCCCGCTTTTGCGCGCCCAACGATCGCTACGCGAAGCGGTTCGCTTTGTCGTGCCTGCACGCGGCTCAGGATCTGCGCTACCGGTTCGGGCGGCCGCGATACGAGAACTTCGGCGCAGAGATCGGTGATCAGCGCGAGCGTCGTCATCAGACTGCCGACATCTGCCGAAGACTCGCATCGAGAGCAGCGACTCGTTGGGCGCGGGTCCGGAGAATTCGCAGCTTCGCCTCGCGCTCCTGCGTGCTTGCCTCAAGGGATTGTCGTAGCGAGCGTGCCAGCTCGGCTGTCGTCTGCATCTCCTGCTCGAGTCGCGCCTGGAATTCATCGCGCAGCGTCCGATTCAAGGTGACGAGCATTTGAGCGAGGCGTGCGCTGCACTCGACGTTAATGGCATCGACGAATTGACGGACCGCGGTGCGGGCCTCCTGCCGCCGGCGTTCGACGGCTTTGGTTCGCTCGTCGTACACGAACTTCGCCGCGAATGCCGCCCCCGCGATCATTGCCAAAGGGGCGGAGACGCTCAGGCCGGCGATGCTCCCGACCCAAGCCACAAGGTATCCACCTCCCTGAGCACCGCGAAGCGCGCCAATGCCCCAGTCCAGCCGCCCAGACGCCCTCGTTTCGGGGCGGGACAGTCGGCGGCCGAATGTCTCAAGGTCGGCGCTGCGTTTCTCCGAGCCGCCCTGAAAAGGGGCCGCCTCGCTCGAGATGAGCGCGAAAATGCGACGACCGACGTTGTCCGAACCGACGTCGATCCCGGAAAGCGCATTGCGGATCGCGGTGGACGCATGCGTCCGAATGCCGTCAGAAAACTCATCCCACGAGGAGGCCGGGTCGCGATGCTGGATCTCCTTCTCAGCGTCTTCGACCACGAGACGCATGTCCGCGCGGAGCTTGAAGTCGACGGAAGACCGAAGATCGCTGAACCCGTCAGCCAGGATCTGGCCCCACCGGCCCGTGGCCGTGCGCAGATCGCGAAGGCGGGTTTCTGCCGATTGCACTTCCTGAACGAGCTCTGCGTGCTGGGCCGGTGACTCGAGGGCTCGAATCTCCGACGTGGCGCCATCACCGATCTGGGAAAGGACCGCCGAAACTTCGCGAACCGCGCGGGCTATCGCGAGCGAGCGCGCTGGAGCGACCACGCGCGCCGCGATGCTCTCGAGGAACGCGGGGTAGCCGCTCTCCGCGTCCAGAGTCCCATCAGACGCACCGATCGCCTTTATCCGCAGCGCAGACGACACTGGATATACAAGTACCTCGAGGCCCGCGTCTCGCAGAGCTTCGCGATCGAGATCGGCGATCCGTCTCCACTCCGGATACAGATCGATCTTCGTGAGCGCTAGCAGCACGGTCGGACAATCTGCAAGGGCGTCGCGGAGAAATTCGACCGCGGCCGGCGAGATCTCTGCGGATGCATCTGCCACGAAGACGACTGCGTTCACCGTCGGGAAGAACGCGCGCACGAGATCCCGATACGAGCCGCGGAAGCCACCGACACCCGGTGTGTCGACGAGGGTCAGGCCCGCCTGCGGAATCGGGTTGTCGATGCCAACTTCGACGCCGTCTACGGTTGTACCGCCGCCCCGCCCGCCCTCCAGCGCGACCTCCGCAAGCCGCTCGACGGCGAGATCTTCCGGAGTCTTGCTGCCGCCGGATCCGTGAACGCGCACAAACCGATTATCGGAATAGCGGATCGCGGTAAGAACTCGCGTCGCGAAGTCATCGTCGACCGGGCAGACGTCTTCGCCGAGGAGAGCATTCACGAGACTGCTTTTGCCTTGCTTGTATTCGCCCGCGACGCAGACGAGCGTCTCGGTACGCGAGACGCGCGCGGCGCCGAGCGCTACGACTCGAGCCAAGTCACGCCTACCGAGCTCCTGGCAGAGCGCAGCCGTTGATCCGAGGATCAGGTCCAGGCTCCCCTCCGCCGCTCCCCCTGCCACACGGCGAACTTAGCAGCCGAGTGCTTGACGGGGAAGTAGGCGACTCCTAAGATGCCGACCTCGCACGGGACGCATGGCCCGGCAGGGCCGCTTAACCCCGATCCTGTCGGGTCCGGAGGGGGAGGCGGTCATGCCAGACAAGCTGCACGCGGCTTCGAAGTCACCAGTTCAGCATCAGCCAGAAACCAAGCACGAGCCGACCGCGCCGATCAAACACGCGGCCGACGTCCTTTTGACGCCGACGCACACAGAGCCGAAGCCGGCTCATCCGCCTACCCAACCGACTGTGGCGAGCGCGGCTGCCGCCGCGCTACACACCTCAGTCCAGCCCGCGAACGACCCGGTAGGTCATGCGCGAACTGAGCCGCATCCAGCGACGGCGGCGACCACTGCGCACACAACCCAGCCCGCGGCGGCGACTCCAACGACCACTGAGACGACAACTGCGCACAAGGCAGACATGTTTCCGGCTGCGGCCGTCGCGATAACTCCAACGGCTGTGGCGGCGCTGTTCCAGCAAGCTCGCGAAAGCACAAGTCAGGACGCCAGCCAGCCGAAGGCGCACGACACCTCTGCCAGTGGCAGTCCCCTCACGGGCGACACCAGCACCGGTGCACTTATCTATCACGACAAATCCGGGGAAGTTAGCGTTGCCCCACCGACTGGAACCATTGAGGCGAAGACGCCGAACGTCGATATGAAGGCGACCCCGGCCGGTGTCAGCACGGACCTAACCGGGAAGGCGGGCGACGTAACTTTTTCGTTCCATAGCGCCGGCCCAAGTCCCACGCTCTCAGCCCACGATTCGAGCGGCGCCGGCGCGTCCGTTGGTCCGGCTGGCGTTGCCGTGCAGGGTGGCGACCCAGCAACGGACGCTACCGTTGACCTTCTTCTCGGAAACCCCATTGGCGCCTTCGAGCGACTGTTCGGCGGCGATGATGAGCACCCGGTTTACGTAACAACGGACGGCGAAAGGTTCGATGACATCAACACGGCGAAGTCTCATCAAAGGGATCTCATTGCGGCTGAATGCTGCGCTTGCGGCCGCGACCCCTGGTGTCAGCATGCACATTTCACCCGATGGTCACATGTCGGGCGCGTTGTCCCTCACAACGTCTTCGCCTTCCGGGGCCGCAGCCCCGACGGACAGCCCCAACATGGGACCGATCGCTCCGAGAGTCGACGACGGTGGTACCGACGTCACACTGCACCAGCTGCCGGACGGCAATCTGGTAACGAGCGACGGCGAGGTATTCGGCGCCGGCGACCTAGCAGCGGCATGCGCTCACCAAGCCGAGATCGATGCAGCTGCCGCGGCGCAACAGGCGTTTCTCGCGGCACATCTCGATTCCATGGTGTCGACCGGCGCGGCGGCATCGGCGATTCGTCAACTAGATGGGTCGGGTACCGACACCGCGGTCGCCGGTGGTCACGAACTCCAAACGTCCGCCATGAGCACCGTGCATGACATTCTCCGAGGTGACCAACTGGGTCATGCACTTCTGGCTGCGGGACTCGGGCCGACCGACCCAACGCCTACCGGGACGCATGAAGTCTTACTGGGATCGGCTCTTGGGCCGCTGCACGATGCCGCGCCGACCCTTGATCAAAGCCTCATCGATCTAGGCGCGCCAGGCCACGCCCCAGGAATCGCACCCGACCCTGTACCCGTTGAGGATGACCTCACGCCGTCCCCAACGTCCCAAGACAACGACTAGCGCGAGCGTGGTCCCGAAAGCCTCGACGTAAAGCAGGACGCTTGATGGCTTACGTCCTAGGGGTCGATCTCGGGACGACCTTCTCCGCCGCGGCGATCGCGGCGGAGAATGGCACGACTGTTGTCACGCTCGGGACGCGCACCGCCGCGATCCCATCGATCATCTTCCTGCGCGAAGACGGAGTCCTTCTATTCGGCGAAGCGGCCGAACGCAGAGGTGTAGCTCAACCGGAACGAGTGGCGCGCGAATTCAAACGACGGTTCGGTGACGAGACCCCGTTACTGCTCGCGGGCAGTCCTTACAGTGCAGATGCTCTCAGCGCCCATCTTCTACGACACATCGCGGAGCAGGTAGCGCTCGAACAGGGCGGACCGCCCGCAGCCGTTGTGATCACGCATCCGGCGACGTATGGGCCCTACAAACGCGAACTTCTCGAGGAAGCAGTCCGCCTCGCGGCTCTCGAGGACGCAACTCTCCTGACGGAACCCGAAGCCGCGGCGATCCATTACGCAACCTCCGAGCGCGTCAGCGCCGGCGATCTCATCGCCGTGTACGACCTCGGCGGCGGGACCTTTGACGCGGCCGTCGTGCGGCGCGATGACGACGGCTTTGTTCTTGTTGGGACGCCCGAGGGAATCGAGCGATTCGGTGGCATCGACATTGACCACGCGATCTTCGGGCACGTCGCGACGACGATCGGTGACGCAATCAGTGCACTCGATCGGCGCGACCCTTCAACGCGCGTCGCGTTGGCGCAACTCCGAGAAGCTTGCCGGCAGGCGAAGGAGACGCTCTCAACTGACACCGAGGCCATCGTCCCGGTGATGCTCCCGTCAAAGCACACCGAGGTCCGGCTCACTCGCCTTGAATTCGAGACGATGATCACGCCACGGCTCGTCGAAACCGTGGCCGTGCTCCAGCGCTCGATCCGCAGTGCAGGCGTGTCGGACAAGGATGTTTCTCGCGTCCTTCTCGTGGGAGGCTGCTCGCGAATTCCGTTGGTCGCCGATCTCGTTCGTGATCTGATCGGAAGGCCGGTCGCGTTGGACGCTAACCCGAAACATGCGATCGCTCTTGGCGCAGCGGCGTACGTCAAGGCGCATACCGCACACGAAGACGCTGCGGCGGTCGCCGTATTAACCCCGATCGTGGCAATCGCGGAAACGCGATCGGCGGTTGCTCCGGCGGTGATGCCTGCGGTGACGTCCGCCGAGGTGGCTCCGATTGTCCCGGCTGTCGAAGCGCCCCCCGTGCGGTCGACTGGTCGCGCGCGCAGCCTTCTGCGACGGGCCGCCGTACTTGTTCCTATCGGCGCCGCGCTCGCATTTGGCGGCGTCGTCGCTGCCGCCCAGCTGGTGACCTCATTTAGTTCACCCGCACCGACATCCTCGCCCACCAGTGTCCCGACCTCGGCTGCCGCCGCAGTGGTCAAGACCCAGGCTGGATTGGCGGCGGCGACCACGCGCCCAACTGCGACTCCACTCGGGACGGTGACCTTGCAGCCTCAGTCGTCGCCGACAGCGTCGCCGGCGCCAAAGGCGAGCGGAGCTCCTGCGACACTCTCCCCGAGTCCGCGCACGCCGACGCCGATACCTGCGACGGCCGCGCCCATCGAAACAACACAACCCACGTGTGACGCTGGGGGATCGACTGCTTCGACCGGGTTCGAAGGCCAGGTTCTGTGGGGCACCGCATCGGTCGGTGGAATCAGGTTTGACGCCAAATCCGGCTCGACGGTCCTGGCCACGACAACCTCGCAGGTCGCAGGTGTGTACCGGATCACTGGTCTTCCGCCCAATAGCGCGATCGTCCTAGACGTGCCAGCGCAGAGCAGCTACACGAGTAACAGCTACTACCTGACGACGTGCGGAGGCTCGGTCGCTCACCAGGATCTACAGATCCTGAAGCCTCTAACGATCAACGGGTCGAGTCCTATGAGCGCGTCGCCTGGGCCGCTGACGGTGTCGTGGAGCGCGCTTTCGGGTAGCGAGCTGTACTGCGTCGGGATGGCCACGCGAAATTCAACTCTGAACACGACTGACTGCACGCCTCGAATACGGGGCACGGGCGTCACGACGACATCAATCACGACGATGCCGCTCAATGCGGGGACCGAATACACCCTCTCGGTCTACGCGGTGGCGAACGGCATCCCCGTTGGGTACGGATTCGTCTTGATCGAAGTCCGGTAAGCGGGCGCCGGCGACGCACGTCGACCTGCCGCTAGGCGGAGGCGATTCGCTCCCGCAGCACTCAAAGAAGAATTCCACGTTGGCGCACATATAGGGTTCCGGGCACCGCGCGCGGCCGCATCACCGTCGCGTCAAACTTCGATGCTCCCCTTCCGAAGGAGCTGCAGAAGCGGTTCGAGTGAGGATTCTTCTCGATACCCATGCGTTCCTCTGGTGGGTCACTGACAGCACCGAGCTGTCCCGCCGGGCGCGCAGGGTGATCGCCGACGGAGCGAACGAGATCTACTTCAGCGCGGCGAGCGC
>WNGI01009399.1_pt1 | contig 11037 bp, 9 predicted proteins | sample 5400621 | NCBI WGS metagenome assembly WNGI01 (sample SAMN13153374, study PRJNA577476) | soil metagenome | isolation source: 20 cm soil or saprolite under Garry oak tree replicate 1 | place: USA:California | collected 2016-06-15 | reverse complement strand
ATCAGAATCGCCGTGTTCATCGTGCCAACGGGAACGTTGAGCAAGCCGTGCGGCCACATCCCCGGCGGCGCGTCCAGTCGCAAAAAGATATAAGCGGAAAAAAGTCCGCCGAAGAGCATCACTTCGGACGCGAGAAACAACCAGATCCCGACCTTCGCGTTCCAAAGGCCTGTGTCGGGTCGAGTCGAGACTGTATATGGAATCTCCATTCGTTAGGCTATACGAGCACCGGTTGCTCGACAGTTTTGCGCCGTCTGCGCTCAGTCGGTTCAACCGGCTCGTTCTGCATCGTGAAATCGCGGTCGCGTCCAGGCAGGCTGTATTCGTAGGGGCCGCGATAAGCGATGGGCGTCGTAACGAAATTTCCGTGGGGGGGCGGCGAAGGCGCAGTCCATTCCAGGGTGGTCGCTTCCCATGGGTTGTCGTTCACCTTCTTGCCGTGCTTAATGCTCCAGAAGAAATTGATGATGAAGGGGATTTGCGCCAGACCCATGGTCCAGGCCGCCCATGAGATCGGCGTGTTCCACTGAAAACCAGTTAGACCCCAAACATGATCGCCGGAAAGAGTCCAGCCCTGCCCGCCGTCATACCAGCGCCGATGCATGCCGACCATACCCTGCAAAAACATCGGCAGAAAAATTGCGTTCATGCAAATCAGCGTCGGCCAGAAGTGCACCTTCCCCCAGAATTCGTTCATGGCTCGGCCGGTCGCTTTCGGAAACCAATAATAGATCCCCGCAAACAACGCGAAGATCGTGCCGGGTGCGACGATATAGTGAAAATGCGCGATCACGTAGTAAGTGTCGTGCAAGTAAAGATCGGCTGAATTAAACGCGAGTGGGATGCCGGTGAGGCCGCCGATCCCAAACATCGGCAAGAACGCGGTCGTGAAAAGCATAGGCACGTTGAACCGGATCGAGCCGCCCCAAAGTGAAATGAAAAACGCGCTCAAGATGATCACCGATGGGATCGAGATGATGAGCGTGGTCGTCTGGAAAAACGCGCTTACTGCCGTCCCCATTCCGGTGAGCCACATGTGATGCGCCCAGACGATGAACGACAAAAAGCCGATCGTGAGCACGGAAAAAACAAGTGATTTATAACCCCAGAGCGGTTTGCGCGAATTGTTCGCCAGAATTTCAGCGACAATGCCCATGCCCGGAAGAATGAGCACGTAAACTTCGGGATGCGCGAGGAACCAGAAAAGATGTTGCCACAACAGCGGGCTGCCACCGCCACTGATGTGCATCGCTGCGCCATTCACCACCAGACCTGCCGGCATGAAAAAGCTGGTCGCCGCCACGCGATCCATCAGTTGCATGATGATCCCTGCCTCCAGCGGGGGAAACGCCAGCAAGAGCAGGAACGCGGTGACAAATTGCGCCCAGACAAAAAATGGCAGCCGCATCCAGGTCAGTCCTTTCGCGCGCAACTGGATGATCGTCGCAATGAAATTAATCGCGCCGAGCAACGACGACGTGATTAGAAAAATAAAACCAATGAGCCAGAGTGTCTGCCCGTTAAGAATTCGATGATACGCCGGGCCTGTATCGGCAATCGCGGCCAGCGGCACGTAGGAAGTCCAGCCACTCTTGGCCGCGCCGCCGGGAACGAAGAAACTTATCAGCATGATAATGCCCCCGACAAAGACGGCCCAGTAGCTCGCCATGTTTACTTTCGGGAAGGCCATGTCCGGCGCGCCGATTTGCAGCGGCACGACGAAATTGCCAAACGCGGCGAACGCCAGTGGCACAATTCCGAGAAAGACCATGATCGTGCCGTGCATCGCGCCTAACGTGTTGTAAAAGTCAGGCGTCATTTTCCCGTCCGGCATCGTGCCGGCTCCGAAAATATGCGGGAGGAGCTTCCCAATCACTGGCAAGGCCTGGCCAGGATAGGCCAATTGCCACCGCATCAGCATCATCAAGGAAAAACCGAAGAAGAGGAAGATCAGCCCGGTGAATCCGTACTGGATGCCAATCACCTTGTGGTCGGTGGAGAAAACATATCTTCGCCACCACCCGAGCTCGTGATGCTCACCTGCCGCGCCGGACCCGTGCGAAGGCGGGTGCTCGCCTTCATGTTTATGTCGATCCTCGCCGTGCGTCTCGAGAGAAGTGGAAGCGTCCATTCAGGAAAAAGTTATCGCTTCAATATCTAAAGAGAAGCGTGATTTGCAAAGCCCGAAATTTGGGAAATCCAGGGTAGCGCACGCGTCTCGCGTGTTGGTTTCGGCGTCTCGCCAAACGGGCGCACCGGGTGGCGAGCGCAAATATGCCCCGACTATCGCAGATAATCGTTCGGTTCGACCAAAACGAAGCCAGGCGTATTGCGGACAAAATGCCGCAGCCAGTAGCAATGGCCAGCCCCGAACGTGACAACAATGCGATCGCCCGGTTTCGCAATCTGGTTCAGCTTGGCGAAAATCTTGGCGTTGCGCAGATACCAATAGCCGTTGAGATCGGCGCCGGGTTGCGTCTGACTGTCTCCCAGCGATAGCAAGGCATAGTAAAAATTGTAATGATTGGCATCGATTTTGTCTGGCTGATTTTGTTCCAACAACATTTCGCGAACTGATTTCGTTTTTTGATCGGCTCCCACTTTGCTGATGATCGCGACCACTTGCGCATTGAGAGAATCCAGCATCCCAGTCTGGCCATGTGCTTTCGCATAAGCCTGCACTTTGTCGTACGGAAAATAATCGATCTTGTCGCTCAGCTCGTCGATTCCATACACCGGCTTCTGGCCGAGGTTGTGCGCGAGTCGAAAGGCGATTTGCACGCGTTCGTCCCGATCTTTGATCAGCGTCTCCGGCGTAAATCCATCAAACTTCTTCGTCGTGAGATCGGCCCGATCGGAGACTGCTTCGACCGCAATCTTGTTCGGATTAAATCGCGCCAAACGGCTGGCGATGTCGGCAAGCTCGGCCTGTTTTTCCGGCGTCCGCACGTCGTCCGCCTTCACGTTGTGTAAATCCAGACCCGGATTATCAAAATGATACGTGCCCAGGATTAGTACGCGCACCGGCTCGGGTTGTTCCGTCGATTGGGCAGTCGCGCTAAGGAGCGACGATAGAATGAGCAGAACAAACAACGGTTTTCGTTCCATACCCGAGCATTGATAGCGAGTCTTTGGACGTGAGATGCAGTCAATGCCCGACTTAGATTCAACTATCTCGAGCGGGCGCTTAGAGCGAGAAAATCGCAGCTTGGCCTCCTTTTCCCCGTTGTGCGAGATTTCCGTGTGGAAAAAGGAGCGGAAGCACGCGCCATCATTCATCTCGACATGGACTGCTTTTATGCGGCAATCGAGGTGCGCGACCGTCCTTCGTTGCGCGGCAAACCGGTGGGCGTGGGCGGCGCTCGCGAACGCCGCGGCGTTTTGACGACGTGCAATTACGAAGCACGAAAGTTCGGCGTGCGTTCGGCCATGCCGACCTTCATGGCGCTGCAACGTTGCCCGAACCTGATCGTGTTGCCGACGCGCTTCGATGTTTATCGGCGTGAAGCCGCGGTCATCCGCGGAATTCTGCATCGCTTCACCACGCTAATTGAACCACTCTCGCTCGACGAAGCTTATCTCGATGTAAGCGCGCATCCCAGTGCACCGGGCCCATTGGCGCAGGTAATCCGCGGCACGATTTTTCGGAAAACGAAACTGACATCGTCGGCGGGAATCGGTCCCAACAAACTGATTGCGAAGATCGCGAGCGAAATAAACAAGCCGAACGGCCAATTTGAGGTCGCGCCAGAACAGGTGTGCGCCTTCATGGAGAATTTACCGGTCCGCAAAATCTGGGGAATCGGCGAGAAGGCCGAGCGAAAGCTGGAAGAGCTCGGCGTTAAAACTTGCGGTGAGCTGCAGCGCTTCTCGCGGCCGGAACTCGTCGATCTTTTCGGGAAATTCGGCGTCGAGCTCTACGATCTTTGCCGCGGCATCGATCACCGGCCGGTCGAGCCGGATCGTCCGCGCAAATCACTCAGCACTGAGGAAACCTTCCCAGTCGACCTTACCACGGTGGAGCAATGCGAAGAGAAACTGGAAGACCTATTCCAGGAATTGATGGGCGATCTCGCCCAAAAGGAGTCAATGCGCGAGATCAGGACGATTTTCGTCAAACTTAAGTTCAACGATTTCACTCGCACGACCGCCGAGCGCGCAGGATTAGCGCCGACCTTGCAGGATTTCCGTTCTCTGCTCGATGAAGCATTTGCTCGCACTGGGAAACCCGTGCGCCTCATCGGCCTCGGCGTCCGCTTTTCCGACGCGACGCCCGAAAACGCTCAAATGGATCTGCTGTAGAGGCAGCCGTGTCGGCTGCGACATCGTTTGAAATCCTCTGTAGTGCGCCTTGTCCTCGCCGCTGCGTCACTTGGCTTGAAAACCCGAATTGGTTGAAGTGATCGCCTGAGGCAAGCAAGTCATGTCGGTCCGGCTCGGACCGGTCGTCGCTCGCTCGGCGCGATAGACGCGCTACTATTGTGTTAGGGGATGACGCTCGCCCAGCAACAGAGAATCAGGAATACCGGCTGCGACGCTCGGTTTGATAATTTGACCCGGCAGCTTTACGCGACTGATGCTTCGATTTACCAGATCGAGCCGGTCGGCGCCGCGTTCCCGAAAAGCGCGCAGCAAGCGAGCGCGGTGATTTGTGCGGCCGCCGATGCGGACCTGTCAATTATTCCACGAGGCGCGGGAACAAGTCTGTCCGGCGGCGCGATCGGCGAGGGATTGATTGTCGATTTTTCGCGCTATAACCGGCAGATCGATAAACTCGATCTCGAAAAACGTAGCGTCCGCGTAGGCGCGGGTGTCGTGCTGGATCAGCTCAACGATTTCCTAAGACCGCACGGGTTTTGTTTTGGTCCTGATGTTGCAACAAGCGCGCGCGCAACGCTCGGCGGTATGATTGCGAACAATTCGTCCGGCGCGCACATGCCAGTCTACGGCACGACCGCCGATCATGTTCTTTCGCTCGAAATCGTCATGGCCGATGGACGAATTGTAACCGTAGGCGCCGCTGTACCTGTAGAGGAAGCTGTCAGTTTCCCCTACAGCGGCGTGGCGTCGCTCGAAACTGAGCGGCAACAAATTCTTAAAATAGTTCGAGAACATTCCGCGGAAATGGCGGAGCGGATGCCGCCGGGCCTATTGAAGCGCTGGCCCGGCTACGGGATCGAACGATTTCTGCGCGCGCCGGGCAATTTCAACGAAATTCTTGCCGGGAGTGAAGGAACGCTCGCGGCAATTTTCTCCGCCGAACTCAAAATCTCGCCGCTGCCGCGCGAGAAGGGTTTGGGCCTGATCTTTTTCGCGTCGGTCGCGGATGCAATGCAAGCGACCGTTGAGCTTCTCGATCTCAAACCGGCCGCTATCGAACATATCGACCGGCCGTTATTCGATCAAACGAAGAGCCAACTGCTTTTTCGAGCAGCGCGCGATTTGCTCGAACTGGATACCAAGCCGTGTGAATCGATTTTGATCGTCGAGTTCTACGAAGACGTCGCCGAGCGATTGTCGATCTTGCAAGCAAGAAAGCTCGGGTTGCGCACGAAAATTCTCACGGATACGGCGCAGATGAATCTGGTCTGGTCGGTGCGCAAAGCCGGCCTTTCACTCTTAACCGGACGTGTGGGCGCGGCCAAGCCGGTGGCGTTCATCGAGGACGCCGCGGTCCGTCCGGCGCAACTGCCGGCATACGTCACGGGATTGCGATCGATCATGAAACCGCTCGGTCTGGAAGCGAGTTATTACGGCCATGCTGCGACCGGACTGTTGCACGTGCGACCTGTGCTCGATCTGCACAGCGCATCCGATTTGAAAAAATTCCGGCAAGTCGCCGACCAAACCTCCGCGTTGGTGCGGCAGTTTAAAGGTTCGCTTTCCGCCGAGCATGGCGTCGGCATCGCCCGTACGGAATACATGCGCGAGCAACTCGGCGATGAGTTGCTCGATGTGATGCGCGCAATCAAAAATGCGTTCGATCCAAAAAACATTTTCAATCCGGGCAAAATTTTCGCTGATGGCCGGCACAAGATCGACAATTATTTGCGCGAAAATTTCACGCGACCACTCGAGCTTCCATTTCAGCCGGTGCTCGCCTTTGCATTTAAGGACCGCTCCTTCATCGGTAATCTCGAACAATGCAACGGTTGCGGCGGCTGCCGCAAAGATGCGCCGACGATGTGTCCAACGTTTCTGGCGACCGGCGAAGAAGTCATGTCCACCCGTGGACGCGCCAATATCATCCGGGCCGCGCTCGAGCTGCGTGTAAACGGACACGATCCACTACGCTCGGCGGAACTGGATGCCGCCTTAAGCAATTGTCTTTCCTGCAAGGGATGCACACCGGAGTGCCCATCGAACGTGAATCTCGCGCTTTTGAAAGCGGAACTGATGTACGCGCGACACCAGCGCGACGGTTTGCCGTTGCGCGAGCGCGTTTTCAGCAATGTTGATTTGTTAGGCCGTATCGGCTGCGCGGCGCCGTCGCTTGCAAACGCATCTTTGAATTTCCGGCCACTGCGTGCGCTGATGGAAAAAACGCTTGGTCTCTCAGCTCGGCGTTCCCTGCCGCATTACGCGAACGAACGATTCGATCGCTGGTTTGAAAAACATGCTGTAGCCGGGCGCGGTGACCCCGGTACCGCGATCAACGATCGCGGCTACAATAGAGGCAAGATCATCCTCTGGGACGATACCTTTGTGCGTTATCACGAGCCACACATCGGTATAGCCGCAGTAAAGGTGCTGGAAGCGCTCGGTTTTGAAGTTGCGCTTCCGAAGAATCGCCAGTGTTGCGGCCGTCCCGCATTCAGTCAGGGAAATCTCGATGCCGCCGCGCGAACGGGAAAACACAATGTCGATCTTCTGAATTCGACAAATGCCAGTCCGGCTCGGACCGGTTCGACGCCAATTCTTTTCCTCGAGCCGTCGTGCTACTCGATGTTCGTGGAAGATTATCGCGAGCTAAAAATCGACAATGCGGAGAATGTGGCGCAGCGCTGCTTTCTATTCGAAAAATTTGTCGATGACGTACTTGCGCAAGAACCAGAGGCGCTGCGATTCAAAAATGGGCCAGCGACAGTGGCGATCCACGTGCATTGCCATGCCAAGTCGCTCATGAATCCTGCTTTCATGAAAAGACTGGCGGAACGTTTGCCGGGCAGAAAAGCGACGGTGCTCGACACCGGCTGCTGCGGAATGGCGGGGTCATTCGGCGCGCTCGCGGAGAAATACGACCTTTCGGTTCAGGTCGCCGCACACTTGATCGACAAGATCGAGAATCAACCGCGGGGAAGAGAGATCATCGCCTCAGGCACAAGTTGCCGGCATCAAATTGTCGATCTGACAAACGCGCGCCCGAAGCATATGGCCGAATTGCTCGCGGAAGCGATCGTTTAAAAATGATTCGGATTAATCTGGGTTTCGCGAGGCGAAAACTCGATCCGAAAAAAGGCAACTTAAGTTACCCGCCCATCCCACAATATCGGTCCGAAACTTAGAGAGAAAAAATCCGTCAGATTCCTGCGGCGCTGCCGGTATGTGGCGAACGGGATGATCGGCTCGTGGCATGACAAATCCAATGAGAACATCGGCATCGACGGAGGCAATTGCACAAATTCCGTCGCAAGCGATCCAGTTGTTCGAGCCGCCCGAGGACGTCATTTACACGATTGATGCCACAGCGCATCTCGTCGGCGTCTCGCGGCGGACGATTCTCGTTTACTGCAAGCACCAGCTTCTTTCACCGGTGACTAATGGTAGAGACGGAGGTTATTGTTTCGATCGCGATTGCGTCAGCGCGCTGCGTCGCATCGAAGCTCTCCGCGCAGTTTGTGGTGACGATCTGAACGGCATCAAAATTATTCTCGATTTAACGAACGAGCTGGAGCGCTTGCACTCGGTTGTGCGTTTCTTATCGCAAAGCAAATGGCAGCGCCAAACGATGCGCAGCGGAAAACATGAAACAGCGCCGCGCGGGAAAAAATCGAGACTGCATCGAGGGAGGAAGTAAATCGCTGGAGCGAAGAAACGCACGTTTCCTCCTGCTGCTATCGACCGCGCTCGCCGGAGCGATACGGAACGGGAACGTACTCCACTGAAGGTTGCCGTCGCATGGGCTGTGGATAAAGTTCCATCAAACGCAGCATGTTTTCTGGCATGTCGGTTCGTACTGGCAGATCGAGCTCGCGTGCCCGTTCGTAAGTGATGGGATAATCATGCGTCCACGCGCCGCTGGTCAGGAGCTTGGCGATCTCCCCCGATTTCTCTCCGGGATTCTTCGCGGCCAACAACTCGCCGACCTCCTGGCGCATCTGCGCAACCGCTTTTTCGGCTTGATCGGCTAGGATCAACGTTTTGTCGTCTACTTCGGCGATCGGTTTTTGATGCGCCGCTTTCAGAATCGAAGCCGCCGGATACTCACCGAGCTGCGGGTCGACGGGCCCCAAGACAGCGTGCTCGCACATAACGATCTCGTCGGCGGCGAGCGCGATCAATGTGCCGCCCGACATGGCATAGTGCGGCACGAACACAGTGACTTTGCCTTCATGTTTGAATACCGCGCGCGCGATTTGGGTCGCTGCAAGGACCAAGCCTCCCGGGGTGTGGAGCACCAAATCCAGCGGAATTTTACGATCCGTCAGATGAATCGCACGGAGGACCTGTTCGCTGTCGTTGATGTCGATGTAGCGAAACAACGGAAAACCCAAAAGGCTCATTGTCTCCTGCCGATGTACCAGCAGGACGACTCGCGATTTGCGTTGCCGCTCAATTAACGCAATCAGCCTTCAACGGGACCGCGGCTCCCACGCCCATTCGAGGCCGTACTCATCCGGTTGCAATTGCCGGCGGCGACGGACAAACAACCAGCACAGAAGCATTCCGCAAAGAAATCCACCGACGTGTGCCCACCACGCGATCCCACCGACTTGCTTTGGCCCGGCCAGGGCAAGCGTCCCGCTGAACAATTGGCTGAGGAACCAGAATCCCAGATAAAGCACCGCCGGCAGTTCAAAGAAGAAGGGAAAAAAGAAAATGGGAAACATTACCACCAGTCGCGCCGTTGGAAAAAACAGCAGATACGCACCAAGTACGCCGGCAATCGCGCCCGAGGCACCGACTGACGGAATCGTCGAATCCGGATTTGTTAGCAATTGAGTTAGCGCGGCGATTACACCGCAGAGTAGATAGAAAATCGCAAATCGCACCGGCCCCATTCGGTCCTCAACGTTGTCGCCAAAGATCCAGAGCGTCCACATGTTGAAAATGATGTGCAGCCAGCCGCCGTGTAAAAATTGATAAGTCAAAAGGGCCCAATAACTATCCACGGGAAAACCGACATAGGCGGCCCATTGCGGATGAGTGAAACGTGCCGGAACGATGCCGAAAAGATAAAACATTTGGTCGATCGACTGCTGGGGAAGCATCAATTCAAAGAAGAACACGATCACATTGATAAAAATCAGTGCGCGTGTGACTACCGGCACCGAACGGCTCGGTACCGAATCCTGAATCGGAAACATATTGTCCTGCGTTAGGTTATCGCGGCGACCAACGATAACGGTCGCTCTGCGCGCGAAAAAAGCCGATCGGTGTACGCGTATTCTAACAATCAGCCCGCGGGTTGCGACTGGCCACTCGAGTTTGCGAAAATTGGCGTGAGGATGAAATGGTAACCGAACAGAAAGCGAAAAACTGCAAAACTAATCGCCACGAACACGACCAGCTGCGCGCTCAAAACACTTGGCCCAATTGTTCGCCAATGCGATCGACTAGGAGCGCAGTGACTTATTAATCGAGCAGTTTCAAATGTTTCGTTGACGTCATCACTACCAAAACCTAGCGTTCGCCTCCATGGATTTGGTTGTTGCGTCAGATAAACTTAAGCAAACCGAGGTTTGGGCAGAAGATGACGAGTCGGTCCATTGGGCTGGCGCCTTTGCCGTCTATGGAGGACACGGTGCAACGGCGTCTTCAACCATCGTGTATGAGATTGAGCCCGGGAAGCGGCTCGGTTGGCATACCGACGCCACTGAAGAGACGCAGTACATCATCGCCGGCACTGGAGAGAGCTCCGCATGGAAGACGGCACGACACATCAGGTAGATCCAGGCACCGTTTTTGCGATTCCGACTCCAGTTAAGCGCGACCTCGTTAACGTCGGTAAGGAGACGTTGCGGGCGGTTGCCTTCTTCGCAGCGGCAATGTTAACACAAGATTTCGATAACGTGATGATGCCGCCGAAGAGTCACATCCTCGGTACTCCTAATCGCGAAGGTTAGTTTCGGATCCGCCGCTGAGGCTACCCTTGCGGCTTCGGCGGCTCTCCGGGTTTTGCGGCTTCGCCGGGTTTTGGCGGCGCAGCGCCCGCAGGTGCACCGCCGGGAAGATCCTCGTCGGGAACCCCGAGTATATCATGTTCACCGAACGACTCCGGGTGATTGGCCAGCTCTTTGCGCAGTTCGGCAATTTGTTCGGCCGTAACCGGGCTGGCATTGTTCCCCCACTCACTCCGCTCGTACGTGAGAACGTCGGCGATCTTTTGGTCGGTCAATGTTTTGTCCCACGGTTGCATCACTGCGGTGCCGAATTTTTGACCTTTGACCGTGACTGGACCTTGCAAACCCTTCAGGACAATCATGGCGGGCCGACGCGAGCCGCCGGTTGTAAACTCCGAGCCCGCGAGCGGCGGGTACTGTCCCGGCACGCCAAGACCGTTGGCTTGATGACAGGTCTGGCAGTTCGCCGAGAAAATCTTTTTGCCGCGGTCGCGCGGCGAAAGTTCCGCGACCTGTTCGGCGCCTTGTGGGCCGGTAACTTTTTTCATCGCCTGCGGCTCGCCACCGTAAGGGTCAAGCGCCTCACCGCTAAAGTTTCCCGAGTAACGACCGAGGTAGGCGCCACCGAAAAACACCGCCAGCCCGTAAACGGCGATTAACCAAATCGAGAGCGGTTCGGCGCCGACGCGAGGCTCCCGTTTTTCGCGCTGAACGGCAGCGTGCACTTGCTGCACATCTGCCTGTTCCCCGTAAT
>WNGI01026244.1_pt1 | contig 11038 bp, 13 predicted proteins | sample 5400621 | NCBI WGS metagenome assembly WNGI01 (sample SAMN13153374, study PRJNA577476) | soil metagenome | isolation source: 20 cm soil or saprolite under Garry oak tree replicate 1 | place: USA:California | collected 2016-06-15 | reverse complement strand
ACATCGGGCCCGACAGCTCGAAGTCGCCCCGCTGCTTGCCGGCCCGCGCCCAGCCCCGCTCGAGCGCGGGCATGGTGACCTCGCGCACGTACCGCTCGGTCGTGAAGCCGTGCAGCAGGATCCCGTCGGCGACCTCGCCCGCGACCTCGGTCATGCGCTCGCCCACGGCGGCGAGGAACACCTTCGGGACGCCGTACGGGTTGGGACCGGGGTTGAAGAACGGCGTCATGAGCGTGTGGCGGTAGAACTCGCCCCGGAAGTCGAGCTTGTCCCCCTCGTTCCAGCACGCCCAGATGGCGCGCATCGCGAGGATGAACTCGCGCATCCGTTTCGCCGGCTCCGACCACGGCATCGAGAACCGCTTCTCGATGTGCGGCTTGATCTGGCTGCCGAGGCCGAGGATGAAGCGACCCTTCGTGTACAGCTGGAGGTCGTTACCGATCACGGCCGTCGACATCGGGTTCCGTGCGAATGCCACCGCGATGCCGGTGGCCAGCTCGATGCGCTCGGTCTCGAGCGCCGCCAGAGTGATCGGGAGGAACGGGTCGTGGCTGGTCTCGGCGGTGAAGACGCCGTCGTATCCCAGCTCCTCGAGCTCCCGCGCCGCCGCCGGCATCTCCTCCGGCCGGGCCGTCATGACCGTTCCGTCGACTCGCATCATTCCCCCTGGTCAGCCGTGCGCGGAGGCTACGGGGAATCCGCGTAGCCGTCATACCCCGGCGTTACTCTCCGGATATGGGTCTGGCATTCCCACCGTCGTTGTCGCCGAGCTCCGTGTCGGCGTTCAAATCGTGCCCTCTCGCGTTCAAGTTCTCCTACATCGACCGCCTCCCTGAGCCCCCCAGCCCGGCGGCTACCAAGGGCACGCTCGTCCACCGCGCGCTCGAGCTGCTGATGTTGCGTTCCCCGGACGACCGCACCGTCACCGGCGCGCTGGCTGATCTCGCTACCGCGCGGATCGAGATGGCCGAGGATCCGGATCTCGCCGGGCTCGAGCTGACCGACGAGCAGTGGGCGCAGTTCGACGCCGACGCCGAGGAGCTCGTGCGGCGGTACTTCCAGCTGGAGGACCCGCGGACGGTGAACCCGAACGGCCTCGAGCTCAAGCTCACGGCCCAGTTCGGCCGGGTCAAGCTGCGGGGGGTCATCGACCGCCTCGAGATCGACGACGACGGCGAGTTCGTGGTCACCGACTACAAGACCGGCTCGGTGCCGAGCGAGTACGCCGAGAACCAGCGGCTGTCGGGCGTGCACATCTACGCAGCGCTGTGCGAGCAGATGCTCGGCAAGCGGCCGGCGCGCGTGCAGCTGTACTACCTGTCGAAGCCGGAGGCGATCATCGCCACGCCCACGGCGCAGTCGGTCGCGGGCGTCGGACGCCGCGCCGACGCCCTGTGGACGGCCATCCTGCGCGCCTGTGAGCGCGAGGACTTCCGACCTCATCCGGGGCCGTTGTGCGACTACTGCACGTTCAAGCCGTACTGCCCCGCCTTCGGCGGCGACCCCGTGCAGGCGGTGGAACTGCGCGGCCCCGGCACGGTGATCGAGCCGAGCCTCCCGCTGGTCGAGGCCTAGGCGGTCGCCGTCGCGAGCTGACGCTCACGCACCTGCGCTCGCAGTGGCCAGCAACCGGCGCGCCTCGCGCGGGTGCCGCAGGCGCAGCACCTCGAGATGCGCGTACTCCGACCGCCGCAGCAGGTCGGGGTACTTGCGACGCCGTTCGCCGTGTTTCGCCCACGCCCACCGGATCGGGTGCTCCGGGTCGGCCCAGGACCGCCAGTCCTCGCGGTTCTCGTTCCACATCGGCTTGCGCGTGACGGCACGCCACACCGAGCGGCGGATGACGCGCACCATGATCAGCGGACGCTCGTAGTCGAGCCACACCAGCTGGTCGGCGCGGCCCCACACGAGGTCGCGCACCGCCTCGTAGTTGCCGTCGCAGACCCAATGCTCCCCGGATCGGTGCGCTCGCGCAGCTCCTCGTCGGTCGCCTGCTCCCAATTCGGCCCGTGCTGGAACGCGTCGAGCTCGATGTGCGGGTAACCGAGCCGCGCGGCGAGTCGGGCCGACAACGTCGTCTTGCCCGCGCCGCTCGTGCCGACGACGGCGATCCGAGGTCCGAGCTTCATCGCGCCACTTGTACCCTCTCGCGTGTGAGCACTGGTAGCTGGCCGTCGGATCCGGGCGCCACCCTGGCCGCGCTCGCCGGTGACGAGCAGCTCGGTGACCGCATCCGCTTCGTGGTCGAGCTCGACCGGCTCAAGCAGGTGCTCCGACGTACCGTCGTCACCGACAGTACGCGGCGCGAGAACACCGCCGAGCACTCTTGGCACGTCGCGATGATGGCGCTCGTCCTCGCCGACACAGCCGACGAGCCGGTCGAACCGATGCGCGTCGCCCGGCTGCTCCTGGTGCACGACATCGTCGAGATCGACGCCGGCGACACGTTCGTCTACGACAGCGGCGGGCAGGAGACGAAGGCAGCGCGTGAACGCGCCGCCGCCGAGCGACTGTTCGGCTTGCTGCCGGACGACCAGGGCGACGAGCTCCGAGCGTGCTGGGTCGAGTTCGAGGACGGCACGACCGCCGAAGCCCGTTTCGCCCGGGCCCTCGATCGGCTGCAACCGATGCTGCTCAATCACGCATCCGCCGGGCAGGCGTGGCGCGAGCACGGCATCACCGCGGACCAGGTTCGAGCAGTCAACGCCGCCATCGAGGACGGCTCACCGGCGTTGTGGAAGCTCGCGCAGCGCCTCATCGACGACGCCGTCGCGCGTGGCTGGCTGCCTGAGACCGGCCGTTAGGCTCGATCATCGCTTTCGTTCCTTCCCGAGATGGACCGCGCTGGGTGCAGGGCTGGCCCCGGCGGGGCGCTCTCGGCCGGTGGATCCACGCCCTCGACGACACCGTCGACCGGTGGGTCGAGCGCTCTCGCGACCCTCGCCTGGACCCGCTCTTCTACGGCCTGTCGAGCGCCGCCGACCACGCGCTCCTCTGGATCGCGCTCGGCGCGTTGCGCGCCGCACGTCGCGGTGACCCGGCGCTCGCGCTGCAGTTCGCAGCCGCGCTCGGCATGGAGTCGGCACTGACCAACGGCCCCATCAAGCTCGCGTTCCGTCGCATCCGGCCTCCGAGCGCGCCGCCGGGCCCGCTTCCCTACGGAATGCACCGACCGCGGACGAGCGCCTTCCCGTCCGGCCACGCGACCTCCGCATTCATGGCCGCGACGCTGCTGTCGGAAGGCTCTTCCACATCTGCGTACTGGGAGCTGGCCGTCCTCGTCGCCGCGAGCCGCGTCTACGTTCGGATGCACCACGCTTCCGACGCGGTCGCGGGCACACTGCTCGGCCTCGCGTTCGGGCAGATCGCCAAGCGCGTCCTGACACCTTCGACGCGGGAATCGCAGGGGTAACTTGGGGGTTGCCCACCTCAGCCGGCAGGACTGTTCCCGTCCCGGAGGTTCCTCTGTGCCCCGCGAGATCGCCGTCAGCTTCGACTACCGCTGCCCCTTCGCCCGCAACGCCCACGAAGCGGTCGTCACGGCCGTGCGCGACGGCGCCGACCTCGACGTCCGGTTCCTGCCGTTCTCGCTCGACCAGGCGCACGTCGAGGAGGGCGAACCACCGGTGTGGGACCGCCAGCCCGGCGAATGGGGCACGGGCGTGACCGCGCTCCTCTACGCGATCGCCATCCGTGACCAGTTCCCCGAGCGCTTCCTCGACTTCCATCTCGCCGCCTTCGCCGCCCGCCACGACCACGGCAAGAAGCTCGGCCAGGAGGACGTCGTCCGTGAGGCCGTGAGCTCCGCCGGCCTCGACGTCGACGCCGTCGCCGAGGAGGCGTGGAGCGGCCGTCCGTTGAAGACGCTCGCCGCCGAGCACACCGAGCAGGTCGACCGCTTTCAGGCGTTCGGCGTCCCCACGTTCATCGAGGGCGACCAGGCCGTGTTCATCCGGTTCATGGAGCGCAACCGCGTCGACGACCTCGAGCGGGCGCTCGGGCTGCTCGACTGGACTCGCCTGAACGAGTTCAAGCACACCCAGATCGCGCGCTAACCGGACGGCGCGCTTGCGCCCCCATCTGCCTCGCGAGACTCTGATCCAATGCGAATGAGCGACGCCGAGGCGATCATGTGGGCGGTCGAGAAGGACCCCGCCCTCCGCTCGGACTTCACGAACATCAGCATCCTCGAGCGTGCTCCCGACGCCGCCCGCGTGCGCGCCAAGGTCGAGCAGGCCATCGTGGCGATCCCACGCCTCGGCGATCGCGTCGTCGCGTCCCCCTTCCGCCTCGCTACGCCCGAATGGGTGCCCGACCACGATCTCGACCTCGACTACCACCTCCGGACCATCGCGGTCCCGGCGCCCGGCGGGATGCGGCAGTTGCTCGACCTGGCGGCAGCAGTGGCGGCGACGCCCCTCGACCGATCCCGTCCGCTGTGGGAGTTCACCATCGTGGAAGGCCTCGAAGGAGGCCGGGCCGCGTTCCTCCAGAAGGTCCACCACACGATCACGGACGGCGTCGGCGGCGTGAAGCTGTCGCTGAGCCTGCTCGACTTCGAGCCTGATCCACCGGCGCCTCCGGAGCCCTCGCCGTCACAGCGCATCGCCAGCGAAGCCGAAGCTGAACGGCGCGCCGAAGCCTTCGCCGACCCCGTGAAGCGCGTCTCGCCGGCGAACGCTGTCGAAAAAGCGGTCGCGTACACGGTGCGACAGCAGCTCGGACGCGCCCGGCGCGGCCTCGAGTCCGCCACGCGCGTCCTGGCCAGCCCGCAGTCGGCGCGTCGCGGCGTCGACGACGTCGTCCGCCTCGCAGGGTCGGTGCGCCGGCAGCTGATGGTCACCGATCCCGCTCGCTCGCGGCTTCTCGCCCGGCGCTCGCTGGCTCTTCGGTTCGAACGGTTCGCGGTACCGCTCACGAGCGCGAAAGCGGCGGCGGCGAAGCTGGGAGGGAGCGTCAACGACGTGTACGTCACCGGAGTCACCGGCGCCCTCGGTCTGTACCACGAGCGCATGGGCGCTCCGACCGAAGAGCTGCGCATGGCGATGCCGATCAGCACCCGCGTCGACGACGAGGACACCGCGAACAGCTTCACCCCGGCGCGAGTGCTCATCCCGGTCGAGCCCAAGGACCCGGTGGCGCGCTTCAAGCTCGTGCACGAGCGACTGCACGGCCTGCGGGACGAGCCGGCGGTCACCGCCGCCGGATCGCTGGCGGGGCTGCTGGCCGCCCTGCCGACCTCGATGCTCGTCGCGCTCACCCGCACCCAGGCCCACACGATCGACTTCGCAACGTCGAACCTGCGCGGCAGCCCGGTGGACTTGTATCTCGCAGGCGCCCGCATCGAAGCCAACTACCCGATGGGCCCGCGCGCTGCGTGCGCGCTCAACATCACGCTGCTGAGCTACCGCGACTCACTCGACATGGGGATCAACATCGATCCCGCCGCCGTGAGCGATCCGGCGACGCTGGTCGACTGCCTCGACGAGTCGTTCGGCGCGCTCCTCGACGTTGATTGACGCCCTCGCAAGCTCGGGCGCCGCCGGTCAGGGCGCCGGGCGACGAACGCCGGGCACCTCCTCGATCGCCTCGCACCATTCGGTGAAGCCGGGGTCCAGCCATTCGTCGTGCTCGCATTCGGTGACGAGGTCCTCGACGTAGAGGTGGAGGGTCGGCGCTTCCTCGGTCAGCTCGGCGAGGTCGGTCGCGCGCGGGTGGAACGGACCGCTCTCGAGGACATCGAGGACCGCGACCACCGCCAAAACCCGGCTCCGGCACGACGGACACGCCGACACGGTCGCCGCCTCGAGCCCGTCGGTCAGACCGAACAGCAGGACCGCCTCGGCGGCGTCGAGGAGCACCCGATTGCCGTCGTCGTCGACGAAGGCCAGGGAGCCCTCGGGGGGGTGGTCGGAGCTCTGCTCCGCGAACGCCATGCCCCGGAAGGTAGCGCCCGCGGCGCCCAGCTCCTCCGGCCGCCCGTTTGCCCAGGTCAGAGAGCTGGAGGCGGGGCAGTGGCGTAGGGTTGGCGACCGTGCGGGCGGTGACCGTGGTCGAGGGCGGGCTGGAATGGCGGGAGCACCCCGACCCCGAGCCGGGCGCGGGCGAGCTGCTGGTCGACGTGCGCGCCGCCGGCCTCAACAGCGCCGACATGCTGCAACGACGCGGCTTGTACCCCGCGCCACCCGGCAGCCCGCCGGACATCCCGGGGATGGAGTTCGCCGGTGAGGTCGTTGCGCTCGGCCGTGACGTCGAACGCTTCTCGGTCGGCGATCGCGTCATGGCGCTCGTCGGCGGCGGTGGGCAAGCCGAGCTCGCGCTGGCGCACGAGCGTGTGACGACACCGGCTCCCGACACGCTGAAGTGGCCCGAGGCAGGCGGGTTCCCGGAGGTGTTCACCACGGCGCACGACGCGCTCTTCTCCCAGTGTGCGCTGCGCATGGGTGAGCACGCCCTCGTGCACGCGGCCGCCGGCGGGGTCGGAATCGCCGGCGTCCAGCTCGCGGCGCTGGCCGGCGCACGAGTGACCGCGACCGTGCGCAATCCGGACTTGCGCGACGATGTCGCCGCGATCGGGACGACCGTCGGCCGCACCGAGGTCGTCGCACCGGACGAGTTCGTGGAGCGGGGTCCCTTCGACGTCGTGCTCGAGCTCATCGGCGCTCCGAACATCCCGTCCGACCTCGACGCGCTCGCCGTGGGTGGACGCATCGTGGTGATCGGAGTGGGAGGCGGTGCCGGCGCGGACGTCAATCTGCTGGCGCTGATGGCGAAGCGCGGCCGCATCCACGCCTCGACCCTCCGTGCCCGCCCGCTCGAGGAGAAGGCCCGCTCCGTGCAGCTCGTCGAAGCGCACGTGCTCCCGTTCCTACGCGACGACAAGCCGTCGCTCCAGGTCCCGGTGGCGGCCACGTACCCGATGAGCGAGGCCGAAGCCGCCTACGACCGGTTCGCCGCCGGCGGCAAGCTCGGCAAGATCGTGCTGACGCGCGAAGACTGACGGCCGCTACGCGCGCCCGGCGAGAAGGCGCGGCACGACGCTCCACGCGAGCACGCCGGTGCCCGGTCCGACCTCGCCCCAGCCATCGACGTCGAAGTCGATGCGCGCCATTGCCGCCGTCGGGAGTCGGACCTCCCCACCGCCGATGAACGCGGACACGGCTTCGGACCAGGTGGGCTCGTGGCCAACGGCAAGGAGGACGGCGGTGGTGGCGGGCTCGTTCCGGACCTCGGCCAGCAGATCGGACACGCCCCCGCCGTAGAGCGAGGGCGCGGTGCGCGCCGGGCAGGTCCAGCCGCCGCCGTCCATCGTCAGCCGGAGTGTTTCTTCCGCCCGCACCGCGGGCGACGTGATCGCGGCATCCGGTACCTGACCGGCACGCGCCAGGAACCGTCCCATGGTCTTGGCCGCCTTCCGCCCGCGACGCGCCAACGGCCGGGCGGCATCGCCACCCGGGTAGTCGGCGTCCCAATCGGACTTGCCGTGCCGGAAGAGAATGAGCCCGGCCATCACGCGTGCACCGCCGCGAGCTTCGCACGACGCGTCTGGCCGCGGCGGTGCAGATCCGGCAAGCTTGGCCAATGGACACGCCTGAGAATTCCGGTCCCATCGCGTTCATCTGCGCCATGCCGATGGAGCTGTCGCCCCTCGTCAAGAAGCTGTCGCTGAGCAAGACCGAGGTCAACGGGGTCACGGTCCATCGGGGCACGCTCGACGGTCGCGACGTTGTCGCCATCGTCACCGGGATGGGAACGAAACTGGCGACGGAGGCCATGGAGCGCCTCCTCGACGCGACGCCCGTCGACCGAGTCGTCGTCGTCGGCATCACCGGCGCGGTGGAGAACGAGACGCCGATCGGGACGCTCATCCTCCCCGAAGTCGTCGTGAACAGCGCCACCGGGGCCGAGTACCGCCCCGAGCAACTCGGCGGCGGCACGCCGCACGGCAAGATGTGGACGGGTGACGTGCTCCTCACCGACCCCGACGTGATCGCCGATCTCCGGGCGCGGGGTGTGGTTTCCCTCGACATGGAGACCGCGGCCATCGCCGAGAGCTGCGAGCGTCGAGGCATTCCCTGGTCCGTGTTCCGCGTGATCAGCGATCGCGCGACCGACGGCAGCATCGACGAGGAGGTGTTCCGGCTCAGCAACCAGGACGGGACACCCAACGGACGTGCGGTCGCCGCCTACTTCGCCAAGCATCCCGGCCGTATCCCGAAGATGGCCAAGGTGGCCAAGGGCGCCAAGCTCGCCACCAAGACCGCGGCCGACGCCGCCATCAGAGCCGCCGCGGGGACCTGACCCCTCGGCACCGGCACGATCCTCGAAAGGACGGAGCAATGACCAAGTTCGGCCTCCAGATCCCGAACTTCACGTTCGCGGACGTGCCCGACCGCGAGATGTTCGAGCACGTCGCCGACCTCGCCGTCGCCGGCGAGCAGGCCGGCTTCGACTCGGTGTGGGTCATGGACCACTTCTGGCAGCTGCCGCCGCTGGGCGGGCCGACGCAGCCGATGCTCGAGGGGTACACGCTCCTGGGCGGCCTGGCGGCGCGAACGCGCCGCGTGAAGCTCGGCACCCTCGTGACGGGCGTGACGTACCGCAACCCCGCTCTGCTCGCCAAGATGGCGACGACGCTCGACATCGTCTCGAGCGGTCGGGCGATGCTCGGCCTCGGCGCGGCGTGGTACGAGGAAGAGCACGACGCTCTCGGCTTCGACTTCCCGCGTGCCGGCGAGCGCCTCGATCGCCTCGAGGAAGCGCTGCAGATCTGCCGGGCGATGTTCACGGAGGAGGCGCCGAGCTTCGCGGGCAAGCACTACCGGATCGAGAAGGCGCTGAACATCCCGCGCCCGGTCCAGCCGAACGGGCCGCGCATCATGGTCGGTGGCAGCGGCGAGAAGCGCACCCTGCGGCTCGTCGCGCAGTACGCCGACATGTGCAACATCAACGGGAGCCCCGACACCATTCGCCATCTGCTCGAAGTTCTGCACGGCCACTGCGCCGACGTCGGCCGCGACCCGGGCGAGATCACGACGACGCGCCTCGGGTCGCTGTTCCTGACCTCGTCGGCGGAGGAGGCCGAGCAGACCTCTGGATTCCTGCGCGAAGCCGCCGGCGCCGATTTCGAGGAGCGCTTCACGGTCGGAGACCCCGGTGCCGTGATCGACCAGGTCGACGCGCTCGTCGATGCCGGGCTGGACGAGCTCATCTTCAACCTGCCGTTCGCCGATCCGGCCACGGTACGGCGCGCCGGCGAGCTGCTCGTCGCGCGCTTCGGGTAGACGGAGCCGCCGTGCCTCCCTGGCGGCGGTCCGAGCCGCGTGGCTTGCGGCGAGGCGAGGAGCTTCTGGTCGAGGTGCCGTGCCGCGTCGTCGACTCGACCGGGACGAGCCTGCCGGACGCCGGCACGGCCGTCGTCGTCGGCGTGAGCGACGAGCGCATCCTCGTGTGGGACGTCGCGCGTGTGCCCACCCGGCCAGGCAAGCTCCTCGGGGTCGTCGGCCGGTCGCGGCTCGTGCGGGCCGAGATCGAGCGGGCCGGTGCCCGCACCCGCGTGCGATTCGGCTTCGAGGAGGAGGCCCGCCTCTTCCTGGAGGCACCGCGCGAACGACACCCCGAGCAGCTGGCGTGGGTGTTGTCGGCCGACCCGGGGCGGGTCGGGCAGTAGTTTCTCTGCGTGGCAAGTCTCGCCGAACGCCTCGGCTATCCACCCGACGCGAAGCTGCTCGTCGCCAACTGCGACGACTTGGGCTCGACGCGTTCGGCCAACGTCGCCGTGTACGACGCGCTGCGGAACGGCGTCGCGACCAGCGCCTCGCTGATGGTGCCGTGCCCCTGGGCGCGGGATGCCGCCGCCCAGTACCGGGGCGAGGACGTCGGAGTGCACCTCACGCTGAACTCCGAGTGGGAGACGTACCGCTGGGGGCCGATCACGCAGTCGTCGAGCCTGCTCGACGGCGACGGCGGGTTCCCCCGCACGGTCGAGGACACGTGGGACCACGCCGATCTCGACGAGGTCCGCAGGGAATGCCGGGCGCAGATCGAGCGGGCGATCATGTGGGGCTTCGACGTGAGCCACCTCGACAGCCACATGGGAACGCTCCAGCAGCGCGCCGACTTCTTCGACGTCTACCTCGAGCTGGCGGTCGATTTCCGGCTCCCGCTGCGCATGGCGAGCGCAAGCGCGGAGCGCGTCGTCGGCTTCCCCTTCCGACGACTCGCCGAAGAGGAAGGAGTCGTGTTCCCCGATCACTTCGTCCTGTGCCCCGTCGGCGCGCGGCGGCGGATCGAGCGGGTCCTCTTCGACCTGCGGCCGGGAGTCACCGAGGTGTACCTGCACCCGGGCATCGACACGGACGAGCTGCGCGCCGCCTACGGCGACTGGGCGGGACGGGTCGAGGACCACGCGTACCTGTGTGAGGACCCGTCGCTGCGCGACCTCATCGAGCGGGCGGGCGTCCAGCTCATCGGCTACCGCCGGCTGCGCGAGCTCCAGCGCGCCGAGTGACGCTCGCGCCGGACGGGCTCGCCCAGCTCGTCTCGGCCGCGTTGCCGGACGAAGGGTTGACCGCGGCGGATCTCGAAACTTGCTGCTACGGGCCCGACACGGAGATCCTCGGGGACGGCGACGCCGCCGCCGTGCTCACCGTGAAGGGTTCCCGCGGGCTTGCCGCGGCATGGATCGTGCTGCTCGTCGTGCATCCCGACCGCCGGCGCGAGGGTCGTGGCCGGGCGCTGGTCGACGAGAGCGCGACCCGGGCCCGCGCCGCCGGTGCCATCGACCTGCACCTCGGCACCGCGATCCCCCGGTACGTCTGGCCCGGCGTCGACTTCCGTTTCACCGCCGCGCTCGCCCTCTTCGAGGCCACCGGCTTCGAGCCGTACGGCGCCGCGTGCAACATGGCGATCCCCACGAGCTTCCGCGCCGGTTCCCCCAGCGGAGTCGTCGTCGAGCGCGAGGTTGGCGACGGCGCGGCGGCGCTTGCGTCCCGCTCCTTCCCGAACTGGCTCAACGAGGTCGAACGAGCCCGTGCCG
>WNGI01007048.1_pt1 | contig 11039 bp, 8 predicted proteins | sample 5400621 | NCBI WGS metagenome assembly WNGI01 (sample SAMN13153374, study PRJNA577476) | soil metagenome | isolation source: 20 cm soil or saprolite under Garry oak tree replicate 1 | place: USA:California | collected 2016-06-15 | reverse complement strand
GTGCGCAATGGATCACGGACATCGCTCGTCAGCCGCCGCAATCCCGCGGCTTCGCTCATTTCCATTACCGCAAGTTTCTTGCTCTCGATGTAGGCGTAGCGCGGTTCGATTTCGCAACCGAGCGGCCCACGCGCCTGGCATTTCAACCACGAACCGCCTAGGGCATGGGCAATTACTTCCGCCGTTCCCTCGCCGCCATCCGCCATCGGCACCATGTCGATCGTGGCCTCGGGTAGAACTCTCCGAAAACCCGCCTTGATATTTTCCGCGACCTCGCGCGCGCTGAGCGAACCCTTGAATTTATCTGGGGCGATCAAGATGCGCATGACGCACGATTAAACGCATTCGCGTCGCTGTCATCCCGAGCGCAGCGAGGGATCTCGCCATCTCGACTCCGCTCGATGTGACAAGGAAAACGCTCGGAATGACAAAGAGACAATTGCGACGCACCGACTACTTCAGTTTTTGTTCCAGAATCTCTCCGGCCAACTGCGGGTTCGCTTTTCCTCTCGATAGCTTCATCGCCTAGCCTGCCCTTGTCATGTCGAGCGACGCCGAGACATCTCTTTTTCCTCGCCGAGGATGGACGGGCAGTTCAGTGAACCGCCCGCACGACAGGACAACAGAACAGCAGCGCTCATCGAGGTTTTGAAGGCGCGGTGAGAATCAGGCGAGTGCAGGCTCGAGTGCTGTAGTGTCCGCCTGTCTCAGCGGAACCGATTAATTTGCGCTGAGACAGCGTACGCTACAGCAGCCTTTTGTCATGTCGAGCATCTCGACTCCGCTCGATGTGACAAGGAAAACGCTCGGAATGACAAAGAGACAATTGCGACGCACCGACTACTTCAGTTTTTGTTCCAGAATCTCTCCGGCCAACTGCGGGTTCGCTTTTCCTCTCGATAGCTTCATCACCTGACCCTTGAGGAAATTCAATGAAGCCGCGTTGCCGGCTTTGAAGTCGGCGGCCGGTTTCGGATTGGCCGCGATCACTTGATCGGCCAATTCCTCGATGGCGCGCGTGTCGCTCAGCTGCTCGATCCCTTTTTCCTTCACGATCACACCGGCACTCTCGCCACTTGCAAACATCTCCCTAAAAACTTCTTTGCCCTGCTTCCCACTGATTTTTCCGGAATCGATCAGTGTCACTAGCTCGTCGAGTGCCGTCGCTGGAATCGGACAGTCCGTGATTGTCTTACCAGCAGCAGTCAATGCGCTCTGTAAATCGTTCAGAATCCAATTGGCGATTGCTTTCGGCTTCTTTGAACCGTGCGCTGCGGTCTCAAAATATTTCGCGAGATCAAGATCATCCGCCAATACGCCGGCGTCGTAAGCAGTGACTTCGTAGTCCCTGATGAATCGCGTTCTCTTTTGTTTCGGTAACTCCGGCAACCGTGCTCGTGCCTCCGGCAGCAACACTTCGCTTTTAACCGGTACGAGATCCGGATCGGGAAAATAGCGATAATCGTGTGCGCTCTCTTTCGTTCGCATCAGGAAGGTCGCGCTCGCTTGGTCATCCCAACCACGCGTCTCCTGCTCCAATTCTTGGCCGCGCTCTAACGCGGCGATTTGTCGCTGAATTTCGAATGCTAACGCCCGCCTAACGCCGCTGATGGAATTCATATTCTTGATCTCGATTTTTGCGCCCAACTCCGCCTGCGTCTCCGGCCGCACTGAAACGTTGCAATCGCAGCGCAGGTGGCCCTTCTCCATGTCGGCATCGCTCACGCCGCCATAGATCAAAATTTGTTTAAGCGAGGTCAGAAAGGCGAATGCTTCTTCCGGCGATGCGATCTCCGGTTGCGTCACGATTTCCATCAACGGCGTACCAGCGCGATTGAAATCGATCCCGGTACTGGTCTCGAAATGAAAACTCTTGGCTACATCTTCCTCCAGATGGATACGGACAAGACGAACCTCTTTGTCGGCCGTAACGATCGATTTCTGTGCGTCTTTCGGGTAAGCGAGGTCGTGCAGGGGGACACGGCCATTTGTGCATAACGGCAGGTCGTACTGCGAAATCTGATAATTCTTGGGCAGATCCGGGTAGAAGTAGTTTTTCCTATCGAACTTGCAGATTTCCGCGATATCGCAGTCGAGCATCAGTCCGGCGAGCACCGTCATCCGCAATGCTTCATGATTCATCACCGGAAGCGCACCTGGCAGACCGAGACAGGTCGGACAGGTATGCGTATTTGGCTCGGCCCCGAATTCTACCGGACAGGCGCAGAACATCTTGCTCCGCGTTTTGAGCTGCACGTGCACTTCGAGGCCGATCGTGGTGAAGTAACGCATTGCAGATTTCAGATTTCAGCGAACTGCTTAGTTCGATCTTTTAACTCTTCTACATTCATTTTCACCCAATCTGCACTCTGCAATCTGAAATTATCAATTCTTCGTTAGCGCGTAATCGAGCGCGCGATCGAGATCGAATTTCTTCAGGCGTGCCAACAGCACCGGGTCGTTCAGCGCATCGATCACGCGCTGGTTTTGAAGGAGGTCGAAAACGCGACCTTGCGAAACCAGATTCGTGATCTCCGGATCATCGCGCAGGGCGATCATTTTCGGATCATTGGCGATTTGCTGCGCACCCGGAAATCGCAGGAACCGCTGCGCGCTTTCCGGGGTCGATACGACTTCTCCAACCCGTTCTACCGTTCGATAGACGCCTTGCGGCAGCGGATCGACATTTTTCAGGGTCTCGCCAATTGGGCCGGCCTCGAGCGAATTTTTTAGCTCCGCCAGAGTGGTCATCAACGGAGTCGGCGGCTGATCGCGTGCTGACGGTTCCGTATCATGGATTTGCAGTGGTCTATTCCAGACCGGCTGCAATATTCCCGTGGTGATGGCGTGCTGCGACCGCACTTGGGCCTCCGCTACTGAGCCGGCCAGCCGCGCTCCGGCGAATACCAGCCAGATCGTGAAAAGGCCTAGCAATATTCCGAGCAGACCGCCGCTGATTCCCCAGACCAGCCGCACCACGGGCGACTGGTGATCCTTTGTCCGTTTGAAAAGAATTGGCCCGAGCGCGTTCAGAATGGCAAAGACAATCGCGCCTAGCACGGCACCGGCAATGAGCGTGAGAATCGGGTCGGGCAATTTCACAAACGACCGTGTAATCGGAAGGAGAGCCGGTCCGGCAAAAATCGCGCAGCTATACGCTGCGATAATGGCAACGATCCGCATCAGCTGCCGCGTTAATCCGATTCGCCAACCATGTAAGACCTCGAGGATCAGGATTACGGCGGCAAAGGATAGAAACGCGAGTTGCCAAGCGGACGAGCCAACGATCGGCGGGACAGCGGGGTTCACGCGCGCGCCAAATCAATCGCGCGCTGTCGCAATGCGTGATCGCACAAGACGAGCGCGGTCATGGCTTCAACCATGGGGACCGCGCGCGGTAGAACGCAGGGATCATGTCGGCCCCGGGCACGCAACGTCGTGGTTTGACCGCCGGTGGTGATTGTTCTCTGCTCTCGCGCGATTGTGGCAGTCGGCTTGAACGCGACGCGAAAATAAATCTCTTCGCCATTGGAAATCCCACCCTGAATCCCGCCGGAGAAATTTGTCGCCGTGCCGACGCGATCCTCGCGTTTTTCAAAAGGATCATTGTGTTCGGAACCCCGCATCCGCGTGGCGGCAAATCCAGAGCCGATTTCGAATCCTTTGGTTGCTGGCAGGCTCAACATTCCCCTTGCGAGATCAGCTTCCAATTTATCGAAAACTGGCTCGCCCAACCCGATCGGAACGTTTCGCGCCACGCATTCAATCGTTCCACCGAGGGAATCGCCCTCCGCCCTGGTTTTTTCAATCAGCTCGATCATCTTGGCGGACGCATTTTCATCCGGGCACCGAACGATACTCTGCTCGACTGAGTTGGCCGTCACAGTCCGGCGGTCGATCCAGGCGGCGATCTCGTGGACCTGCATCACGTAGGCAACGATCTCGACTTTCGGAAATAGAGTTGCGAGAACGCGGCGGGCAACCGCGCCGGCGGCCACTCGACCCACTGTCTCGCGTGCCGAGGCACGACCGCCACCCTGCCAATTTCGTATGCCGTATTTCGCTTCGTAGGTGAAATCGGCGTGCGACGGTCGCCAGGTTTCGCGCATCGATTCATACGCTTCCGGCCGCGCATCTTCGTTGCGCACCAGGATTGCGATCGGTGTGCCGAGAGTCTGCCCTTCGAATAGGCCGGACAAAATTTCGGCGCGGTCAGGCTCCTTTCGCTGTGTCGTGATTTTGCTTTGTCCCGGACGACGACGATGCAGTTCGCCTTGAATATCAGAATCGGACAGAGCAATTCGCGGTGGACAACCGTCGATGACGACTCCGACACCACCTCCGTGCGATTCGCCGAACGTGGTGACGCGAAAAAGTTGGCCGAACGTATTTCCCATCGTCTGTCATTCTCAACGGACTAAAGAATCTCTCAACCACGAACGGATGTATTCGCCGTAGCGAAGCTCCTGGCGGTCCGGCTCGTCGCCATTCGTGTAGTGGCGGCCGTATCGGCTGCGATTCCGCTTAACCTACGGATTCTTATACCGCAGCCAGAGCTGCCTCCAAATCGTTAATCAAATCCCGCACGCTTTCGACACCGACGGACAGCCGCACCAGGGAGTCGGTAATGCCGAGCTCGGCACGTTGCTCGGGCGGGATCGAGCCGTGAGTCATGATTGCCGGATGATTAATCAGGCTTTCAACTCCGCCCAAACTCTCTGCCAGTGAGAAGAGATGAGTGTTTTCCAAAAAACGCCGCGTACCGGCAAGATCGGTCTTTAAAACAATCGTGACCATGCCGCCGAAACCACGCATCTGCTGGCGTGCGAGATCGTGCTGAGGATGTGATTTCAGTCCGGGATAACTCACCGATGCAATCTTTGGCTGTTCCTCGAGCCACCGCGCGATCTCGAGAGCGTTCGCGCAATGCCGTTCCATTCTCAGCCCCAGCGTTTTCAAACCGCGAAGCGCCAGGAAACTGTCGAACGGACCGGCGATTGCGCCAACTGCGTTCTGCAAAAACGCGATCCGGTCGGCCAGCTCCTTGTTTTCTCCGACCACAATCACGCCCCCGACCATGTCGGAGTGGCCGTTCAGATATTTCGTAGCGGAATGAATCACCATATCGAATCCGGATTCAATCGGACGCTGGAGCCATGGGCTGGCGAAAGTATTGTCGGAAACGCTCAGGATTTTTTGCTCGCGCGCGACCTTGGCGATGGCCTCGATGTCGATCAGCTTCAGCAGCGGGTTGCTAGGTGTTTCGATCCAAACCATGCGCGTATTCGGCTTGATCGATTTCGCCAAGCGCGACGCATCGGTCAGATCGACAAAGGTGAAATCCAGATTAGCAGAACGACGACGCACCTTCTCGAACAGCCGGAAAGTACCGCCGTACAAGTCGTCACTGACTACGAGGTGCGAGCCGCTCTCCAAGGCATCAAGCGCCGTTGCCATGGCGGCGAGCCCGGAGGCAAAAGCCCAAGCGCGCGTGCCGCTCTCGAGATCGGCAATGCAACGTTCATAGGCTAGTCGTGTTGGATTGATGGAACGCGAATAATCATAACCCTTGTGTTTCCCCGGACTTTCCTGCACGTAGGTCGAGGTTGCATAGATTGGCGTCATGATTGCACCGGTTGAAGGATCAGGTTGCTGTCCGGCGTGAATGACGCGCGTAGCGAGATCGTACGGCTTTTTCATATGGAATCGTTTAAGAAGCCAGGAAAGATAATTAAGCCAAAAGAAAATTCCTGCTTTCCTGCTTTCCTCAGATATTTCTAGCTGAATTCCCGTTCGACTGGCGATTTCGGCATGTGCCGGCGTAAATACGAGAGCAGGTCTGTGCGCGTAATCAGCCCGAGAAATTTATCGTCATCCATTACGATGGCAACGCGTCCACGATCGAACACCCCAAGGAGATCATTGATTTTGGCGCTCGGCGGCAAGGTCTCCAGTCGATCGGTCATGGCGCGCTGGACTTGATCATTAAAATGCGAGGCATCCCGATGGACTTTCACCAGAATGTCGGATTCGTCGATAATCCCGACCACCCGCCCGCCACTATTGACCACGGGCAATTGCGAAACATCGGCCGTCCGCATCCGCTTAAAAGCGGTGGCGAGCGTATCGTCGGGTGCGGTAGTGACGACCTCGCCTTCTTCGTAGCGATGCAAAATCAAATCGCTTAGATCACCGTGCGGTGGCCGAATAGTAAAACCTTGCTCCGCCATCCAAACATCGTTAAACATCTTCGAAAGATATTTGTTCCCGCTGTCGCAGACAAAAGTGACAACCCGTTTCGGTTTAGCTTGCTGGCGGCAATAGCGAAGCGCTCCGGCCAGGAGCGTGCCGGTAGAGGAGCCGCCCAGAATGCCTTCTTTGCGCAAGAGTTCTCGCGCCGTGGCGAAGCTATCCGTGTCATCAATTTCGAAAGCGTCAGTAATGAATGACATGTCGGCATTGTCAGGCACGAAATCTTCCCCGATGCCTTCGACCGCCCAGCTGCCAGGTTCGACCAGCTTGCCCGTTTTTACCCATTCGTAAAGAATCGAGCCGGTCGGATCAGCCAGAATCATTTCCACGCCGCGGCGAGGCTTCACGCGATTAAAAAAGCGACCTAAACCGGTGAGAGTACCGCCGGAGCCGACGCCGACAACGAGAGCGTCCACGTCGTGCCGCATTTGTTCCCAAATTTCGGGGCCGGTTGAGCGCTCGTGCGCGAGCGGGTTGGCCGGATTAGCGAATTGATTGACGTAAAATCCGCCAGGGATTTCCTCGGCTAATCGTGCTGCGACATCTTGGTAATAGTCGGGATGACCACGCGTGACATCGGACCGGGTCAGTCGAACTTCAGCGCCAAGTGCACGGACGTGGGCAATTTTCTCCTGCGACATTTTGTCAGGAATGATGAGAATGATGCGATAACCTTTTGCCGCCGCGACCAGCGCGAGCCCCAGGCCGGTGTTGCCGGCATTAGCTTCGATGATCGTGCCGCCGGGCGCCAGTTGACCGTCCCGCTCCGCTGCTTCAACCATCGCCAGTGCGACCCGGTCTTTGATCGAGCCGGTCGGATTTTGATTTTCTAATTTAAGAAACAGGTGACACGGGCCAGTATCGATTCGCGTCACTTCGACCAGTGGTGTGTCACCGATGAGCGAGAGAATGGCCGGCGGCTTCTCTGAACTGAAAGGCGAAAGCGCGGCGAGCGTCATTTGGTGTTGTTCTTATGGGACCACTCAGACTGACTGTCCTCGAGAAGTTGCTGCAGCACGGGAAATCGAACCTCGCCATAATTGAACGCGTAGCGTAGGTCGCCACCTTTGTAGATCCAAGTTGTTGGGATCCACGAAACAGGGAGTCCGGCGAATTGCTTGATTTTGTCGCCCGTGCGCGGGCCAGGATCCGCCGTAACCGTGACGTTTGGTTGCTGAGCAAGCTCGTATTTCTCGAGCATTGCCCGACCGTCCTCCCCATTGTTCCATACAGAGACGAAAATGAATTTCGTTGTGGGATTTTCTTCCACCGTTTTCAGCCAACCGCCGCTTTTGAACTCCGCCTGGCAGTTCGAACACCATGGCGCCCACAAATGCACCACGGTCAGATTCCCTGACTTGATCGCATCGAGCACTTGCTGCTCCACCGGAGAAGCAATGGAAATCGCCCCGGTTCCTGTAAGAACCGTGAAGACAAGGGCTGCAATTTTTTTCATGCGAGAAATACGGCGATGCGCCGGTTGAATCATTATCGAAGAAAATGATGCCGGACTCAAGAGTTGCCGCAGCGGCATCGGAGACGACGTGCTGTCGTGACCAGACAGCAGAGGCCAAGGTGGAGCTTGCCGCCGCAAGCTGTGGGTGGCAGTTGACCTGCTCTCGCAGAACGCCTAGTGTGGGCTCCCGTTTCCGCTGGCCTGGCGGCGGTCTCGGACCGCCGAATCATGCGACGATCGGAGATCGCCGCGACAGCGTAACGCGCCTGAAGGAGGCGTTTTTATTTTATGGCTCAAATGCAGGAATTACTCGCGAAATCGTTCCGCGATTTTCGTGAAGGGAGTATTGTCAAAGGACGTGTCCTCGAGATTCGGCCGCGTGAAGTGCTCGTCGATATTGGTTATAAATCCGAGGGGGTGATCCCATCGATGGAGTTCGAGGACATGGACTCACTCGAAGTCGGTGATGAAGTCGATGTATTGCTGGAGCGTCTCGAAAACGACGAAGGCATGGTCGTCCTCTCAAAAGAAAAAGCGGCCTACCGCCAGAACTGGAACAAGATCGCGAGTGTTTTCCAGGGCGACGGTTTGATTAAAGGTAAGGTCAAATCGGTGGTTAAAGGCGGGCTCATGGTGAACATCGGAGTGGAAGCTTTTTTGCCGGCCTCACAGATCGACATCATTCCGCCTAAAGATCTCCAGCAGTTCGTCGGCAACACCTACGATTTCAAGATTGTTAAAATTAACGATGACCGGCGCAATGTCGTGCTTAGCCGTCGCGAGATTATCGAGCAAGAACGGAGCGAAAAGCGGCAAAAGTTTCTCGAAAGTGTCAAAGTCGGCGATCGCGTGATGGGAACCGTCAAGAACCTGACCGATTTTGGCGCATTCATCGACCTCGACGGAATGGATGGATTGCTCCACATCACCGACATGACCTGGGGACGCCTCGGGCATCCCAGTGAACTGGTGAAGGTTGGCCAGCAACTGGAAGTGGTCGTGCTCGACATTAATAAGGAGAAAGAGCGTGTTTCACTCGGCCTCAAACAAACGCAAAGGAATCCATGGGATCAGATTGAGGAGCGTTTTCCGGCCGGGCAGAAGGTCAAAGGTAAAATTACCAACCTCGTCCCCTATGGCGCCTTTGTAGAATTGGAAGAAGGCGTGGAAGGGCTGATTCACGTCTCGGAGCTCTCGTGGACCAAGCGGATTATGCGGCCGTCTGACATTCTAACTGTCGGTCAGGAGGTCGAAGCTGTTGTGCTGGGAGTGAACAAGGAAGAACAAAAAATCTCGCTTGGTTTGCGCCAGCTCGAACCCAATCCCTGGGACGAGATCGAAAAGAAATTCGAGATCGGCAGCCACGTCAGGGGTCAGATCCGCAACATGACCGCTTATGGGGCTTTTGTAGAATTAGCCGACGGAATCGATGGAATGATTCACGTGTCGGATTTGAGTTGGACCCGAAAGATCAACCATCCGAGCGAAGTATTTAAGAAGAATGATGAAGTCGAAGCCGTCGTCATTGACATCGATAAGGTCAATCAGCGGATCAGTCTCGGAATAAAGCAGCTGACCGAGGATCCATGGAAAAACATCGATCAGAAGTACAAGATTGGCGACCTGGTTACCGGTAAGGTGACGAAGTTGGCAAGTTTCGGTGCTTTCGTCCAATTGCAAGATGATATCGATGGTCTAGTCCACATCTCACAACTAAGCGAAGATCACGTGGCCAAGGTCAAAGATGTTCTAAAAGTGGGCCAGGAAGTCGAAGCTCGAGTCATTAAGGTCGACAAAGTCGAACGTAGAATCGGTCTCTCGATCAAGGCGGCGAACTACTCTGAAGAAGAACTCCGGCGCGAGTCCGAAGCGTTCGATACTCTGAGGCCGGGCGAAGATATGGTCGGTCTCGAGAAGGCGTTTGCCGCTGCCGAACAGGAAGAATATCGGCCCGGCGAAGGAAAGAAAAAGGACGAGCCCAAACGGAAATAGCCGGCGTCCGATCTATCATCGCCTCGTTGCGTTGATTTGCTGGAACGCGCGCGACCCGATTTCATACGATCGTAGCCGCGCGCCATGATCGTAGATCTGCGAGATCGCGATCATTTCGTCAGCTGCGGTTTGTTCGAGCCACTCCTCAATCCGATGGCGCACCGCTTCGGGTGACCCCACCGCTGCGAATTGAGTACGCTGTGCCAGCGCGGCGTGTTCCTCCCTGCTCCATCGTTCACCAATGTTGTCAACCGGTGGCGGAAGCTTGCCCGGCCGCCCGCGAATCAAGCTCAAACCTTGCAATTGAGCGGAACTGAAAACGCGGCGCCCCTCGTCATCACTTTCGGCCGCGTACAAGCCGATGCCAATAATGACATAGGGCATTTGCAATGTAGCCGACGGTTTGAATTCACGGCGATACAGATCGAGCGCGACCTGAAGATAATCCGGAGCGAAATGCGAGGCGAAGGCGAATGGAAGGCTGAGTTCTGCGGCAAGGCGGGCGCTGAAATCACTCGAGCCAAGGAGATAGACCGGAACCTTTAGTCCCGAGCCCGGGACGGCGCGAACTCGCTGATCACCTCCGCGAAAATAATTCATGAGTTCGACCAAGTCTTCTGTGAACGTGTCGCCGCTGCCGCCAAGACGCCGTCGCAAAGCACGTGCGGTGGCCTGATCACTGCCGGGCGCACGGCCAAGAGCGAGATCGATCCGGCCCGGATAAAGCGATTCGAGAGTACCGAATTGCTCGGCTATGACTAAAGGCGCGTGATTCGGAAGCATGACTCCGCCGGCACCGACCCGAATAATTTCAGTCTTACCGGCGATATAAGCGATGACGACAGAGGTCGCAGCACTGCCAATACCGGGCATGTTGTGATGCTCCGCCAGCCAATAGCGAAAGTAGCCCCACTTCTCCGTGCGTTGGGCAAGATCAGCACTATTCCGGAATGCCAGCGCTGCGTCGCCGCCTTCAATGATCGGGCAAAGATCGAGGACCGAATAGCGCATCCACTAGACTGTCGCGCGAGCCACTGGTATCGCGTCCGCGTCGTGGCGGAATCTAGGATTTTGACGCAAGCGATTGGACGATTTTTTCGAAGCGCGGATCGCCCCGCAATGGGTCCCACTGCGGAAACAATCGCAATACGCCGTATTGCGGACCGCCGGGAAGTTGGACGGTTCGCGAAAGCTGATCTACGGCGAGATCCTTTTCCCCAACCCAGGCGTAAATCACGGCTAACAAATCCATGATGTGCGCGCCGTTTATGGAATCCTTGTTTAGTGGCATGACTCCAACGGCGCGCCGGCCCTCGCGCACAGCGTCATCTTTCCGCCC
>WNGI01012389.1_pt1 | contig 11041 bp, 12 predicted proteins | sample 5400621 | NCBI WGS metagenome assembly WNGI01 (sample SAMN13153374, study PRJNA577476) | soil metagenome | isolation source: 20 cm soil or saprolite under Garry oak tree replicate 1 | place: USA:California | collected 2016-06-15 | reverse complement strand
CGTCCAACTTTCGGGCGACAACACAGTCTCGACAAATTTTTTCAACGTTGAAGCGGTTGGAGCACAGGCAATTTTTTCATCCCGATTCGCAATTGGCTTTGACATTCGGTAAGATTTTCAGGATCGGCGATGTGATTATTTTTGAAGCTGTTCTTTCCTCTGTTCTTCACACTCCCTGCTCGCCCTTGCCGGATTGATTTATCTCGCCGTCGATACCCAAGCGAGCATTAATCGCGCCGCCGAAATTACGCTTTCGAGCATCGAGCGCGCCAAGCGCATCCTCGATCAAAACGATCCGCGTAAGTTGAAATCCGGCGCGCGTCGCACCATCTCCGTCCGTCAAAGCGATCTCGACCTCGCCGCCTATTATCTGGCGCGGCAGTACGCCGCCGGAGGCGCCCGAGTGCAACTGCAGCGCGGTCTTGTGAATATCGCAGCCAGTCTCCGGCTGCCACTGATTCCCCTGCCGATTTATTGAAATCTCGATGCCGTGCTGGTGGAAGATGGCGCATTGCGGCGCATCGAATCTCTGCGGCTGGGCAAGGTCCCGTCCCGCCGACGTTGGCGTATTGGTTGATCCCGCGCGCCTTCGCCCTTGTGTTCGACGATGCGGACATTCATTCGTTCGGCAGTGTTGTCAAAAACGTCGCGTTCAGTCAGGACCGAGTCGCGCTGACCTATGAATGGCAGGCCGACTTGCCCAACAAACTGCGCATGGTTCTGCTTCCCGCCGAGGAGCAAAACCGTTTGCGTATCTATCAGGAGCGATTAGCGACCGTGACCGGTTCGCTTAAAACCCCTGACGTCTCGTTAACGGAATTGCTCGTTGCGCTTTTTACCCTCGCGGCAGAGCGCTCGAACGATCATAATGCCGTCACAGAAAATCGCGCGGCGATACCTCTACTCACGTTTTTCGTCAATGGGGAAAACCTTGTGGCCATCGTACCCGATGCGAAGAGTTGGTCGCAGCCGGTGACCCGTCGAGTGCTGCTCAACCGCCGCGACGACTTTCCCAAGCATTTCATCATCTCGGCAGCCCTAGCCGCGAGAGCGGGCGGGCCCCTCTCCGACGCTGTCGGTATTTACAAGGAAATCCAAGATTCCCGCAGCGGCAGCGGCTTTTCCTTCAATGACATTGCCGCCGACCGCGCCGGCACGCGCTTCGGCGAGTACGCCGCAAATTCCGCGTCGGCGCGCACGCTGCAGCGGCGCTTGCGCGCGGGGATCGGCGAAAAGGACATCATGCCGATGACGCATGACTTGCCGGAATTTATGCCCGAGCCAGAATTCAAACGGCGCTTCGGTGCGGTCGACGCGCCCCTGTACAAAAACATGATGGCGCAAATCGAGCGGCGTATCACCGCCTTACGGTTCTATCGGTGAGATTGAAGCCTGCGCTTACGACTTATTTGGCGGGATAAGTCTTCGCGAGGCTATCGGTGAAGCCGGCTTCATCGAGCCGGCGCACGATCCGGTCGTCGACAAGCTCTTCCATCTTGAGTTTCTCGATGCTCGGATTGCGTAGCTTCATCAGCCGTTGAATGTTGCTGAGACCCTCGATCGTCGGAAACGGCCTGCGCTCGATGCCGTTGATCACGTCAAGATAGCCTTCTTCGGCAGACGTGGGATCCGTCAGTTTGAGCCGCTTCATGATCGTGGCGATCACCGCGGCCTTATTGCGCGGTGACAAACAAAAAGCGATTCCTTCCAAAAGCCCTTTTTCGATGCTTTCCACCATGTCTCGTTGTTCTTGAAGCGTGCTGCCTCTGGCGACCAAGCCTTGCGAAGAAAAGGGAATATTGGCCTTCGACAATTCGGCGAGAATATTAAAGCCTTTTTGTTTGAGCCGGCGGCTAAAGACACCGTCGAGCACGGTCATGTCGATCTGACCGGCTTCCAAGACCTGCGTCGCCACGGTCTGATCGCCGACCACGAGGAAAGTGATCTTGTCGCGCTGCGCATCCAGCCCTAAATGTTCGAGACCGAGCATGGCGCCCATCCATACGGTGCCCGCCAAGGTCTGCACTCCGACTTTTTTGCCGCGCAAATCTTTAGCGGTCTTGATGCTCGGTGCGGCGACCACGTCGTAGCCGAGCCGATTAGTGAGTGTCATGAGGATTTTCAAATCGGCGCCGCCCGCCACCGCCGGCAATACAGTCGTGCCGCCCGTGTACGCGGCCTGCACATCGCCGGCGGTCAGCGCGGCAACCAGCACCGGTGCCTGGCGGATGAAAATCGCGTTGGCGATGACGCCGTGCTTGATAAAGAAGCCATGATCCTCGGCGACCCAGAGCGGCGCCACACGGGCATTCATCGCCGCATGACCGATGACGACCTTGCGAGCCGGCGCCGCAGCCTGGAGTTCAACACAACCCGCGAATTCCACGATTGCCGCAATGAACAATATGACCAATCTTTGCATCAGTCTCATCCTGTCCGAACGATTTGAACAAAGTTTCTCAGGCTATTTCTGAAACTGCTCCCTAGGAAAATTCGCCGTCGCCATTACGCCGCCGTCGACCACCAGCGAATGGCCGTAAATAAAATCCGAATCATCGCTGACGAGAAACAGCGCCGCCTTCGCCTGATCATCCGCCGTGCCCAAACGTCCGGCGAGATTTTGAAAGGTCCGATTGCCGGTCACGTCGTCGTCATGACCGACCGGAGATCCGGAACGGTTTGGCACGACGCAGTTGACGCGGATCTTATATTCCGCGAGCTGCACCGCCATGGCGCGGGTCATGTTGATGACGCCGGCTTTGGCCGCTGCGTAAGCAATGCCGTCGAACCGTCCGATCATCCCCGAGGTCGAACCGAAATTAACAATCTTGCCGCCGTGGCCTTGCTTTCTCATCTGCTCGGCGACGTATTTCGTTACCAAATAGGGACCTTTCAGACTCACCGCGATGACCTTATCGAATTCTTGTTCCGTGCTATCCAAAATATTGGCGTGGTCGGTCAATGCCGCGTTGTTGACGAGGATGTCGATGCCGCCGAATTTGGCGACAACTTTTTTGATCATCTCTTGCACGTCCTTCGATTTCGAAACATCGCCGAGTACCAGCATCGCCTCTTGGCCAAATTTATTGATTTCGTCGACCACCGACTGCCCGCGCCCCTCGTGCATTTCCGCCACAGCAATTTTAGCGCCTTCCGACGCGAAGAGTTTCGCCATCGCCTTGCCGATGTTTCGTCCGGCGCCGGTGATGATCGCAACTTGTCCCTTTAACTTCATTTCATTCGTTCCTTTCCAACATTCGGTTTCGCCACTGAGCCAGCCGCCCGCTCCGAAACTGCGTCACAATTCGCATTATTTTACCTACCGCTGTCATGCTGAGCAGCGGCGAAGCATCTCGCATTTCCATTCACTTACGAAAACGAGATCCTTCGGCGGAGTTTATCCTGAGCGTAGCCGAGGGACATCAGGATGACCTCCGGCTAAATCTTCAGATCTTCCGGCGGCGTAAAAGTGTAGACGTCGAAAGTATTTAACGTGCAGGCCAACATCGCGTAATAGCCGATGGTTGCGGTGAGCTCGACCATGCCCTTTTCGCCGAAGCGCCCGTAGATCACCTGATACGTCGGTTCGGTGACGCGGTGGGAGTGAATCATCTCGCGCACGAAGCTCACGATCTGTGCATCTTCAGACGAAAAACTCTCCGCGCCTTGTTTCTGGTGAACGGCGCGAATCGTTTCCATCGGAATGCCGGCTTTCTGGCCGTGCATAATATGCGCCGCCCACTCGTGTTTGCACTCGAGCTCCCGCGCCGCCACCAACGCCGTAAACTCAACGACTTTATGCTCCAGGCTGGATTCGAAACGGATGTAGCTCCCCAGATGTGCCGTGCGCGCGGCGATCTCCGGGCTGTGCAACAACGCGAGCCACGGCCCGCCGACGACGCCGCGGCTCTGCGCGATGGCGTCATAGACGTTTTGATGCTCCGGCGCCAGCTCTTCTTTTTTGCTGATAGTTGAGATCCGTGCCATTCTTCCTCCGTTTAAATCAAGCGAGTTTTTCTTTGAGCCACTGGGTCACGATGTCGACGACCTCGTCGTTCGGCTGGCCTTTGCCGCGCCCCATGTGTCCGGCGCCGGCGATGATGCGCAGATCCTTTGGGCTGCCGTGCTCCGCGAGCAAATAAAGATCGCTGATCGGATGCTGATCGTCTTCCTTGCCGTTGATGCAAAGCAGCGGCGCGCAGGGCTGATCGATCAAGCCTTGCGTCACCAAGGATAGCGTCGGCGCGATCTTGAGCGTCTCTTCAAGCGTCTTGACGCCGAATATGTACGAGCGCGCGTCGAGCAAGCTCGCCGGCCCCATGAGATACTGCGACGCGGTTAATGTCAAAGCCGGCCGCAGCCACTCTTCTTGAAACGTCCGATGCACGCCAGCGCCCCAATTCACCGCGCCGCGCAGCCGCTTCGCTTCCGTATGCGCCAGCTTCGCCGCCCAATAACCGCCGAAGCTGCCGCCCATGCAAGCGATCCGTTTGCCGTCGACATCGCCGCGGCTTTCGAGGTAATCCATCGCCGCCGAAAACGTTCGCTCTGCGCGGAGATCGCTGCCGAGGCAAGGATTTTCCCCAGCGCCCGGCATGTCGATGGTAAAACAGGCAAGGCCATTCTTGAGCAAGACATCGTTGTTGGTGCGCCGATCTTCTTTCCAGCCGTCGACACCACCCCAGTGCATCACCACCGGCGGTCGATTCACTCCCTTGGGCACCTGCAAATAGCCGACGACCTTCTTTCCTTCAAAAGGGATTTCGATCCGCTCCAGCGGCGGCTCCATCGTCGGCGCTGCTTTGAGAAACGTGCGCAGCGCACCTTTGTAGCAGTTCATTTTTTCCGGACTGCTTGGCACTGGATAGCGGCCGATGCGGTAATATTCGTAAGCCAAATAATAAGTTTCGCCGGCGCTTTTTTTCTGTCCTTGTTTTTCTTGCTCCTCGCCAAGCGCTTCATACTTAAGCCCGACTTTGGCCCATTCCCGGCCCCAAAGATCGGCATCGAGGCTGCTCAGATTCTTCATCACCGGCTCGACGTCTTCTTTTTTAACCCGCTCGAAGGGATTGATGCGCCCGGCGCGATGGAGAATATCGGCTTTAATTTCTTCCAGGGTTTTTTCCGCCATGTATCTTCTCCTGTTACGATTTCGCGCCCGGCTCGTTGGCCAGCGCTTTCAGCGCCGCCTTGTAGAAGCGGTCGTCGACGAACTGTTCCGGCTTGAAGTTCGGCTTTTCCTTCAACACTGCGAATTCAAGTTCTGCGCGCTTGTAAAGTCCCTCGGGACTCAGCCCGGGAATATAGGCATCCCGCATCAGGTCGTAAAGCGACGCGGCGATGTCGCGCTGATCCAATCTGCCGTTCTTCATGATGATGTCGATGCTGGCCTCGCGATTGGCGCGAATCCAATAGAGCGCCTTCATCACGGCCCGCACCATTCGCTCCGTCATGTCGGGTTCCGTCTGAACTTGCTTCGCCATCGCCTGCAGCGCGCTGAATGGAACGTTTTTAAATTCGTCGCCCATGTAAATCAGTCGCTTGAATCCCGCCTTCAACAAGGGGCGATCCGTCGGCGGGGCAAATAGTGCCGCGGCGGCGCGCCCTTGCACCAATGCGATGGCCTTGCCTTCGTTGTCGGGTATGTTCAGATACTCGGCGAATTTGTCGCCGTAGCCATATTTAGAGAACAGCGCCTGCAAAACACTATACGTCGAGCCGCCGAAGGTCACGGCGATTTTTTGTCCCTTCAGATCTTCCAGTCGTTTGATGTCGGGGCGCGTGATTAGGCCGAACGGAATCTGATTGAAAATCTGCAGCAGCACACGAATCTGCTCGCCCTTAAACATCGCCTGCATGGACGGTCCGAAGGCGGAAGAGTAGTGTACACTGCCAGAAAGCAGCGCCTGAACGTTCATTGCATTGCCGCGCAGCACGACGATGTTCACATTCGTTAGTCCCATCTCGTCATAAAATTTCTTTTCTTTGGCGGCCACGTAGGCTAGGTGCTGGATGTTGCCGGGACCCGGCAACGAGATATAGATCGGTTTGTTGACTTGCGCGCGTAGCGGTGACGAGCAAAGAACAACCGTCAGCATGAGGGCAAAGATAGGCGTGCGCTTCATGTGATTTCTCCCGCGACTGGCTATGGCTAACCGAATTAACAGAGTGGATGCGATCAGCGCAAGCCCCGCAGGCGCAGGGGTCGAACACGTCGCGACGGTAGCTTAGGCGATACGTGCGTTGAGTTTCACTTAAGACAACGTTGGTGCCGCCGTCGTTCTAACTATTCTATTCTTGGCCTGGAAAAATTCGGCTCACCGTGTGACACGCCCTCGGGATTCGGCACCGTAGTCTGCGCAGCAATGAATGTCCACATATCGGCAAGTTCAGCAATCCTTTTGTCAGTAGGTCGATAGCCATGCGAGCTCTGCGTCTCTTACGCGAATCAGTGCGGGCCTTCCACATCCCTGCAATGCTTGCAACGCAGCTGCGTACTTGAACGAATGACTCGGCACCACGCGGTCATCATGGTCCGCGGTCGTGACCAACACGGCTGGATAGCAAGCGTTCCGGTTCAGATTGTGCAGCGGCGAGTATTGGAACAGCACTGGAAACATATTGGGATCCGATGAGGAGCCGTATTCCACCACCCACGCGGCTCCACCGGTGAATTTTTCATAGCGCAGCATATCCATCACACCCACAGCCGGCAGCGCGGCTGCGAAGAGATCAGGCCGCTGGTTCATGACCGCCCCGACCAAGAGTCCACCGTTGGAACCCCCCTGGATCGCCAATCTCGCCGGTGACGTGTAACCGCGCTTGATCAAATCTTCAGCCACGGCGACGAAGTCGTCGAAACTGTTCTGCTTCTTGTCGAGCATCCCCGTCCGATGCCAATCTTCCCCGTACTCGCCGCCACCACGGATATTCGCGGTGACATGAATGCCGCCGCGCTCGAGCCATGCGGGAACATCAGCCCCGTACGACGGCGTCAAGTTTATCGAGAAGCCGCCATAGCCATAGAGCCGCGTCGGATTGTCTCCGTTGAGCGGAATGTTTTTTCGAGCCGTCACGAAGTACGGCACCCGCGTGCCATCTTTGCTCACTGCAAAAAACTGCTTGGTCTCATAATTCATCGGATCGAACGCCGGTTTTGCATCCTCGAACGTCCTGCTGGTGCGGCAGAGCCGCTCGCAAAAATAGACCGTCGATGGATAGAGTGGCGACGTGAAACTGTAGATCAGCTCTGGCGAATCATAACGCCCGTTCACTCCTCCGACCGTGCCCACTCCCGGCAGGGCCACAGTGGAAAGTTCCTTGCCCTCCATAGTGAAGAGCTTGATCCGGCTTTCCACGTCGACCAGATACTGCAGCGCAATTCTGCCGCCGGCCAGCGTTGAATCCTGGACGACGTAGGGCGCCTCAGGGATGATTGTTTTCCAGTTCGACCGCTCAGGGGCCTTTAGATCAACAGCGATAACCCGACGCTTGGGCGCGTTGAGATCGGTCACCAGGTAGAGCTTCGAGTTGACATTCCCTAACATCCAGTAGGCCGCTTCCTCAGTATCAACGATCACTTTGATCGGCGCCTCTAGGTTTGGTTGTTTCGGGCTGCCAAGGTCGACGTAGTACAGGCGGTTACGCGGGGTGGCACCCGGCGAAAAACGGATGATCAGATAACGTCCGTCATCTGTTACCGAGCTGCTGACGAACCATTTGGGCTGATCTTTGCGCTCAAAGATGAGCCGATCTTTTGATTGCGGTGTGCCGACGAGATGATAATAAAGCGAATGCCGGTTGTAAGGTCGCGAACGTGGATAGTCTGCCAGTCCGCTCCTCCCTCTGAGAGCGTGTAGGCGAGAAACTTTCCGTTCGGCGAGGGAGCTATTTGCGCCAGCGAAATCGAGCCGTCTGGGGAAAGCTTATTTGGATCGATCACCATCACGCGGGGCGCATTTATGTTTCTGCGAGAATAGACAACTGACTGGCGTTCTAGACCGGAGTTTCTCCGATACCAAAGCCGGCCGCCTTCACGTTTGGGGAGACTGACTTTCGGGTAGTTCCACAGTTCGGTGATACGCTTGCGAAAGACTTCACGGATGGGCAGTGACTCAAGGTATTTGATGGTGATCGCGTTCTGCGCATTTAGCCATGCTTTCGTTTCCGCTGAGTTCAGATCCTCCAGCCATCGGTACGGATCGGAAATTTTTACGCCCTGATAATCATCGACGACGTCGACTTGCCTGGTCGGCGGATAGTCAACCGGTTGTGCCTTACCTGCTTCGGCCAGAGAGAAAGTCACCATCACAATGATGACTCTAACCGTAAGTTTCATGATCAATACACTACATTTACGCAGAAGCTGCTCACTCAGCGCAAGCCCCGCAGGCGGGGGTCGAGAACTTCGCGTAGACCTTCGCCGACCAGATAGTAGGCGAGCACAGTGATGAAGATCGCGAAGCCGGGAAACACCGCGAGCCACCAGGCAAAGGTGGTGGTGCTGGCTTCGTGCAGGATCGAGCCCCAGGTGACCAATTCGGCGGGCACGCCTAAGCCGAGGACGCTGAGGCTCGATTCGACGAGGATCGCGCCGGCGATGCCGAGTACGACCGAAACAATTACCGGCGCCAGCGCGTTGGGAAGAATATGCTTGTACATCACTTTGCGGTCGGTCACGCCGAGCGCGATTGCCGACGTGACGTAATCCAAGTTTCTGATCCGTAAAAATTCGTTGCGTGTGAAACGGGCCATGCCGACCCAACTGGTCATGCCGATGATCGCCATCGTCAGAAAGATGCTCGGCGGCAGTAGCGCCGCCACCGTGATCAAGAGAAAGAAAGTCGGGATGGACAACATGATCTCAAACAGCCGCGAGACCATGAGATCGACCCAGGAGCCGAAGTAGCCCGCGATCGCGCCGAGCATGACGCCGATGATCACGGCGATGCCGACAGCGACAAAGCCGATCGAGAGCGAAATGCGCGAGCCGTGAATCATGCCCGAAGCAACGTCGCGCCCCAACTTGTCCGTGCCGAACCAATGCTTGCCTGAGGGCGATTCGAGAGGTTCGAGCAGGTTGATGTTGCTTGGGCGGTAAGGGTTGGGCGGAAAAATTGCTTTGGCCGCTTCAAGCTTTTTAAAATTGACGTTCACCAGTTCTGCCGGCCAATGGCCAAGACCCATTCCAACCAGGTAGCTGCGGAAAATCGGGAAATAAACCTTCCCGCGGTACTCCAGGTAATATGGCTTGTCATTGGCGATGAAATCCGCGAAGAGCGCGATAACAGCGAGAAAGCAAACGACGTAAAATCCCGCCAGCGCGACCCGATTCCGCCTGAATCGCCGCCAGACATCAGACCAGAGCCCGCCAGCGGCTTCGATGCCGGCGCGCGAATTTTTATCTGTGGTCGCGGCTGCGGCGCTATTTGAGATGGTTGAAGTCATTGTTGGCGCCGGCCAAAGGCGATCCGCGGATCGACGAGCGCGAGCAAGAGGTCTGAAATCAAAATACCCAACAAAGTAAGCAGAGCGCTGACGGTGAACAACGCCATCACCGTCGGATAGTCCCGGGCAAGCACCGATTCGTAGCCCAATTGACCCAAACCGGGAATGGAAAAAATCGTCTCTATGATGACGCTGCCACCGATCAAACCGGGAAGAATCGAGGCCAGGATCGTGACCTGGGGAATCAGTGAGTTGCGCAGCACATGTTTAAAAATCACCACTCGCGCCGGAAGGCCTTTGGCTCGCGCCATTTGAACAAAGTCCTGGCTCATAACCTCCAGCATGCTCGCCCGCATGTAGCGCGACAAGCCGGCGAAGCCGTCGTAAGAAAGCATCACAACTGGCAGGAACAGATGCCAGGCCTGGTCCTTGAATTTCCTCCACAGCAGATCAACGGAACGGCAAACAGCACAAAGGCGATGAGGGTCGTTGCCTTATCTCCGAATGAATTCGGATGAGTTGCCGAGTAGATGCCGAGCGGAATCGCAACCACGTACACGAGCAGAATAGAGAGCACATTGAGCTTGACCGTAACTGGAATGCGCTCGCTGATCTTCTGCCAAACGGGTTGGTTATCTTTGAACGAGTCGCCGAAATTCAGCGTGGCGAGGTTGTGCAGCCAAACGGCGTACTGGATCGGCAAAGGCCGGTCGAGGCCATATTGCTTGCGCCACTGGGACAACGCCTCGTCGACGCTGCCTTGCTTGTTTCTTGAGATCGCTCCTTCCCGCGCTCCTCCCAGACCTCCCGCGGCGCGAAGTTCCGCGGAATCGCCCGGCGCGAGGTGCATCACCGAGAAGCCGATCAATGTCACTCCGATGAAAGTCGGGATGAGCAGCAAAAGCCGCTGTACGAGGTACGAACTCATCTATCGCAACGCCGTCTCCCCGACGTATTTTTGCGCGGCCCGAGGGACCCACCATTCCTGCGGCCGCAAGCCGGCGGGATAAACCTCCACCCCCCGAAAGCGCCGCTGCACTGCGCTTACCGATTTCCGCGCAAAGAGAAAAGTGTAAGGCTGCTCGTTATTAAGAATCTCTTGAAACTCGCGGTACAGGTCGACTCTTTTCTTCGCATCGAACTCGCGGCGATAATCCTCCAGGATTTTGTCCACCCGCGGATTTTTATAACTAATATGATTGGATCCTTTATTGGCCGCCTGAGACGAATGCCACACCTGATACTCATCCGGTTCGCTCGCCTGCATGGCCCACGCCATGACCACCGCGTCAAATTTGTGGTTTTTAACGTCATCGAGAAAGATCGTCCAATCTAGATCGCGCACGGTGGCGATGATGCCGTGTCGTTTGAGTTCTTCTTGCAAAACAAGAATGACGCTTTTTCCGGTCGAGCTTCCCGAAGGAATCTTGAACTCGAATCGCAACGGCGTCTTTCGACCGTCGATGACTTTGTCGAGGACGCCGTCGCCGTCGGTGTCCTGCCACCCCGCCTCTCTGAGCAGGCTCATGGCTTTGTCCGGGTTATAGGCATATTCGTTCAGGTTCTTGTCGTACTCGGGACGGAAGAAAAAGAT
>WNGI01005956.1_pt1 | contig 11041 bp, 8 predicted proteins | sample 5400621 | NCBI WGS metagenome assembly WNGI01 (sample SAMN13153374, study PRJNA577476) | soil metagenome | isolation source: 20 cm soil or saprolite under Garry oak tree replicate 1 | place: USA:California | collected 2016-06-15 | reverse complement strand
TAGACGTAGTTCAATTTTGTTACATTACCGTCAACCACAATCTCGCCGCTTGCCCTACCGGGTTCGAGGTTCGTCGCCGGCTGAACGTAGAAGACTCCTCCAGTCCACTCCTGCGGGCGCAGAGAAACTTTGAAGTTGATATTAAATTTGCCCTCCCAGTCTCCTCTAGCCGTGATGCTGCCATGCACTGCATCGGGAGTGAAAACCGTAGGCTTGAACTCCAATAGATTTGTTTGGATGGCCCCATTGAAATAAACGACGGAGTGGATATCGTTTTCAGCTTCGGATTCACCATCTTGATTACCCTCGGGGGACGGAGCCTTCTTTTCGGCGGCGAACCTCAACTGAATACCGCGCACACCTCTGTCTTCAAATTTCGAACCAAAGCTCGATGACGCGAACCCTTTATCGTCGTCTGCCTCCGCTAACAGCTTCCGCGCGACTGCCTTCTCGGTGAGTAAAATCAAAAAGTCCTGCTTGCTCGGATCCTCTTCGTTTTTTACCCGGCGCGCGTAAGCCTGCGTCAGCGTCACGGTCTCCGGCGGTTTGTCTTTGGCGAAAAAACCGGTGACGGTGAAATTGCCTTCGACGCTATTGACCGATTCGTCATCGTTTTTAGGCGTTGGTTGCGCCGGCGCGGTGGCCGTGGCTGTCGGCGTCGGCTGCGGCCTTTTGGCACAGCCGAGGCCGACAAATACAAGGGCCAGCGCGCTCAACATGATGATGAATTTCATAAAATGTTTACCTCTCTGGACCTTTCCTCATCGTGCTGGTGACGAGGACTTCCCATTGGTTGTGTTTCAAGAGCCCAAGCGAAATAGACCGACAAGTGAACGGCCTAATCATTCGGACCTGGCTTTACTTGGTAGCACCCGACTGTAAACTTTCGTCCTCCGGTGCGGCGCACCTTCAGATAATTCGTGCCGTCGTGACAGCCCGTGTGTTCGCGCGAACCGCCGCAGTACCAGATGATGTCGCCGTTAGTAACCGGAAACTCTTTAGACTGTGCGTACCGGATCTTAACGTCGCCATCGCGACCAACCACCGTCAGAATTTGTTCGGTACAAGCCTCTTCGGTTTCTTCCAGCTTTACGGGCTCCGTGGGAAACAACGCCGGGTCTTGAAAACACCTGACGGTAAAATCACGTCCCTGACTGCGCACCACTTCTACAAAATTCGTTCCGGTTGGGCAACGAGTGCGCTCCCTGCTGGCGCCACAGTACCAGATCAGCCAGTTGTGATTGGGAAAACCCGCTGACTGGCCATAATGAATCGTAACGCTCTTCTGGGACGTGTATAAAACCAATTTGTCCTTGCCACAGGCTTCATGCGTTGTCTCCAGCAACTCACGATCCGGCGAACCTTTTATGTTTGTTGACGCTCTTCGCCGCTTGGCCCTCAAACAAAAGGCTAACCGCAAACACAGAAGCAACAGGGCAATTACAACTGAAACAGTAAAATGCGTTTTGGTTTTTGCATACGAATTGTCTTTCATCATTCACCTCCTTATCTACTCAGCGCCACGAGAGGATCTTCCAATTGACTCTCGTCAGAAAGAGCGGCGGCCCTCACACAAGCCTCTGCCGGGATAGCGGGGTCCCATCTAAAGCTTGGTATCGTCTACGCGCACAGTGGACTTCTTGACGACGTTGAGCGTGAGTTTCGCGCCGCCATCGCTGCAGATCAAGACGCCGCTCTTGCCCGAAAACTGCTTCAAGACACAAGGCAAATGCGGCGTTGACCGAGTGAAAATGAAGCGCACAGGCAGTAGATGCCACGGCCTTGCGCCGTGGAGTTTCACGTTTACTGCTAAAAAATGCAGCTTTACTCTTCCAAATGCAACGGCCTTGTGCCGGGGAGTTTCAAGTTCGCTGCTAAAAACAGTGGCTTTACTTGAAGAGACTACGGCCCACGGCCCTGGCTGCTCCTTTTGATAGCAACAAACGTGAAACTCCACGGCGCAAGGCCGTGGCATCTTCAGTAGTTCTCCGTTGCTTTTCTTGTAGCAGCTAGCGTGAGACTCCACGGCACAAGGCCGTGGCATCTGATAGAGTTCTAAGCGATTTTGTCTTGTAGCAGCCAGCGTGAGACTCCACGGTACACGGGCGTGGCATCTTGAAAATGAAGCGTAATCCAGGATGCTATAATCCGCGAGTCTTACTTAACACTCATCAGTATTATTACTAGCGCTAAGAAAATACTATGGATGCTCATCCCAGCAGTGTTGTGAGCGAGCGGGCCACTGTCGCTGAGGATGTTTGTATCGGCCCTTACGCTGTCATCGAGGATAATGTGGAGATCGGTGACGGATGCAAGATCGGCGCCCATGCGGTAATCAAACGCTTTACCTCAATGGGAACCCGTAATCGTATCTTCGATCACGCCGTAGTTGGTGGTGAACCGCAGGATGTAAAGTTCGCAAGCGAACGCAGCAGACTTGTAATAGGCAACGACAACACGATCCGCGAATTCTGCACTCTGCACCGCGCCAGCGGGGAGGGACAAGCAACCCGGATCGGATCGCGAAACTTTTTGATGGTCGGAGTTCACATTGCTCATAACTGCGATGTTGGAGACGATAATATTTTTGCGAATGACGTGGCCCTTGCCGGTCACATAATGGTTGAGGATCATGTTTTCCTTTCAAATAATGTCGGGGCCCACCAGTTTGTGCGCATGGGCCGCTACGCGATGGTTGGTGGCAAGTCAAAGATTGTTCAAGACGTATTGCCCTTCTTTATAACTGATGGCAATCCACCTCGCGTGCGTGGAATAAACTCCGTGGGCTTAACGCGCGCAGGATTCTCGGATGGAGCCAGGCGGGCCCTGAAAAATTCTTACAAGCTTTTGTTTCGTTCGGGGGTTCCGCTGGAGACTGCTCTTGTTGAGATGGATGAGATGGCCGATGAAAACGTAGCACACCTCGCCAAGTTTATTCGAGGGTCGCAGCGAGGATTCACGCGAGCGCGTACCGGGAGCGATTCATCGCAAAGCGACTAAGACAGTTGGATTTCCAATGAGAGAACATACATCACTTACTGCATCAGAACTCGCGAGCCATGTTCATGGCAGAGTCATTGGTGACGAGAGCCTCCCAATCCGAAATATCGCCTCGCTCGAGTCTGCCGGCGAGGGTGATATCGCCTACGTCGAAGACGAAAAACTCTTCGCAGCAGCCGGCTCGAGCAGGGCATCGTGCCTCATTGTTCCAACGGGAGTTGACATAAAGGCACCTTGCCGCATTGAAGTGAAGCAACCGAAGCTGGCATTCGCTCTGATTGCGTCGCTGCTGCATCCGGCAAAGAAACGCGAGCCAGGAGTTCATCCTACTGCCGTCATTGCCGACAGTGCCGACGTGGCGCTCACAGCTTTCATTGGCCCGCATGCCTGCGTGGGAGATTATTCTCGGGTAGGCGCTTACACGCGACTCGAAGCCGGAGTAGTTATTGGCGCAAATGTCACCGTGGGCGATCGTTGCGTGCTGCATCCCAACGTCGTTTTGTACGACGGCGTTTCGCTTGGCCATCAAGTGGTTCTGCATGCCGGGGTCTGCGTAGGGGCAGATGGCTTCGGCTATGTTCGCGACGATATGGGCTATCACAAGTTTCCCCAGGTCGGCACTGTGATTATCGAAGACGAAGTTGAACTTGGCGCGCAAACCTGTATCGATCGCGCTGCCTTAGGGCGCACTCGGATCGGGCGCGGCACCAAACTGGATAACATGGTGCACGTTGGTCATAACTGCGATATTGGGGAGCGGGTGGTGATTGCCGCCCAAACGGGCATCAGCGGCAGCGTGGTGATTGAAGACGATTGCGTGATTGGCGGCCAGGTAGGTTTTGGCGATCACATCCGCGTCCAGAGTGGCGCCGTGATTGGCTCAAAGGCCGGAGTGCTACCGGGCAAGATTGTCCGCCCCGGCGTCTGGTGGGGTATTCCTATTCAGCCGCTCAATGAATATAAGCGACTAAACGCACACCTCGGTCGCTTGCCGCAAATGCGTGAAGAGATAAAACAACTGCATGAGCGACTGAAACAGCTCGAAGATAAACTCTCCCAATCATAGCGAAGGTCACCGGAAGATTTTTTCGGCCCCCGTCGTCTAATACCTTAACCGAAGCTTCCTGAAGCCTATAGGTCACACTGGGTCGGGAATGAGTCACACCTTCATCACAAGAAAGATTGCTCTTGCGGCTGCCGTGGTCATTGTACTTGCCGTAGTCTCTATGCCATTGCTCAAGCCTATAGCCCTTCATGGTTTTCGACCTGAACAAACAGAAGCAGTCTTCACCTCAAACAATCCTCAATCAATCTACGCTGCCGATCCAAGCGATTCCTGGAATCACATCTTCCATCTGCTATTCACGCGAACTGTCAAGGCCGACATGTCGAGCGACTTTCCCGAAGCAGGACCTTTTACCGGAGGCGAAGCTATGGCTGTGCCAGGGCTGCGTATCAGTACGCGCAGATTCGAAAGGGTTGAGATTGGCGACCGCGCCATTGAGCCGCTCTATCCATCGTTTCTTAGTTCGGCGGGAGCTCTCGGGGTTCTTACCGAGCCGCGTTTTTCTGAACTGAGGGAAAGCCTTACGACAGCGATCAGCGACCAAAATAATCGACCGCCAGTTGCCAGGGCGTTGATGCAATGTGATGTGTGGGCTGCGTACGACATCATATTCAGGAGCGGGAACTTCAAGACCGGAGACGATCGCCAGATCGGCGAGCGCAAAGAAGTGCTGCTTTCTTTGCTCGCGCAATTTCTTCGAAAGCTCGCTGTATCTTCCGCGGAAATCAGATCGCTGCCCCAAAACTATTCTGCCGCGGAGCAAGTCAAGAACTTGCCTGCTCTGTTTTCACCTACGAGCGGTTGGCTCGAAATCCAATTACTCCCCAATCGCATGCACGATTCCAATTCCTCGTACCGGCGAGCCGCTCGCGTGTTTGTTAAGCCGCGCCGGGTCCCTGAGAACAAGACGAAGTTCGTCGAAAATCTGAAAGACAGCCAACATAGTGAAGAGTTGGAAGCAGTGGCTCTAGCAGTTCAGAATTTATTGGTTGACAGCAGTGGGCGAGCGGTGCCCTCGCCGATTATCAGCGATGTCCAGATTCGTTTCTTTTCGAATGGAGACATTCCCGTCGTATCGGAGGCACGGGAATACGAATTAAGTAGAAGATTGTTGCTTACTCATCCAGTGAGTGGTGGCTTGGTGGAATTTGACGGCAATGCCCCTGCTTATCTGGTTGCCGCGGGCAACGACTATGATTTTGCAACACCGTTATTCGCTACTCATAGGCCGGTGGTGGCCGCCCTTCATGCGCGTTGCGCTCAGTGTCATGGCACATCATTGAAGCATCTCATGACGTTTTCCATCATTGCCATTTCTCCCCTTCCTCCCATCAGCATACTCAACGCGAATGATAATGATCAGGCAATCTACGTAGCGAGTCGAAAAGAGCAACGCGCCGACTACAAGTCGCTGCTCTCACGATTCAGAGAAGGCGGAGAAAAGAGAATCGTTCCTAATATGCCGCACCCCTGACGTCCTTTAGTTTTGTGTTCCGGAACGGCCAGGTCGCTACGGCTCCCTGTTCTGTAGTTGAGTGGCTCCTCGGCCGCGTGCGCAACACCCAAGGCGTCTCATCTCCACTCGCGCAACGCAGCCAACACTCGTTCAGCCGCACGCTTCGATGCTCCTGGCTCGCCTAAACGTACGGCGACGTCATGAAGTTTTTCTCGGAGCAAATGGTTCTGACCGCTATCCAGTAAAGCGAGCAACTCTGATGCTAACCGATCACCGGTTAGGCCGTTCTGCATAAGTTCGCTTACGACTCTCTCCCCGGCAACAAGATTGACAAGGCCATAGTGCTCGGTGGTTATCAGCCGGCCAAGCGTATGCCAGTTGATGGCCGACTCTTTATAGACGATGACCATAGGCGTTCCTAAGAGAGCTGCCTCCAGAGTCGCTGTGCCGCTCGCGACAGCGGCAGCGTTGGAGGCGGCAAGTGCCTCACGCATTTGGCCGTGCACAAGCTTCATAAGAGCACGCGGTGTTGAACCGTAGCTGTGGCGAGAAATGATCTCGTTTGCTTCTTCGATCGTGAGACTCGGCGCCACCATGACAAGAAACTGCACATCTGAACGCCCGGCAGAAATCCTTTCCATGGCATCGAGCATGGGTGGGAGTATGCGTTGCAATTCCTTACGACGACTGCCCGGAAGAAAGGCGATAATAGGACGGTTCGGATCCAGAGCGTGTTGTCGGCAAAACTCTTCGCGGCTCAGTTGGGTTTTAACTTCACCGGAAAGCGGATGTCCGATGAATTCGACGTGCTTCACGCCGCGTGCTTTGTACCACTCAGCTTCGAAAGGAAGGATCGATAACAGTAGATCAATATCGCGTTCAACGTTGCGAATGCGCCGGGGACGCCAGGCCCAGAGCTGCGGACTAATATAGTAGATCACTTTAAGGCCTTGCCGGTGCAGCGCTGTTGCCAGGCGCAGGTTGAACTCAGGCCAGTCAACCAGGACCACGGCATCAGGTGATCTTTTTATAGCGGCTTCTTTTAAACTCCGAAATGCACCGATGAACCTTGGCAGCACACGAGCGACTTCGAGGATTCCCATGATTGCTAAAGTGTCTGAGTTCACAATGGTCTCCACCCCGGCTTTGCGCATCGATGGGCCTGTCGCACCAAAACATTCGAACTCCACATCTGAGGCGATCGAGCGGAGAGCGTCGACAAGCGATCCACCATGAGCGTCACCGGAAGGTTCACCGGCGACGATCATCAATCGGAAACGTTCAGACACGGTGGGGATGATAGCAGGAAGGAAGGGAAATCATTGGTCATATATCATTTGACATTTTTCATTTGTCATTTTAAGAACCTCCGCGTAGACCTTCCAACTGAACTCTAAAGAGGCGCGGGTTCTTCAAATGGCAAATGAAAAATGTCAAATGATATATGACCAATGATTTATCCTTCCGCCTCATTCGTGCTAGCATCCACACGCTCTATCAAACAACAGTGCGGTCATTCATATTTGCGCGTTGCTTCTTGCTCAAGCGGTCTCCCTCCCCTAATTCGGTTCCTCCTGGCGGGCCTGGCTATCGTCGTTGCTTTCGAGTTGGTTATCGCGCAGCAAACTAATCCGGTCGATCGGAAAGTATCGAATCCGATGACTGATACCCCCGATGTCAATCCATTAAATACTGATCAACCTGTACGACAGCGACCCACGACACAAAGAAGCGAGCAAGGCATATCGACGGATCGAATAAGTGTCGAGGCGACAACGCAGTCAGTTTCCGGTCCCGAAAATGCCCGCGTTGCTGTGTATCAAGGCAACGTCGACGTGCGCATCGGAACTTATCGCTTACAGGCGGACAAGGTGACAGTCTACGACGCGACCAACAAACTGATCGCGGAAGGTAATGTCGTATTCGACCAGGGCGATCAGCAGCGAATCACCGGTTCTCGCGCGGAGTGGAACTACAAAACAAAAACTGGTTCGTTTGTTAACTCTACCGGTTACACAAACCAGACGCAGGATGGCACTCGCGTCTATTTCACCGCCGATCGAATAGACAAGGTGAGTCTTGATACTATCGTCGCGACCAACGTCCAGGTTACCTCGTGTGATGAAGATGTTCCTAAATGGAGCTTTCACGCTCATAAAGCAAAGATAAAAACGGGCGACCAGGTGCGCGTCTATTCTCCAAGTCTGAAAGTTAAAGGCGTCCCGGTTTTCTACCTGCCCTACGCTTCAGTTTCGATCAAGCGCCGGGATCGAGCCTCGGGTTTTCTGACGCCGACTATCGGCGGTTCAGGCTCCAAAGGCGTCCGCTTATCCACCGCCTACTACCAAACTCTCGGGCGCTCGGCAGACTTCACACTTAGAAGTGATATCTATACGGCCAGGGGTTTAGGACTCGGGGGTGATCTTCGTACGCGCGCGAACTCTCGCTCATTTCTTAACGCGGGTTTCTATACTGTAAAAGATCGCATCTTTGGCGCGAAAGCTGACGCCACTCATCCCGATCAGGGTGGCTCCAGCATCTACATCGAAGGCGTTCACTACTTTCCCAATGGATTCACGGCCGCAGCGGACGTCAACATAACTTCGAACCTGGCATTTCGTCAGGTCTTCTCGGACAACGTTCAGCAGATTATCTCTCCGGAAGAAACTTCTCAGGTCTTCGTTAATAAGGATTACAATGAATACAGTTTCAACTTTCTCGCGCGCTCACAGGTTACTTCCTTAACCAATTCGCGTATCCGGATTCGCGAACTTCCCAGCATAACGATCGATAAGCGGCCATTGCCTTTGAGTTTTCTCAAAAAGCTGCCCTTCTATTTTTCCTTTGAAGGTGGCGCAGAGGGTGTAAGTCGCAAAGAGACAGTTGAAGACCTTGCGCTGTTTCGCACAGAAGCCGGTGGCGAGCCGATCATCACGCCATCGATTGTCCAGCGATTGGATCTGCATCCGCGCTTCGAGCTGCCATTAAATTTCGCCGGCTGGTCTGTGACGGCTACAGGCGGAGGACGTGTAACTTTTTATTCAAACTCGCTCGACCCCACCGACCGGACAGTGCTGAGCCGGAATCTGACCAGGGCCTATGGAGAATTCGAACTTGATGTTCGCCCACCGGCTCTCGCGAAGGATTTCCGCCGCGGCGGCGGCTTTTTCTTTCGCCATTTAATTGAACCCTACGTCGTCTACCGGAAGATCTCTGGAGTTAACAATTTCGATCGCATTATCCGCTTCGACTACATCGACGCGATAGCTGACACAAATGAAATCGAGTTTGGCATCTCGAATCGATTCTTCACGCGGCGTTCGACTGAGAATGTAAGCGATTCTCGCACACGAAGAGCGAGGGGAACCCAACATATAGGAACCCAACAGAAGGAGCTATTGTCGAGCCAACCTTACGAGGCCCTTACTATCACTGTGCGCGGCAAATACTTTTTCGATCCACTATTTGGTGGCGCTTTACAGCCAGGGCAGCGCAACCAGTTTTATCCTATAAACACGCTTTCCGGCTTCAGCTACGGTGGCGTGCCCAGACGCTTCTCTCCTCTGAATGTCGATGCACGTTATCGACCACGCAATAATATTTTTGTTGACCTGCGAACTGATCTCGACACGCGTGGCGGCGGGGTGCGTGCGATTTCCACGACCTTCGGTATTAATCGCACGCTGGTTCAGGCATTCCAGAGTTTTTACTACACGCGCGCGATTGAGTTAGTACCCAGTCTGGCAAAATTCGCCGACTCACGAGGACTTGAGCCAGGGACACTGAGAGGTTCGCAATGGAGCCCTTCAATTTTTCTGGGCAATCGAGTGAGCGGTTTGTTTGGCGGCGCCTCGTACTTCTTCGACTTTCAGAAAAGGCCCGGGAGGGAAAACCGTTCGCTCATCAGTTCTACGATGACACTTGGGTATAGCTGGGAATGCTGTGCACTGACAGCGCAGTATTCCACCTTCAATGTCGGCCTGCGCAAAGAGAACCGCGTTGTTTTTGCCTTCCGTTTGAACGGCATCGGAACATTTGGCACCGAGCAGATTGGTCAGCGCTTTCGTTAAGGACCACTATCCACAGATTACACAGATTACACAGATTAAAAAACATGGACTTTGGACTTTGGTCTTTGACCTTTGAAATCAATGCGAGGTTGAGAGTAACCAAAGACCAAAGTCCGAAGACCTAAGGCCAAAGGCCTATTTTGCTGAATCTGTGTAATCGGTGTAATCTGTGGATATACAACCCTTCGGCTCGGAATTCGCATCTTTATCCAGCTAACCTCATAGACTGTAGCGGCATCAAAATTGGCCAAGTATTCAGTCGCAATCGATCTTGATGCTGGCTTGCGGTTGCGAGGTGCTTCTGCTTAGAATGGCGGGTCTTTAAATCGCCGGCAAGTGCAATAATCTTCTATTTTTCCGCCGGCGAATTGTGCTGCTCAGCTCCCCGAGGGCATTTAATCTGCTCCTATCTGTGTCTTTAATTCGGAGGATTTTGTGAAGCAAGTTTTCTGGTATCTGTGCGCCATCATCGTGCTTGGTATTTCCACCGGCGCATTTTCACCTCTCGTGAGCCAGACCCCGAGTGCTACCCCGGACTCTTTTGTAATTCAATTGACTTCGAGCCCGAACACCAACTTCAGCTCGTTTGGAGAAGACATCAGTGGCAATGGCCGTTTTGTAGTTTTTACGTCCAATGGAGATCTGGCCACCGAAAAGACCCCATCGCGAAACAATGCTGATGGAAACCTTGAGATCTTTTTGGCCGACTATGCTCAGCGGCGCATCTTTCAAATCACCAACACGAAGGACGTTCTAAATCCTCCGCCGACACCATCGCCGACGCCGACTCCCAGTCCAACTCCAACTCCGAGTCCAACTCCGACGCCTTCTCCAACTCCGCAGGATCTGACGCAGGTTAAAATCCAGATTGTCAATACAGATCCTATGATCAGCTTTAACAGCAGCTCGGGTGTCTATACGATTGTCTTTAGTTCGAATGCACCCAATCCCGCAAACTTTGATGGTACCGATTCAACGGCCCTCGACACGGACGCCAATACGGAGATTTGGATCTACCGGTTGCCTCCAGTCTCCGATGTTGATTTATCGAGCGGCGCTGATTTTTTTCAGAACCTAATCGATGACACCAGATTTACCCAGATAACCAATACCGCTGCGAGCCGCGCTCCAACGCCTGGGTCTTCCACTTTGCCACCTTTTTATGCTGACGATAATCGCAATGCGACCCTCACCGACGACGGCAACATTCTTGCATTTATTTCCACTCGCAATCTGACGGGGGGTAATGCAGACGGCAATCCGGAGTTGTTCTTCTACAATCGAGCCACACTAGCTTTCACGCAGGCTACAAACACCCAGGATTTGGTCCAGGGAGGCATAACACGTTCAATTTTCAATTCGAATCCATCGCTGTCTGCGGATGCTTCAGTGTTCACATTTATTTCGAACGGCAATCTCGCTGGCACTAATGATGACTGCAGCGGGCTA